>ERZ857840.310-NODE-310-length-78281-cov-4.471774_pt1 | contig 78281 bp, 72 predicted proteins | sample MGYA00519760_ERZ857840 | MGnify/ENA primary metagenome ERZ857840 (study PRJEB31778, sample SAMEA3449371) | human gut metagenome | biome: human gut; feature: human-associated habitat; material: faeces | place: United Kingdom | collected 2010/2012 ... | reverse complement strand
AAAAAAGCCTCATATTTATAAATATTCACAAAAACGCCTCCGCGCGCGTATATATGCAACGAAAAACGCCTCCTTATAGCGCATACACGCAACGAAAACGCCGCCACACAACGTAAAAATGCTCTGCATCATGCGATACAGAGCATTTCCGAGCTATAAGTAATGGTGAAAAACGAAAAAGCATTCGATAGTTTTTCGCGCAGAGACGAGAAAACACAAAAAATGCGTTGCACCGACGTTACGATGCAACGCATTTTTGCTGTATGAAAAGATGATGAATATTAAACGGCAGATCTTTCCTTCGTTCTCTCACTCTTTTTTGATGATCTGAAAAGCCACAGATATGTGACGGCGCAGATGACTGCCGCCATACCGAGCCCCGCGAACAGATCGAGGACGGAGTGCTGCTTTATCAGTACGGTGGAGAGAACAATCAGCGTTGACAATACGGCTGAACCTATCTTTGCCCATGTGCAGTGCCGCAGGCTTTCACTTGTCCAGATCGAGACCGCCAGCAGAACGGAAACCGAGGTGTGCATTGACGGCATGATGACGGCAGGATTATCTGTCGAATACAGCAGCTGTACAAGTCTTGTGCAGAGGTTGCTGTTTTCGAAAACCGCAGGCCTCAGCTCGTGCACGCTGGGGTAGACGACGCATATCAGCGTTGAAACGATCATCGCGGTGTCAACCATAAAGGTCGCCCGGAGATAGTCACGTTTATTGTGGGCGAGGAAATATATCAGTACTGCTGCGATATAGAAAAACCATGTGACGTACGGAAGGACAAAATACTCGACAAACGGTATTTTGTCGTCAAGCGGCGAGTAGATGATATGATAATTGAGGGTCATCGTATGCTTGTTCCAGAATTCATAAAACGCCAGATGGAACGGCCAGTAAAGCGCAAACCATGCTTCGGGATGAGTCTTTATGAATTCGCGGAATTTCCGGATACCTGTCTTCACCTGACGCTGCCTTTCTGCATTTTGTAATAATGCCATGCGTCGCGACACATATCGTCTATGCCGTGCTTTGCGATAAAACCTATTTCATTTTTTGCTTTTGTAGGGTCGGCATAGCAGGCATCGATATCGCCGGGGCGGCGCTCACAGATTGTGTACGGCACTTTTACACCGTTGACCTTCTCGAAGGCGTTGATTATTTCAAGAACGCTGTAGCCGTGTCCCGTGCCGAGGTTATAGGTATGTACGCCGGGCTTAGCGTAGTCGGAGAGCGCCTTGATATGACCGTCGGCGAGATCCATTACGTGAATGTAGTCACGCACGCCGGTGCCGTCGGGGGTGTTGTAGTCATTGCCGAAAACGCTGAGCGTCATTTCGCCGTTTGCAGCCCTCATGATAAGCGGCATGAGGTTGTTCGGAATGCCGTTCGGATCTTCGCCGATGAGTCCCGATTCGTGAGCTCCGATGGGGTTGAAATAACGGAGTATTGTCAGGGAAAGGGAACTGTCGGCGACGGCAAGATCACGGAGAATGTTTTCGATGGTGTATTTCGTGCCGCCGTACGGATTGGTATAAGAAAGCGGGAAATCCTCTGTTATCGGGAGCGCATGCGGGTTGCCGTAAACGGTTGCGGAGGAGGAGAAGATAAAGCTCTTGCACCCGTGGCGGCGCATTGATATCAGCACGTTGAGTGTCGAGAGAAGATTGTTTTTATAGTATTCGAGCGGAATGGAGACAGATTCGCCGACTGCTTTGAGACCGGCGAAATGTATTACTGAGTCAAAGTCGTTTTCGGAGAAGATTTGTTCACAGATTGCTTCGTCGGTAAGATCACATTCATAAAACTTCGGTCTTCTGTTCGTGATTTTTTCGATACTGTCGATGACAGTGGGCTTTGAATTGACCAGATTATCGGCGATCACGACATCGTGACCGCTCTGGAGAAGAAGCACGCTTGTATGCGAGCCGATGAAGCCCGTTCCGCCTGTTACAAGAATTTTCATTTGGATTTCATTCCTTCCGTGTCTTGATTTGCAAAGAGACCGTATATGAATACACACCGCCCACACCGGGTCGGTGCGGATTCGTATCGCTTCTCCGAAACAGTATATCATATTCTTTGGTGTTTTTCAACCTCCCGAAACAGTAATTTATCGAAAAAAAGTCACATATTATTTATCGGGAGTGGTAATATGTATTACAATTATGACGAGCGCCCGATACGGCTTGCGGAATATATACTTGAACATAAGGCGACTGTGAGGCAGACAGCGGCGGAATTCGGCATTTCAAAATCGACGGTACATAAGGATCTGTCGGTGCGGCTACGGTCGGACAGCCGTCCGCTTTACGATGAAGTGAGATTGTTGCTTGAAAGCAATATGAACGAACGCCATATTCGTGGCGGTGAAGCGACAAAGCGTAAATATCTTGCCCTGAAACGGCACGAAAAGTGAATAATGCTTGACAAAACAGAAAATATACATTATAATCATATTATAAAATGCAGTCGAAGTATTATTTGACCAAGGAAGTGTAACGGTTATGGCAGAAAAAAAGATTTTGGTTGTGGGCAGTGCAAATATTGATTTCCTGCTCAAAACACCGTATGTCCCCGCGGAAGGCGAAACTCTTGTTTCGAACGGAACGTATGGTTTTGTTCCCGGAGGCAAGGGAGCAAATGCTGCTGTTGCGGCGGCTCGGCTCGGCGGAGATGTGTCATTTTGCACGCGCGTCGGCGACGATGCATATGGTGACAGACTCCTTGAGATCTATCGTGAAAACGGCATTGCAATGCGTAATGTGACCGTTGATCCTCAAGAGCAGACGGGACTTGCGGTCGTCATGCTTGAGAGAAGCGGTTCAAACCGCATTATTGTTTATCCGGGCGCAAACTCCAATATCAGGGAAGACGATATAACTGCGGCGTTTTCGAGCTTTCCCGATATCGTCGTGACAAACTGCGAAATTCCGGAGGATTCCGTTCTCTGCGTTGCACGGCTTTGCCGTGAGCGCGGTGTTCCGCTTGTCCTTGATTTCGGAGGAGTCAAGCGCGGTTTTCCGCTTCAGTCACTCGGCGAGGTTGAGATAATTTCTCCTAATGAGTCGGAGACACTTGCACTGACGGGTATACGACCCGATTCACTTGACGACTGTCTCAGAGCCTGCATCAAGCTCTGTTCGATGATCCCCTGCAAATATGTCGTTCTGAAGCTCGGCTCCCGCGGTTCATATGTTTACAACGGTAAGTACTGCCGTATGTGTACCCCTTATCCCGTTAATTGTGTTGATACGACCGCTGCAGGTGATGCGTTTACCGCCGCCATGGCATATCTGTACATAAACAGCGGCGATATCGTCAACGCCTGCAATTTTGCGAACGCCGTCGGTGCACTGACTGTTTCCAAGGTCGGCGCGATAACCTCACTTCCCACAAGGGCTGAGGTGAGCCGTTTTATCGAGGAAAACAAACAGATATAATGAAAATTCCCCGTGCCGCCTGGCGACACGGGGATTAATTTTCTTTTTTCGCGCTTTGATTAAAGAGCCGCGCGGGTAGCCTTGCCGCTTCTGAGGCAACGGGAGCATACAGAAATCACTTTGTTGGTTCCGTTTTCAACAACATGAACTTTTCTGATGTTGGGTTTCCAAGTTCTTGCGGTCTTTCTGTTGGAGTGGGAAACATTGTGACCGAAGGAAACGCCCTTGCCACAGTAAATGCATTTAGCCATCTATTTTACACCTCCTGATAAGTATCCGGATCCGTTTGAGGTCCGATACCCATGTACTTACAAATGCGAACACTTAAATATACAACATATTTCGGATTTTGTCAAGTGGTTTTTAAGTGATTTTTTATTTTCTTCTCAAAATATCGACAAGACGTATTATATCGCCGGCGCCGAGTATCATGACGGTATCTCCGGCGGATGCGGTTTTCAACAACGTGTCGGCAACGGTGTCGAAGGAAGGTATGTACATAGCGCCGTTTATAGAGTCGGCAAGCAGCTTTCCGGAAACGCCGCAGTCATTCGTTTCGCGTGCGGCGTATACGTCGGTTATAATGACGGTATCTGCGGTTTTCAGCGCTTCGGCGAAATCATCGAAAAACGATTTCAGCCTTGAATAGGTGTGCGGTTGGAATACTGCGATGACTTTTCCGCGTGTTACCGAACGTGCAGCCGCAAGCGTTGCCTTCAGCTCATCCGGATGATGAGCGTAGTCGGCATAAAATGCCGCCTGGCTATCGATGCCTTCGCAAAGCTCAAAACGACGTTTTACGCCGTGAAATGCGTTCAGACCGTTCGCTGCCTTTTCGGGCGATATGCCGATCAGGCGCGCGGCAGCATATGCGGCAACGGCGTTATATACATTGTGTGTTCCGGGAACGGCGAGCTTTATATGAGCGGCGGTTTTTCCGCCTTCGAGTATGTCGAATTCCGGGAAACCGTTTCCCGAAACGGTGTGAACGGCGGTGAAATCCGCATGACCGCCGACGGAAAAGGTGCGAATTGCATTTTCTGTGCCACTTGCCGCCTTCACGGCATTCGGATCGTCGGCATTGATGAGCGCGGAGCCGGAGCCTGATATGTATTTACGGAATGAGGCAATTATCGCTTCTTCGTCTTTGAAATAATCGGTATGGTCAAGGCGTACATTCAATACGACGGCAAGCGAGGGATGAAATTCAAGGAAAGAATCGCAGTATTCGCATGCTTCGAAAACGATTCTGTCGTCGCTGCCGAGTTTATATGCGGAGCCGACAAACGGAAGCACCGCGCCGACGATATAGGTGGAATCGCCGTCCTCCTCGCATATGCGCGACAGAATACCGGAGCAGGTGGACTTGCCGTGTGTTCCGGCGACGCCTACGGAATGACGATAAGTTGCGGCAATTGCACCGAGCAGGGAAGCGCGTGAAAACATCGGGAGTCCGGAGGCAGCGGCTTTGATCATCGCGGGGTGAGTTTCGTGCAGTGCGGCAGTGTATACTACTGCGTCGAAGCCGTCAAGCCGGATATCTTCGGTGGAAACGCATACCGGTATACCTTCACGCTCCAGCATTTCGACTTCACTGCCGCGGACAGCGTCATATCCCGCAACGTTACAACCGCGTTTTTTCATTATCAACGCAAGTGCTGACATCGATATGCCGCCTATGCCGAGGAAATATATGCTTTTACAGTTAATCGGATTCATATGTACCATCTTTTCCGCTTTTGTTTTTGGACTACTACAGTATAGCACCAAAATGTATTTTTGTCAATGAATAAAGCGTTCTCTGCAACACCATAATCATTCCGATACGATAAATGCGGAGGAGCAGGCAATGGAACTGACAGATATAAAACTCAGAAAATACTTTCCGGACGGACAACTTGAAGCGGTTTATTCGCTTACGTTCGACAACGAGCTTGCGCTTCACGATGTGAAGCTTGTAAAACGCGACGGTGAGCTTATTATGGTAATGCCATCGCGTATAATGCCGGACGGCAGCAGAAAAGACATCGTTCACCCGATAAATGCGGAATTCCGTAATGCCGTGGCGGAGACGCTTCTTAAATACCACAACACCATCGTCAGGGGAATATGAGCGCTTTTTATAAAAAACGCCTCGCGGCGGGGTGTTTTTCCTGCGTTTCGGATATTGTGGCGCTCTTGACACGGACGTGTATTATGTATATAATAACATTATATCATAATCATCGCGGAAGGGACAACGGAAATGCTTTTTGCAGCCGACATCGGGAACTCATGCATTGATATCGGACTTTTTGACGAAGCCGGTAATCTGAAAATGAAAAGCAAGATATCATCGGTCGGTTCAAGGACCGTTGATGAATACACCGTTGTGATAAGCGGTCTGCTCGCGGCAAACGGTTTTTTGCCCGATGCCATCACCGACGGAATCGTTTCTTCTGTCGTGCCGGGGCTTACGGCGGTGATAAAATCTGCGGTGAAAAAGCTTTCGGATATTTCTTTTTTTGAGGTCGGACCCGGTACGAAGAACGGATTGAAAATCAGAATCGATGTGCAGACTCAGCTCGGCGCCGATATCGTCGCCAATGCCGTTGCCGCGACGTCGGAATACCGCACACCTGTGATAATCATCGATGTCGGTACTGTAACGACGATCACTGCGGTGGACGCGGACGGCGTTCTTGAGGGAGTCATAATATCGCCCGGTCTCAAAGTGTCGCTTGACGCAATGGCGGATGCCGCTTCGGGCCTGAACGACGTTTCGCTTCTTAAGCCCAAGCGCTTTATCGGCAAGAATACCGCCGAATCGGTCTGTTCGGGCGTGATGTACGGTCATGTTTTCATGATCGAAGGGTTTGTTTCCGAAATACGTCGTATGCAGGGGTATGCCAACGCAAGGGCAGTTATGACAGGCGGTCTTGCGGAAACGGTTCGCCCTCTTTGCACGTCACGAATTGATTATGATCCTGACCTTGTATTGAAGGGGCTTTTTCTTATACACCGCAAAAACCAGAAATGACCTGCCTTTCCGGCAGTTCATAATACATATCTGCGTTGCACTCCTGTTGGGAGGCGACAGCAAAAGGAGTTCTCATGAACAAAACATTCTCAAGGTCAAAGGTACAGCGCCTTACTTTGCTTGCCCTTATGACCGCACTCGTAATCGTGCTGCAGCTGCTGGTTGTAATAAAGCTCGGCGCGTTTAACATTTCAGTCGTTATGATGCCGATCGTCGTCGGCGCGGCGCTTCTCGGACCCTCTGCGGGCGCATGGCTGGGCTTTGTGTTCGGCGTGACGGTACTGCTTTCGGGCGATGCCGCGCTGTTTATGTCGTACAGCGTCATCGGTACCGTTATCACGGTAATCGTCAAGGGTACCGTCGCCGGTGCGTGCGCCGGATGGATCTACAGATTGTTTGAAAGCAAGAACAAATGGATTGCAGCCATCACCGCATCGGCTATCGCACCTGTTGTAAACACGGGAATATTTTTCATCGGCTCAGCGGTATTCTTCTTCAACGATCTGACCGCATTCGCTTCAACGGTCGGATACGACAGCTTTGTTTCCGTAATGTTCGGCTATATGATAGGATTCAATTTCATTGCGGAATTCGCATTTAATCTCATTGTCACTCCGGTTATATACCGTGTTATCGATATCGGCGTCGGGATGGCAGACAAAAAAGCGACGGAAAGGCATTGAATTTTTCAGTCAAAAGCGTTTTTACCTTCAAAAAGTACTTGACAAAGAGCAAATGACGTGGTACAATACCGTTGCCGCTTGTTTGGGGCTTTTTTAAACGTGCGTCCGCACGTGCCTCATTTTACAGCGAGTCTTAATTTGAAAGAGAGGTGCTTTTCGTGTTCGCAATTATTGAAACCGGCGGAAAGCAGTACAAAGTCAGCGAGGGCGACATCATTTTTGTCGAGAAGCTCGAAGCAGCAGAGGGCGAGACCGTCACTATCGATAAGGTTCTTGCGGTTTCTGCGGCAAACGGTTTTGTTGTAGGCGCTCCTTATACCAATTATAAGGTAACTGCCAATGTCGTCAAGAACGGCAAGGGTAAGAAGCTTCACATCCTCCGTTACAAATCCAAGAAAAACGAAAAGAAGCATATCGGTCACAGACAGCCCTATACGAAGCTGCAGATCACTTCCATCGCTCAGTAAGACATGACAACCTTTACTGCGTTTATCGATGACAGAGGCTATAACGGTTTTTCCGTCAGCGGTCATTCCGGATACGGCGAGGCGGGCGGAGATATTGTCTGCGCCGCGGTCAGTTCGGCTGTTTCGCTTGCACTGTCGCTTCTTGAAAGGACGGGCTGCGAGTTTTCGCTTGACGTTTCCGACGATAACGCGCATGTCGGTCTTGAGTTGTTCCCGAACGAAAAAGGCGATCTTGTGATTGATGCTCTCAGAGAGCATTTTGAAGGGATTGCGCAAGAATACGGGAAGTTTCTTTCGGTGGCTGTGAAACGCCGCCGGACACAATCTTAATGAAAGGAAATGAACATAATGCTTAGATTATCAATTCAGTTCTTCGCTCACAAAAAAGGTGTCGGTTCCACAAAGAACGGTCGTGACAGTGAGTCAAAGCGTCTTGGCGCCAAGAAGGCAGACGGTCAGGCTGTAGTTGCCGGCAACATTATCTATCGCCAGAGAGGTACTCACATTCATCCCGGTCTCAACGTGGGCCTCGGCAGTGATGATACACTCTTTGCGCTCGCCGACGGTGTTCTTAGATATGAACCCGCAAAGGGCGGCAAGAGAAAAGCCAACGTATATCCCGTCGAAAGCAAATAGCAAATTATTCGGGCTGTGCAATAAGTCCTTGCGCCGTTATGCGCATTTTGGCTTGCACAGCCCGCATTTTTTATGTCGGAGGTAACAATCCATGTTCATCGACAAGGTTGATATATACGTCCGTGCCGGCAACGGCGGCAAAGGATGTGTTTCGTTCCGCCGTGAAAAGTATGTCGCAAAAGGCGGTCCGGACGGCGGCGACGGCGGACGCGGCGGTAATGTGGTGTTCCGCGTCGCTGAAGGGGAGAACACGCTCCTTGATTATAAATACCGCCATAAATTCGTCGCGAAAAACGGCGGCGACGGTTCGCAGAAGAAATTTCACGGTAAAAACGGCGAGGACACCGTGCTTCGCGTGCCGGCAGGCACCGTAATCCGCGATAAGCAGTCCGGTAAGGTCATACACGATATGTCTGACGGCAAGGATTTTGTCGTTTGCCACGGCGGCAAGGGCGGCTGGGGTAATACGCATTTCGCTACCGCGACACGACAGGTGCCGCATTTTGCGCGTTCGGGCAGAGACGGCGAGGAAGCTGAACTGACGCTGGAGCTTAAAATGATTGCGGATGTCGGGCTGGTCGGTTATCCAAACGTTGGTAAATCGACATTACTTACCTATATTTCATCAGCTCGTCCCAAAATCGCCAATTATCATTTCACAACACTGTCACCGAATCTCGGCGTCGTTACGGTATACGACAAGCGTTTTGTCGTTGCCGATATTCCGGGACTCATTGAAGGAGCGAGCGACGGTGCCGGACTCGGACACGATTTTCTCCGCCACATAGAGCGCTGCCGCCTTATTGCGCACGTTTTCGATATTTCGGCATCGGAACGCCCCGATCCGCTTGAAGATATCAAAGTGATTAACAGAGAGCTTAAGAAATTCAGTCCGGAGATTGCGGCACTGCCGCAGATACTCGTCGGAAACAAGACGGACAACGGTTATTCCGAAGACGATCTGAAGCGTATCAAGGCATATGCCGCGCGGCGGAAGGAAAAACTGTTTCTCATATGCGGCGGACTCGGCGAAGGTGTCGACGAGCTTCTCAAGGCATTTGTCGAAGCTTTAAGCGAGCTTCCGCCTCCCAAGATATATGAACGTGAATTCTTTCAGGACATGACTCCGTCTGACAGTGATGAGATCGCGATAAATGTTGTAAACGGTGTCTATGAGGTTACGGGAGAACGTCTGAAGAGGCTTTGCCGCGACATCAATTTCGACAACCGTGAATCGCTCCAGTATTTTCAGCGCACGCTCAAAAATACCGGCGTTATCGAAGCGCTTGAAAATAAGGGCATCAAAGAGGGCGATACAGTCAGTATTTACGGCATCGAATTCGACTTTGTGTATTGAGACAGCAGCGCACTATATGTGCGGTATTGACTTAAAACACGGTTTCAATCAGCTTGACGGCTCCGTCGGGAGAGTATTGCCAGCGCTTTATGCTTCCGGAAGTTATGTAATAATCGTATGAATGCGTTTTGCGCGCACATTCGGCACGGTCGATTATCACGAGCTTAAGTTTCATTTTCTGCGGGATTATGCTTTTTATGAAAACGGAGACGCAGTCGCCGATCGCAAGTTCGTCGCTGTATTCCGCAAGTCCGGCAAGGTTGGGCGTAAGCTCCACGAATACACCGTATTGCTCAATGCTGCGCACAATTCCGGTCACGGTCTGCCCGACAGAGTATTTTGCGGCGTTTTCCTCCCATGTTCCGAGGAGCTCACGGTGTGAAAGTATGAGCCTTCCGTCGTCGCCCCATGGCGTTTTTACAACTGCATTTATCGGCTGACCGTTTTCAAAACGGTCACGCGGGTGCGAGATACGGCTTACCGACATGCCGTCGATAGGCAGCAGGGAAACGATGCCGCATCCTATATCGCAGAATGCGCCGAACTGTTCGATGTGCGTGACACGTGCGGGTATTACATCGCCTGCCGACAACGGCTCCACGTAATTTTTCAGGCATTCCTGCTGAGCTGCACGACGCGACAGCATTATGTCAGTGCCGCCGAAGGCGCTTGTACGTCTGTCGGTTATTTTGAAGCACACGTTTTTGCCGACGCGGCTTATGGCGGATATCGGTTTTGCATTTTCTCCGTCAAGGGCACATTCATCGAACGGAATAATACCGTATGCACCGTTTCCGAGATCGACGTGAAGCGAGTGATTGCCGTCGCACAGAGATGCGCGGGATTCAAGTATTATTCCTTCCTCGATTGCCCGCTCGATCCCCGCAGCACTTTGAACATATTCACGAAGCAGGGAATAATCGGGTGTCATTCCTTCGGGAGTGTAGCTGTTTTGTCTCATCTTACGTTGTCCTTCCCATTGTTTTATCTGTTGAATCTTATGAAAGGTTATCAATACTTATGTTCGAAAAACTCGGTCAGATTGAAAAAAAGTTCTACGCCACCGAGGCAAAGCTTTCAGACCCGGCGGTGATTTCCGACATGGCGCAGTATACCGCGCTGATGAAGGAGTATTCTTCAATGAAGCCCGTTGTTGACAAGTACCAGGAATATAAAGCTGCCGAAAAGGATCTTGCAGATGCACGTGAATGTGCCGCATCAGCGGACGAAGAGCTTCGCGAGCTTGCAAGGGAGCAGGAAACCGATGCGCGTGAACGCTCGGATAAGGCTGCCGAAGAGCTGAAGATACTGCTTTTGCCGAAGGATCCGAATGATGACAAGAATGTTGTTGTCGAGATACGAAGCGGCGCCGGAGGCGACGAGGCTGCACTTTTCGCATATGATCTGTACCGTATGTACAATATGTATGCTGAGGCTTCGGGATTCAAAACCGAGCTGATATACGCAAATGAGACCGAGCTCAAGGGCTTTAAGGAAGTCTCCTTTATGATAAACGGTCAGGGCGCGTATTCGCGTTTCAAGTTTGAGTCCGGTGTGCATCGCGTACAGCGCGTACCGGAAACGGAGTCGCAGGGACGCATCCAGACATCGACAGTAACCGTTGCGGTGCTTCCGGAGGCGGAGGATTTCGATTTCCAGCTCAATATGGACGAGCTTGAAATAACAACTCACCGCAGCGCTGGCGCAGGCGGTCAGCATGTCAACAAAACGGAATCGGCAATACGTATCGTTCATATACCGACGGGTACGGTTGTTGATTGCCAGGACGAGCGGAGTCAGGGCAAAAATAAAGAAAAGGCACTCAAGGTCATGAAAACACGCCTTGCGGAGCTGGAGCGTGAAAAACGCGAAGGAGCTATTGCTGAGGAACGGCGCAGTCAGATAGGTACCGGCGACAGAAGCGAACGCATCCGAACCTACAACTTTCCGCAGGGGCGAGTCACCGATCACCGCATAGGCATGACGATATATTCGCTTGAAGCGTTCATGAACGGCGATATCGGAGCTATGATTGACGCACTTATAACGGCTGACAGAGCCGCAAAGCTTGCAGCCGAGAATGAGGAATAAACAAGGAAAGAAATTCCGATAAAAAAATAAAAAAAATTATAAAAAACACTTGCAATTTGGCGTGGAATGTGATATACTACGCCTTGCATGAAAAGAAAGCGAGGGAATTAAAATGAAGACAGGTATCCATCCCGAATACAAAGAAACAGTCATTAAATGCGCGTGCGGCGAGGAATACGTTACCCGTTCCTGCAAAGAATCCATTAAGGTGGATATATGCTCGAAGTGCCACCCCTTCTTTACAGGCAAGCAGAAGTTTGTTGATGCGGGCGGTCGAGTAGACAAGTTCAATAAGAAGTTCAACCGCACATAATTTTTTGAAAAATTCGGCTGTTTCAAATGAAACAGCCGATTTTTTTGTCCTTTTTTGGAGGTTGCATGGAAACAGAAATCAAACTTACCGGCGCAGTGCTCTGCGCATTATCCGAAAATACTTCAGATGACGGGCTTGATGCCAGTCTCGACGAGCTGGAACGACTTCTCGATACCGCCGGAGGTCAGTGTGTTGCCCGTATGGTGCAGTACCGCGACAAGCCGGACGTACGGACGTATTTCGGCAAGGGCAAGATTGAAGAGCTTGCCGACTTTATCAGAAAAGACGGTACTGTTGAGCTTGTTGTCTTCAACAACGAGCTTTCGCCGTCACAGATTGCGAATATCGGCGACGAAGTCGGCGTCCGCGTCATAGACCGTACAATGCTGATACTTGATATATTTGCGAAAAACGCTGTAACTGCCGAGGGCAAGCTGCAGGTCGAAATTGCCTGCCTGCGTTACAGTGCGCCGCGCCTTGTCGGTCACGGAAAGGACATGTCACGACTGGGCGGCGGTATCGGTACACGCGGACCCGGTGAATCGAAGCTGGAAAGCGACAGGCGCCACCTGAACCGGCGTATTGCCGCATTGCAGGCACAACTTGATGAGCTTGAGTCAAACCGAACCGTGCAGCACAGTGCGCGTCGTAAATCGAATATAAAAAAAGCCGCAATTGTGGGGTATACCAACGCAGGGAAATCAACACTGCTGAATTATCTTACCGGCGCGGGAATTCTTGCCGAGGATAAGCTGTTTGCGACGCTCGATCCTACAACGCGTCGTCTGAAGCTTCCGGACGGTCAGGATATGCTGCTTACCGATACGGTAGGCTTTATTGACAGATTGCCTACACATCTTGTCAAAGCGTTCAAATCGACCCTGGATGAGCTTAAGTACGCCGACATAATTATTGAAGTAACGGATGCGTCGGAATGTGAGGATGAGCGCAGACGTAAGCGTGCCGTGACCGAATCGCTGATCGACGAGCTGGGTGGCGGCGGGAAGCCGCTTGTGCTTGTGTACAACAAGTGTGATCAGGAAACAGACAGTGATTTCATTCCGCCGGAGGCGGTTCGTATATCCGCAAAGAGCGGCGACAATATTGACGGCTTTCTTGAAACACTGAACGGAATCGTCAATGCCGGGCGCAGACGTGTTTGGCTGAAGTTCCCTCACTCCAGAGCAGGTGAGCTTAATAATCTGTACAAAAATGCGTCCGTACTTGAAACGGATTATACCGATGACGGTGTTCGTGTTTTTGTGGAATGCGGCAGTGATATTTACGGAAAGTATGCCGATTTTGCAGAGCTGTGATAAGTAGCACATTTCTCCTTCCTGCATAACATGATAACAAAGGAAGGAGGGTTAGTGATGGGCTGCTTTGATAACTTCCTCGGCAATAACAACTGCTGGATCATTATCCTTATTGCAATCATCATTTGCTGCTGCTGCGGTTAAATGAAACAGCTACGGCGTAAACATATCAACACCTTGCAAAGCGCCGTAAAAAAAGTGTCCGGCGACGGTTCAGACCGTCGCCGGATGTTTTTATGATATTGAATAATCATCGGGAATCTCAAAAATCCCCGCAGTTATATTTGCCGAAACATCGATATCAATTGTGATGGTGTCCTTTTTCTCTTTGTCATAGAAGCGGTAAAGCTGTATGACACCACCGGAGCTGAAACCGAATGTGAATTCCTGACCGCGGCTGTCGGTATAAACCTCACACTCGTATTCACTGTCAAAGCGTGTTATAATATCTTTGCGCAGATATCTGATGCCTTCAGTGAACAGAACACGCTCGGCGTCGAGGCTTTCCGTACCGTCGGAGCGTATAGCCTGCTTTGACATTGCGTCAAGCCAATAGGTGCTGCCGTCACGAATCAGCAGTTCGCTTGTAGCACCGTAGCTTTCTTCGATTGTTATATATGCTTTGTCACCGTCACGGTAAATCGTTGTGGTATAAGGCATTGCTTCGCCGCCGACAATCTTTGATTCCACTGTTTTCAGCATATATTTCCCGCTTTTCATTATGCGGTAATACGGAGCGAAAAGACTTCCGAGCACGGGTGTATCATCTTCCTGACTGCTTTCGTCCGGCGTTGACGGTTCTTCGGATGTTTCCGACGGTTCTTCAGATGGTTCTTCGCTCGTTTCTTCCAAAGACGGTTCTGAAAACGTTTCCGATGATTCGTAAGAGGGGACACTTGGTGCTTCTGATGATTCGGCATCCCGACTGTTTTCCTCGGATGACGGCTCCTCCGACATATTTACGGTCGATTCGACAGAGACGGCAGAGGATGCTTCATCCGATTGTGCGGCAGACGATTCGTCGATTGGTATGACCGTATGACAGGCTGAAACCGCCACCGAAACGGCAAGCAGTGCCGTAATAAAAAATATTTTTTTCATTTTAGCTGTATATTATTTCTTGTTTTTCTTTCTTTTGATGTCCTCAAGCATTGCCGTCAGTTCATTTGTAAGCTCGTCACGTTCTTTTTCGTCAAGCTTGCTGGTGCCGTTTTTGAGGTCATTGCTGAATTTTGTGAGAAGTTCGTCAAGGTTGCTTGATTTATTTTCTTTTTTTGATGTGGGAATCACGCTGTCAAGCAGTGAATCGATGTCATCAATATCCGACGGTTTTTCTTCGACGGCTTTCTCTTTTTTGGATTCCGGGACTACTTCGTTTTCAGCGGTAGAAGAAGCCGTTTTTTCGGCTTTCTGTTCGATGAGCCTTTCTTTTTCCTGCGGCTTTTCTGCGTTTTCTGTTTTTTCTTCTGCGTGAGCCGGAAGCGGAAGATCTTCATTATTTTCGCTTGATGTTGAAGAAGCAATATCTTCTGCTGTGTCATGCTTTTCGGGAACGGCGTTTGCATCGTGGAGCGACATATCCTGTGCGGCGATAAGAACATCGTCATCTTCGTCGTCCGCAAAATGCTTCGGTTTTCTTACTGTACGCTTATCTTCTGTGTGTGCCGGCTTATCATCGGTGTGTGTATTTGTCTTGTCATTGATTGCCTGGAAGAATGCCTTGACATCGTCATCGTTCATGACCTTGGTTTTGCTGTTGTCCTCTTCGGCGTTTTTATGAATTTCACGTTCTTTCGATGCACCGAGATGTGCATTGAATATTTCTTCTATTTTCGTGACACGCTCAGTGACATCAATCTGGCGTATGACGATGCGATTATCGGTAAGACCGTCGGCACGGTCGATTGCCTTCTGTGCCGCCTTGGGCGCGTTGTCATAAACGGTGTTCATGTCATTCAGCTCAATGACGAGCAGTCTGCCGTCCTTGGAACGCTCTGTTTTGACAGACTTGACATTGTCCCAGCCTATATTGCCTACGCCAACGCCGCCGACAGTGAAATCCGCAAAGCCGTCATTTCCGATGATGAGAGCGTTCTTGGGCTGAATTGTCTGAAAGAAGTTGTCGAATGCGGAATACGCGAAAAATACAATTCCGAGGACGCCTGCGACGTAGAAGACCGTTGCCGGGATGCCCGTCATTTTTGATGTGTACGCATATACGACACAGTATACGGATAATCCCAATAATACGACGCTGAGCATGAAGAACAGCGGTATGTAGCCGCGTGTCCACTTGATTCTGACAGGTGTGCTGTTTTCGTTTTGCTTGTCCATAATTGTTTTCCTTTCATTAATACATTTCAATACGGTTCAGGTATTGTGTGATTGGGATGCAAAATCAATATCCGGGAATCGGATGTTCGAGAATATACTTGATATACAGATCACGTCCTGCGACCGACCAATGGATGCCGTCGATATCGCTTGCGGCATAGGTGCGGTCGAGGTTGCCGGCGGCGTCCTTCATGACTTCTGCGGCATTCAGGAAATAATATCCGCGCTTCTTGGCAAGCTCAAGCAGCATCATATTATAATGATCAATCTTAATGTTCAGAACCGGGATCTCGGTTTTTGTAATGCTCTGTGACTGAGTTCCCCAAGGCGGAGCGGCAACGAGAACGATTATTGATGTCGGTGACGCTTCTGCAATCTTGTCAAGCAGCTTCTCGTAATATCTGAGATGGTCGTCATTAGGATAAATGGCGATACCGTTCGTTCCGAGATTGAGATAGATAATTTCCGGCTTGAGCTGAGAAAGCCACTGTATGGGGGTCTTGATGTCGTCTGATTGGTTGTACACAGGGTTTGCGGTGTAATTTGCGTAAGTGGTGACGGCAAGCCCGCCGTATGCTATTACGGTTTTGTCGGCAAGTGCGCGTCCGGGAAGACCGAGATGATATGTTATGGAGTCGCCGCAGAAAGCAATACGGTTCAGGTAGTCACTTGAGACAGCTTCACGTTTTTCAAGATAGGTACCCTGGAATTTCTGAAAATCCGCTGTAGTATATGACATATTGAGCGGTACGGAGAGAGGGTACTCCTTGTCCTCATACGGAAAAAGCGTTCTCAGGACGCGTTCATTGTAATGATCCGTGTCGCTGATGAATTTCTGCGTTTTGGTGTTTGACGGTAAACGGCTTTCTGTCGGTACGTAGATATAGTTTGCAATTCCGACCGCACAGGCGATCGTAATGCTGACTGTTGCGTACATCATTCGTTCAAATACAGTCATGTTTTTTCCTTTCGCTACGGTTGACGGATATATTCGTCGTCGGGAAGACGGAAAGCGAATTGTTCAAGCGGCGTGTCATCATCGTATATGACACAGCTGAATAGCGGTGTTTCGCTTTTTTCGGAGGCATAAACCTTGAAATACAGCTTGTTTTTCACAAGGCTTTGCTCGAATTCGTCTTTACTCTGATCGATATATGCCGAATAGTCTTCGATATCGCTTTCGAATTTCGAAAACTCGCCCGATATGTCAACGCTGTAATCACGGTTGATTATATTCTGAGAAACATCAATATATACATTTCCGAATGAAATTCTTTCAAAAACGTATTGATATCTTATTGAATCGGTCAAAGTAACATCGCGCTCGCGCTTCACGCGGTATACCACGTCAAATTTATTGCCGTTGTCGTCCTCCAATGTGCAGTAAAGGGTTTCACCGACGTGTCCCTTTATACGGAGCCCGACTTCAAGCTCATGCGCGTTATCGGCATATACATTTTTGATGAGCTGTATCGTACCGTCATTGTTCATATATTCGGAAGTGTGGATTTCATACACGTCGAAGCGGTCGGTAGTTTCGCTGTATCCGGTACGTGCTTTGTCGCTGAGTATCGGGGTTTTGACAATGCCGTCATTGGAGCGCAGGGCAATTGTCGCGAATATAACGACCCAGACAAGCGTGATAATTACGAAGAAAATATACTTGGGAAGTTTTTTCAGTATTTTCAGCAGCTTTTTCATGAAGCGTCCGAACGGAGACTTGGGTTGCCATTCGCTTTTTTCGAATACCTGCTGTTCCTCGTCGAAATCGTCGTCCATCAGATACATCTTTGGTTCCTTTCATAAATGCTTTGACATAATGCAAATGCGGGTTGAGATTATTTTTTCGGTTATCAACATTGTCGGAAACAACTTTGATGATGAAAATGTGGGTAGATACACGAAGTTATCAACATTATCCACAGAGTTATCAACACTCAACCTTGCGGAAATGTTGATTATCGGGGAGAATTATGTTAATTGATGACGCTACAGACCGTCTTTCAGGTGAAATATTTGCGGTCGAGTGACCGGAGCTGGAGTGCCAGCGCTATATGAGGCGTTTTTATGTCGTCGCTGCCGTCAAAATCGGCAATGGTTCTGGCAACACGCAAAATGCGGTCATAGCTTCGTGCCGAGAGAGAAAGTGCGTCGAATGCTCGTTTCATCAGTGCAGTGCCGGCGTCGTCAAGAGAGCAGTATTTACGCAACTCCGCCGATTTCATGAAGCCGTTTGCCATTGCGGGATCGCCGAAGCGCTTTGCGGCAAATTCGCGTGCCTTCATGACGCGTGCGCGAATCGCAGAGCTCGGTTCGGACGGTGTTCTTTGTGAAAGCTCGGAAAAATCAAGCGGCGGTATTTCAAGCTGGATATCTATTCTGTCAAGAAGCGGTCCCGAAATTTTTGAAACATAACTTCTGCGTGAAGTATCGGAGCAGGAGCATGGATGAGTCGGATGACCAAAGTATCCGCAGCGGCATGGATTCATTGCGCAGACGAGAATGAATGCGGCAGGGAAACATACCGAGCCTGAAACCCGTGTGATATTGATTTTTCGCTCTTCAAGCGGCTGACGGAGAACCTCCATTGCCGACCGATCAAATTCCGGCAGTTCGTCGAGAAACAACACGCCTCCGTGTGCAAGCGAAATTTCACCGGGACGCGGCGATTTACCTCCGCCCGCCAGCCCCGCAACGGATATGGAATGATGAGGCGAACGGAACGGGCGCTTTGTCACGAGCTGCGAATATCCAGGAAGAATGCCGGCAACTGAATGGATCTGCGTTGTTTCGATTGCCTCGCTGACCGAAAGCGGCGGAAGTATCGACGGGAGCCTTGAAGCCAGCATGCTCTTTCCCGAGCCCGGCGGCCCTATCATGAGGACATTGTGCAGTCCTGCGGCTGCGATTTCAAGTGCCTTTTTGGCGGCATCCTGTCCTTTTACGTCTGCAAAATCGGCGGCGCTTATAAGCGTTTCGCCTGAAAATGAGATGGGGTCGAATTGTGTTTTTTCTATCGGAATTCCGCCAGTGAGGTGAGAATAAAGCTGAGACACCGTACGGACGGGGTATACGTCGATACCATCTGCGGTTGACGCTTCGGCGGCGTTCATTTCCGGAAGATATATTTCACGGTAACCGCGCCTTTTCGCTTCAAGAGCCATAGAAAGCGCACCGTTTATGCTGCGTACCTCTCCGGTGAGAGAGAGCTCTCCCGCAAAGCATTTTCCGTCAAGGTCCGGTAAGGAATGCTTTGTTATATCTATAAGTGAAAGCAAAATCGGCAAATCAAAGGACGACCCCTCCTTTTTGACGTCGGCAGGGGCAAGGTTCACCGTATTTGAGCCTCCGAATAGGGAAATATGCGATGATTTGGCGGCAGCCTGTACACGACCCATTGCTTCCTTTACCGCGGTATCGGGAAGCCCGATTATATTGGTGCGCGGCTCGGGTGATGTACCGTTGTGTGTCGCCTCGACAAATACGGGTATCCCGTTAATGCCGTTTAGTGCGAATGTGGCAACGACTCTGACCATGATTATTCCGCTTTCCGGAGCGGAACACATATAGGTATTCCACTCCTGTCTACATAATAACATATCGTGACTCTCATTTCAAGTACGCCCGATAAAAATAATGTTAAAAAAAGAAAAAAAGTTGCGGTTAAGGCTTTACATCGGGGAAAAAAAGTGTTACAATATTACGGTAGAAAAATAACGGAGGTATCATTGTCCAATGGCAATCAAAAGAACCAAGCTTTCTATGGACGGTAACACCGCTGCGGCTACGGTATCGTATGCCTTTACGGAAGTTGCCGGAATTTATCCTATCACTCCTTCCTCCCCTATGGCGGAAATAACCGACAAATGGGCTGCCGAAGGCAAGAAAAATATTTTCGGACAGACCGTCAAGGTCGTCGAGATGCAGTCCGAGGGCGGCGCATCCGGTACAGTCCACGGCTCTCTGGCAGCAGGTGCGCTCACCACAACTTACACCGCTTCCCAGGGTCTGCTCCTCATGATCCCCAATATGTACAAGATCGCCGGTGAACTTCTTCCCGGTGTTATCCATGTATCCGCACGTTGTGTCGCTTCTCATGCACTTAACATTTTCGGCGATCACAGTGACGTTATGGCTTGCCGCCAGACCGGCTTTGCAATGCTTTGCGCCGGCAATGTTCAGGAGGTTATGGATCTCGGCGCTGTTGCACATCTTGCAGCTATCGAAAGCAGAGTCCCCTTCGTTCATTTCTTTGATGGCTTCAGAACCAGCCATGAAATTCAGAAGGTTGAAGTCTGGGATTACAAGGATCTTGCCGAAATGGTCGACATGAAGGCTGTCGACGAATTCAGACAGCGCGCTCTCAACCCCGAGCATCCCGTTCTCCGCGGTACCGCTCAGAACCCCGACATCTTCTTCCAGGCAAGAGAAGCCTGCAACAAGTATTACGACGCTGTTCCCGCAATCGTTGAAAGTTATATGAAGAAGATCAACAAGAAGATCGGCAGTGATTATAAGCTCTTCAACTACTACGGCGCTCCCGATGCGGAAAAGCTTATCATCGCAATGGGCTCTGTCTGCGATACGATCGAAGAAACCATCGACTATCTGCTTGCGAAAGGCGAAAAGGTCGGTCTGCTCAAAGTAAGACTTTATCGTCCTTTCTCTGTAAAGCACTTCCTCAAGGAGATTCCCGCAACCGTCAAGAAGATCGCTGTCCTTGACAGAACAAAGGAACCCGGTGCAATGGGCGAACCTCTGTACCTCGATGTTGTCAATGCTGTACGCGGTACTGAATTTGAAAAAGCACTCATCATCGGCGGCAGATACGGTCTCGGCTCCAAGGATACGACGCCCGCATCCATTGTCGCAACTTATAAGAATCTTGACGCAAAGAAGCCCATCGAAGGATTTACTCTTGCAATCGAAGATGATGTCACCAAGAAGTCGCTTAAGCAGGGCGCAGAACCCGCAACGGCTCCCGCAGGAACTGTCAGCTGCAAGTTCTGGGGTCTCGGCTCTGACGGTACTGTCGGTGCAAACAAGAACTCCATCAAGATCATCGGTGACCATACCGATAAATATATTCAGGCTTATTTCTCCTATGACTCCAAAAAGTCCGGCGGTATCACGGTTTCACACCTCCGCTTCGGTGATAAGCCCATCCGTTCCACTTATCTTATTTCTCAGGCAGATTTCGTTGCTTGCCACAACCCTGCTTACGTTCACCTCTATGACGTAACCGAGGATCTCAAGAAGGGCGGCACATTCCTGCTTAACTGCCAATGGACTCCCGAGGAACTCACCGAAAAGCTCCCTGCAAAGGTCAAGAGAGATATAGCACGTAAAAAGGTAAACTTCTATATCGTTGACGCTATCTCCATTGCACGTGAGCTCGGTCTCGGCGGCAGAACCAATACCGTCCTGCAGTCCGCGTTCTTCAAACTTGCAAACATCATTCCGGCTGACAAGGCAGTTGAATATATGAAGAAGGCTGCTTATAAGTCCTTTATCAAGAAGGGCGAAGCTGTCGTCAACATGAACTATGCCGCCATCGAAGCCGGCGCAAACGCAGTCGTCAAAGTTGACGTTCCTGCTGATTGGGCTGACGCAGTCGATGCGGAAGTCGCAGCTCCCGAGCTTCAGGGCCGTCCCGAGGTTGTTGACTTCGTCAATAAGATCCTTAAGCCCGTCAACGCACAGAAGGGCGACAAGCTTCCGGTTTCCGCCTTTGTCGATGCCGCTGACGGCACATTCCCGCAGGGTACTGCCGCTTATGAAAAACGCGGTGTTGCGGTCGATGTTCCCGAATGGAACCCCGAAAACTGCATTCAGTGTAACTTCTGCTCTCTTGTATGTCCTCACGCTACGATCAGACCTATCGCTCTTACCGACGACGAGGCTGCAAAGTATCCCGGAATGAAGACTCTGCCGATGACCGGTATGCCCGGATACAGGTTCGGCATGACCGTTTCTGCTCTCGACTGCCTCGGTTGCGGAAGCTGCGTACAGATCTGTCCCGGTAAAAAGGGTGCAAAGGCGCTTTCCATGAAGCCTCTTGATACTCAGCGTGACGAACAGCAGTATTTCGACCTCAGCTACAAATATGCCGACAATGCCGATGTACTTGCCAAGTTCAAGGTTGATACCGTCAAGGGCAGCCAGTTCAAGCAACCGCTCCTTGAGTTCTCCGGCGCCTGCGCAGGCTGCGGCGAAACTCCGTATGCTAAACTCATCACTCAGCTCTTCGGCGACAGAATGTTCATTGCCAATGCAACAGGCTGTTCCTCCATTTGGGGCGGCTCTGCTCCTTCCATGCCGTATACCACCAATAAAGACGGTAACGGTCCCGCATGGGCGAACTCTCTCTTTGAAGATAATGCCGAATACGGTCTCGGTATGGCGGTAGCTGTCAAGCAGAGAAGAGCCAAACTCACAGAGCTTGTCGAAAAGTTCGCTGCAACCGACATTGAACCTCTTGCAACTGCTGCAAAGGCATGGCTCGAGGTCAAGGATGACGGTGAGGCTTCCAAGAAGGCTTCCGCTGATCTTATCGTTGCTATCGAAACTGCCGACAGCAAGTGCGGCAACTGTGGCTGCGATATGGACCCGCTTTATAAGCAAGCTCTCGCAATGAAGGATCTCTTCGTTAAGAAGTCCATTTGGATCTTCGGCGGCGACGGCTGGGCGTATGATATAGGATTCGGCGGTCTTGACCACGTTCTCGCTTCCGGCGAAGACGTCAATGTTATGGTCTTCGATACCGAAGTTTATTCCAACACCGGCGGACAGGCTTCCAAGTCAACTCCTACCGGCTCAGTTGCTCAGTTTGCTGCTGCTGGTAAGGCAACCAAGAAGAAGGATCTTGCCGGTATCGCAATGAGCTATGGCTATGTTTACGTCGCACAGGTCGCAATGGGCGCAGACTACAACCAGGCAGTCAAGGCAATTGCCGAGGCTGAAGCATATCACGGTCCCTCAATCGTGATCGGTTATGCTCCCTGTATCAACCATGGTATCAAGAAGGGTCTTGGAACGAGCATGCTCGAAACCAAGGCTGCCGTTGCCGCAGGTTACTGGTTCAACTTCCGCTACAATCCGACACTTGTCGGAAGCGGTAAGAACCCCTTCTCCCTTGATTCCAAGGAACCGACAACAAACTATCAGGACTTCATCAAGTCCGAGACGAGATACAGCTCTCTCGCACTGTTCTTCCCCGAAAGAGCAACCAAGCTCTTTGATACTGCTGAACAGCAGGCTAAGGACAGATATGCGAAGCTCAAGAAGCTCGCTGACGCTGAGTAATTTTTCACCTATTTCCGTTCCGCCCCGCTTATTGCGGGGTCGGAACGGCATATATTTATATAAATGAAGACTTTTACGTCGAAGCACGTGAAATGCGCGGGAAAGGGAAAAGATATGTCATCTAAGAACAGCAGAAAAAAAGGATACAGCAACATCAATTTCGCCGCGGCGGTAACTTGCTTCGTGGTGATTCTCATTATCGTACTTGTAGTGACCATCGGTTCACGGAATAAACCCGATGATACCGACAGTGACCCAATACTGTCGGCTGCGGAGAGTATCTCGGAACAGAGCGTGGTATCTGAGCAGGAGACATCTCTGCCGGAAGAGAGCTCTGAACCCGACATTTCGTTCACAACCGTCAGTCTTGAAACCGCATCATTTCATGAGGGTGATCTCATTGTCGTGAATCCTACATACGCAATGGCAGGCGAACCGACCGATCAGATCATAAAGCTTTGGGAAAAGAAAACAGCGAATTATAAGCTTTCGGATCTTTCGGTAACCTATTCGGAACGGCTTGTTCCCGAACTGAATAATATGCTAGATGCACTGTATGCATCAGCCTCAAGCGGTGCACTCACCATCTCGACCGGATATCGCACCGTTGAAGAACAGCAAAAAGCACATGATTCAAAGCGCAATATTAACGGCAGAGAACCTGTCGGCGGCTGTAGCGACCTCAATACCGGTCTTTCATTTACCGCATGGGTTTATCCGTCCACGGAAGGCAAAATCGGTGAAGGAAAATTCGCGTGGCTCAGTGAAAACTGCTATGAGTACGGTTATATTGTCCGCTATCCTGCGGGCAAAAGTAATCTCACCGGTATCGATGCCTCTGCGGATACATATGTAACGTATCGATATGTCGGCATACCTCATTCGTATCTTATAAGTCTCAATGCTTATTGCCTTGAGGAGTATGTTGAGTTTGTTACACGATTCAATGTTGACAGCAGATATTCTTTCAGCAGGGAAGGCGTGACTTATGAAATATACTATGTCAAAGCTGCTGATGGCGAAACTACGGAAGTCCCTGTTCCTGTCGATTGCGATTACACTGTTTCTGGCGATAATATCGGCGGTTTCATTGTTACAATAACGCGATAGCTGTATCTCTGCCAATATTTGAAGCGAACATGCGTTTTATGCATTATTTTATTTTGTAAAAAAACGCAATTTCGCCTTGTGGGTTTTACACAAAAATGCGCTCCTGTTTTTGTGCAAAAATCACAAAGAGAAATTGCCGCGGATTGATTGACATAATTGGAGCATTTAATTTTGGTTCAATATAAAACTTTTACGCGAGTTTATAATCGTGATAAGAACAATGTATTGTTTCTTTTTGCTTTTCCTGAGATTTCAGAATATTTGGGACTCTGCATGCCACATGTAAGGCGGCGAATCACTCAGTTATAAACTTTTTCGCCTTTTTTATTGTTTGAAAAGCACTTTGATTTTTATATAATTTTCTCATAACCGTTCCGATTCGACATGCGCCAGCCACTCTTCAAAACAAACAAAAACGCGATATTACGTTTATGCACTCTTGACAAAATCGACGGAACGGGTTATAATACACAATGTATTTATGGGCAGTATGCCTTTAAGTATTTTAGCAGTAAATCTCTTAGGAGGATCATTTAATGGGCATGAAAACACTAAGGTTCCGCGGTGTGCTGTGTTGTATCATGGCGTCTGCTTTGCTTTTCACCGGACTTGTTTGCGGTGGTGGGCTCAGCACGCTTGCCGCTGTCGAAAGCGTGAACGGCAGCGACTCTTTGGTAAGAACATCACTCACGGAAATCAAGAACGTTCTCACCTCGATTTCATACACGGATTATCTCGCAATGTATGAATCAAGCGGACGTCCCGATGAAACTGTCGATATCGATATTTTCGGCAACATCAACGGTGACGAAACCAACATCACCTATCAGGTCGTTGACGGTGCTGAGTACGGCAAGGACGGAAAGGTTCTTCTTATCGGCGATGACGGTAAGATTTCCTTCAATATTAATATAAAGACCGCCGGTTTTTATAATATCCTTGTCGAGTACTACACCGGTAACATTTCTGTGTATGACGCAGACGGCAATCTCACGACCGTCGGTAAGAATGCTTCTATCGAACGAATGGTTATGATAGACGGCAAAGTGCCTTTCAAGGAAGCACGTTCAATTTCGTTTTCCAGAGCATGGGCAGATTCTTATCCGGAACTGGACGGAGATTATAAAGTCGTCAAGACAGATGGCAACAAGACCTACTATGATTCCACTTCCACGAAGTTTTTCGAGTCAGTCGCAAACGGTGACCGTATTTTCCAGCGTGATAATAACGGCAACGAAATGAAGCCCGAAAAGACTATCGTGGGTATATGGTATACAAAGCGCCTGTTTGACTCCTCCGGATATTCCAACGAACCTTTGATGTTCCATTTTGAAAATGGTGAACATGTTATCTCACTGAATACCGTACGTGAGCCTTTTGCAGTCAAATCGATAAAGCTTGTCCCTATAGCCGAGACCGTCAGCTATGAGGAATATCTTGCCGAACATAAAAATGCAAAGGATTACTCAGGTGACGATATCATTATTCAGGCTGAGTATCCGTCACTTGCATCCGACAGAACACTGTATCAGCTCAATGACAGAACCAGTGTTATCAGCCAGCCGCAGGATTCCGCTCTTATCCGCCTGAATTCAATAGGCGGCGATAAGTGGACTTATGTCGGTCAGTGGATTGAATATACCTTTGAGGCTCCGGAAGACGGTTTCTATTATGTAGTTCCGCGTTCCATTCAGAATGTTACCTCCGGTAAGTATGTTTCGCGTAAAATATACATTAATGGTGAGGTTCCTTTCACCGAAGCCAATTATACACGCTTTGACTTCAGTGATACATGGAAGACCGACGCTCTCAACGACGGCACGACAGAATTCAAATTCTTCCTTAATAAAGGTATAAATACAATAAGACTTGAAGTTGCGCTTGGAGACCTTGCCGGTCTTCTCAGCACTATTGAGACTTCTCTTAATACATGTAACTCTTATTACAGAAAAATACTCATGATAACCGGTCCTGACCCCGATGAATACCGTGACTATCGTTTTGAACGACTTATGCCTGAGGTTCTCAAGGGAATGCTTCAGCAGGTTGATATCATCAACAATGTCAGCGATCAGCTTGCCAAAATTACAGGCGGTAAGGGTGAAAGCGCAGCTGCACTTGAAAAGGTTACGCTGACGCTCGAGCGTATGGGCAAATATCCCGACAAGATTGCTTCTCAGCTTTCAACACTTAAGGATTACCTCGCAGCTCTCGGTTCATGGCTCACCGATATGCAGAGTCAGCCGCTTCAGCTCGACTACATAGCGATTCAGGCTCCTTCTGCCGAAAGACCGAAAGCAGATGCCGGATTCTGGGATAAGTTTATCGGTGAAATTGAAAAATTCTTTGTTTCGTTCTTCTCTGACTATACTTCCGTAAGCTCTTCCAATGATCAGATCAGCAGTGAAGATTATGAAAAAGCCGGCATTGAAGTTTGGACTACTTCCAGCCGTGACCACGCGCAGATTATCCGCTCGCTCGTTGATGACGATTTCATGGAACGCTATAATATACCCGTAACAGTTAAGCTCGTTACCGGCGGTACTCTCCTTCCCGCAACCCTTGCAGGTACAGGTCCTGACATTTCCATGGGCAGTGATCAGACCACGCCTGTCAACTATGCGATTCGCTCTGCTGTTCTTGCACTGAACAGCAACGACGGCGGCTACGATTTCAATGATTTCACGCCTTACAAGGATAATCCCGTTTATAAAGATATAATTGACGACGTTGATACATTCGACGAAGTCACCAAGCGTTTCGCTCCTACAGCTATGGAGCCGCTCACGCTTTACGGTAAATCCTATGGCGTTCCCGAAAATATGGGCTTCTCCATGATGTTCTACCGTAAGGATATCATTGTTGAGCTTGACGCAAAAGTACCCGATACATGGGACGAATTCAACCAGCTGATTTATACTCTTCAGTCAAATACGATGGATATCGGTTTCCCGACCGGCGTCGGCGGTTCCACCATTCTGATGTATCAGCAGGATGAGCCGATGTATGACATGGGCAACTATGATTACTATCTTGAAAATTACCCCGAGCTTTTTGCTGACGGCAAAAACACCTATACGAATGAAGATGGAGAAGTGATACCTCAGACAGATGGTATGACCATTAATCTCGACAGCGATATTGCACTTTCTACCTTCAAGCAGGTCTGCCGTTACTTCACAATGTACGATTTCCCAGTATCGTATTCATTTGCTGACCGTTTCAGAAACGGCACGATGCCGCTTGCTATCACGGACTACACCACGTATAACACTCTTATAGTCTTCGCACCTGAGATCAAAGGTCTTTGGGAATTTACTCCTCTGCCCGGCACTATCGGTGAAGACGGTGTTACGATCAACAATACTTCTGTTGCGTCCGTTTCCGCAATGATGCTCATGCGTACCGTTAAAGACGACAATGCATTCTCCGCATGGATATTCATGCAGTGGTGGACGAGTGCAAAGATCCAGGCAGCTTTCGCAAATGAGATGGAAGCGCTCCTCGGACCGTCCGCAAAACAGAATACAGCCAACCTCGAAGCTTTGGAAAGCATGTCATGGTCAAAGGATGAGCTTGATAACCTCAAGGCTCAGTTCAATGCCGTTAAGTGCACTCCTGAGTTCCCCGGTAGCTATATCATCGGCCGTTACACCAACTTTGCATTCCTCGGCGTTTATAACGACGGTGCAGAACCTGTAACCAAGATGCAGTCTTATATCGTTGATATCAACAACGAACTTACCCGTAAGAGAAAAGAGTTCAACCTTATCACTTCCGAAGATATTGCGGCATACGATAAGACCCGCTCTGACGGCAACTGATTACTTCATTTTATCTAAGAAGGAGGATTTAAATGTCAAAGACTGAAAATGTCGTTATACGAAGCGACATGACAAAAACCCAATGGACTCTTAATGAAATGAAGAAAAACAAGGTTGCATACCTCATGGTTGCCCCGTTCTTTATCCTGTTCTTCATTTTCACCGTCGTACCGGTATTATTGTCCGTAGTACTCGGATTTACGACCTTCAATATGCTTGAATGGCCGACATTCGTGTTCATGGATAACTACATACGACTGTTCCTTGATGATGAGATATTTCTTATCGCCATCAAAAACACACTTATCTTCGCTGCAATAACGGGACCCGGCTCGTACATGCTCTCTCTGTTCTTTGCGTGGTTCATCAACGAGCTCAGCCCAAAGGTACGCGCTGTTGTTACATTGTTATTCTACGCACCTTCCATTTCCGGTAACGTATATCTTATTTGGACGGTCATCTTCTCCAGTGACCAGCTCGGTTATGCAAATGCCTGGCTCATCAAGCTCGGCATGATTCAGAAGCCGATTCTCTGGTTCTCTGATAAGAACTATATTTTCCCGCTTATCATAGCGGTCGCGCTTTGGACCTCGCTTGGTACATCGTTCCTTACGATGATTGCAGGTTTCCAGGTTGTCGACAAAACCCTTTATGAAGCCGGCGCGGTCGACGGTGTCAAAAACCGTTGGCAAGAGCTTTGGTTCATAACTCTTCCGACGATGCGTCCTCAGCTGATGCTTTCCGCAATTCTTGCTATCACAGGCTCGTTCGGCTTCGGCGGCGTTATCACGGCACTTGTCGGATTCCCCAGCCCAGATTACTGTGCCCATACCATCATGCATCATCTCGAAGACTATGGCTCTACCAGATTTGAAATGGGCTATGCTTCGGCGATCGCAACAATACTGTTCCTGATGATGGTGGGCTGTAACCTGCTTGTCAATAAACTTCTCAGAAAGGTAGGTACATGATATGGCACGTGTGAAACAACCAAAAGAGAAGTTCAAGCGTTCGCTAAACCGTTCGCTCAAGGGCGATATCGGTATCTTTATCCTGCTTGCCATTGCAGGTGTGGCGATGGTTATTCCGCTTGTGTTCGCAATCGGTCAGTCGCTTAAGCCTCTTGAAGAGTTTTGGGTTTTCCCGCCCAGACTTTTCCCCGTCAACCCGACACTTAAAAACTTCTCGGACCTTTTCAGATTGATGGGTGCGAGCTGGGTTCCTTTTTCGAGATATATCTTCAATACGATACTTATCTCTGTTGTCGGTACTGCAGGTAACGTTATCCTTTCTTCCTATGCTGCTTATGCAATTGCTAAGATCAAGTTCCCCGGAAGAAAGTTCCTGTTTACCATTATCGTTTACTCCCTGATGTTCAACTCCACTGTAACCGGTATCACAAACTTCCTCACTATGTCGTGGCTCGGCTGGGTCGATACGTACTTTGCAATCATTGTCCCTGCATGGTGTACAACATTCGGTCTTTACCTGATGAAGCAGTTTATGGATACCTCAGTTAATGATTCAGTCCTTGAGTCAGCAAGACTTGAGGGCGCGTCCGAAAACAAAATTTTCTGGACGATTGCAATGCCGATGGTCAAACCGGCATGGATCACACTGATCATTTTCGCGTTCAAGGATCTTTGGAATACCGGCGCGAATACATACATTTACAGTGAACAGCTTAAAACATTCAACTATGCAATCAGCCAGCTTGTCACAACCGGTATTGCAAGAACCGGCGTTTCCGCCGCTTCTACCGTCGTTATGATGATCGTCCCGATTCTGGTCTTCGTTATTACCCAGAGCAACGTCATTGAAACGATGTCGACTTCCGGTATGAAGGATTAAGGAGGAATACAATGTCGAAAATTAAAAGAGTATTGCTTCTTATCGCAGTTGCAGTGGTGCTCGCTTCAGTTCTTGTCCCGTCACTTACGGCAACAGCTCTTGTCCCCTATGCAACTTATACCTATAGCGTTGACGGTCTAATGCAGACCTCACCTCACGCCTATGACCCCACACTTGTAATCTCTTCTTCAACAATTGAAAAGGGACTCAAGAATAACGTCAATGAAATGGCGACACTCAAATACAGCGCAGACTGGAAAGCAATCAGCAAGATTGCCGATGTATGTGTCGATAATCTCGGTTATGTATATATCGTTGACAGCGGCACAAACCGCATAATCGGTCTTGATCAGGACTACAACCTCCGCCTTGTCATTGACTCTTTTGTCAATGACATGGGCGTTCCGGATTCTCTTTCAGAGCCGAGCGGATGCTTTGTCACCGATACCGAGATTCTTGTTGCAGATACCAACAAGGCGAGAATCGTCATATTTGATAAGGTCGGTAACTTCAAGGAAATCGTTCCCGAACCCAGCTCCGATGTTATTCCCGACGGCAGCGTTTACAGACCGACTTCCGTCGCAACCGATTCTTCCGGTCGTATTTACGTTGTTTCAAAAACCACTAACTACGGTGTTATCGCGCTGAGACGTGACGGTACCTTCCTTTCCTTCATCGGACCGCAGAAGGTTACCTACAATGCTTTTCAGCTTTTCCTCAGAATGTTCCAGACCGCCGAACAGATCAAAAAATCTGTTCAGTATGTTCCTACTGAGTACAATAACATCACGATTGACTCCGACGGCTTCCTTTATGTCACAACAAACTCCATTGACAAAGGTCAGCAGCAGAGTGCAATCAAAAGCAAGTCAAAATCCGCAAACTACGCTCCTGTCAAAAAGCTGAATCCGAGCGGAAGTGACGTCATGAACCGTAACGGCTTCTATCCTCCTTCCGGCGAGGTCGACGTCACGTCGTTCACAACTTCGACGATAACAACAAGCGGCGCTTCCGATATTGTTGACGTTGCGCTCGGTCCGAACGGAATGTGGTCGATAATCGATGAAAAGAGAAGCCGTGTCTTTACCTACGACGAAGACGGTAAGCTACTATTTGCTTTCGGTGATAAGGGCGATCAGGTCGGCCAGATCCAGGATCTTAAGGCTATCGCTTATCAGGGAACAAACCTTCTTTTGATGGATGCGACTGCCAATACTGTTACTGTATATTCAAGAACCGCATACGGCGATCTTCTTGCGCAGGCTCTTCAGAATACACAGGATCAGAACTACAGTCTCGCGGTTGACTATTACGTAAGCATTCTTCAGCACAACAATAACTATGATGCCGCATATATCGGTATTGCCGATTCTCTTTACAGAAACGGTGAATATAACGATGCAATGCAGTATTATAAGTCTGCTTATGATACAGTAAGTTATTCCAAAGCATATCAGCAGTACAGAAAGGAGTGGATCGAAGACTGGGTCCTTCTCGTTCCCGCTGTTATAATCATTGCTTGTGTGCTTATCAGTCTCTTCTTCAAGTATGCAAACAAGGTCAATAAAGCCGGTCATGCATACAAAGAAAAACGTACTCTCAAAGAGGAACTCCTTTATGCTTTCCATGTCATTTTCCATCCGTTTGACGGTTTCTGGGATCTGAAACATGAAAAGCGCGGCGGCGTCAGAGGCGCGACCGTTATCCTTGCAACGACAGTTCTTGTTTTCATCTATCAGACAATCGGCAGAGGCTATCTCTATAACCCCTACGGTGTTAAGATCGATTATTTCATGTCAATTTGTTATGTTGCAGTTCCCGTCTTCCTTTGGGTCGTCAGTAACTGGTGTCTTACCACACTGTTCGATGGCGAAGGATCGTTCAAGGATATCTATATCGCAACCTGCTACGCACTGACTCCTCTCCCCATTCTTATTCTTCCTACTATTTGGATTTCCAACATTGTCACAGCAGATGAAATGTCGCTCCTTGCCCTTGTTTCGTCAATCGCATTCGTATGGTTCGCATTCCTTGTCTTCTTTGCAATGATGGTTATACACGATTATTCTCTCGGTAAGAACGTACTTACAACTCTCGGTACTATCGTTGCCGCGGCGTTCATTATGTTCGTTGCCGTCCTCTTCTCAACACTTCTCGGCAAAATATTCTCCTTCGGTTATAATATTTATGTCGAGCTTTCGCTGAGATGGTCTTAAGGAGGTTTGCAAGACATGAAAAAATTACTTACTTCCGCAATTTCACTCCTCATTGTCCTGCTCCTCGTTGCTCCCACCTGCCTGAGCGTTGTCTCCTTCGCAGCCGACACATCTGAGGAAGCAAATGTCTGGGACAAACTCAAACCTGCTTATATGAAAGCAACCTTTTCCGATATCAGTGCCCGTATCAAGGGCACTGAGGAAATCGCCGGCATGGAATGCCGCCTTGTCACCGGCGGATACGCTATTTACGTTGACCCGCTGACAGCAGAAGTCGTTTGCCTTAAACTTAAGGCTCCGGACGCTGATGGCAATTATTCTGTGACTGACGGCGTTTATGATTACGACGGATATTATTCCACCAACCCCTTTGCGGTCGGTCGCAGTGAATCCGTTGATTCAAAAAGCCCAACCTCTGATTCGGTAAAGCAGACACTTTATTCACAACTCCTTGTAAAATACACCGAAAACTCAAACGAAGTTGAGCTTTCGTCTTTCAAGGATGCGGCACTCAATAATCAGATAACCGTCAAGGACATCCGTAACGGTATCCGCGTTGAGTACACGCTCGGCAGAGAAGAGGTCACGTATCTCGTTCCTCGTCGTATCAGATATGATAAGTACCTCAATATTCTTTATCAAATCGCTCAGAACTCGACGACGAAAAAGGATAAGAGGAGCTTCGCGGCTTTCTACAGCCTTTACGCAATAAATGCCGACCAGCTCGATTATGAGCTTGATAGGGATTCAATGACGGCTGATGTCCTTGACTTCTTCTATACGACCAGAGAGGAAGGCAAGACTCTCCACCCCGGCAAAGGCTCTGAGTTCGGTGTTCAGTGGGGTCTGATTCCTGCGTACTACGAGAGGATCAATTCCGAGTCCAACAAAACCATTTCCGAACGCATCAGGGACTATCCTTTCGTTCAGCAGTTTGCATTTATGGTATGCGACTCGACGATTCAGGCTTCTGACCTTAAGCGTCTTGAGCAGATGGTCAAACTTAATACGGACTACTCAAACGAGCAGATGACCATCGACCATGCTGAAACAGAATATTCGGCTTCCGACAAGATACCTGCCCTCTTTAAGATGGCAATTGAGTATACTATCAACGAATATGGCCTTCAGATTCGCCTGAATGCCGGTAACGTCCGTTTTGACAGCTCAAACTACAAGCTTTCCAATATTTCATTCCTGCCTTACGCCGGAGCTGCAGACACCAATAACGAAGGCTTTATCCTTTCTCCCGACGGTTCCGGTACTATTATCCGTCTTGAGGATATAAAGTGTCAGCAGTTCACTACGACAAGCTCAATGTACGGTCAGGATTATGCTTACCATACCGTTTCCGGCGCTAACAAAGAGGTTATGCGTTATCCCGGCTTTGGTGTTGTTGAAACAATCACCAAGAAGGAAGAATACGAAGATACCGAAATTTATGTTGACGAAAACGGCGAAGAACAGACCGAGACCGTCATAAAGACACGTGATATCAAGAGTTCTCACGGCTATTTCGGACTTATCACCGAAGGCGCAACGCTTTCAAAGCTTACCGTTGTGAACGGCGGTTCACTTCACATGTTCGCTTCAGTATACACTTCATTCAACCCGCGTCCAAAGGACAGTTACGTTCTTAACGGAGGTATTTCCGTTGGTAACGATTCCATGTGGACCGTTGAATCCAAGCGTAAATACACCGGCGACTATAAGCTTCAGATTTTCATTCTTGATAACGATCATTCCAACCATATCGGTATGGCTACGGTATATCGTAACTATCTTGCCGACGAAGGCGTTATCACAAAGCTCGATCAGTCCGGCAGCGATGATATCCCGCTTTACCTGCAGACTCTCGGCGCACTTGAAACTTCAAAGACTTTCCTCGGCGTTCCTTATGACACCGTTGTTCCGCTTACAAGCTTTGTAAGAGTCAAAGAAATCCTTGAAATGTTCAAGAACAATGAGATCAACAATGTTAAGGTTATTCTTCAGGGCATTACTAAGGGCGGTCTTATCTCATACGTACCTACGGACTTCACAATTGAAAAGTGTCTTGAAGAGGGACATGACGATGTGAAGGGAATGACGTTTAAAGAACTGATAGAATATGCGAATGCAAACAACTATCAGCTGTTCCCCGATTTTGATTTCTCGCTCGCACTCCGCGATGAGCTGTTTGATGGCTTTAATGCAAAGGACGATCTTTCAAAGACCATCAACGACGAAAATGCGATTATGCGTGAATATGATCCGGTTTATCAGGCATTCATTAAGAATGGTTGCGGTATCATTTCTGCCAATGCGATGAATAAGCTTTATGACGGTGTATACGCCGGATATAAGGATTATAATGTTGGCGGCATCTCTGTTCAGTCTCTTGGCAACATGCTTTCGAGCGACTTCAATGAAGACGATCCTCTTAACAGAGAAGACAGCCGAAAGCTTATCGTCAAGCTTCTTGCGAAGATTAAGGAACAGAACGGCAACGTCCTGATTTCCGGCGGTAACGCTTATGCGCTTCCGTATGCGACAGACATAATTAATATGCCTATCGACGACTCACGCTATAAGTATTCCAAGGCTTCGGTACCGTTCCTCGGAATTGTGCTTCACAGCTATAAGGAATATGCCGGCGAACCTATCAACCTCGCAGGTAACTACAGCTACACTCTCCTCAAAACCATCGAAAGCGGCGCAAGCCCCTATTATACCATTGCTTACGACAATACTGCCGAGCTTAAAGAGTATGCAACATACTCCACTCTCGCTAAGTACTATTCTATCAAGTACACTATTCTCGTAAAGGACCTTATCGAAACCTACCGTACACTTAACGATGCACTGTCATCTGTTAAGTATGCAACAATAGTCGGTCACGAATTCCTCGATGACGATTACAAGGTCGTTAAGGTTACCTATGACAATGGCGATGTGTTCTATCTCAATTATCTCCTTAAGGATTACACACTGACAGTTGACGGAAAGAAATTTACCGTTCCCGCACAGGATTTCCTTAAGAATCCCGCATAAGAAAGGAGCATCAAAATGGATAACGCAAAACAAATCCCGGCAACTGCCGTGAAAAAGGCGCCTGCACGCAAACGTCGTGCGGCTGCACTTGACAAAAAGAAGGCGCGTTATGGTTGGTGGTTTATCGCTCCCTTCCTTATCGGCTTCGCTGTTATCTATCTGCCCATGATAGTGCAGTCGATCTATTTCAGCTTCGTAAAAATCAACCCCGTCACGGGTGGTGGCTATACCACCACCTGGGTGGGGTGGGAGAATTACCGTTATGCGTTGGCTGAGGATCTCAACTTCCTCCCTAACCTCGGTTCAAGTGTCGTTGACCTCATCTTCGACATCCCCGCAATTGTTGTGTTTTCGCTCTTCATGGCGATAATGCTTAACCAGGATATGAAGGGAAGAGCGGTGTTCAGAGCGATATTCTTTATTCCCGTCATCGTATCAACCGGTATTATCGACTCCATCGACGCTGCAAACGACCTTGCCGCTATGCAGGGGCAAATCAGTTCAATGGGTGATTCCGCCGGGGTCGGCGTAACAGGCTCATCATCAAATATGGGGCAACAAATAATTGACCTCATTGACGTTCAAAGATTCTTCGGCAACATGATGGTGGGACAGGATCTTGTCACGTATGTTGTTGACATGGTTAACGGTGTTTATGACATTGTAAACCGTTCCGGTGTCCAGATGCTTATCTTCCTTGCAGGTCTGCAGTCCATTTCTCCGTCGATTTATGAATCGGCATATATGGAAGGCGCATCGAGCTGGGAAACCTTCTGGAAAATAACCTTCCCGATGATCTCACCGATGATCCTCGTCAATACGATTTACACGGTCATTGACTCGTTTACCAGCTCTTCCAACACCGTTATGTCATATATTTCAAGTGTCTATAACGGTTCAAATGGCGGTAACACGGTTCGCGCGACCGCAATGAGCTGGATTTACTTCCTCGTCATCATCGCTATTCTCGCTGTCGTAGCCGGATTGCTTTCCGCTTACGTTTTCTATCAGCGCAGAGACTAAAAGGAGGGGAGTTTCAATGGATAAAACTAAGAAAATCAAATCTGACCCTTCTATGCGAGTGTTTGATGAGAAAACGACTTTCTGGGAGCTTTGTAAGTATAAGTTTTTCAATCTTTACTTTCTGAAGAAGGTCGCGTTCGCAATCTTCCGCTTCGTGCTTCTCGTAGGTATTTCCTACGTCGTTCTGTTTCCTTATATTTCAAAGATTTTCGGTTCGTTCATGAGCCGTGAGGACTTTGTCGATGTCAGCGTTCTTCTCATCCCGAAGTATCCTACTCTTGATACATATAAGGCAATTATAAACGACAACAAATATGTCGAGGCACTTCTGAATACTGCAACAATTTCCGTGCTCTGCGGTGTTATACAGATGCTTATCTGTGCTGTCGTCGGATATGGCTTTGCGAAGTTTAACTTCAAAGGTAAGGGCATCCTCTTCCTCTGTGTTATCTTTACAATGATTATACCGCATGAAACCATTCAGCTTTCCATGTTCATGAAATTCCGCTATTTTGATATATTCGGAATCATTGAAGGTGTGCAAAAGCTGTTCGGGGTAGAGAACCCAACGGTTCCGTCGCTGTTGAATACCAACTGGCCGCTGATAATACTGTCAGCCGGTGGTTTGGCGTTCAAAAACGGTCTGTTCATCTTTATTATGAGACAGTACTACAAGGGTGTCCCCGATGAGCTTGAAGAGGCTGCTTATGTTGACGGTGCAGGCGTTTTCAAAACATTTGTCAGCATAATCCTTCCCATGTCTGTCCCGATGCTCGTTACAATTTTCATGTTTGCGTTCTCGTGGCAGTGGTCGGATACGTTCTATACCGGTCTGTTCTTCAGCAGCACGACACAGCGTGTCCTGCTTCCCGATATCGTTACGATACCGAAATCGCTTGATACCGAGTATGCAGCTCAGGTCACCTATGAAAAGGCAATCCGAAATACCTGCGGTCTGCTCATTCTTGCTCCTCTCGTTTTTGTGTATCTCTTCGCTCAGAGAACACTTATCGAAGGCGTGGAACGCAGTGGTATCACCGGTTGATCGGCTTTACAAGCAAATATTGTTCAAAAGGCAGTGCGGTTTTCCGCACTGCCTTTCATTGTCATTATGATGCAAAAGAACAGCGCCCCCTTTTTGTAGGAGCGCTGTTTTTCATACAGTATAGGATTATTTTTTCTTTTTTGAGAATACAATGACAACAGCAGCGACTGCAATGACTGCAATAGCAGCTATGATAATCCAAAGTACGGTGTTGCTCTTTTCTTCAGACGGCTCTGATGAACTGCCGGCATTATCGGAGATGACGGAGGAGATCTCGTTTGATTCTTCGCCGGTATCGGCTTTACTGCTTTCGACAGCGGATTTGACGCTGATCATTACAGGAGAGGTATAGAGCGAATAGCGTGTGCCGTCGATAAGGCGACATTCGTATCTGAACATAACCACTGCATCTGAATCTGCTGTCAATGTGCCATTTTCGAAAGTGAGATTATCACCTTCGATAACAATCATTTCAGCTTTGGACGCCACGTCTGTGACAGTTCTATCGTATGTACGTGCGTTGATTTCGATTGAGGCACTTTCACCGCGATTCAGCTCGATCGCATCGACAGATGCATTAATGATACGTACAGTCTTTGCGGTGAGCTGACAATCGTTTGTGGTGAGACCGTTGTAACCCCAGCGGAAAGCATTGGAAAACGCTTCCTTGCTGCCGCTTGCGTATGTCCACGGCCATACCGCAATGCCGCGCTCAGTGCAGGCATCAATGAATTCTTCGCTTTGGTTGCTGTAAGATGGGTTAAATGAGGAATTATAAGGCTGAATCGCGTTGATTACCTTATAGACTTCTTCACCGGCTTCTTCAGGCGTAGTTGACGCTGACGGAGCGCCGAGCAGATAGCCACAGGTGATCTGAGGAGCGATTTTTTGCAGGTTTGCAAGCTGTGTTGCGTTGAAGGATATCACGCAGACGCGGTCAGAGAAGTTATATTCATCAATCAGGTCGGCGAGTTTTTGGCATATTGCAGCTTTGCCGGACTTGATTTCAACAAATACCTTTGCATCGTTGTCCTTTATCGCTTCGAACATATCACGGAGAGTTGGAATCTTTTCGTCGGGGAATTTTGATTTGTACACATCGTTATCGCCCCAAAGGTTGAACTGCTTGAGCTGTTCGACCGTCATGCTTTCAATATTACCGGAGCCTGTTGTGGTACGATTGATGTCACCATCGTGCATGATGACGATTTCGTTGTCTGCAGTGAGATATATGTCAGTCTCAAGGACATCGGAACCATTCTGCCAAGCTATCAGATAGCTTGAAATGGAGTTTTCGGGAGCGTTGGTGGGATTACCGCGGTGACCGATTATAATCGGCGTACGGGTCAAGGAATTGCTTGCAAACAAGTCGTAAGCTTCGGCAAGCTTTGAGGGAGAGTTGACAACAATGCCGTTTGCGCCGCTGGTGAGCATTTTGACGCTGTCAACGATACCCGAAAAGCTCTTGTCGGCAACCCATACGTTTACATTGAGCATCTGAATCTTAAGAACGGTTTCTTTGTCAAGACATGATATGTCAATGAGCGCGGTTTTGGCAAGGGATGAATTTACAGCGAGACGGAGCTCGGAGATGTTTTCTGAGGTGAGCAGGGAAGTGTACTTTTCGGTCAGGTCAAGTATGCCTCTGACACGGGTGTTTTTTTGACGGACATATTTGACAACATCTGGATTTGTGCTGATAAATGAGAAATCGTTGTTTTTCTTGTCTTTGGCTATAAACGCAAGTACGGTATCAGCATCAGCAGTGCTGTTCACGCGGAAAATCGGTACTATGCTTGTTCCGACTTTGTCGTAAAGTTCGTCGAGCGCAAATATCGCTTTGCCGTCTTTATCGATAACATCGTTGCCTTTAACGGTAAGGATCACATTGTGGGCATCCTTGAGGTCATTTAATGTATCGGCAAAAGTCAATTCGGCGGATACGCCGAGACTGTTATTGATGTTCCTGACTTCTGCCGAAGTAAGGGTTGCAGAATCTGCCTTGGGTCTTGACGGCTTATCGAGCTGAAGACTGACCTTGATATAGTCGACGTTGATATTGCTGTAATTGACCTGTATGCCGATTCTGCCGGCTTTATATGCCTTTTCGGAGCTTGACCAAACACACATGTTCCCGTTGATGGACTGCTTTATGAAATTGCCCTTAATTTCAACGGAATGAGTGTAGTATGTATTGGCTTTCTGCGATTCGACATATGAGCCGGTTGTCTGAACGTCCCATTGGTTTGAAGGGGTACGTACCGCGAATTCGACACCGTTTGATGAGGCGGCATTCTGACGTATGCACATATGATAGTACGGGTAATCATTTTTCTGAATGCGGTACATTATCGACTGCCAGCGTGCCGTATCTGTCGCCTGTGCGACAGCAGAGCTCATTTCGATGCGATAGTTGCCGAAATCGCCGAGCCACGCCGGAAGAAGCAGACGGTATCCGCCATTACCGAGAGCATTTATGACGAGCTTTCCGTCCTTCACCGAAGAAAGAGTGAGACTTGAGCCGCCGATAGGCTGAAGCTCAGAGAGCGCGTTATCGTCATCGAATCCGTTATAATAAAGAACGTATTCGGCGTCGTCTTTGTTTTTGGCGACGACATAGATGTTTTTGGATTTGTCGCCGCTTACGGCGGTGAGTGCGGTGACTCCTGCGGAGGCGGGTGTGAATTCGGTGATTTCGGTTTCACCGTTTTTGAAGGTCGCCTTCTCGGGAGACCCCTCTGCGAATTCGACAGAATACGATGTCAGGTCGATTTTTTCACCGACGGTTGCGGGAATCGCCGGCTCGTTGAAAGCGATAATCGCGTCATCGTCGGCTGTAACGCCAATCGACGCGATCGGTGCTGCGATTAAGAGAAGTGCAAGAAACAATGAAAATAGCTTTCGCAGATTCATAATGTCATTTCCTTTCGTTTATTTTTTATTTGCGTTTATCTCGTCTATTGCATAGGCGATAACGTTACCGTGTTTTTCAAGCATTTTTTCTGCAAGCTCCCTGTCTGCTCCGGTTGATTCGCACACCATACGTACAGCGCGGTCAACGAGTTTGATATTTGAGGGTACCATGAATGCCATAAGGTTGCCGCGTGTCCTTCCGAATTTCACCATGGCTCCCGTCGACAGAATATTAAGAATCATTTTTTGAGCAGTGCCGGCTTTCATACGGGTAGACCCCTTGATGACTTCGGGACCGACCTCTGCGACAATCGTAATATCACTGTGCGCACGCAGAGGAGTGTTTATATTGTTGGAAACAGCGACTGTGGCAGCGCCTTTTGAATGTGCATAGTCAAGAGCTGCGATGACGCAGGTAGCGGTGCCGCTTGCCGAAATGCCGACACATACGTCGTTAGTGTCAAATGAGTGTTCCTTCAGTTGCTTTACAAGGCTGTCGGGATCATCTTCCGCGTCCTCGATTGAGCGGAAGGCGGCTTCATATCCGCCCGCAATAAGCCCCACAACAGTTTCGCGACTTACGCCGTATGTGGGAGGGCATTCAGATGCGTCAAGTACTCCGAGTCTGCCGGAGGTCCCTGCACCGACATAGAAAATTCGCCCGCCTTTTTTGAGAACAGCCGCAAGACAGTCAATGCCTTCTGCAACCTGCGGTAGAGCTTTTTCGACGGCAAAGGCGACCGTTTTGTCCTGCTCATTGATAAGCTCTGCGATTTCAAGTGAAGATACCTTATCGATGTTTGCGGTTTTGGGATTGTATCCCTCTGTTTTGAGTGCTGCGTAATCCATTATTTCTTTATGCCTTTCATTGTGAGTTTGATTTGCTGCTTTTTCAGGTCGACCGACAGTATCATAACTTCGACGACGTCGCCTACTTTCAGGATCTCTGACGGGTGCTTTATGAATTTGTTGCTTATCTGTGAGACATGGACGAGACCGTCCTGATGAACGCCGATATCAATAAATGCCCCGAAATCGATCACATTGCGCACGGTGCCTTTCAATACCATGCCTTCCTTGAGATCTTTTATGTCCATTACATCGCTTCTCAGAAGCGGAGGCGGAAGCTCGTCACGCGGGTCGCGCCCCGGGCGCGTCAGCTCTGTGATAATATCCGAAAGTGTCGGCACGCCGATTCCGATCTGTTCCGCAAGTTTTTCGATGCCCATTTCCTCAGCGATTTCGCGCAGGTCGCCGAGACGGTTCTGACGTATATCTTCATCGCTGCAGCCGCATATTTCAAGAAGCTTTTCGGCTGCATCATAACTTTCGGGATGCACTGCGGTGTTATCGAGTACATTTTTTGAATCGCTGACGCGAAGGAAGCCCGCACATTGTTCAAAAGCTTTTGGCCCGAGCTTTGAAACCTTCAAAAGCTCTTTTCTTGTTTTGAAGATACCGTTTTGCTCACGGTAATTGACGATGTTTTTGCAAATAGTAGGGGTAAGTCCGGCAATGTGCGAAAGCAAAGACGGTGAAGCAGTATTGAGGTCGGCACCGACCGTATTGACACAGCCTTCGACAACGCCGTCCAGCGCTTCTTCAAGGCGTTTTTGCGGCATATCATGCTGATACTGACCGACGCCGATTGCCTTCGGCTCAATTTTTACAAGCTCTGCTAGCGGATCCTGGAGCCGCCTTGCAATTGATACGGCGCTTCTGAGTGTAAGATCGAAATCGGGAAGCTCTGTTGCTGCCAGCTTTGATGCAGAATAAACAGATGCTCCTGCCTCGCTTACGACCATATACTGCGTTGAGGCACCCATTTCTTTGAGAGTCGATGAAGTAAATATTTCGGTTTCCTTGCTTGCGGTTCCGTTGCCGATTGCGATGATTTGCACGTGATACTTATTTATCATCGATTTCAGCGTTGCTTTTGAGCGATTTACCGCATCTCCTGAATGGGTCGGATATATCACCGCAGTATCAAGTACCTTGCCTGTTCCGTCGACAACCGCAAGCTTACAGCCGGTGCGGTAGCCCGGATCAAGACCGATAGCCACCTTATTTTTGACGGGCGGCTGCATGAGAAGCTGATGCAGATTCAGCGAAAACAGCTTGATCGCTTTTTCGTCCGCATCATCGGTGAGTGCTGTTCTTATTTCGCGCTCTATTGAGGGGAATATGAGTCTGTCGTATGCATCTTCGGCGGCAGTTATTACGGCATTTCCGCAGGGTGTATTGCCCTTAACAAGGAGCATCTTCATGATATTGAGGCATTTCGACGGCTCGATTTCGATCGAAACCTTAAGGACCTCCTCATCTTCGCCGCGATTCACGGCAAGCACGCGGTGAGATGCAATCTTTTCGACGGGTTCTTTGAAATCATAATATAAAGTGTAAACGCTGTCTTTTTCGGGGTCGACAGCTTTTGATACGAGATTTCCGTTTCTGAAAACAATGTTTCTGACGCGTTTTCTGATGTCCGCATTATCGGAAATCATCTCGGCAATTATGTCCAGCGCGCCCTGAAGAGCGTCCTGCTCTGTTTCAACGCCTTTCTCTGAGTCAACATACGCTTTTGCCATTTCAATTGGAAGTGTTTTTGCATCTTCCTGCGCGAATATTGTGAGCGCAAGCGGTTCCAGACCTTTTTCTTTTGCCACAGAGGCACGTGTTTTACGTTTCGGCTTGAAAGGACGGTATATATCTTCGATTTCTGCGAGTGTTTCGGCTTTATCGAGTGAATCCGAAATTTCATCAGTCAGTTTTTCCTGACCGCTAATCAGTTCGCGTACCTCTTCACGGCGTGTGTCGAGGTTACGGAGATATGTCAGCTTGTCGGCAATCTCACGTATGAGCTGGTCGTCAAGCGAGCCGTGCATTTCCTTGCGGTATCGCGCGATGAAGGGGATTGTGTTGCCTTCATCGAGCAGAGAGATGATATTTGCAACATATTCTTCTTTGATATTATATTGCAGACTCAGCTTTTTTGCATAATCCATACAAACAATTACTCCACATAGTATTATAGAATAATTATACCACATTACGTAGGTAAAATCAATGTAAAAATGCGAAAAAAGACCCTCCTCCGTTCTGCGGAGGAGGGTAAAATATTCAGACTTATTTTTGGAGTCTTGCGATTTCGTCAGCGAGCTGTTTCCGAAGCTCTGCGGGAATTGTATCGCCGATCTTGGCATAGAATTCCTTGACATTGTCGAAGTCCTTGAGCCAATATTCGGTTTCAACGCCGAGGATGGACTTGAGGTCTTCGATGGTGAACTTGTGGCCGGGTTCGATCTCATAATCGAGACCTTCGAGGTTGATATCCTCGGGATTGGGGATATATCCGATAGGAGTTTCCTTAGCGCCGACCTTGTCTTCACATCTCTTGAGAATCCATTCGAGGACACGGAAGTTATCGCCGAAGCCGGGCCACATGAACTTGCCTTCGTCATTGAGTCTGAACCAGTTGACGTGGAAGATCTTAGGAAGCTTTGTTGCGAGCTTCTCCATGTCGAGCCAATGTGCGAAGTAGTCGCCCATGTTGTAGCCGCAGAAGGGAAGCATAGCCATAGGATCGCGTCTGACAACGCCTACAGCACCGGCGGCAGCAGCGGTGGTTTCTGAAGCCATGATTGAGCCTACGAAGGTACCATGCTTCCAGTCGAAGGACTGATAAACCAGCGGAGCGGTCTTTGCACGTCTGCCGCCGAAGATGATAGCAGAAAGCGGAACGCCTGTCATGCTGTCAAATTCCTTGGAAACGCAGGGGCACTGTCTTGCAGGAGCGGTGAAGCGGGAGTTCGGGTGAGCAATCTTTTCGCCGGAAGCGGGATCATACTTTTCGCCCTTCCAGTTGAGGCAGTGAGCGGGCGGAGTCTTTGTGAGACCTTCCCACCAAACTGTGTTGTCGTCTGTGTTAAGAGCAACATTGGTGAAGATGGTGTTCTTACGGGTGCAGGCAAGAGCGTTGGGATTGGACTTTTCATTTGTGCCGGGAGCAACGCCGAAGAAGCCGTTTTCGGGGTTGACAGCCCAAAGTCTGCCGTCCTTACCGGGTCTGATCCAAGCGATATCATCACCGACAGTCCAGATCTTGTAGCCCTTATTGCGGTAGTATTCCGGAGGAATAAGCATTGCGAGGTTGGTCTTGCCGCAGGCAGACGGGAATGCTGCTGCGACGTACTTTGTTTCGCCGTCGGGACCTTCAACGCCGAGGATGAGCATATGTTCTGCCATCCAGCCTTCGTTTCTGCCGAGGTAGGAAGCGATACGGAGAGCGAAGCACTTCTTACCGAGAAGTACGTTTCCGCCGTAGCCGGAGTTGATGGACCAGATTGTGTTATCTTCGGGGAAATGAACAATGTATCTGTTGTTTTCGTCCATGTTTGCTCTTGCATGGAGACCCTTGATGAAGTCGCCGTCTTCGCCGATACCTTCAAGTACGTTGAGACCGACGCGGGTCATGATGATCATGTTAAGCACGACATAGATAGAGTCGGTAAGTTCAATACCGTATTTTGCGAAGTCACTGCCGACGACACCCATGGAGTAGGGGATGACGTACATTGTTTTGCCTGCATAGCTACCTCTGTAAAGTTCGGTCAGCTTAGCGTAGCATTCCTTAGGATCCATCCAGTTGTTGGTTGCACCTGCGTCCTCTTTTCTGCGGGAGCAGATGAAGGTACGGTTCTCAACACGTGCGACGTCGTTGAGAGCGGTATGGTGAAGATAACAACCGGGGAGCTTTTCCTGATTGAGTTTGAACATTTCGCCGCTTGCGCAAGCTTCAGCTCTGAGCTGTTCAGCCTGTTCTTCGCTACCGTCGATGAGAACGACTTTCTCGGGCTTTACGAGCTCGATCATTTCATTCATCCATGACGTGAGCTTTTTGTTCTTGATGTTTTCAATGGTCATGATTTGATTTCCTCCGTTTTATGTTATGTTATTTTGTCTTGATGATATATAGTCCGAGATACGGGCAAAGTCATAGATGTCCATTTCCTCACCTCTGACTGTCGCCTTTAATCCCACATTGTTCAGCATATCACAAATTTCTTCTTTTGTAAAGGGTAAATTGAGACAAGAATTAAAAGAATTCGAAAACATTTTGCGCCGATTTGCAAACGCGCCCTTAATAACGTCAAAAAACAGCTTTACATTTGCCGGATTGACAGGCGGGGTATCGTATATGGTGAACATCACAACGCTTGAATCCACTTTTGGCGGCGGTGAAAACGCGCCCGCAGGGACGTTGAACAGTCTTTTGACAGATGCGTAATAATTGCATACGGCTGTTATCGCGCCGTACTCAGCTTCGCCCTTTTTTGCGGTGAGTCGTGAGGCAACCTCCTTCTGCACCATAACTGTGATCTTCGAAAACAGCTTGCTTTCAAGCAGTTTCATGATAATCGGAGTCGTTATGTAATACGGAAGATTGGCGCATACCGCCGGGACAAGCCCTTCGAAATACTCGTTTTTCAACGCTTCAAGATCTGTTTCCAGAATATCCTGATTAATAATTTTGACGTTGTCAATTTCGCCGAACCGTTTGCTAAGGCATTCCATTAGATCGCTGTCGATTTCCACCGAAACAACTTTTCCGACAGTGTTTGCAAGCTCTTCTGTCAAAATACCTTGCCCGGCGCCGATTTCAAGCACTCCGTAGCTTTTGTCAAATCCGCTTTGAGTTACGATTTTTTTCGGTATTGCGGGAGAAGTCAGAAAATTCTGCCCGAATTTCTTTTTCTTGCGGTACTTTTCCATTATTCCTTATCAATCACGGTGAGGAATTTTGCGTCTCCGTCGACCGCGAACTGACCATGAGGAACTCTGGGGTCAAAATAGAGTGAATCGCCCTTTTCGAGATATATCGTTTTTGAACCGACTATCACGCCGATTTTTCCTTCTACCACAAAATTGAACTCCTGTCCGCCGTGTGTGACGAGCTGAGGCTTTTTTTCGTTTGGGTACATCGTGACTATCATCGGTTCCTTATTTCTGCCGATGAAATTATACGCAAGCGATTCGAATGCATAGCCTTTATAGCGTTCAACTGAAACGCCTTGTCCCGATCTGGTTACTGTGTAGCTGTTCATTTTGGGTTCTTCGCCGGTGAGCAGTTCTGTTGGGTCAACGTTCATGACGTTTGCAACTTCATAGATCATGGAGATCGGAATATCTTTTTCGCATGATTCGTATGAACGGTAAAGGTCGATCGGCATATTGATTTTTGAGGCAAGCTCTTCGTCGCTCACTTCAAGTATTTCACGCAGATACCTGATTCTGTCGGCAATCTGTCTGAGTTGGTTTTCTGTGTTCATGTTTCAGCCTCTTTCTTTCGCGCGCGCTTTTCCGACGGCTTCAATGAGTCCGGAAAGATACACCGCACCGAGTGCACGGTCATAAAGACCGTATCCCGGCTTTCCTTTTTCGCCCCAGATCATTCTGCCGTGGTCGGGTCGGATATATCCGTCAAAGCCGGCGTCATACATTGCATTAACGATTTCATACATATCAAGCGAGCCGTACTGCGACGGGTGAGCCGTTTCGTTGAAGCACTTGTCATCGTTTATGAGCACATTTCTGATGTGTACGAAATGAATGCGTCCGAGTTTTCCGAAGTGGCGTATCATTTCCGGTACGTTGTTTGAAGGGGAAACGCCGAGCGAACCTGTGCAGAGTGTGATACCGTTACGCTTGGAGGTATTGATAGCACAAAGCTTTTCAAGACTTTCGAATGATGTGATGATACGCGGTAACCCGAAAATTCCCCAAGGCGGATCGTCCGGATGAATTGCCATATTGACGCTGTATTCTTCGCAGACCGGAATAATTGCGTCGAGGAAATACTTCAGATTTTCCCACAGTTTGTCCTCGTCAATGTCCTTGTATTCGTCAAGCAGCATGTTGAGGCTCTCCTTGGTATAGCTGCTGTCCCAACCGGGGAGCGAGAGTTCGCCGGAACGGGGATCCATGTTCTGAAGGTCGCTTTCACGGTAAACGAGTGAGGTGGAGCCGTCGGGATTTTCAAAGTCGAGACGACTTCTCAGCCAGTCGAATACGGGCATGAAATTATAGCATATGCATTTTATGCCCGCCTTACCGAGACGGCGGATGTTTTCTTTGTAAACCTCTATGTATTTATCACGTGTCGGTTTGCCGAGTTTGATATCCTCGTGAACGGGAACGCTTTCGACAACTTCAAATTCCAGACCTGCTTTTTCGGCGGCTGACCTGACACGTTTTATTGATTCAACGCTCCAAACCTCTCCGGGAGGTACGTCATATACAGCGGAAACAACGCCTGTCACGGTCGGTATCTGAGATATATATCTGACACTGACAGGATCACTTTCGCCATACCAGCGGAAGGTCATCTTCATAACAATTCAGCTCCTTAATGGATATATGCTTGCGGTACTGCCGCATTCAATATAATTCTATCACATTAATCGTCTTTAGTCAAGACGGAAGAAGAGCAATTTTTGAAGTTCTGCATGATAACTTCCTTTTTGCGCCATGAAAACGGATATTCTTGAAATATCTCGTCCTGCATACCGGCAATCAACTCTTCTGTTACGTTATCCAGTACATGATCCGCAAAGTATCCGTCTTTGCTCAGCGCTTTGCCGCTATTCAGCGGACAGACATCCTGACAGATGTCGCAGCCCCAGATGACGTTGTTCTTGCGCAGTGCATCCCACTCGGCTTCTGTCTTCGTTTTTTTCTGCGAAATATAAGAAAGACATTTTTTAAATTCATAACCGTCTCTGCTTATAGCACCGCCGGGACAAGCCTGCATACATCTGCCGCAATCGATGCAATAAGTCGGCTTTGAAGGATGGCTTTCAAGAACCATATCCGTCAGAATGGAAGCAATAAAAATATACGAACCGTATTTTTTATTTATGAGAAGCGTATTTCTGCCTATCACCCCGAGACCGCACATTGCCGCTGCCGATTTTTCGCCGATAGGGGAGTGGTCGGCATAGCCTTCGAATTCATGCCTTAGCTCGTTTCTGAGGCGCGGAATTACAGCATTGAAAAACTGCTCGCACCGCTTATGGTAATCATGCGTGCGCGCGTAAGCCGAAAAAACATATTTGTCCTTGACGGTATAATCTGTGCGGTACGGGAACAATGTTATGATGCACGTCTTCATCTTGCCGCTGCATTTTTCCCAAAGATGTTCGTTAGCTTTTGAAGCATCTTCAAATGGAAGAAAGGCAAATTCGCTGATGCCGTTTTCGTTAAGTATTCTTGCGATAGTCTGTTCGTTAGTCATATGAAAATAAAATAAAGCGGGCAAAAAGCCCGCTTTGATTTAGTCGGAAATATAGGGAATAAGAGCGACCTGTCTTGCGCGCTTAACAGCGGTGGTGAGCTGTCTCTGATGAAGAGCACAGTTACCGGTGACACGTCTGGGAAGAATCTTAGATCTTTCGGTGAGATTCTTTCTCAGTCTTGCGACGTCCTTATAGTCGATGTGTTCAATCTTTTCGGCGCAGAAAAGGCAAACTTTCTTCTTTCTGCGGGGACGGAAAGGCTTTTGAACTTCCTTGACTTCTTTATCCATGATGAAATCCTCCTTTTGCAAATAATTGAAAATCAGAACGGAAGCTCGTCATCAGCTGAAATTTCTTCAAACGAGCCTTCGGACCTGGGAGTACTGTAAGAGGGCATGGGAGCCGAATTCTGGTAAGAACCCGAGCCGGAATCGTCTTTTCTTCCGACGAATGAAATCTCGTCGGCGACAACCTCGGTTGTATAGCGCTTCTGACCGTTGTTATCGGTCCAGCTACGCGTCTGAAGCGAACCGCAAACAAGAATCGGCTTACCTTTACCGAAATACTTTGAAACGGTTTCGGCAGTTTTGCGCCAGCAGACTATATTGATAAAATCAACGTCACGCTGACCGTCCTGATTCTGAAATCTTCTTTCGACAGCGATGCTGAAAGAAGTTACCGCAACTCCGGAAGGCGTTTGCTTGAGTTCGGGATCTGCTGTCAGATTGCCCATGAGAATTACTTTGTTGAAGCTCGGCATGATTCTTAAAGACTCCTTACAGTTTTTGTTGGCTGATTATTCTTCGACTCTGATGGTGAGAGAACGGAGAATGGAGTTATTGATGTTGAAAAGACGTTCGAGCTCTGCGGGGAACGCGGGAGCGGAACGGAATCTTATCAGAACATAATAACCATCGGTCAGATCGTCAATAGGATATGCAAGATGTCTTGTACCCCACTCATTGACGGAATCGATCTCGCCATTGTCGGTAATAAGAGCGGTGAACTTTTCGATAACGCTCTTTACTGCTTCTTCACCGATTGTGTTTCTGACGATGAAGAGGGTTTCATACAATGCTTTGTTCTGTTCCATTATTTACACCTCCTTCTGGACTATGACCGTATGTCCGGCATACGGTAAGGAGAAAACCCTGAGGGCTTTCACATACATTTAATATTATACAACACCTGAAAGGTGTTTGTCAATAGTTTTTTACTGAGAATTTCTCAGAAGTTTTCTGAATCTGAATGTTGCGTCGAGCAGGGGAGAAATCGATTCGTCGTGGTTGAGGGTGCTGATTATCTTTGCGCAGAATCTGGAAAGGTCGACCTCGCAGAACCACGGACGGTTTCTGATCTCGTCCGGCACATATGAAAGGTTTGTCGTATACAGTTTTGTGAGGCGTCCTTCTTCATAAAGTTTGTCAAATTTTTCGACGCCCTTGCTGAAGAATGCGAAGGTAGCGCAGACATATGTCTTTGCGGGATGATATTTGACCGTCTGGTTGATGATATCGACGACAGATTCGCCGGAGTCAATCATATCGTCAACAATGAGAATCTTCTTGCCGTCGAGCGGGCTGCCGATATATTCATGCTGAATGATGGGGTTCTTACCGTCAATTATGACGGAATGATCGCGACGTTTATAGAACATACCGACATCGACACCGAGGACGTTTGCGTAATAGATAGCTCTGCCCATTGCACCGGTATCGGGCGAGATGACAGTCGCATTGTCTTTGATTATATTGTTGCCTTCATTGTCGATGAACGCCTTGAGCATCGAATATGTCGGGAAGATGTTTTCGAATGAGGTGAGAGGGATGGCGTTTTGTATGTTGGGGTCATGCACGTCAAAGGAAAGTATGGTGTTGACGCCGAGGTTCGCAAGTTCACGGAGCGCCATTGCGCAGTCAAGTGATTCTCTACCATTGCGTCTGTGTTGTCTTGATGCGTATAGCAAAGGCATGATTACGGTGACGCGGTTTGCTTTGCCGCCGATGGCGGAAATGACGCGCTTGATGTCCTGGAAGTGCTCATCCGGACCGTAGTGGTTGGTGTATCCGAACATGGTGTAGGAGCAGCTGTAATTGCCGACATCGGCAATGACATAGATATCCTTGCCTCTGACGGTGTCGAGAAGTTTGATCTTGCCCTCGCCGTTGTTGAAACGCACCTGCTCGTGCGGAACAAGATATGTGAAATCGGGATCGGTAATGTTTCTGAGCGCCTTGATACGGTCGTTTACGAGATTACCCAGCTTTTCACTGCTTTTGAGAGCAATGATGCCAAGCTCACCGTGGTTGAAAACATCGGACATTGATAATATACCTCACAAATATTAACTTTCGCAGACAAAGCCGATTGCCTGCCGCTTTGACTGTTACATATATTTTACACCTGCAATAACGATTTGTAAATAGACTAATTCAACAAAATACATCTTTTTCCCCCGCAATTTGCGTGAATGTGTTGATATATGCGCAGCTTGAATCGTATTTCCGAAGAACGGTTGCTGTCGATATTTGTCCGAATGTGGGTTGACAATCCATGATGCCGGGTATATAATTAGACTGTGACTTTATTAAGATAGGCGGTGTTATTATATGCGTCGGTATTTTCCACTTGTACTCGCTTTTTGCATGACATTAATATGTGTTTTCACGTTTGCTGCGGTGTCTGCAGATGACGGGATTATCGGCGATGTCGACGGTGACGGTGTTGTTACATATGATGACGCGCAGATCATATTCGATTACGTCGCCGGTATCGGCAGCATGACACAGGAAGAACTCAAATCTGCCGATGTCGACGGTGACGGCAGGGTTACCGTGGCAGACGCGGTGCAGGTGTTCCACTTTGCATCCGGTCTTCTTCGCAGTCTTCCGTATGTACAGCCGACCGGCGGTGTACTCACGGTTATGAAGCTTCCGGACAGGATAGATTATACTGTCGGAGACGGTCTTGATCTCACCGGTATTGAAGTTTGTATTTTGTATTCCGACGGTTCGCGCAAGGAGGTCGACGATTACGCAGTTACGGGCTATGAGCCTACTGTTGGTGTAAAGATAATAGTCATATCTTATGACGGCATGCGCACTGCATTCACGATCACTGTTTATCCGAAAGAAATTGTTGAGATCGGTATTTCTTCGCTGCCCGGAAAAATCGACTATGTTTACGGCGAGGCGCTTGATCTTACCGGTCTTGTCATTACGGCTTATTACGAGGACGGCACATATGAGGATATCGCGGATTACGTTGTCAGCGGATTTGACGGAAGTGTCGGTGTCAATACTGTGTACATACAATACGGCAAATTCAGACTCGGCTTTGACGTTACCGTGGGAGAATAATTTATGATAAAACGTTTTTTGACCTTCTTTTTGGCAATGCTTCTCGCGGCATCGCTTGCGGGCTGCACGGACAGCGAAATCGCAGACGGCGCGGTCGTATGCTCGGCGTTTCCGGAATACGATTTTGCAAGACAAATATGCGGTGATATTGCCGACGTTGTAATGCTGTTGCCGTGCGGCAGCGAGGCGCACGATTTTGAGCCTACGGCAAAAGATATCAAGGCTGTTGCCGCCGCTTCGCTTTTCATATACAACGGGGGTGAAAGTGAAGTTTGGGTCGAGCGCGTTCTTTTATCTGCCGGGAACGTCAGGAGTATCAGCCTGATTGATTGCTGCACTTCACCGCTTTATGTTGACGGCGAAGACGGCAGGGAACAGGATGAGCATATTTGGACAAGTCCGAAAAATGCAACGCTTATGGCGGAAAAGATTTACAATACACTTTGCGAGGTGTTTCCCGGCAAAAAAGACGTGCTTGAATCAAACTACAATGCCCTTTCCGCAAAGCTTACGGCTCTTGACAACACATGTACCGAAATGGGCTACCGAATGAAAGGAAAGACCGTTATAATCGGTGATCGCAATCCGTTCGGATATCTGGCACGTGATTACGGAGTTGAAATGATGGCGGCTTTCCACGGCTGCGGACACGACAGCGAGCCGTCGGCGAAGGAGCTTGCGTCGCTCATTGAAACGGCAAAGGAAAATGATGCCGATATTGTGTTCTATGTTGATTTTTCCGGCGGGAAAATTGCCCGTACCGTCGCATCGGAACTGGAAAATGCAAAAACGGAACAGCTTTTTTCGTGTCACAACGTCACTGCCGAAGACTTTATGACGAAAAGCTATTATGACCTGATGATGCAGAATATTTCGAGGATTATCGGAGCAGAACATGCCGCTGATTAAATGTGAAAACGTAAGTCTTGCTTATGAGAACGTTTGTGTTGTGAGAAACCTTAATTTTTCGCTGGAGCAGGGGGACTACCTCTGTATTATCGGAGAGAACGGAAGCGGTAAATCGACGCTTCTGAAAGCGCTTGTCGGATTGAAAAGCGTGAAGTCGGGCAGAATCATCTATAATGGGCTGAAAAAGACCGAAATCGGATACCTGCCTCAGCAGACGCAGGTACAACGGGATTTCCCGGCGTCTGTGCGCGAGGTGGTGTTGTCCGGATGCATCGCATCCGCACACCCGTTTTACGGCAAAGCCGCAAGAAAAACCGCTGATGAAAACATTGACCTGCTCGGACTTTCGGAACTGCAAAACAGATGCTACCGTGAACTGTCTGGCGGCCAGCAACAGCGGGTTCTGCTTGCACGTGCGCTTTGCGCGACGAAAAAACTGCTTGTACTCGATGAGCCTGTCAACTGTCTTGATCCGGTTGCGGCAGCGGAAATGTATGAGCATATACGTGAAATTAATAAAAACCGCGAAATAACTGTAATAATGGTGACGCACGACGTTGAAAAATCGCTTGACGACGCGACGCACGTGCTTCATATGCATGGCGAAAATCCGTTTTTTGCTGACAAGCAGCATTATCTTGAATGTGATGACTGCAAGCATTTTCTCGGGGAGGTGCATCATTGTGACGGAAATCATTGAAATGTTTTCTTTTCCGTTTATAGTCCGGGCGTTTGCCGTCGGGATTATGGTGTCGCTTTGTGCCTCTCTTCTCGGCGTAGGGCTTGTTTTGCGGCGGTTTTCGATGATTGGTGACGGTCTTTCGCACGTCGGATACGGCGCACTTGCCGTTGCCGCGGCGCTCCATGTTTCGACACCGCTTTATGTTTCTATTCCTATCGTTATTGCAGCTGCTTTTCTTCTTCTGAGACTTGGAGGAAAGTCAGGGGCGGCGGGGGATTCGGCGATCGGCATAATTTCTTCCGGCGCGCTTGCTGTCGGTACGATAATAATTTCGCTGACAACAAACTCAAATGCCGATATAACAGCCTATATGTTCGGCAGTATATATGCGTTGTCAGACACCGACGTGTGGCTTTGCGCGGCGCTTTTTGTGATCGTCGCGGTACTGTTTATCCTGTTTTATAATCGTATTTTTGCGGTTACGTTCGACGAGAACTTTTCGCGTTCTGCCGGCATAAATATCAATATATATAATATCGCGATGGCTCTTCTTACTGCAGTTACGGTTGTGATCGGTATGACGCTCATGGGCGCACTTCTCATATCTGCGCTTGTAATTTTTCCGCCGGTTACAGCAATGCGTGTCTGCCGATCATTCAGGAAAGTGATGGTCTGCGCGGCAATAATCGGCGTTGCCGGACTTATTGCCGGGCTGTTTGCATCATATTTTCTTTCGACGCCTCCGGGCGCCAGTATTGTGGCGTCGAACGTTGTCATTTACTTTGCTTTTTCGCTGTTTTCGTCTTTGCGTCGCGCGGTTTCAAAGCGCTGAAAGAGTCGGTTTTTACAGGTCAAAATCGTTGCACAAATTCATAAATTTCTTGCCGCAGTATTGACAAATTGAATTCGGCGTGTTATAATCATGGCAAACCGTGGGTATGTATGCCCATAGCTAAATAACGAAAGGAAAATTAAAATGAAAAGAATTATTTCTGTAATTCTCACTGTTCTTCTCGTTTCTGCTCTTGCATTTACATTTGCAGTTTCCGCAGAAGACGTATTTGCTCTCTCTGTCAAACTCCCTGAGACATTTGAAGCTGACAGCACAATTGAGTTCAGTGTCACCGTTGATGAGATTCCCTCCGGCTGTGTCGGTGCTCCTCTTGCTTTCGATTTCGAAGGTATTGATATCGAAGCCGACGGCGTTGTTGCTAAATGCACCGTTGAAGGCGGCGAAATCGACTTCTTCAAGGTCGAAGACGGCGTTGTTGACGGCGTTATTGGTGACTGGAAGAACGAAGTCAAACCAGGTCTTACCATTACCTTCAAAGGCAAAGTTGTTTCCGGCGCTAAGGAAATCACCATTACCACTCATGAAGGTCTTGAAGCTGACGGCGCTGTCGCAGCAGTCGTAACAGCTAAGTCCACTCTCAAGTCCGGCGACGAACCCGTTGTTACTCTTGACGATATCGATACCACCGGCTGGACCTATGTTGACGGTGTTGAAACCGGCCTCTGGCAGGGCGAAGAAGATCAGGACGTCGGTACTTATTACTACAAAGCCGGCAAGGTTGACGGCAAGTATGTAATCGAGCTCCTTTTCAAGGGCGAACTCTCCGGCACTCCTGAAAGCTTCGGTAATGGCAATGGTACAAACGTACGCGTTTGGTTCCACTCCAACAAGAACGCTGACGGCGCTGATCAGATCACTTACAGCAGCTTTATCGACGTTTCCTACAACGGCACCGAAATGGTCAACAGATTCCTCAAGAACTCTGTTACCGACGCCAACAAGGCTGAAGTTGTTTATGGCTATGATGATGAAAAGCCCTACACCGTTACCACCATCGTTCCTACCGCTAAGGACGGCGTTTATGTAAAGATCGAACTCACCGAGATTCCCAATGTTATTGACAATGATGACGTTGAAGGCATCCTCACTGTTTCCAACAAGCCTGAAGGTAAGGGAAACAACGCTCTTTACTCTGACCAGTACATGACTCCTTACCGCGGTTGGGATACAAACTACGCTGTTCATTTCTATACAGATGCTCCTATTGATGAGTCTTCTGAGGAACCCTCTGAAGAACCTTCTGTTGAGCCTTCTGAGGAACCCTCTGAAGAACCCTCTGAAGAACCTTCCGTAGAGCCCTCTGTTGAGCCTTCTGAAGACGAATCCAAGACTTCTCCCACCACCGGCGACCTTGGCATTGCTGCCATCGCTCTCCTCGGCGTTATCGCTGCTGCCGGTGTTGTCGTAGTCCGCAAGGTCAGATAACTTAATTAACCTGATTTATACTGATTTCAGCTAAAAACGGTTTTACCGCCTGAGCAATTTGCTCAGGCGGTTTTTTATACTTAGGAAGATGGTTCTAATAAAAAATAACCGCCGAGGAAACTCAGCGGCTAAGTTATGATTCAGAATTCGGTGGTTCCGGTGAAAATCATTTCTGCATTACCGGTAAGGAATATGTTATCATAGGTATACTTTACGAGAAGGTCTCCTCCGCGTGTTTTGACCGTTACGGTTTCGTTTGCGGAACATAATCCGTTTTCAACTGCCGCCGCAACAGCAGCGCAGGCACCGGTTCCGCAGGCATTCGTTTCACCGTTTCCGCGCTCATACACTCTCATTTTCAGAATATTACGGTTTACGACGCGAACGAATTCCGTGTTTGTTCGCTCCGGAAATATCGGGGCGCTTTCAAACAGCGGTCCTATACGTTCAATATCAATAGATTCGATTTTGTCGGCAAATACCACACAATGTGGATTTCCAAGTGAAATGCAGTTGATTCGGTACTTTCCGTCCTCAATTTCGATGGGACGGTCGATAATCGAATTTCCTTTAAGAGCAACGGGTATGTGCTCCGGTGTGAAAATTGCTTTTCCCATTTCGACGGTGACAAGACTGACTTTTCCGCTTCTTGTTAACAGATGGAGCTTTTTAATGCCGCCCGCCGTTTCCGCTGTCATATCTGTTTTTGTGACTATACCGGAATCAAAGAGATATTTCGCTGCACAGCGGATTGAGTTGCCCGCCATTCTACTTTCGCTGCCGTCGCGATTAAAAATCCGTAGTCTGAAATCAGCAACAGTGCTTTTTTCCATGAGAACAATACCATATCCGCCTATGCCGCGATGTCGTTCGCAAAGCTGTATGCAAAGCGATTCGGGACAGGTAAGAGCGCCGTCAAAATTTTCGATGAATATATAATCGTCGCCCGTCGCCTGCATTTTTATAAACGACAGCTTCTGCCGCTCAGAACGCATATGACATATGTCAACGAGCTCTGTATTAAGTTCATTATAACCGCTTGATATCAGTTCTGCAAGTGCGCCTGCGGTATCAAGCGATGTAAAACAGGGAATTGACAGCTGTAATGCACGGCGATGCAGTGCTATATAATCACTGACGGTCGAATCCTTAAATGCACCTGTATAAACGATAAAATCGATCCATCCGCTTTCGAGAAGCTCAAATGCATGATCGTTTTCGCGAATTCCTTTGACTTTTTCAACGTCAATGCCGAGATTTGACACTGCATCTGCGGTTTCGTCGGTTGCAAAAATAGCGAATCCAAGATCGGACAGCTTCTTTGCTAAGGAAAGGGCGTCTGTCATGTCGTGGGTGTCAACGCTGAGAAACACGCCATGCATACCTTTTTTGCCTGTATGCACAGTCATTCCGGCTGAGGTGAGACCCTTGAAAAGAGCTTCCTCCATTGTTTTTCCGATTCCGAGAACTTCACCGGTCGACTTCATTTCCGGTCCGAGGTATGAGTTTGCGTCTGTCAGCTTTTCAAATGAAAATACAGGAACCTTTACGGCAAAGTAGGGAGGTGTTTCATGCAGCCCTGTCCCGAAGCCCAGTGTTTTCAGTTTTTCGCCGAGCATTACGCGTGATGCTATATCGACCATCGGAACGCCGGTCACCTTGCTGATATACGGGACTGTCCTTGAGGCACGAGGGTTGACTTCAATAACATACAGCCTGTTTTCGTATATCAGATACTGGATGTTGACAAGACCTTTTGTGCCGAGTGAAAACGCAAGTTTTTCCGAAACTTCGACGATACGTTCGGTCATTATGTCATTGAGGTTATACGGCGGGTAAACCGCGATAGAGTCACCGCTGTGAACTCCCGCTCGTTCAATATGTTCCATAATTCCGGGTATGAGAATATCGTGACCGTCGGAAATGACATCCACTTCAAGTTCCGTACCCTGCATATACTTATCCATCAAGACAGTGCTGTCGTCGTTTGCAGCAAGAATTTTCTGCATATAGTCGGAGCATTCGGCATCATTGTGCACAATTCGCATGTTCGAGCCGCCTATGACGTATGAGGGACGCAGAAGCACCGGATATCCGAGTACGGCAGCTGCAGACAGCGCATCTTCAACCGTATGCACACATGTTCCTGCGGGACGGCTTATGCCAAACTTTTCAAGCAACAAATCAAAGCGTTCACGGTTCTCTGCAATATCAATGCCTTCGGCGGAGGTGCCGAGAATCGGTATGCCGTGTTTGTCCAGATACTGAACGAGATTGATTGCCGTCTGACCTCCGAAGGCAACTACAACGCCTATGGGATTTTCTGCTTTTATGACGTTCATGACGTCTTCGGGACAGAGCGGTTCGAAATACAGTCGATCTGCTGTGTCGTAGTCGGTTGATACGGTTTCAGGGTTGTTGTTGACGATTACGACTTCATATCCGCTTTCCTTGAGCGTTTTCACACAACGAACGGAGGAATAGTCAAATTCAATTCCCTGACCGATACGTATCGGTCCTGAGCCCAATACCATTATGACCGGCTTTCCACTCTTTTTGAATGTGCGTGACTCACAGACTTTGTCATATGAGGAATAGAAATACGGCGTTTCGGCATTGAATTCGGCAGCGCAGGTATCAACCTTTTTGTATACCGCGTCGCGGTGAACCGCAATCTTTTCGCCGGATATGCGTTCAAGAGCGGCGTCAGTGTATCCGAGATGTTTTCCTTTTTCATATAGTTCCGCACTCAGACCGCTTCCAAGCTCGGTTTCAAAATCGGCAAGTTTTTTCAGCTTATTTATAAACCATGGGTCTATTTTTGTGATTTTGTGAATAACTTCAACCGTGATTCCGCTTTTCAGGGCTTCAAACACTGTAAAAAGACGTTTATCATTGGCAATATGTAACCTATCTTCAACTGAAATCAAGCTCGCCGCGGGCGCATTCAGGGTGTCGAGCTTGATTTCGGCACCGCGAATTGCTTTCATCAGTGCCGCTTCAAAGCTGTGCGCTATCGCCATGACCTCGCCTGTTGCTTTCATTTGTGTGCCGAGCTTACGGGAAGCACCGGAGAACTTGTCGAACGGCCACTTTGGGAATTTCACGACAACGTAATCAAGAGCGGGCTCAAAGCATGCACATGTTTTGCCCGTTATGTCGTTTGTGATCTCGTCGAGATTGTAGCCAAGCGCAATCAACGTCGTAACCTTTGCGATAGGGTATCCGGTTGCTTTCGATGCAAGTGCGGACGAGCGCGAAACACGGGGATTAACTTCTATGACAGCATATTTCTGTGAATGAGGGTCGAGAGCGAACTGGCAGTTGCAGCCGCCTACGATGTTTAGCGCGGAAATAATGTTCATCGAGGCGCTGCGAAGCATCTGCAGTTCCTTATCGGAAAGGGTCAGCGCCGGTGCCGCAACAATACTGTCACCGGTGTGTATTCCGACGGGGTCAAAGTTCTCCATGCTGCATACGGCAATCGCATTACCTGCATTGTCTCGCATGGTTTCGAATTCGATCTCTTTCCAGCCGTATATGTATTTTTCGACAAGTATCTGATTTATCGGTGAAGCGTTAAGACCTGTTGTCGCTACAGTGTCAAGTTCTGTTTCATTGTAGGCTATACCTCCGCCTGCGCCGCCAAGTGTGAATGCGGGTCGAATTATCACAGGGTAACCGATGCGGTCAGCTGCTTCAAGGGCTTCGTCGCTGGTATTAGCGATGTGAGACGGTATTACAGGCTCTCCGATTTCTTCCATTGTCTCCTTGAAAAGCTTTCTGTCTTCGGCTTTTTCAATGGCTTCGGCATTTGTGCCGATCAGCCTGACGTTGTGCTTTTGAAGAAATCCTTCATGCGCGAGCTTTGAGGCAAGCGTCAGACCTGTCTGACCGCCGAGCCCGGCGAGCAGGCTGTCGGGTTTTTCCTTCAGTATAATCCTCTTTACCGTTTCTGCCGTGAGCGGTTCAAGGTATATTTCGTCGGCAAGGGAACGATCTGTCATTATTGTTGCGGGATTGGGATTGATGAGTACGACGTTTACCCCTTCTTTTTTGAGCATACGGCACGCCTGAGCGCCTGCGTAGTCAAATTCGGCAGCCTGACCTATCAAAATAGGACCGGAGCCGATTACCATGACTTTTTTTATACTTTTGTCGAGTGGCATGTCATTTTCCTCCCATCATGTTGCAGAATCTGTCGAACAGAAATGACGTATCATGCGGTCCTGCCGATGCTTCCGGGTGGAATTGGACGGAGAACGCCATGGCATCATCATAGTCAATGCCTTCAACGGTTTTATCGTTTGCGTTTACAAAGCTGACCGTGCCGTGTTTTATACTGCTTTCATCGACCGCATAACCGTGGTTCTGACTTGTTATATAAGTGCGCTCACCGCGGGTTTCGCGTACCGGTTGGTTCACGCCGCGGTGACCGTATTTTAGTTTTACGGTCTGTGCGCCTTGCGAAAGTGCCATAAGCTGGTGCCCGAGACATATCCCGAATATCGGTAGTTTACCGAACAGCCCACCAATCACTGCAATTTCATCAGTGTTCTCGGTGGGGTCTCCGGGACCGTTTGATAGCATTATTCCGTCAAAGCCACCGTCAAGAATAGCTTTTGCAGAAGTAAGGCAGGGAAGTTTGGACACCTCACAGCCCCGTTTCAAAAGCTCTGACAATATGTTTTGTTTTGCGCCGTAATCAATGAGTGCGACTCTGAATATAGTTTTTTCGAGCGGAGGAATCACAACGCTTTCTGATGTGCTGACGGCTGATACTGCGTTCTTTACCGTATATGAATTAAGCAAATTAATGTCGTAAGTGGGGGTGTCCGTGATAACAGCATTCATGACACCGCATTCGCGTATTGTGCGAGTTATTTCACGGGTATCAACGCCGTATATGCCGGGCACGCCGTTTTGCTTCAGAAATTCGTCAAGGGAAACTCCGTCCCGGCTTCCGGAAGGATTTTCGCAGTATTCACGCACAACGCAGCCCGAAACACGGCATTTTCCTTCAAAATCAAGAGCGTTTACTCCGTAATTACCTATGAGCGGAAAAGTGAAGAGTACCGTCTGACCGAAATAGCTTGGGTCGGTGAGTGTTTCGGTATAGCCGCACATTCCTGTTGTAAAAACAAGTTCGCCGACCTTTTCACAGTACGATCCGAATCCATATCCCTCAAATATGTCGCCGTTTTGGAGGATAAGATATCTTTTCATATAAGCTCGCCTCCGAGAGTGGCTGCCAGCACCGCTTTTATGGTGTGCATACGGTTTTCTGCTTCGCGGAAAACAACAGAACTGTTGCTTTCGAAAACTTCATCGGTCACTTCCATTGAGTCGCGCCCGAATTTTTCGCACATTTCTTTGCCGATTTCCGTTTTTTTATCATGGTAAGACGGCAGACAGTGCATAAAAACAGCGTTCGATGAAGCCGCTGCCATTATGTCCTTTGTCACTGCGTAGGCTGAAAGCTCATCAATACGTTCCTTCCAAACCTCATCAGGCTCGCCCATCGATACCCAAATGTCGGTATAGATCACGTCGGCGTTCTGCGCGGCTCTGTACGGGTCAGATTCAAAGATTATCGACGAACCGCTTTGTTTTGCAAACCCGGTGCATTTCGAAATCAGCTCTTTGTCCGGATAGTATTTTGGGGTTGATGCGACCGTGAAATCGAGTCCCATTTTTGAACATCCGATCATAAGCGAACGTCCCATATTGAAGCGAGCATCACCGAAATAGGTGAATTTAACACCCTTCAATTTGCCGAATACCTCTTTAATTGTCAAAAGATCGGCAAGAATCTGGGTCGGATGAAATTCGTCAGTCAGACCGTTCCACACGGGAACAGAGGAGTATTTCGCGAGTTCTTCGACTGTATGCTGAGAAAAACCGCGATATTCGATCCCATCAAATATTCCCGAAAGTACGCGCGCAGTGTCTGCAGTGCTTTCTTTTTTGCCGATTTGCGATGCGGCGGGGTCAAGGTAGGTTGTACTCATACCGAGATCCCTTGCTGCAACTTCAAAGCTGCAGCGTGTGCGTGTGCTTGTCTTTTCAAATATTAGTGCTATGTTTTTTCCTTCACAGAGGCGGTGCGGTATACCTGCTTTTTTCTTTTCCTTGAGTTTTGCGGATAAGTCAAGCAGGTATGCTATCTCTTCGGGTGTATAATCAAGAAGTGTGAGAAAGTCTCTTCCTTTGAATTTCATTGTGCCATATCATCCTTTTCATTGTTTGGCGTGGTTGAGCATACTTCGCAAAGGATAGTAATCGCTTTTTTGAGCAGCTCATCCGGAATGTTGAGAGCCGGCAGCAGACGTAGCTTGTCCTTTGCCTTTATTACGAGAACGCCTTTTTCAATGCATTTGCTTATTACGGCAGAGGCGTCTTTTTTTGTTTTGACGCCGAGCATCAGACCAAGTCCGGTAACACTTTCAACTCCGTTGCATTTTTCGAGTTCGGATTTTATGTATTCGGATTTGCGTATGACTTCGGCAAAAAGTGTGTCGTCAAGGCGCTTGAGAACGCTTATTGCTCCTGCAGTGGCGACAGGATTGCCACCGAATGTTGAACCGTGTGATCCGATTCCGAGTACATTTGCGGTCTTTTTTCCGAGTAGCGTTGCCCCGAGCGGCAATCCTCCGGCAAGCCCCTTTGCCGTTGTGACAATATCGGGAGTGACGCCGTAATTGATATATGAATACAGCTTTCCCGTTCTGCCGTTTCCGGTCTGAACCTCATCGCATATTACAAGCACATCGTACTTTACGGCAAGACTGAAAATCTTGTTTACGTATTCGGCTGAAAGCGGAACGACGCCGCCCTCGCCCTGCACGATTTCAATCATGATTGCGGCGCATTTGTTTTCGACCAGCAGTTTTTCAAGCCCGTTTGCGTCCTCCGGTGACGAATAAAGAAATCCGTTTGTAAGAGGGAGAAAATCGTTATGAAAAACCGCTTGCCCGGTTGCTGAAAGTGTTGTTATCGTTCTGCCGTGAAAGCTGTTTTCGAGCGTTATAATGTTGAAGTATTCGGTTCCTTTTTTTGCAGCTGCCCATTTGCGCGCTGTTTTTATCGCGCATTCGTTTGCTTCTGCTCCAGAATTTGAGAAAAATACTCTTTCCATGCCTGTTTTTTTACAGAGCATTTCGGCAAGTTCAACACACGGGGCAGAATAGTAAAGATTTGAAGTGTGCTGGAGTGAGGCAGCCTGTTTTTTCACGGCAGCAAGCCACAAATCGTCGCAGTAGCCGAATGTATTGACGGCAATGCCTGACGAAAGGTCGATGTATTCCTTGCCGTTTTCATCATATACAAGGCTGCCTTTTCCTTCGGTGAGCACAACCGGAAAACGTGAGTATGTATTTGCGATATATTGTTTATCTTTTTCGATGATTCCCATAAGCTCATCCTTTCACGAACATCGTTCCGATACCCTCGCTCGTCAGCATTTCTATAAGTATTGCATGCGGTATCCTGCCGTCAATTATAAATACTCTTTCAACACCGCTGTTGACCGCATTGATGCAGCATCTCGTTTTAGGTATCATTCCGCCTGCAATCACTGCGCTTTCGACAAGATAGGGAGCCTCGCTTGTTTTTATAACCGGAATAAGGGTCGACGGATCGTTTTTGTCTTTCATAATTCCGCTTACATCTGTCATCGAGATGAGCGCTGCCGCGCCGAGCGATGCCGCAATCATTGCGGCTGCGTCGTCGGCATTTATGTTATAGACGCCGCCTTCAGCGTCGCAACCGACTGTCGATACGACGGGGATATACCCCTTTTCAAGAACATCGGTGATAGGTCTGATATTGACGTTTGTTATTTCTCCTACCCGGCCGAGACGTTTGTCCTTTGGCGTCGCTTCAAGCATATGACCGTCGATACCCGAAAGTCCGATTGCCTTGCCGCCTTTGTTTTCGATGAGATTTACAAGATCCTTGTTCACTTTTCCGGCAAGAACCATCTGGACGACTTTGGCGGTTTCATCGTCTGTCACGCGAAGTCCGTCCACAAATTTGCTTTCTATGCCGAGTTTGCCCAGCATTTCGGTGATTTCCGGACCGCCTCCGTGTACAAGTACGACCTTGACACCTATGCATGAAAGAAGAATTATATCACGCATGACCGAGTCTTTCAGGTCGACGTTTACCATGGCGTTGCCGCCGTATTTGATGACTACGATTTTTCCTGAGTAATCCTGTATATAAGGGAGAGCGTGAACAAGTATGCGGGCGCGTTGTGCATTTGTTATATCCATTTTAATAATTCCTTTCTTCATGTACGGTAGTCGCCGTTGATTTTTACATAATCGTAGGTGAGATCGCATCCCCATGCGGTTGAAGAGTATGAACCTGAATTCAGATTGACATCAATCGTGATTTCACCTTCGGTCAGTATCGTTTTTGCGAGTTCTTCGGAAAAAGTGATTCCGGCACCGTTTTTACATACGGCAACGGTTCCGGCGGCAGAGGTGAATGCGACATCTATTTTCGAAACATCAACATTCGCTTTACTGTATCCGATTGCGCATAGTACGCGTCCCCAGTTTGCGTCTGCGCCGAACATCGCGGCTTTTGTCAGGGAAGAGCATATGACACTTTTGGCAACCGTCTTTGCTGTTTCCGAAGCTGCCGCACCATGCACTTTGCATTCAAGCAGTTTTGTCGCGCCTTCTCCGTCGCCTGCGATAGCCCGACATAGATATACGGTAACTGTATTCAATGCTTTCATAAAAATGTTGAATGCGTCGCCTTCGCTGTTGATTTCGATGTTTCCCGCCATGCCGTTTGCAAGCACCGTAACCATGTCATTTGTTGATGTGTCCCCGTCAACACTGACCATATTGAAAGTGTCCTTTATGTCGGACGAGAGGGCTTTCCGGAGCATTTCGGGGCTGATTGCACAGTCGGTGGTTATAAAGACCAGCATCGTTGCCATATCCGGATGGATCATTCCGGAGCCTTTAGCTATTCCGCCTATACGGCAGGTTTTACCGTCAAGCTCAAATTCAACTGCAATTTCTTTTTTCGTTGTGTCGGTTGTCATAATTCCCTCGGCGGCTGCATCCGAATTGTCGCCGAGGGAAGCGACAAGGGACGGAATTGCGGCTTTTATCGGCGCTATGTCGAGCGGCTGACCGATTACGCCGGTTGAAGCTACGATGATATCGGTTTTATCCATTTGGAGTGCCTCTGCAACAAGTTCACATGTTTGTTCTGCGATTTCTATTCCGTTCGAATTGCAGGTGTTTGCGTTTCCGCTGTTGCAGATTATCGCCTGCGCGACACCGTTTGAAATGTGCTTTTTTGTTACAAGGAGCGGAGCTCCCTTGACGAGATTTGTTGTGTACACGGCAGCGGCAGACGCCGGTTTTTCACTGATTATCAGGGAAAGATCCTTTTTTGATTTATTTTTGCGTATTCCGCAGTGTATTCCTGCGGCTTTATATCCCTTTGCAGCGCATATACCGCCTGTTATTGTTTTCATCTATGTTTACCTCAGGTTTATAGTTCAAGTCCCTTGTCTATGGCGTTTCCGCTGACAAGATTGAGACATTCGATTGCCGTACCGGATGCGCCCTTTCCGAGATTATCATATACGGCTGAAAGAATAATTCGCTCATCATTACCGAGAACCGATATTATCATTGAATCCTTGCCGGAAAGAGTGCCGGCGGCAATGAATCCGTTTTGCGCGGGATCGTCGCTGTATGTTACAACAGGTCCGCCGTATGCGGATTTATATATTTTCTTGATATCGCCGACGGTACAGCCGCTTTTCAGCATTGAAGAATGAAGCGGAACCGTCACGTGCATACCGCTGTAAAAGGCGGCAACAACCGGACAGAAAATCGGGAATGAATCAAGCCCTGTAATGTACTTCATTTCTCTTAGATGTTTGTGTTGCTGAGTCAGCCCGTACTGCCTCGGAGTGGAAAGCAGCGTGTCACGGTCGGGATTTTCGTATTCGGCGATCATTTTTTTTCCGCCGCCGCTGTATCCGGTTACGGAAAAGCAGGATAGCGAAGCTGCGGTATCGAGTATGCCGGATTTTACAAGAGGATATATAAGAGCGATAAATCCGCTTGCGTGGCAGCCGGGAACGGAGATGCGTTTCGATTCTCTGACCATTGCTTCGAATTCTCCGGAAAGATCCGGGAAGCCGTATGTCCAGCTTTCGACGGTACGGTGCGCTGTCGACGTGTCGATGATAACAGTGTCGGCATTACCGGCGGCAATTACCGCTTCTTTGGCGGCATCGTCCGGCAGGCAAAGGAACGTTACGTCGGAACGAATAAGCATTTCGAGTCTTGCAGACGGATCCTTGCGTTGTTCTTCTGATATTGTCAGAAGCTCTATGTCATCTCTTGTTGCCAGTCGCTCGTGTATTCGCAGACCTGTTGTGCCGGCACCTCCGTCTATGAATACCGTTGTCTTTTTTGTACCCATTATATTCACCTCATCTGTATACGTAAAAATCGCCTATGCATAATTATACACTATTTATGCATTGCAATGGTATAATAATAGCATAAACCGAGCAAAAATGCAAGGTTTTTTGCATAATTCTTGAATTTCGTGGATATTTATAGACTGACAAACTACTCCGATATGCGCCGCTGTCAATATTAACAAAGCACTTTATTGCGAGAGATGTCATTACTTATTGCCGGGACGTATAATCAATATGATGCAAAAAAATATTCATATTCAGGCTATTGAACACTTTATGCTTTCGTGGTAAAATATGAACAAGAACAGATTATGAGAAGTAGCTGATGTCATGCTTGAAAAAATGATACGTATGCAGACTGCAAAGCAGGAAAAACAGTTGGAGCGGTGGCAGAAAGAACATGATGCCGCAAATCCGTTTCCTGACGATGTCTCTCTGACTGAAAATGTCGAATACATCAGTGACGGAAAAACGTATCATCGCATGGATATTTACACGCAAAAAGGGAATACAAAGCATATGCCGGTGCTTCTTAATCTTCACGGAGGCGGTCTGCTTCTCGGGAAGAAAGAGGTCAACCGATTGTACTGTGCAGATATGTGTCGCCGCGGCTTCACCGTTTTTTGTGTTGAATATCCTCTCGTACCGGACAATGATATCTTCAGTATACTTCGCGATATAACCGCCGCAGTGAATTTTGTAGATGAAATTGCGTCTGAATATGGTGGTGATCCGTCAAGACTGTATATGTGCGGCGACAGCGCGGGAGCGTACCTTTGTGTCTATCTTTCGGCAATACAGAATAACAATGATATCGCTGCTGCCGCCGGAATTTCGCCGATAATACCTCAAATAAGGGCGCTTGGTCTGATCAGCGGCATGTTTTATACCTGTCGCAAGGATAAAATAGGAATGTTTTTGCCAGAGATGATTTACGGAAAGGGATGGAAAAATACTCCGTTTTACAAATATACCGATCCTGACGATCCGTCGGTTGCTTCGTCACTGCCGCCATGCTTTCTTGTTACCGCGAACGGCGATTTCCTGCGGCAGTACAGCCGTGATTTTGCAAACGCGCTTGAAAAATGCGGTGTGACGCATGTGCTTCTTGATATAGACGGCAACGAAAAGCTGCCGCATGCTTTTGCCGCTATGTTACCAGAAAAGGCAGAGTCACAGAGAGCAAATGCGGTAATGGCAGCATTTTTGCTTGAAATATGATATTAAAAGAGGAATTGTTCATGAAGATTACATTCATAGGCGCAGCGCACGAAGTTACCGGTTCATGTACACTTCTTGAAGCTTGCGGAAAAAGGATTCTTATTGACTGCGGAATGGAGCAGGGACCGAATATATATGAAAATAGCGAGCTTTCGGTATCTCCTTCTCGGATCGACTATGTTCTGCTTACACACGCACACATTGATCATTCGGGCAAGCTGCCGCTTCTCACGAAAAACGGTTTCACCGGCAAGGTATTCGCGACAACAGCAACGAGAGATCTGTGTGCTATTATGCTTGCTGATTCCGCAAATATACAGCAATCTGAAGCTGTCTGGAAAAACAGGCGTGCAAAGCGCTCCGGCGGTGGAGGATATGAACCGCTTTACACAGTCGATGATGTAAACGCATTGATGGGACTGTTTGATGTAAGTGACTACAATGAAAATATTGAGATATGCAATGGAATTTCTGCTGTTTTTTATGATGCGGGTCACCTCCTTGGTTCGGCGAGTATAAGACTTACTTTGACCGAAAACGATGCAACACGCACGGTTATATTTTCCGGAGACGTCGGAACACCCGACCGTCCGCTTCTCCGTGATCCGGTTGTTCCGGACGGTGCTGATGTCGTAGTCATTGAATCTACCTACGGCGACAGGATACGTGAAAAGAACACCGAGGACTGGAAATATCGTCTTGCGGAGACCATCGACTCCACACTTGAGTGTGGCGGAAACGTTGTTATACCTTCTTTTGCCGTTGGCAGAACGCAGGAGCTTCTCTATACGATACGTAAAATCAAATCCGAAAAGCTTTCACGAACTGATTTCCCCGTGTGGCTGGACAGCCCGCTTGCAATTGAAGCAACAAATATCTATAAGACAACACTAAGAAGCTATTTTGACGAAGAAGCGGCAGGATTACTTGACAGCGGTGTCAATCCGATTGAGTTTCCAGGTCTTCATCTTGCGGTTTCAAGCGATGAATCAAAGCAGATAAACTTCGACATCACCCCGAAAGTGATTATTTCGGCATCAGGTATGTGTGAGGCGGGAAGAATACGCCATCATCTCAAATATAACCTCTGGAGACCGGAATGCACGGTTCTTTTTGTGGGATATCAGGTTGAAGGTACGATGGGCAGAAAGCTCCTCGACGGAGCAGGGTATGTCGATCTGTTCGGCGAAAGCGTGAAAGTTGTGGCTCATATCGAAAAGCTTGACGGCATATCAGGTCACGCTGACCGGCAGATGCTTCTTGATTGGCTTGCTACTTTGAACAAGCGTCCGGAAAAAGTGTTTGTCAATCACGGAGCTGACGGAGTATGCGACAGCTTTGCGGAAGCGGTTAAGGAAAATCTCGAAATTGATGCGGTTGCGCCATACAGCGGCGATGCATATGACGTTGCAACCCTTACGCAACTTGAATCAGGCGATCGTAAAAAAGCAGAACGCGATTCCGGATTCAGAAAGCGCAGCGCATCGGCAGTATGGTCGCGGCTTTATGCGGCAGGTATGCGCCTGATTTCGCTTATTGAGAAAAGCCGCGGATGTCGTACCAAGGATATGGCTGCGCTTACAAATAGAATTAACGTACTGTGTGATAAGCACGAAGAAATACTGAGAAAATAAAAATGTTGCAGAGCCGGTTTCCGACTCTGCGATTTTTTTATGAGTAATTCAGACTCTCCTGGGAATAATAGTGTGTTATTGATACTGTTATTGGAGTAAAATATGAAGCGTATTGTAGTTATAGGTGGTGGAGTTTCCGGGATGTCGGCAGGTATATACGCGCGGATCAACGGATTCGATACCGTGATTTGTGAGAAGCACAGTACTGTTGGAGGAAATCTGTGCGGTTGGACACGTGACGGATATCATATTGACAACTGCATCCACTGGCTGACAGGAACAAACCCGCATTCTGAAGAATACCGTATGTGGAATGAACTAGGGGTGCTTGGCGATGTAAGTGTATTACAAGGCAATACGCTTTACAGCTGCGGATATGGTGGTGATACACTTTCGCTTTTCAGAGATATCAATAAACTTGAACAGCGGATGCTGGAACTGTCACCCGAAGACAGTGATGAGATACGCAGGCTGATTCACGCTGTAGATATAATGCAGCGCATAGGCGGAATCGGCGGCGATGGTCATGATGAAGGACTCGGAATACGGCAAGGAATATATGCGATTCCGCTACTCATGAGGTATTATCGAATGACAACGGGAGAGCTTTCAAAATGTTTTTCACACCCATTGTTACGCAAGTTTATAAGCGCATTCTGGGGAAATGAATTCGGCTCATTGGCACTTCTTATGGTGTTTGCGGCGTTTTGCGGCGAAAATGGCGGCATACCGGCAGGCGGTTCATGCGGTATGGCTAAGCGTATGGAAAAACAATTTGCGGCACTCGGAGGTGAAGTACTGTGCGACAGGGAAGTTATCAGAATAAATCGTCGCGGCGCTCTTGCCGAAAGTGTGGATTTGTCAGACGGTACAAGGCTTACGGCTGATTATGTCGTCGTGACCTGTGATCCGTCGGCGGCTTTCGGAAGTATCATCGATGCACCTATGCCAAAAAGACTTGAGAGGCAATACAAAGGTAGGCGTTTTAAAAGATTTTCCGCTTTTCAATGTGCTTTTGCCTGTGACGTCGACAAGTTGCCGTTTGAGGGAGATTATATTCTTTCGTCAGAGAGCGACTTTCCGTTTGAGATCAAACAGGTTATTCTCCGCGAGTTTTCTCACGAAACGGATTATGCGCCCAAAGGGAAAAATGTGTTGCAGTGCATGACTTTTTGCTATGAAAATGAGGCGAATGAGTTCATACGTATGAGGGAAGCTGACAAAATGTCGTATGACAGAAAAAAGCGCGAGCTTTCGGAATTGTTTGAAAAACTCATAATTACAGACTTTCCTGCTCTGAACGGAAAGCTCAGACTGATTGATGCTTGGACCCCTGCGACTTACAAACGATATACCGGTGCCGAAATAGGCTCTTTCATGAGTTTTGCCCTACCGGCAAAATGTCTGCCGTTTCGAATTACGGGCGCGGTGGATGGAATTGAGAACCTTTTTATTGCGTCGCAGTGGCAGCAGCTTCCCGGCGGTCTGCCGATTGCCGCTTCATGCGGCAGAAAAGCGGTCAGTGATATAATGCGCCGTGAGGCATTCTTGTCTAAAAGGAAAAAGAACTGCATGAAAACAAAGCCCATGCAGTCCTGAAATAAAACGTATTTATTTATTTGAGAGATATTCGTCGATCGCTTTTGCGGCTGTTTTACCCGCACCCATTGCGGAAATGACGGTTGCCGCACCTGTTACAGCATCACCGCCGGCATAAACACCTTCTTTGGTGGTTGCACCTGTTGCTTCCTCAACGATTATTCCACCGTGCTTGTTTACCTCAAGTCCGGCTGTTGTGGATTTGATAAGCGGGTTGGGTGATGTGCCGATGGAAATTATGACGGTATTTACGTCGAGCACAAATTCACTGCCTTCAATCGGGATAGGGCGGCGGCGTCCGCGTTCATCGGGTTCGCCGAGCTTCATCTTTATGCATTTCATGCCGGTGACAAAGCCGTTCTTCGGGTCACGGCGATCATCGGGATTCTCATAGCCGAGAATCTCAACGGGGTTGTTGAGAAGAAGGAACTCAATGCCTTCCTCCTGTGCGTGTTCAACCTCTTCGCGACGTGCAGGAAGTTCTTCCATCGAGCGGCGATAAACGATGTATACCTTTTCGGCACCGAGTCTCAAAGCAGTACGCGCGGCATCCATTGCGACATTTCCGCCGCCGACGACTGCAACTTTGCCGCCTTTCATGATAGGCGTATCAGGATCTTCGCGGTATGCCTTCATGAGATTGGAACGTGTCAGGAATTCATTTGCGGAATAGACTCCCTTATACGATTCGCCCGGGATTCCCATGAAGTTGGGAAGTCCGGCACCGGATCCGATGAATACCGCTTCGAAGCCTTTTTCAAGCAGTTCATCGACCGTCAGAGTTTTGCCTATGACGACGTTTGTTTCGACATCAACGCCCATTGCAATGAGATTTTCAACTTCCTTGCGGACAATGGATTTCGGAAGACGAAATTCGGGGATTCCGTATACAAGAACGCCGCCCGCGGTGTGGAGTGCTTCGAATATAGTGACCTTATATCCTTTTTTCGCAAGATCACCGGCACATGTCAGACCGGAAGGACCGGAACCGACAATCGCGACGCGATGACCATTTGAAGGGGCAACCGTAGGTGCTGTGTCGCTGTGAGCGTTGTGCCAGTCAGCGACAAAGCGTTCAAGCCGACCAATACCTACCGGTTCGCCTTTTATTCCGCGGACGCACTTTGCCTCGCACTGTGTTTCCTGAGGACATACACGTCCGCAGACCGCGGGAAGGGAAGATGTTTTGTGAATTACCTGATATGCACCTTCAAAGTCGCCTTCTTTGACCTTTGCGATGAATTCGGGTATATTAATATTTACCGGGCATCCGGAGACGCAAGGCATATTCTTGCAGCTGAGACAACGAAGCGCTTCGTCTACTGCGGTTTCGGCAGAGTAACCGATTGTGACCTCGTCAAAATTGTGTGCGCGTACTGCAGGCTCCTGCGACGGCATCGGATTCTTTTTCAGACTCATGTTTGCCATGATTATTTGACCTCCTTACGGAACAGATTGCACGCTTCTTCGTATGCGTGGCGCTCAGAATCACGGTACATCGTGCCACGTGACATTGCTTCGTCAAAATCAACCTCGTAGCCGTTGAAATCCGGTCCGTCAACGCATGCAAACTTCGTTACACGTTCTCCGTCGCGATGCAGGGTGAGTCGACAGCCGCCGCACATACCTGTACCGTCGATCATAATCGGGTTCATTGAAACCGTGCAGGGAATGCCGGTCGGCTTTGTTGCGGCAACAACGAATTTCATCATGACAAGCGGACCGATTGTTATAACTTCGTCGAAGTGTTCGCCCGCTTCAAACATTTCATTAAGCGGTACGCAAACATTGCCTTGACGACCGTATGAGCCGTCATCGGTCATTACAACAAGCTTTGAGGACGCGGCGCGGAATTCATCTTCGAGAATCAACAGGTCTTTTGAACGGAAACCGATTATTGCGGTCACGTCACATCCGGCTGCGTGAAGCTCCTGAGCAATCGGCAAAGCGATTGCGCACCCGACGCCACCGCCGACGATACATACCTTTTTAAGGCCATCAACTTTGGTGGGTACGCCGAGAGGTCCGACGAAATCCTGAATGAAATCCCCTTCGTTCTTATGGTTGAGTTTTTCAGTTGTCGCACCGACGATCTGGAAGATTATCTTAACGGTTCCGCGTTCGCGGTCATAGCCAGCAACCGTAAGAGGTATTCTTTCGCCTTCCTCATCGACACGGAGAATTATGAACTGACCGGGCTTGGCTTTGGCGGCAACAAGCGGAGCTTCAATTTCCATGAGCGTTACGGTGGGGTTGAGGCTTTTTTTTGTTACGATTTTATACATAAAAGCATTCCTTTCCACAAAGTCGGCAAAGCTTCCGACTTTCGCTTGGATAATTACCGGCAGGACGTTGTGTCCGACCGCTGGTATATTACCGATAATAATGATACCCCTTTTTCTTGGCTTTTGTCAAGGAGTTTTTTCGGGGTATGTGATTTTTTTGTGAAAAATGCGGCTGCTGCCCTTTTGAGGCAACAGCCGCAGGGCTGAATACAAATCAGAAATCAACTTCGGTGTCGTAGTAGCAGCACTTGAGAAGCTTTTCCATTTCTTCCTGGCTGGGCTGACGCGGGTTGGAACCTGTGCACGCGTCTCCGATAGCATTCTTTGCAATCTCGGGCAGGCGTTCAAGGAATACCTTTTCGGGAACGAAGCCGTTTTCGGTGGGATAGCTGTCTGCACCGTAATTCTTGATGCAATGCGGAATCTTCAGCTCATCGTTCATGTGACGGAGGTATTTGATAAGAGCAGCAACCTTGTCATCATCGGAAGCGGATTTGTCGCAGATGCCCATGTAATCAACGATTACACCGTAACGCTTCTTGGCAGTCGGGTCTTTTGCGTTGAATGCGATGACTTTCGGGAGGTACATTGCATTTGCTGCACCGTGAATTATATGTGCACCGTAATCAGCGAATGCAGCACCGGTCTTGTGAGCCATGGAGTGAACGATGCCGAGCAGTGCGTTCGAGAAAGCCATACCTGCAAGGCACTGTGCGTTGTGCATACGGTCACGGGCGTTCATATCGCCGTTGTATGACGGAACAAGATCATTCATGATCATTTCGATTGCATGAATAGCAAGCGGGTCAGTATAATCACAGTTTGCAGTGGAAACATACGCTTCAATAGCGTGAGTCATTGCATCCATACCGGTGTGAGCAACGAGCTTCTGAGGCATGGTATGGGCAAGCTCAGGGTCAACGATTGCGACATCGGGAGTTATTTCGAAGTCAGCGATAGGATATTTAATGCCTTTCTGGTAGTCGGTAATGATGGAGAAAGCGGTAACTTCGGTTGCAGTGCCGGAAGTCGAGGAGATTGCACAGAAGTGCGCCTTGCGACGGAGCTTCGGGATGCCGAATACCTTGCACATATCAGCGAAGGTCAGCTCAGGATATTCATATTTGATCCACATAGCCTTTGCAGCATCAATAGGGGAACCGCCGCCGATTGCAACGATCCAGTCGGGCTGGAACTTTTCCATTGCTTCCGCGCCGCGCATTACGGTTTCAACGGAAGGATCGGGTTCGATACCTTCAAAGAGCTGCACTTCCATGCCTGCTTCGTGGAGATAGGATACTACTTTGTCGAGGAAGCCGAAACGTTTCATGCTTCCGCCGCCGGTGCATACGATTGCACGCTTGCCTTCAAATGATTTGAGTGACTCCAGGGCATCTTTGCCGTGATAAATGTCTCTCGGTAATGTAAATCTTGCCATTTCAAATTCCTCCGGTTAATTATTTTTTATGTCTGTTTTCAAAGGTAATCCCTTTGTTTGATTGCATTATACCACAATGATTCGCAAATTGCAAATATCAAAGTTGCATATCAGTTATATGCTTATCGATATAGCGAATACCGACTTTGCTATTTGTGCCATTTTCATAACAAGCTAAAGCGCATTTATGAAATACAGTGCATTATCACCCGAAATAACGAGCAGAAATATGCGTGCCACTGCGTAAGAACGTATCTCCCTCGGGTGGTGTAAAACGGTGTAATGACTAACAAAAAGTTCGGAGCAATACCTCAATATATAAATCGTGAAAAGACAAGCCGCATCAGGACATATACTCGCCGTTGTAGCTACCGGGCGTTGAGGCAGAGACCCCACCCACATTTTGCAGGCTGTTCAGAAACGCCGCCTCCGTGCTGTCAAGGTTAATCTCCACGGTCAGTTCGATCCCTGCCGCGCTGACTGTATTGGACTTGATGACGTGCTTTTTGACATAAGAGTTCAGCTTCGCAAGGGCTTCCGCCACCGCGTTATCATTCTCACACTGCAAAACAAGGATATACGGCACGGTATTCTTTTTTTGCCGCGTGAAAAGGTAAAATATCAGACCGAGAATGAGCGAGCCGAACACGGCAAGCGGAATCATGCCAGCGCGAGCATAATTCCGACGACAATAGACCAGAACAGGAACGCAATATCAAGCGGCTCCTTGATCGCCGTGCGGAAACGGACGATGGACAGTGCGCCCACCATACCCACGACATTGGAGGTCACGGTCAATGATAGCAAGAGCGGTTATTATTCGTTGCGGTTGTGATATTCCTTGTAGAGCGCGTTGTCCTTCAAATCGTTCCACGCGCCCGTGTTCATCCGTATTTCCACGGTGTGTACCGCGCCGGTGTCAAACAGCCTGTTTTTGTATTCGGTAGAAATACCGGAGGATGGTTTGTTTTCATCCGCAGGCGACGCCGCATGACCGGGCGCGGCGGCGATCAGACCGACGGAATACAGGACTGCAAGCAGCATGGCGACAACGGAAGTGATATGAGCCTTGGTGAGGCTGCTATCTTCGAGTATGCTTTTAATCTCGGCGCAAGACTCGTGCACGACGTTATTTGCGAAGACGAAACGAAATAATCCCTTGATCTGGGCTCACCGTGCCCATACCTCTTTGTCACAAACAGTGTATAATATTTGTGATAGCATCTTTATGCTATCAATGTCGTGCAGATACTAATTCAATCGTCCTTCGGTGAGCAAGGTAGTATAAGTTCCGCGACGATGCTTTTTCATAAAGTCGAGTCGCAGATTAGCGTACTTGCCAAGAGGATAATTTGTCTGCTCGGGGAGTGCAAGGTCGGGGTAGTAAAGTCCGTTATGTTCGGTATAAGTAATCTGATTTTTCATTGTAAATATCCTTTCTTAAAATGTTTTTGTTTGGTATCAACTATCAAGAATATTTACTTTGGTGGTGCTCGGGCGTGATGCCAACAGCAGCAGATTGATATCACTCGTCCCCGAACACAAAAAGAAATCCGAACCCCTCGCCTATCGGCTTTGGGTTCGGATTTCTACTGTTTGGTGCGGGTGTTCATAACGGATTTGATTAAATACCAAAAAGCAAGCCGTAACACACATATTCGGCACTCAAACCGCCTGTTTTCGTTCCTTCAAACACAAAATGGAGGAATATATCATGAAAAACGAAATTACTTACACAGAAATTAATGGCATCAACTATCCAAACCTTGCATTGCCGGAGCAACCGAAAGTCAACATCGGCAAATACGGTCAAATTCGGCTTGGCTTCATAAAGAAGCATCGTAGAGGCACATATACCACCCTGCTGACCGAAGGAAGATTGAACGAACACCTCCACACCATCGACGAGCAGGCACACGAACAGATTAATCTGTATATCAAACAGATGGCAGAGCAAACGGATGTGATCGAAGAGCTTAAACTGGCCAATCCGATGCGCTGGGTGCAGATGATGAATAACATCAAGGCAAGTGCAGAGGAAATCGTACTCAAGGAGGTAGTCTACAAATGAAATCGATTATTAACGAGCTATGGCACGGAAATATAATCCCTCAAGAAGACAGCAGGAATAACACGAAGGAAATGAAAGAACTTCGTAGTTATATGTCACGTCATCACGAGGACTTGGAGAAAACTTTATCCGACGAGCAAAAAGAGATTTTCGAAAAGTTCCACGATTGTTGGAGCGAGTATATGAGCCTCGGCGAGGCTGCAATCTTTGAGTATGTATTCAAATTAGGAATGAGAATAGCGATAGAAGTTTTAACATCAAATGTTTATGAATCATAGGAGTATATAAATGGCAAAAAACAATTTCAGTAAAGTTCAAAAAGAACAATATGATAAATTTCCCGAAAAAGCCAAGGAGGTTGTTGATGATGGATATGGCGTAGTCGTTTGCGATTTATAAAGCGCGGCAACAATATGCAAATTCAATATGGAAAATTTTTGTCCAACAGATGAACAACTCGAATCGTTAGCAGAAGTTTTATTGCCCGATATCATAGAGTTTTATAAGGACGAGAAAAACAAAAAGATGTTTGAAGAATGGAAAATTCAACAAAACAAAAAGAAGAACTGATTACATAGGAACAGACCGCTCCGTAAGTGGCGGTCTGTTCATTCCTTTATTCCTTTCATATAGGAATAATTGCTCGCTCTTTTTTTGCAAAATTTATTGACATTATTCCTGAAATGTGATATAATGTATCTTGTAAGATTGTATTTAGCTGAGGAGGAAACTCTAATGGAATATATTAAGGTATCACAGGCGGCTGAAAAGTGGGGTATTACTCCGCGCAGAGTGCGAGTTTTGTGCGCCGAGGGAAAGATAGAAGGCGTTATCCGCAAAGGAAAACTCTATATGATTCCCGAAACAGCGGTTAAACCGATGGACGGCAGATTGTCAAAAACTAATATTATCGCAGAAATAGAGCATAAAAAAGAACGTCTTAACGCGATGCGTCCTTTGACTCAAGGTGAATTGAATCGCCTTCGTCAAGAGTTTATGATTGAGTTTACCTATAACTCCAACGCGATTGAAGGTAACACGCTGACTTTGCAGGAAACTGCTATGGTTCTTGAAGGAATGACGGTTGATCAAAAGCCGCTAAAGGATCACCTCGAAGCAGTAGGACACAGAGATGCTTTTCTCTATGTTAGAGATATTGCAACTAAAGACGTGCCGCTGAACGAGTCAACGATAAAGGCTATTCACTCGCTCGTGTTGATGAATCAGCCCGACGATAAAGGCGTATATCGCCGTATCCCCGTTCGTATTATGGGTGCTTATACCGAGCCGGTACAGCCCTATCTAATAGAGCCTAAGATGACCGACCTTCTCGCTAAGAACGAGGAGCGCAAGGAAACGATGAGCGTTATTGAACGTGTTGCTTTATTCCATCTTGAATTCGAGGGTATTCATCCATTCATAGACGGCAATGGCAGAACGGGACGTTTGATAATGAACCTTGAGCTTATCAGACACGGTTATCCAGCAATCAACGTTAAGTTTGCCGACCGTAAGCGTTACTATAACGCATTTGATTCGTTCTATCGTGACAACGATCCCGAACCGATGATAAATCTCGTTGCGGAGTATGTCAGCGAAAGATATGATGATTATTTTAGAATTTTGGGAGAAGTATAATGAGCACCAACATATCAAAGCAGAAGCGTGAAGATCTGCTCGCTAAAATAAAGGCGATTCGCACCTACATTGCGACCGCACCGCAGGACGAAAACACGGCGAACCTGCTCGCCTACCTCTCCGAGATTGAAAAGGACGTGGGAGCGAAGAAATACGGACTTGTCTTTGAGGAACATCGGGAGGAGATCGACGAGGTGCTTGCTACCCATACCCCGGTACTCACCGAGGACGGCAGCCTTTTCATCGACAACGGCGGTCAGATGAACTTTCTCATCGAGGGCGACAACCTCGCTTCTTTGCAGTTGCTTGAAAAGACACATAAGGGCAAGATTGACCTTATCTACATTGATATGAAAACACCGAGATTGATACAATTTAATTATTTCTCCGCCGATTTTGCCGCTTGAGGGGTAAGTTGGC
>ERZ857840.305-NODE-305-length-78874-cov-4.540707_pt1 | contig 78874 bp, 69 predicted proteins | sample MGYA00519760_ERZ857840 | MGnify/ENA primary metagenome ERZ857840 (study PRJEB31778, sample SAMEA3449371) | human gut metagenome | biome: human gut; feature: human-associated habitat; material: faeces | place: United Kingdom | collected 2010/2012 ... | reverse complement strand
GGAGTATATGACGGATTGTCATACGATATTGCAAAACGCACTCTGAAATCGACAATGTTCATCGCAAGCAGATTTTCGGGATCCAACGTCCACGACCTCAAATCCTGCATTGGCTGCTCTACGCCATTTTCGTCAATTACTGTGCAGCGCTGTCCCCAAAGGTTCATCTGCAAGGCGTACCTATAATCCTCACTTTCGTAAGTACCCTGCTTTTCAGGCCCCATAGCTTCGAGAACCGTGGACTTTGGGTCGATTACTGCGCGGTACAAGCCATAAAAAGCGTTATATTGGCTGGCATTTGCAGATTCGTCAGACTGCCCCTCCATAAACGGGCTTTTTACGCACAGCTGATATTTTATAGCGCACACATTGCCGGGAATCGGAATTGCGTTTGTTGGATCCAAAACCGACGAAGACAAATTTTCCCTCGTATATCTGGGCCTGAGGGAAGTTGGCGCATAAAACATTATTTCCGGCGGGCGAAGGGGGGTTGTATCGAGCTCGTTCGAGCCCGTAAGCATGCCGGCGTTTACAGGATAGGCCACTTGCAGCCATGCCCCACCATCTTTTTTAATTAGCAGACTTTCCAAGTCGTCTTGCATTATTCTGCCGACTACCCCGGCGTCAAAATAGGTTTGTATTTGGCCGCTCGAACGATTCCAAGTGTTTATAATCGCAGACGTCACATATAAAACCGCAACAACTATCAAGCTCATGATGGCGCTCGCGGCGAGTATTTCCACGAGGGTAAAGCCTTTTCTCTCCTCCGCTGCCCGCACGTCCCGTCTGCAGCCCAATATGATTTTTTTCTCAAAAATTTTCATGGTCTTATCGCATTTTTATTATTACGTCGTCGTATATGCGCCTCTGGACATTTTGGCTTTCTTCGCCTACGCCTGAAATTATGTCGTCGCGCGGGTCGGCGAGTATTTCCACTTTTATCGGCAAATATGCTACAGCATATAATTGAGAATCCCCGGGAAGGACTCCGCCGCCGTATTCGGCCGAATCTCCAACTGTTATTTTTTCGCCCTTCAAGCCCTCCTGATAGACCGACACAAGCACTCTGTATATTTCACCCTCAGAGCGTTTGAGATGTTCATTATCCGGCGGCATCCCCGACATCATGCCCTCTTGCTCGGAAGAAACTGTCACGAGGCTCGAGTTGTCGGGATCGTCCGGGTTTTGATATTCGTCCCAAAAGTATATCACATGCGGCTCTGTGGGATTCAGCACCCATTGGTATACTGTGTCAAAATTCTTATCTTTAAGAGTAGTCTCTATATTAGAGATTAGCGCCACCGCTTTGCTTTGCTGGCGGATTTGATTTATATTTGCCGTTATCGCAGAAAGAAGCCCAATCATGGACGATATTGCAATCGCCATAACGCCAACGGCAAGCATCACTTCGACTAGTGTGAATGCTTTGCGTTTATTTTTTAAAGGTGTTCTCATATTATTTTATAGTTTCTTCCATTTCACCGTAATCGGTAAACGCTATTGTGTTCCCTATACGTCTGACAACAAATCCCATCTGGGAAAAGGCATTGTCAACGAGCAAAACTCCTTTGGGGTCGAGATTGCCGGCAACAAGCATTATATATGCGCCAGGATTCATCGACAAGCCGTCGGAGGAAAATTCGTAAGAATACCAGTCTCCGTTGCCTTCGGAAACTGAAAGCGGCGTAGCCGACGGAAATTCGCTTAGACCAACGCGGTTAAACACGCCGGAGTAGCCGTTGTTAAAAGTGCTCTTGAAAACGTCTGAATCAGAAAGTCCGTTTTGCAGTTTCACCATTGTCGAAAAATCTCCCTGCGGAGGCACGAAAAACACGCCTTCCGGAAGCATAATTCCCCTGTTTAGGGCAACCCAACCTTTAACTTCGTCGTCGGTTCCCTTTACTTTGTAGATTACGCCGACTTGGCGCAATTTGCGGGAAAGATCGTCGCCGCGGTATATTATTACTCGCGACGGAGTCTGCCGTTTTATGGCGTTTGTTCTGGCCTCGTGGAAGGCCGCCATCATTGTCCTATTGGCAGAGTACATCGGCTGAGCCGAGTCTTTCATATTTAGCATGGAAATGCCGGTGGACAATATGGCTATAATGCCAATAACCACCAACATTTCTATGAGGGTAAACGCCTGTCTTGAAGTTCGCATAGCTTAAAAATATAGCCGGTTACCAAGAGAATATATCTTCCGCGCCGTATTCAGCCTTCGCGCTGCGGCCGTCTTTTTTGAGAGTAAAGACTATCGCCCTCGCCCTCAATCCGCGTTCGGGATTCGGAACGATATCGCGCAATTCGTCGGCGGGAATGCCGTCTGTGACTGTCGGGAAGCCCTGTTTTATGAATCCGTCGCCGTCTTTATCGACGCTAACGTAGATGTTCGGATTTCCGAAACCGTCAACAAGCTTCCATTTGCCCTTTAATTGAACGAGGTTGCTCGTGCTAAATTCGAGAAATTTGCGGCCCTTTCTATTGAATTCAGCCCTATCAGCCTGCGAAAGTTTTTTTCCGTCGCAATCCACGCCTGTGACCGCCTTGACAAAGTTTTCGGCAAAATTACCATCATCTAAGTTTGTGCGGTCGCGGGCTGTGAGAAAATCCGGAAAATACCCGTACTCGTCCTTGTAGCGCTCGAGAGCGTTTACCATATTTGAGAAGAATGTCTTTGAAGTTGCCTTCACGGCGTTCTTTTGTGCATTGGATATCATCGGGGTCAAAAGCCCGACAAGCACGCCTATTATCGATATGACTATCATCAGCTCTATGAGCGTGAAACCTTTTTTTGCGGATTTCATATACGGATTCCTTTTCTTTAAAGAGATTAGTTGTATTGGGGTAAATGTTATTCTTCTATGCCTTGGATTATATTATCCAAATTTTCAGGCTCGCTTTGGTAGTCGTTCATATCGGGGATTATGCCTGTCGTATACATTGAGCGGACATTTTTTTCCTTTCCGTCGGGACCTTTTGAAAGCAATATGAAGCCCTGTCCGCGCCATGAGGCAGTTTCCGTATTCAGCGTGCTGGCGGTATTATAGAAATAGAGGTACGGCTCAAACCACGGATCAACAAAATATACTCCGCTCTTTTCGGGGTCGACATTTTCAATATGCGGGTCGGCCGGATCCGCTATTTTCAATTTTGACACGTCAACAAATGGTCTCGTGTCGGCTCCGGCGTCGCTCATTACAATCTGCGCGTTTTGAATTTTCGCAACCATTTTGCCGGTCAGACACTTATAAAGATCGCCTGCGGCCTGCTTTTCGTTGCCGGCGGAGGTTATTCTCGGATACGTGTCGTATTGGTTAAAGAACGACTCTATGCCCGTTGCTATAAGCGCCATGTCGGACTTCGCCTGCGCCCTTCCCTGTGCTTCGCCTACAGTGCCAAGCATTTGCGTAGTAATTCCCATAAGCAATACAATTATGCCTATGACAATCAATATTTCAATTAGGGTAAAACCGCCGCGCTTGGCGGTATGTTTTGGGGTAAAAATATGACTATCCATGTGTAAAAGATGTGTAAGACTATGCGGGGCAATTGTCAAAGTTTTTAAGCGCGTTTATTGAGTTTTTTTGCAAATATCGTATATTTCGGACTTTAATTTTCCGATTCCATCCTCGGACAGGCATGATATGGGGATTATATCCAGATTTTTATGCCTCTTTTTAAATTTTTTTAGGTTCTTAACGGCTTCTTCTTCGTCCATTTTATTTGCAGCAACTATCATCGGCTTTTTGAGAAGTTCGGGGGAATAGAGCCCAAGTTCTTTTATAAGGTTTTCATAGTCGTCCGAGGGGTCGCGCCCGTCGGTTCCCGCCATGTCGATAATAAGCACAAGAACCTTACAGCGCTCTATATGCCGCAAGAATTTATGTCCCAATCCCTTATTATCGCTGGCGCCGTCTATGAGGCCGGGAATGTCGGCAAGCTTTAGCTTGGCGTAGTGCTCGGGGTATTCAAGCGTTCCAATATTTACATGTAGCGTTGTAAACGGATATGCGCCGATTTTTGGATTTGCATTGGTAATTAAAGAAACAAGAGAAGATTTCCCGGCGTTGGGATACCCGACAAGCCCTGCGTCTGCGATTGATTTTAGAACGAGCCTAAATTCCCCGCTCTCTCCTTCCGTGCCGTATGTAAACTGGCGCGGCGCCCTGTTTGTCGAGCTCTTAAAATGGATATTTCCAAGTCCGCCCCTGCCCCCGCGCAGCAGCAAAATCTTTTCGTTGTGGCGCAGTATCTCCGCAACAACCGCGCCGTTTTCATCATTTATAATTACAGTTCCTGGCGGCACCCGCAAATATGCGTCCGCGCCCGACGCCCCTGTTTTTTGGCGCCCCATTCCGTCGCCGCCGTCTCCGGCGGAGAGATTCGGCGTGTAGGAATATTTTTCGAGGTCGGACAAATTTTCGTCGCCAAGAGCGTAGACATCGCCGCCCTTTCCGCCGTCTCCGCCGTCAGGCCCCCCGAACGGAATGAATTTTTCGCGGCGGAACCCGGCGGATCCCTTGCCGCCGTTACCGGCTCTTAGCGTCACTTTGGCTTCGTCTACAAACATGGATTCTCTCTCTCAAAAACAATTTAGTATTTATTTAAGTATCGCCTCAGCTTGCGGGAAGTCAAGCCGCAACGAATCCCGACATCAGCTACTGCAATTTTTATTCCGAAAACTTCCGCTTAGCAACTTCCGTGGAGGCCATTTCGCAAGAATTTTTTTAAGCCAAAAATTTCCCGCGCGAACTTTGCTGAATTTGCATGCGTTTTTTTCAATCATTAAATAAGCCATACGCACGCCCACTCCGAAACCCAACGGAATTTTCACACTTATCTCCCACATTTTCGGAATGCGGTTTACTAAATATTAAAAAAAAATAAAAACCAAAATTAAAAAATTGTCAAAATATAAAAGTGAAATAAAATTTCTCCAGAAAATACAAGAATACTTAAAATATGAAAAATACGCTTAATTTTTCAAACGCGGTAAAAGCAGCCGCAGCATGCGCCATATGCGCCGCTGCATGCCTTTTTGTCGGCTGGCTGTCGGCTCTTTTTCAGGGAGAATCGCTTTCCCAGTGGTACCCGCTTATCAAAAAACCGTCTTTCACCCCGCCAAATATGGTTTTCCCCATTGCATGGTGCATTTTATATGTGCTCGCGGGAATTTCCGCAGGGCTTGTATTGGCTTCGCCCAAAGAAGGGAAAACGGCGCCAATTCTCATTTTTTGCGCTCAGTTGTTCGCGAATTTTCTATGGAGCGTCCTGTTCTTTGGCATGCGAAACCCCGCCGCAGGGCTCGCCGACTCTATCGTGTTGCTTATACTAGCTGCGTTGTACGCAAAATCCGCATGGAATTTTTCCAAAACAGCCGCAATCTTATTTGTCCCATACGTGCTATGGTGCGCGTTCGCTACAATCTTAAATCTCTGGATTGTATTTTTAAACTAAATTTTCTCGACTCTCACTTCCCCGTCGCAAAAGCGCAAACCGAATGGTTTTTCAGGGACATCGGCCGCGCGGGAAATAAAATTCCCGTCCGAATCGGTAGCCAATGCAAAGCCCCTGTTTAAAACGCTGTCTATACCGAGCAGTTCGATGTGCTTTTCGAGGTACTCGAGCTTGCGGCGGAAGGCCTCAAGCGTCCGTTCGGGCCCTATCCGCTCCAACTTTGCGCATGCGCGCAAATATCTCGAGTTAGATTCCGACAATACCGCGGTCGCCACCGTGCGAAGCCTCGATTCGTCGGTGTCGAGCGCAAGATTGTACTCCCTTATCTTGTATTCGGGAGAATTTAGGCGGAGCGAATTTGCGAGCGCCTCCAAGCCTTCGCGCGCGCTTTCGAGGCGGAAAGCCGCCGCTTTATCCAATCCCGACTCGGCTGAATCAACCGCGTTTTTTGCGCCGATTCTCGCGCTTGAAATGACCTCCGCCGCCGCGCTCGGAGTTTCCGCCCGCAAGTCCGCCGCAAAATCTGAAAGCGTAAAGTCTATTTCGTGGCCGACTGCGGAAATTGTGGGAATTGAACAGGCAGAAACGGCTCTTGCGAGTTTTTCCTCGTTGAAAGGCCACAAGTCTTCAAGGCTTCCTCCGCCGCGCATTAGAATGAGAAGGTCGAATGTCCCTCCGTCCGGAAAGTTAAAATTTTCGGCAATGCTTACTGCTTCGCAAAGATCGTCCGCCGCCTCAACGCCCTGCACGCGCGCCGGAATTACAACGACCTCGCCTTTCCAGCCCCTGCGTGATAAAATTCTGCAAAAGTCCCTAATTGCTGCGCCCTGCGGGGAAGTCGCCACCGCTACCCGGCGCGGCAGCAACGGAATTTGTTTTTTTCTTTCGGCGTCGAAAAGCCCCTCAGCCGCAAGTTTTTCCTTCAAAGCCTGAAAGCGCGCCGCGAGGTCCCCCGCCCCGTCTGGAATTACTGCCTTGACGACTATCTGGTAGTTTCCGCGCGCCTCGTAAATAGATATTTCCCCGAATGCGAAAATCCGCATACCGTCCGCAAGGCGCAACGTCATATTCCTCGAATATCCCTTGAATAAAACCGCCGATATCGAGCCTTCTTCATCTTTTAGAGTGAAATAAGTATGCCCGCTCGAATACGTTTTAAGGTTTGATATTTCGCCTTTGAGCCACAGCTCCGGTATATGGGTCTTAACGAGCATCTTGAAGCGGCGCGAAAATTCGCCTACACTGAGTATTTCATCGCTCTGTCTTAGAAATTCCATTTTTCCCCCTCAGTTTGTGCCCATACCGCTTGTCGAGCATCCGCGCGACGATTGCAAGTATCACAAAAAACGAAACCGCTATCGCCATGTTTGAAAATCCGCCCGTAAAAAATCCCTCGCCGAGATACACGTAGCCGAAAATCTGAACATACTGTATCGGAAGAGACACCACAACATATTTTACAAACGGGATTCCAGCCAACCCCAGAGCGTAGTTTTGCACTGCGAGCGGATTGCCGGGAATCATACGCATTAAAAACACAAACTCGTACTGCTCGTACGGCGGCAAGCTCGGAATTCTCAGCCCGCGCGCATCGAGCTTATCGCGCAAAAAATCGCCGAACTTGCGGGATATGAAGTATGACGCAACAATATTGGCAGTCACCCCGAGCCAGCAATAGAGAAGGATCACTATCATCGGCTCAGTTTCCGCGCGGGCGGAGGCAAGTATAAATATCGGCGTCACAGGCAGGAAGAATATTGGCAAAACAAAAATCACGAGGGAGTAGACAATCAGCGGCACGCCTTCGAGCAACCGCAAATTATCCCTAAAATAAACACCTACATCCGCCAAAAAAACCTCAATTTCACGCTGCCAAAAGAAAAACGCCCACACGAATAGAGCGGCCGCAAATATTCCCGCGGACGCCAGATACGCGTATTTTCTTTTTATTTTCACTGCTACATTAGTGGCGCGCCGAAAGGCGGAACGCAAGGCTTATATCCAGAAATTTTCGAGTTTTTCCAAAATCCTGCAAATTGACAAAATATTGGAATGTATATCGCATTCCGGTGAGAAGTCGGTGAGAATTTTTCTTATGTAAAGTTTTTTTGAAAATGCTTTTGCCGCGCAAGCGAGCGCCCAGCCTTCCATATCGACAATCTCGCCCATGCCTGAAGCCTGCTCCCTGTCCTTTGCCGACGCGACAGGCCGGCTGGAGGTCGCGAGTGTCGCAGTTTCGCAGCCGCCCATTGTCTGCATTTCAAAAACCTCGCCGCAATAGGGCTCGATGCAAGATACGCTTTTTACGTCGAAAATTTTGCCAAGATCTTGCGCCACGAATTTTTGAGATGCAGCCCCCGCCGCCCCTATATTTATTGCAGACTCAAAATCGAGCTCCGACGCCGCCCATGAAAACGCCGTCGCCGCGTTCGCAAGCCCAATTCGCGTAATTACCACAGTTTTGGTGTCGTTTTCCCATACTTGATATGGCGTTTCACGCACTTTTTCGTACGAGAACTCAGCGGATTTCAGAACGCCGCCTATTTCCCACAGGGAGGCGGCAAATATGGCTGTCTTTTTCATATCGCGCACTTGGAAAGGTTTTCTATCAGATTATCGCGTATTTTAGATATGTCCATCGAGTAATTGTTGACGAAAGCGTAAATGTGCTTTTCAAGGACACTGTCGTCGAGATATTGCGCCTTGCTTTTTACGAATTCGCGCGTGGCGCCGGGATTTGCAAAGGCGGCCGAGATGCTTTGGCGAATAAGGCTCTCGACGGACTCCCTGCGTTTTGAGATGTCTTTGCGGATGCAGATACAGCCGAGCGGCACCGGAAGACCCGTGCGCTTTGTCCAAAAGCCTCCGAGGTCGGCGGCGAGCTCCAAGCCCTCGTCGGCGAACACGAATCTGCCTTCGTGAATCAGCACTCCCGCGGCGGCCTCGCCCGAGGATATTGCGCCCGATATATCCCTAAAATAGGCGGCCTTCATATTAATATCCCCGCCAGCGTAAAATTTAAGCAATGCTGCCGCTGTCGTGTTAAGCCCAGGCACAAGCACCGGCTTTGACGGATCGAATTTCCCGCCCTTTTTAACGACGAGTATCGGGCCGGTTCCCATGCCGAGGGCAGCGCCGGCGTCGAGCAGCTCGTAATTTCCGGAGTTTTTTATGTATGCCGGAAAAGACATTTTTGTCAGCGGATATTTTCCGCTTTCAGCCGCGATGTTTAGTTCCTCTATATCGGCGAACTCGAATTCAAGCCCTGATTTTATCTTTTTCGATATGAGCGCCTCGTAGGAAAATGTATCGTTCGGGCAAGGGGTTATTGCAAACTTCATAATTTTAAAATTTAGAATTCTGAGACTGTCTCGTAAAGGCCGTTTCGCTCGCGCGGGACAAGCCCTGCCGAAAGTATGATTTTACGCATATTTTCAGCCGTTGCGCGGTTGTCGATGCCCGTTGCGCGGACAACCATCTCGTCCATCAGCACTCCGCCGACGTCGTTCGCGCCGAACAGCAGCGCAACTTCCGCGACTTTCAAGCCCTCGGTGAGCCAGCCCGACTGGACGTAGTCAATATTGTCGAGATACGCTCGAGAGAGCGCGAGCGTCCTCAAAAAATCCGGCGCCCCCGCGCGCTCGACCTTTCCTTCTAAAAGGGTGCGCTCTGGCGACACCGGCCACGCGATAAACGCCTTAAAAACGCCAGTCTCGTCTTGGGTCCTGCGCACTACATCAAGATGCTCAACCCTCTCCGCAAAAGTTTCCCCCATTCCGAAAGTCATAGTGGCAGACGAAGTCATCGAGTTTTCTGCAAGGGCCCTCATAACTTCCGCCCATTCGTCCACGCTGCACTTGTTTGGGCAAAGAGACTTTCTTATGCGCTCCACAAGCAAGTCCGCAGCCCCGGGGACCGAATCCGCCCCCGCGGATTTTAGGCGGGATACGGCGTCTTTCACATCAATCCCCGCCCCGCGCGCGAAAGACACTATTTCAGACGGCGAAAAGACGTGCAGCCACAGCGAGGGAAAAGCCGACTTTATTTTTGATAGCAGCCTTTCCGCCCAATCGAGAGTAAACTGGGGGCTTAGGCCGCCCTGCAACATTATCTGTGTTGCCCCCCTCTCCGCAGCCTCCGCGCAAAGAGAAAATATTTCGCCGTCAGAGAGCCTGTACGGTTTTACGACGCCGGCTTTTGCGTGGTATGCGCAAAACTTGCACTGGGCCGTACATATATTCGAATAGTTTATCATTCGGTTTACGACATACCCCGCGCGGCGGTTGGCAAAGGCGTTGCGGGGAGCCGCAAGTTTTGCAAGCTCAAATAGCGTCGCATTTTCGAGGCCTAGGGCAGCCTCACGGGAGATTCTTTCCATTGCTTTCATTTCGTTGGAATTTCTGAACGGGCGAGAGCCGCAGCATAATCAAAGGCCTTTTTGAATAGACCGCGCGGAAGCTCGTATTTTAAGTTGCGATAGTATTTTTTTAGAGCGGGTTCGTCAATATCAGCTCCTGACGGGCGCATTGCGCCCACCGCTGCCCCAATAACTGAGTCCGGATTTTTGCGGAACGCATCAAGCGAATTTTTTATGTTTTTTTCAAGCAGCGGCGCGACTTTCGAAAAAACGCTCCTGCGCACTACAAAAACGGAGTACACCATTGGAATCCCTATTTCGGCGCGCCACATTTCGCCGAGATCAGCGCAAAATTCGCGCGGCTTGAACGCGAGGGCGGCATCTCCTATAAGCAGCGCGGCATCGGCTGAATCGAGCGGAGCTTTCGGCATCGATAAAATATCGGCGCCGTATTTGAGCCTGAACAAATGGGCAAAGGCGCGCGCGGATGTTCCGGACTCGGGCGTTATGTAAAGCGACGCGTCCGGAAAGGATTCAAACGGCACCTTGGAAAATATTTTGACCGACATTACCTCGCCGTTGGAAAATATGCCGTAGCGCGGGAGAACCTTGTAATACTTCTCTATTTCGCCTTCATAAACCCACCTTGAAATCATGGCGGCATCGACGCCTGCGCGCGCGGCGCGCGCGTTGAGCTCGGCGGGCACGGCGGAAAACGAGTCGAACTCCGGATATTCAGCCTGAAAAAACGGCAGGGAGTTGACGTACGAAATTCTTCCGAGTGTATAGCGCTCTTCCGGCATTCCAGAATCGTCTGCGCCTATTTGCGCACAATATAGTTTGAGTTTGACTTTACAGGCTCAAAACCTGCCGCGATTATTGTGCGGCGCATAAAGTTTTCGTCCCTATCAACCGGCGCAGCGCCTGCGGATACGGCTACTTCTTCCCGCCAATGCGTGCCGCCTATGTCGTCCGCACCGAAGTTTAGCAGAACCTGCACAAATCTGTCGCCGTAATGGGTGACAGGCGTCCTGACGTGGGAAAAGTTGTCAAGCACAACCCTTGCAAGCGCGCAAATTTTCAAGTCGTACGTAGCCGACGAGCGCGCCGGTATGCCGCTTGCGCCCCTGCGGAATGGAAGCGGCACAAATGCCTTGAATCCTCCAGTTTCGGACTGGAGTTCGCGGAGCCTGAAAAGGTGGTCGACTACGCTTTCCGGAGTCTCTATGTGCCCGTAGAGCATTGTGGCGTTGGTTCTAATTCCGTGGCTGTGGGCTATGCGCATTGCGTCGATCCATTCGTCGGCGGAAAGCTTGTCAGGGGCGATTTTATCGCGAACTTGCTTATCGAAAATCTCGGCGCCACCCCCCGGAAGGGCGTTTACGCCCGCCGCTTTTAGCCGCTCGAAAACCTCCCCGAGCGGAAGCCCGGAGGCCTTCGCCATAGCAGCGCATTCCGACGCCGTGAACGCCACTATATTCAGCTTGGCGTCGGCGCTTTTTACGGCGCGGATTATGTCTATGTAATAGCTAAGCGGAAGCTTGGAATATATTCCGCCTATTATGTGTATCTCCTCCGCCCCCATTTCCGAAAATTTTTTAGCGCGCTCAAAAACCTCCTCGGACGTCAGCAAATACGCGCCCTCCTGCCCCTCCCTTTTGGAAAAGGAGCATATCGGGCAAAGAACTTCGCAAATGTTCGAATACGTAATGGCGGCGTTTACCGCGTAATATGCGCGGTTGGAATGGAGCTTGCGCCTCACTTTATCGGCAAGCTCGCCTATTTCGAGGGCAGAGCCCTCTTTCAAATACGCAAGGGCTGTTGCTTTGTCTATTTCGCAAGGTCTGTCTGAAAAATATGCCATTTTTTTGAAGATGGATTAGCCGGTAAATTTGTCAACATTTTGCGGATTCTCTAAAAATCGTTGCGCACGCTGGAAATAAATGAGATATTAAATGTATGAATTTAGCAAAAATTCCGTGCGCGGCAAATGCCGCCGCCTTCGTGAGAAACGCGACTGCATATTCGAGGCTCGTAAAACTCGAGCACACCCTATTCGCGCTTCCCTTCGCCTTGTCCGCCCTATGCCTTGCTTCATACTGCGGATACTCTGCGGGGGTTGCAAAAATACTGCTGTGTGTTGCCGCATTCGCATGCGCGCGGGCGGCGGCAATGGGCTTTAACAGGCTTGCCGACATCAAATACGACGCAAAAAACCCGCGTACAAAAATGCGCCCGAGCGTCACCGGAGAAATCTCACCAAAAGCGGCGGCTGCGTTTACCGCAATATTTGCGGCGGGCTTTTGCGCATGCGCCTATTTTATAAACCTCGCCTGCTTCTATCTATCGTTTCCAGCTCTCGCGGTAATTTTAGGGTATTCTTACGCAAAGCGTTTTACTTGCGCGGCACACTACATTCTCGGTCTTGCGCTCGCGCTCGCGCCCGCGGGGGCGTGGATTGCGGCGGCGGATTCGTTTGACCCGAGAATCTTGTCGCTCTCAGGCGCGTTGTTTTTTAGCATAGCAGCCTTCGATATAATATACGCCTTGCAGGACATCGACTTTGACAGGCGCGAAAACCTCCATTCAATACCCGCCGCCCTGGGTAAAAATGGCGCGATTATCGTTGCGGGAATTTCCTTTGTTATTGCCGCGGCCCTCTTTTTTGCGGCGGGCGCGCTGTTCGGCTTGGGGGGCTGCTACTTCCTGTGCGCCGCAGTTATTACCCTACTGTATATTTTGGGAATTTGCGCAGTCGTATTTGGCGGCGACGCCTTCGTAAACGCTGTATTCTTCTATATAAACGTGGCCTCCGGGTGGCTCGGATTCTTTGGGATTGCCTGCCAGCTCGCGCTCTGATTCAATTTTGGGAAAATGAAAAAAAATGACACAAATCGCCGCGCCGTTCTCGGCATAAGCGGAGCGTCGGGTTCGATATACGCGCTAAGACTCGCAAAAATCCTGCTTGAAGCGGGGGCAGATTTATACTGCATTCCAACGCGCGCAGCCGTAAAAATTCTCGCCGACGAAACCGGATACGCCGATTTCAATACGGCAATAGCCGCCCAACTGGAAAGAAATCCCGCCGATTGCGGAAAGTTGCGCGTATGCGGCATAGACGATTTTGGCGCGCCCCCTGCGAGCGGGTCGTTTAGGTTTGAAGCAATGGCGGTTCTGCCGTGCTCCATGAACACTCTCGGAAAAATAGCGAACTCAATCGCCGATAACCTGCTGGTGCGGGCCGCGGACGTGGCTTTAAAAGAGCGCCGAAGGATAGTGGTATGCCCCCGCGAGACTCCCCTTGCGCTCTCGCATATTGAAAACATGCGCTCAATTTTTCTCGCGGGTGCTGTGGTGATGCCGGCTTGCCCCGCATTTTACAACAAGCCCTCCGGCATAATTGAACTCGCCGACTTTGTCGCCGCGCGCGCAGCCGCCTCAATGGGCTTTGGTTTTGAAGGCGTCAAGGAGTGGGGAATATGAAAAAAAATTTTAAAGACTTGCAGGAATTCATAGAATGCCTCGATTCGCTCGGCGAATTGCGAAAAGTGGACTCGCCTGTTTCCCCCGAAATAGAGATTTCAAAGATAGTCGACGCTGAATCTAAAAAGCCAGGCGGCGGGAAAGCCCTGCTTTTTGAAAATGTTGTGGACAACGGCAAAAAAACTTTTCCGGTGGCGGCAAATCTTTTCGGAAGCGAAAAAAGAATGGCGCTTGCAATCGGGGCAAAGTCTCTCGCGCAGTCCGGCGACAGGATAGCTGAAATAGCAAGAATGTCTCCGCCCAAAAGTTTTTCCGACATTTTCGCCGCGGCAAAAAAGCTGTTCCCGCTCGTCAAAATATTTCCCAAAAAAATCTCCGGCGCAGCGCCGTGCCAAGAGGTCGCGAAGTTCGGAAGCGATGTCGACCTCTCTGAAATACCCGTCTTAAAGTGCTGGCCGAAAGACGGGGGGCGTTTCTTTACGCTTCCGCTCGTATTCACAAAATCGGCCGACGGCAAAGAGCGCAACGTTGGCATGTACCGCCTGCAAATATACGACAAAAACACGACGGGCATGCACTGGCACGTACACAAAGACGGCTCCCACTTTTTTAAGGAGTACGAGAGGCTCGGCAAAAGAATGGAAGTCGCCGTTGCAATCGGCTGCGACCCAGCGACAATCTACTCCGCCACAGCCCCCCTGCCGCGCGGTATAGACGAACTTCTGCTATCCGGATTTCTGCGCGGAACCGGCGTTAGAACCGCAAAGTGCATGACGGTAGATTTAGAGGTGCCCGCGGACGCCGAATTTGTGCTCGAAGGCTATGTCGATCCCTCCGAGCGCAGAATTGAAGGCCCATTTGGGGACCACACTGGCTATTATTCACCGCCCGACTTGTATCCGGTTTTCCATGTGACTGCCCTCACTCGCAAGAAAAAGCCAATATACTGCGCAACCCTTGTAGGACCTCCCCCCATGGAGGACTGCTATATGGCAAAAGCCACTGAAAGAATTTTCTTGCCGCTCTTGCAGGCGGTAAATCCGGATGTTCGCGAATACTTCTTACCGTGGGAAGGGGTTTTCCACAACATATGCGTGGTGTCGCTAAACAAGGAGTTCCCGGCGCATGCGCATAGGCTCGCTAACGGACTTTGGGGCCAAGGGCAGATGAGTTTTTGCAAATGCGTCGCAGCAGTCGGAGCTGACGTTGACCCCTCCGATTTGTCCGCTGTATGGGAACTTCTCAAAAATTCCTTTGACCCGTCCTCCGACATTGAAATAACGCGCGGTGTGCTCGACGCGCTCGACCACTCCGCGCCAAAACCTTTCGAAGGCTCGAAAATTTTAATAGACCTTACACCGCGCGACCCCGCCGAAACACCTCGCGCCCCAAAGCCATTAAAAGAGCTCGACGACGCCCGAAGGAATTTAATATCAAAATTTCTCTCCGAGGAATTGGGAGGGGTATGCGCGGCAAACTTTGCCGACGCTTGCTGCGCCGTATCGCTGGAAAAGGGCGCAAGAAGCGGGGCTGAAATAACTGATAAATGCGCCGCAAGCGGCCTGTTTGACGGTTTTTTCCGCGCCGTGGCGTTTTTCGACGCCGACGTTTCGGTGCACGACTATAAAAAAATGCTCTGGAAAATATTCAACAACACCGACCCCGCCCGCGACATAAAAGTCCGCGAGTCCGGCCTCGTATTTATCGACGCATGCAAGAAGGGTGCGGCTGACGGATACTTGCGCGAGTGGCCGGAAGACTTATCGTTTGATAAATAGGCTTGAAGATTTTTCGGATTGCAATTTAATTATCAAAAAAAAATGAACTTTAATGAAATAGTTTCCAAAACGGCGGATATTGTAAATTCTACCGTCGAATTTATAAAAATCGTATGGGCGCAGCCGAATGCGCCGGAAATGTTGGGGGCTGCGCTGGCGGCGCTCGCGCTGCTCGTGATAATCCGCAAAGCGAAGGCGGCATACAGACCCATAAAGCTTTTCGACAACCGCGCGGGGGTAGTAGAGGTTTCGAGAAAGGCCCTCGACGAGCTCGTGCAGAGCGTCTGCTACAGCCTCGGCGCGCTGAACCGCCCCGATGTAAAGATATATACGCGGCGCGGGCGCCTCTGCATGAACGTCGCATTAAAGCTCGAGTCCGGGCAGAGCCTTACGGACGCAACCGCACAGATACAGACAGCCCTGACAAGCGCCTTCCGCGAGCATCTGGGAGTTGAAAAACTCGGCAGAATAGACGTCCGCGTGACAGGCTTTAAAGGGCTTATATACAAGCCGGCATCAAAGTTTCTGCCGCCCGCGAATGTCGACGACGATTCCGCCGACGTTTTGCTCTCGTCTTCCAATCCGATTATAGACAGCGTGGATTCCGGGGCGGCAAATAAAGAGAAAAACTCGGAAAAATAAATGGGATTGCTTTCAAAGAAAATTTCCGGCTGCGTCTTCTACGGAATTTTGGACACGGGATACGTAAAACCCGAATTCCTGTATGACAAATGCCAAAGCATAGTGGACGCGCATGTAAACATAGTGCAGTTGAGAGCCAAGCTTGAAGACGCCCCTACCCGGAGAAATATAGCCTTCGAGCTGCTGCCAATCTTTAAGAAGCGCGAAGACATTTTTTTTATAATTAACGACGACATAGAACTCGCGGCCGAGATATGCTCCATAATACCAAACGCCGGGCTTCATATCGGCCAGGACGACGGCTCCCCTAAAGACGCGCGCGCGGAAATAGGCGAAGGAAGGGTGCTCGGTCTGTCAACCCATTCTGAGTCGCAAGCGGCCGCGGCGGAATCCCTCAAAGGCGTGCTCGACTATTTTGCGGTAGGCCCGGTGTACGCAACTAACACAAAGCCAGGCAGGCCTGCAGTTGGGCTTGAATTGGTATCAAAAGTTGCCGAATCTAACCCCTCGCTTCCGTGGTTTTGCATAGGAGGGGTAAACATGCGGACAGCTCGCGCGGTATGGAATGCCGGCGGACGCAGAATAGTGGCAGTTTCGGACGTGCTTTTGGCAGAAAATACGACAACTGCAATAGAGTCTTTGCGAAACGAATTTTTGGGGCGCAATACCGCCTTATAAAAATAAAGGAGGCAAAAAATATGCACATGGCTGACGCACTCGTATCCCCGGCTGTCGGAGGGTTGATGACCGCGGCAAGCGCCGGTCTGCTCTGGTACAGCGCGCGCAACCTGAGAAAAAATTTTGACCCTTCACGCGTGCCTTTGATGGGAGTGATGGGCGCCTTTGTCTTCGCTGCCCAGATGATTAACTTTACAATTCCCGGGACAGGATCGAGCGGCCACATAGGGGGAGGAATGCTGCTTGCGGCTGTTCTCGGCTCGCACGGGGCGTTTATTGCGCTTGCGTGCGTGCTGGCAATTCAGGCGTTTATGTTTGCCGACGGCGGAATACTCGCGCTAGGCTGCAATATATTTAATATGGGATTTTTCCCATGCTTCATTGCATATCCGCTAATATTTTTGCCAATCGCAAAAAATATGAAAAGCGGGGCGCGAATAATGGCGGCGTCAATACTCGGCTGCACGGTTGCGCTGCAGCTTGGGGCTTTTGGAGTCGTGCTGGAAACATTGTGCTCGGGCGTGACGCAGCTGCCTTTCAAAACTTTCGCGCTATTGATGCAGCCGATACACTTGGCAATAGGCCTTGTCGAGGGCGCGCTTACAGGCGCAGTTCTTGTATTTTTAAAATCCGCCCGGCCGGAAGTCTTTGAAAACGCCACAAAAACTTCTTCGGGGACAGTATGCCTGTCGCTTGTTGTAGCGGCCCTTGCAATGGCATCGGGGCTTTCGATGCTCGCGTCGCAAAATCCTGACGGCCTTGAATGGTCCATAGAGCGCACGGCGGGCAGCGGAGAAATTTCTGCCGATTCAGAAATACATTCCGCGGCAGAAAAAGTGCAAGAAAAGTCAGCCCTTCTACCAGATTACAACCTTCCCGATTCAGACTCGCCAGTTAGCGGCGCTTTTGCGGGAGCAATAGGCACGCTTGCCACCCTTTCGGCCGCCGCTGCGGCCGGATTCGCTCTTAGGAAATCCAAACGTGCCGCGCAATAGCATTTTAACAAGCGGAACTGGAGCCGCCCGTCGGAAAATTTTTACGCCAACGCTAAAAATCTTATTGGCGTTTATTTATGTGTGCTTTGCAGTTTCCTTTCCCAAATACGATATGGCGGGGATTATGATGTTCGCCTCCCTTCCGCTCGCGGCGCTGATAGCATCTTCAAAAGATATTTTTAAATCATTAAAAAACTCGCTTGCAGCAGTTCCGATTGCGCTCGTCATAGGCGCCGCAAACCTTTGGTTTGAGAGAGCTACGATGCTCGATTTTGGGATTGTAAAAATATCCGCGGGGGAAATTTCGCTCGCGGTGCTGTGCGCGAAGGCGTGGGCGTGCGCGGCCGCGGCGGTCGCGTTCTCGCAGTGCGCATCGGAGTCGGAAATGGCAAAAGGGTTGGCGGCTTTAAAAATTCCCTGCCCCATCGCCCTTCAAATATCGCTTACAATGCGTTATATCCCCATCATAGCCGAGCAAGCCCGACAAGTTTTAAGGGCGTACTCGCTGAGGTCGGCGCACGCTTCGGGAGCCGCAAAAATCACCGATTGGCCGAAGCTTGCGGGCTCGCTTTTACTGCGTAGCCTCGACAGGGCCTCCAACATATACTCAGCAATGCGCGCGCGCGGATTCGAGGCTAAATGCTCTCAAACGACTCGCGGGCAAATAATGGCCAGCGACATTCTTATTTCTGCCCTTTTTGTTTGCGTATGCGCCGCTTTCAAGATTTTATCGGGAGAAATTTTTATATGATAGAAACCCGCAATTTGGCAGCCACGCGAGAAAAAGGGAAAAAGCCGGCCATTTCAGGGCTCGATCTGCAGGTCGGCAAAGGGGAATCCTGCGCGCTGCTCGGGGCGAACGGCGCGGGAAAATCGACTCTATTGTTGGCGCTCGTAGGGCTTGCGCCAATTTTATCCGGAAGCGCGAAAGTCGGGGGGATTGAAGTTCAAAAAAAGAATTTGAGAAAAGTAAGGGCGCTCGCCGGACTCGTCTTCCAGAACTCTGACGACCAGCTATTCTGCCCGACGGTAATTGACGATGTGGCATTTGGCATAGAAAACTCGGGCGTCCCGCGCGAACGCGCATTCGAAACTGCCGAAATTTGGCTCGAAAGGCTTTCGATACAAAACCTGAGAGACTGCTCTCCGAACGAGTTGTCCGAAGGGGAAAAGAAAAGAGCCGCGATATGCGGGGTTGCCGCAATGCAGCCCGAGATAATGCTGCTCGACGAGCCGAGCGCGCAGCTCGACCCGCGCGGCAAACGCGAGCTCGCCGATCTTTTAAATTCGTTTAAACAGACAAAAATAATATCGACCCACGATATGCAGTTTGCGCGTAGCGTCTGCAATACGGCGATAGTCTTAGACCGCGGGAAGCTCGCTGCGCGCGGAAACATAGACGAGATTTTATCCGACGCGCCGCTGCTTGAGAGATGCTCGCTTTTGTAGAGAACTCGGCACTTTTGCAATCTCTTCGCAAGTTTTTTACTGTTAAAACGCCGAATATTTCCGCGCATAAAAATGCCATTGCCGCAATAGGGCATAAAGCGGTGTTGACAAACTTTTTTGGCTTCTTAGCGTTAAATGGATTGTTTTTTTATTATGGTCGACATGGCAACAATTGAGGGCCTCTGCAAGCGCAGGGGGTTTATATATCGCTCGTCGGAAATTTACGGCGGCTTTAACGGATTTTTCGATTTCGGGCCGCTGGGCGTCGAACTGAAAAACAATATAAAAAGGGCATGGTGGAACGACTTTGTCCACGGTAGAGACGACATTGTGGGCCTCGACGCCTCGATAATAATGCACCCCGACGTATGGCGCGCCTCGGGGCACGTCGCCGGATTCTCCGACCCTATGGTGGACTGCAAGGAATCGAAATTGCGCTTTAGGGCCGACCAGATATTTTTTGCGCAAGTTAAAGTCGACGGGGAAACAATCGGCTACATAAGCGTCCTTGAAGACGAAAATATGCAGGAACAGGCCGATAAGAAAGCCGCCGAATTAAAGAGGAAAATGGCAAAACAAGGCGAATTGGAGCCCGTCGTTTTGAAGAACTACATGGACGCCAAGCCCGACGAGTACGATTTGATACCCTCCCCTGCCACTGGTAAAGCCGGAACCCTAACGCCCCCGCGCGACTTCAATTTGATGTTTCAAACCTACGTCGGCGCGCTGCGCGACGAAACCGCGATAGCCTATCTCCGCCCCGAAACCGCACAGGGCATATTCGCCGACTTTAAAAATGTCTGCGACACAACCCGCGTAAAAGTTCCCTTTGGAATAGCGCAAATAGGCAAGGCATTCAGGAACGAGATTACCCCGCGCAACTTCATATTTCGCAGCCGCGAATTTGAGCAGATGGAGATAGAATATTTTATATCCCCGTACGACGACTGGAAGACCATGCACAGGGAATGGATTGACGCCTGCAAAAAATGGTTTGTATCAATCGGCATACCCGCGGACAAGCTTTCGGAAGACGTCCACCCGAAAGAAAAGCTCGCGCACTACGCAAAGGCCTGCACAGACATCACCTTCCATTTCCCGCACGGGGTGCAGGAATTGCAAGGCATAGCTGTGCGCGGGAATTTCGACCTTACACAGCACCAAAACGCCTCCGGGAAAAGCCTCGAATACTTTGACGAAGCCCGCAAGGAGAAATATTTGCCGCATGTAATCGAGCCGTCGCTCGGCGTGGACAGGACATTCCTCGCCGTAATGACCGCAGCCTACGAGGAAGACGAAGTTCCGAACGACAAGGGACAAGCCGAAAAGCGCGTGCTCCTAAAATTCAGCCCGAGGGTTGCGCCATACAAAGCGGCTGTCTTCCCGCTTGTAAAAAACAAGCCCGAACTTCTGCAAAAAGCGCAGGACCTCTACAAAAAATTGCGCCGCCGCTGGAATATCTTCTTCGACGCAGCCGGAGCGATAGGCAGAAGATACCGCCGCCAGGACGAAATCGGAACGCCATTTGGAATAACGGTAGACTTCCAATCGATAGAAGGCGACGGAACCGTCACTCTGCGCGACCGCGACACAACAAAGCAAATTCGACTGAGCGAGGACGAACTCGTAAAATACTTGTCCGAGCAAATCGACGGAATATAGAGTTTTCACAACTGAAAAATTAAGAAAAAAAAACGCCTAATTATAGGCGTTTTTTTTGCGGGCAAAAAAAATTTTATGGAAAGCCCTATTTCCAATTTCAATAAAAAGCGGCGCGCATAAGAAAAGCGGCGCGCGCAAAAAACGCGGCCGCATGGAGAATAAATTTGGGGCTATGATGTTATTGGAAAATCTTATTCCAAGCCTCAAGCTGCGCATCGATTTGCTTGGGCCCCGGCATTCCGATTTTCTCGCGCATAGACATTGCGCGCTTCAAGTCAAAGACGTCGCGCCAAGACGAGTCCGCCTTGTCGCAGTGCGCGAATACTTCGGCGTCGGAAAGTTCGTTTATTGGCACGCCGCTCTTTTCCGAGAGCGCCACAAGCCTTCCGACTATGTGGTGCGCCTCCCTAAACGGAACGCCCTTCATGACAAAATAGTCTGCAAGGTCTGTCGCAAGCAGCATAGGGTCGGAGACGGCCTCGGCACACTTCTTGGCGTTAAATTTTATGCCCTTTGCGCATTCGCCCAAAACCTCGGCGCATATTGAAGCCTGTTCGTACGAATCGAATATCGGAGGCTTGTCCTCCTGCAAATCCCTATTGTACGTCAGCGGAAGCCCCTTGACTAGCGTCATGAGAGCAGTCAAATTCCCGGCAAGCCGCGCAGCCTTGCCGCGCATTAGCTCAAAGGCGTCGGGGTTTTTCTTTTGCGGCATGAGCGAAGAGCCTGTTGTAAATTCGTCGGGCAACTTTACGAACGCAAATTCGCTGGTGTTCCATATTATCACGTCCTCGCTTATGCGCGAAAGGTGCGTGCCAAATACTGCGCAGTTAAACGCAAACTCCAAGAATATGTCGCGGTCGGCAACAGCGTCCATGCTGTTGCCCGTGACAATCGGATCCCCCGTGCCGGGATCGACAAACCCAAGCTGCGAAGCCGCATACAGGCGATCGATTGGAAGGGTTGTTCCCGCTATCGCGCCGCTTCCCAAAGGAGAGACGTTCGCACCCTCTGCGCAAAAGTTAAAGCGCTCGACATCTCTTGCGAGCATCTCGACCCACGCGAGTATGTGGTGCGCCACGCTCACGGGCTGCGCCCTCTGAAGATGCGTGTATCCGGGTATCAAAATAGACTTATTGTCGGAAGCGAGCTTCAAGAGGCTCTTTATTGCAACACCAATTTTTTTGCCCATCTGTTCGCACGCGAATTTAAAGAATAGGCGCATGTCCGTCGCGACCTGGTCGTTGCGGCTGCGGGCGGTATGGAGCTTTGCTGCGGCGGGAACGTCTCGGGTGAGAGCCTGCTCGATATTCATGTGGACGTCTTCGAGGGATTCGTCCCACTCAAATTCTCCGTCGTTTATTTTTTTCAAAATTTTCGAGAGCCCGGATATGATTTCAGACGACTCTTTTTTTGAAATTATCCCGACATGCGCGAGCATTTTTGCCTGCGCCACGGAGCCGCGTATGTCAAATTCCGCGAGAAGCCTGTCGAACGACACCGACTCGCTAAATCTTAGCATGAGGCGGCTCGGTCCCTTCGAGAACCTACCGCCCCAGCTTGCCTGTTCTTTCTTTGCGTTCTTCATAACTAAAAAGCTGCCTTTGCCAAAAAAAATTAAACGCCGGACTTTACAAAAGCCCGCCGCCCTTTGCAAGATTTATCAAGAGGCCTGGCGCCGCCGCGCTTAATCCCACGGAAGTTTCACCCCCGTAAGCGGCGGCGGAACGTTCTTCACGGCTCCGGGAAAATAAACTTTGTGAGGGTTTAGAATGTTTTTGGGATCAAAGAGCTTTTTGAGCGCCCTCATCGTATCGAGCTCCGCCTCCGAATGCTGGAATGGCATGTATTTTGATTTCAAAAAGCCTATTCCGTGCTCTCCCGAAACAGCCCCGCCCATCTCTATGGCTTTTTTGGCGGCTTGTTCCATGGCGCCCCACGCCTTTTGCCTATCGCCGACATTCGCGGCGCAATACATAAAATGTATGTGGTAGTTCCCGTCGGCTGAATGCCCGAATACGGGCGCAGGCAATCCGGATGCGCACGCAAGTTCTTTAAAAAACTCAAAATATTTTTTCACAGACGAAAACGGAAGCACTATGTCCTGATTCACCTTCGAGTCGCCAAGCAGATACATTGATTGCGACGCGCGCCGCCGTACCTCCCAAAAACGCTCGGCCTCCGCGCCATCGCGCGACGCGCGCGCGCCGTATTCGGAAAGCAATTTCTCGGCCGTTTTGGCGTCCGCTTCGGTTTGGAGAGGCTCTCCGTCAAACTCGAGCAGGAGAGCGGCTGCGCTTTCAGGCGCGTCTATTTTTATAGACGGATTTTTGACCCTTACGCATTTTAGCGTATCGGCGTCCATAAATTCGCATATTGAAGGCGTAAGCGGCGAGCACATCAGCTTTTCCACCGCATCAAAAGCGTCGGAGTCGCTCTTAGGGAAAGCTATCACAGCCCGCTTTGCGCGCGGCCGCGGCAACAGCTTAACCCAAGCTTCACCAACCACTCCAAATGTGCCCTCGGATCCTATAAAAAAATCCTTTAAATTCGGACCGACAGAAAACTTTTTTAGGGGTCGCCCGCATTCGAGCTTTCTGCCGTCCGCGAGATACGCCGTAAGCGCAAGCACGTTTTCGCGCGTGTTTCCGTACTTTGCCGCGCGCAAGCCGCCCGCATTGCAAGATATATTCCCGCCTATCGAGGAATATTTGTGAGAGGACGGATCGGGCGCGTACATGAGTCCAAACTCCGCCGCGCGCGCGTCTATATCCGCCGTCACCGCGCCCGCCCCAACGCGAGCCGCCCTCTCAGCAGGATAAATTTCTATAAAATTTATCTTTGACAGATCCAGCACAATTCCGCCGTCGACAGGAATACACCCGCCCGCGCAACCAGTTCCCGAACCCCGCACGCTTACGCATACTCCAAGCTCGTTTGCGGTTTTTAACGCAAACGCGATTTCTTCGCCGTTTCTAACCCAAACGCGCGCATCGGGCATAAAGCTGTACCGCGTGTGGTCGAGAGACGCCCCGAATAAATCTTCGGGGGAGAGAGAGACTTCAATGCCCGCGGCCTTTATATCTGCAACGGCCTGTTTTGTATTTTCTTTCGGCATCGACTACTTTAAAAAACGTTCGAGAGCCTCGTAATGGAAGGAGCGCAAACGGCTCGCTATGTGCCGGGAACGGCTTAGAGTGAGAATTTCGTCTCTCAAGGCACGCGCTTTTTCAAACGGCACCTTGCGCAACAAAAATTTTATCTCGCTTACGGACTTTGCCGACATGCTAAATTTAGTGACCCCCATGCCAAGCAGCAGCGGCGCAAATATCGGGTCGGCGGCAAGCTCGCCGCAAACGCTTACCGGTATCCCTGCCTTACAGGCGGAAGAGACTACCATATTTAGCGTGCGTATAACCGCCGTATGGGTCGGCTCGTATAAATTCGCCACGAGATCGTTGACCCTGTCGACTGCCAAAAGGTATTGAATCAAGTCGTTTGTCCCAATGCTTATGAAGTCGCACTCGGCCGCTATGACATCTGTCGTAAGCGCAGCTCCCGGAACTTCTATCATAACCCCAAGCTCTATATTCTTATCGAAAGGCATGGAGGATTTCGTCAGCTCTTCCTTTGCCTGCTCTATTAGCAGCTTGCTCTTTTCGACTTCCCTTATCGAGCTTATCATCGGCAAAAGTATTTTGACTTTTCCGTAAGCGCTCGCCCTTAGTATTGCCCTCAGCTGGGTTAAAAATATGTCGCGGTGGTCGAGGCAAAATCTTATAGCCCGATAGCCCATGAAGGGATTTTCCTCCTTGCTGTCCATTTTCATCAGGCTCAGATTTTTATCCCCGCCAAGGTCGAGAGTGCGTATTACAACGGGTTTTCCGCGCGCCGCCAACGCGGCGTCCCGGTAGGTTTTGAACTGGCTTTCCTCATCCGGGAATCCGCCAAAGTCCATAAAGAAATTCTCAGTTCTAAACAGCCCGACTCCGTCGCAATACCTCATAACGCTTTCGGATATGTCGGCGGGGGAGCTTATGTTTATCTCCACCGAAAACGCCCTCCCGTCGGGAGTCACCGACGGATACGGCAAGGACGTTGCATATAAAACCTCTATCTCCTTCTGAGCCGATTCAAGCTCGGTATAATGCGACACCGTGCTTTCGGAAGGATTTATGACAATGCTGCCGTTGTATCCATCGACAAGCAACATGTCGCCCGTAGAAACTTTCTCGGCGACCTCGGGAATCCCAACCACACACGGTATTCCGAGAGATCTCGACAAGATTGCCGTGTGGCTTGTTTGGGAGCCTTTTTCAGTCACTATCGCGAGTATTTTGCTCTTGTCTACAAGCGAAAAATCCGCCGGGGCAAAATCCGAGCTTACGAGTATTAGCGGATCGCTCAAAGCCCCTATTTTGGAGGTTTGAACGCCGAGCATATTGCCAAGCACCCTGCGCGAGACGTCCTTAAAGTCGGCAATTCTCTCTTTTATATAGGGGTCGTCGATGCGCTCGAATGCGGCTATAAATTTGTTGATTACGCTCGAATAGCAGTACTCGATATTGTAGTTCTTTTCCTTGAACATCGAGAGCGTTTCCTGCATTACTGCGACGTCCTCGAGCACAAGTATATGCGCGTCGAAAATAGACGCCTCGGCGGAGCCTATCTCCTCGGACAATTCCGACTTTACGTCTAAAATGTCTTTGCGGGTTTTCAGTATCGCATTTTCAAAGCGCTTTATTTCGGCTGGCTTGTCCGCGTCGCGGACTTCGTACACGGGCGTTTGAAGCTCTTTGTGCAAAAGCACAAACGCCTCTCCGTGCGCTATACCCTTTGAAACCGAAAATCCTTTTATTTCCGTTTCGGGTTTTTTCTGCGATTCGCCCTCTCTCATTTTTTTAAAGACGCAGTTTTAAAAGCAAAGACCTAAATTTCAACACATTTTTTGTTTTCTGGCTCCCTAAGGCGCCCGCTGAGCTCCACAATTTCCCTAAGATACGGCACGTTTACGCGCTCGACCCTCTCGAGAAGCCCGCGGGTAAGCCTCCATTGCCAGTTTCCGTACGGGACACCTGGCGTATTTGTCCGGCACTCCGCCCCAAGCCCGGCAATATCCTGCATTGGAAATATCGCTATCTTCGCAACACTCATCATCACCGCGTGTATCATTTCCCAATTTGGGCTGTCGCCGGAAGTGCGAAAATACCTTCTGAACATGTCTTTTTGTTTTTCAGGGGCGTTTTCATACCAGCCGATAGACGTATTGTTGTCGTGCGTGCCCGTATAGTATACGCACTCCTTCTTTATATTGTGGGGCAGATACGGGTTGTCCGGCGTGTCGCCGAAGGCAAATTGCAAAACTGCCATCGCGGGGATATTCAGCTCGTCGCGCAGGGCGTACGCCGCCTTTGAAAGCAACCCAAGGTCTTCGGCGACAAATTTCCCTTTCGGGAAACGCCTTTTTAGAGCGTCGAAAAATTCCCTTCCGGGGCCCTTTTTCATGACTCCCTCGCGGGCGTCCTTTGCTGACGCGGGTATCGACCAATAGTCGGCAAATCCCCTAAAATGGTCGAAGCGTATTACGTCGAACATTTTGAGGGCCGCCGACACGCGCTCAAACCAAAATTTGTAAACTTTTTCCTTTGATTTGCGCCAAGCGTAAAGCGGATTGCCCCACAGCTGCCCCGTCGCGGAAAAATAGTCAGGCGGCACTCCCGCGACATTTGCGGGTGTCCCGTCGGGCTTCATATCAAATATCTCAGGGCGCTCCCACGCCTCTACAGAGTCGAGCGATACGAATATGGGCAAGTCGCCGAATATTTTTATACCGGCATCTGCCGCCCGCCTGCGGAAATCTTCGTATTGCCTAAAAAACACCCACTGCCCGAATTTGACTGAAAAGATCTCTTCCATGTCTTCTTCCGACAGTCCCTGGACGCGCGCCGATTTCATAGTCCGGTACTCTTTGGGCCATTCGTACCACGGCTTTCCACCGAACTTTTTTTTCAGAGCCGCAAACAGGGCGTACGATTTAAGCCAACCGGCGTTTTCATTTACAAAAACGTCAAAATCGGCCTTCGAGTGCGAATCCGCATTGGCCTTAAAATTTTTAGCCGCCTTGCGGACAAGCTGCGGGATTAGGGCATAAATACCGCCGTAGTCGCACTTGTCAGCGGGAAGTTTACGCAGGGGAGCCAAGTCCGATTCGTCGAGCAGCCCCGCCGCCGCAAGTTTAGCAAAGTCCACAAAATACACGTTGCCGGCGAATGCCGAAAACGATTGGTACGGCGAGTCTCCGTATCCAGTCGGGCCGAGCGGGCAAATCTGCCAATAGGTAAACCCGCTCTTTTTAAGGAAGTCGAAAAAACAGTCCGCAGCCGCCCCCACATTGCCTATGCCGTACTCCGAGGGCAGCGACGAAATGTGCAGGAAGACTCCGGCCGCCCGCCTGCCAGACCATGAAAAATCTCTCATCTTTTAATAGCTGCGGCCTTCCCTGTTCTCGTAGTAGTTTATAAAGGCTTTATTCAAAACTGCGTAGCCGCCGGGCGTCGGGTAGTCGCCCGTAAAATACCAGTCGCCTGTGCAAGTGGTAATTGCCTTGTGCAGATTTTCTATCGATTGGAAAACTATCTCCAATTCGCCGTTCCAAGACACATTATGGGGCCTGACAAGCTCCGCTACTTTTTCGGAAATTTTGTCCGCCGTGAACGGCTCATATATCATCTTCACATAATTTTTTATCTCGCGCGAAGGTTTATCCTTTTGCGAGCAGCATAGGCGGTAGACATTCTTTATAAGCTCGGCGTTGCCCTGCTCCTTCAAGAGCTTTATCGCGGCTTGGAATGCGATAAACTTGCCTATCTCGCTCATGTCTATGCCGTAGCAGTCGGGATAGCGTATTTGCGGGGCGGTGGAAGCTATGACAATCTTCTTCGGATTCGTACGGCTTAATATGCGCAATATCTGCTGCTGGAGGGTGGTTCCGCGCACAATGGAATCGTCGAGGCATACGAGCGTATCCTTGTGGGTGACAACACCGTAAGTTATGTCGTATACGTGCGAAGCCAAAGACATTCTATCTTTTTCCTGGGAAATGAAAGTGCGCAATTTTATGTCTTTGTGGACAATCTTTTCCCCGCGCGGCCAATTGTCGAGTATGAGCGAATCCAAAAATTCGTCGGTGAACTCCCTGCCATCTTCGACAGCCTTCACAAGCTCTTTTTTAACCTGTTCCCTGCGTATCATTCGCAAGCCGTGAAGCATTCCGTAATAAGCAACTTCAGCCGTATTCGGGATATAGCTGAAAACGCTATTTTTAAAATCCCTGCCTATGCTTTCATACAATTTCGGGCAAAGCAAGCGCCCGAGAGCCTTGCGCTCGGCGTATATCTGCGGATCATTCCCGCGCGAAAAATATATGCGCTCAAACGTGCACGCCTTCTTTTCACCCGCCGGCTTATAGGGTTCCTCATAGCATGTTCCGTCACACTTTACGACAAACACATGCCCGGGCTTTACCTCTTTCACGTCAGCCTCGTCCGCCTCAAAGACCGTCATGAGCGGAACGCGCTCCGACGCAAAGGCGATAATCTCGTCGTTCTTGAGATAGAAGCACGGGCGTATGCCGTTTGCGTCGCGCAGAACGAATGCGTCGCCGTTGCCGATTGCACCGGCTATCGCATAACCGCCGTCCCAGTTTTTGGCGGCGTTGCTTACTATTCTAAGGGGACTGAGCTTTTCGTTCATCATTCTCAGAATATCCTCGCCCGCTACGCCTTTGTCGCGCAGTTGGCGGTAGATTTCCCCATGCTCTATATCAAGATGAAACGATATTTCCTCCAATATCGCCTGCGTGTCCGTGCTGAAAACCGGGTGGATTCCGCGCTGTATTAGCGCCTTTTGCAGTTCTTCGGTATTGGTTATGTTGAAATTGCCAACAAGCATCAAATTGCGGGCAGGCCACGTGCTCTTGCGCGCAAAGGGATGGCAGGTGTTTTTATCGTACGAACCGCTCGTTCCGTAGCGCAAGTGGCCTATCAGCAGCTCTGCGGCGTAGTCAAAATTGCTCTTGACGGTCTCCGGGAACTCGGGGTGGATAATCCCGGCCTTGACCTTGTGGTTGTATATCTTCAGCTGGTCGGCAAAAATTTTGGCTAGCCCATTGGGGTTGGCGTTGCGCTCGCGGAATATGTAGTTATCGCCGGGAGGAACGCCTATTTTTACGGATCCAATGCCGGCGCCGTCCTGCCCGCGGTTGTGTTGCTTTTCCATTAGAAGGAAAAGCTTGTTGAAACCGTATATCGGAGTCCCGTATTTTTCCTGATAGTATTTTAGGGGTTTTAACAGTCTGATTACGGCTATGCCGCACTCGTGTTTAATAGGATCGCTCATATAAAATTACGCTCGCGCGAAGTTGTTCTTAAATTATCGTTCAGAAAATATCTTCGAGACTATTCTTTTTGGCAAGCCTTATCGTAGAATCGCAAAAAAAATCCGCACCCCGCGCCCCAATTAGGAACACGCCGCAATTCCTGCAAAAAAAGTTTTATCTAATCCCCAAGCAAAATTTTCCGACCCTGTTTATTTTCGTAAAAAGCAAAAAATTTATAAGGATAGGGAATCCCCCCTTAACCTCTAAATTTTAAGTTTCTTTAACTGCATAAGTTAAAGAGTTTAAAAATAAAAAATTCAAAAGCGGCAATAAATTTTCCAAGCCCGGCACCCAATACCCCCCGTGTCAAACCGCGCCAAAATATAGGCGCACAAATGCAGGCAAATCCGCCCTTGGCGCAATGCTACCAATGCTCTATTGCCCCACACGACCACATACAATCTGCCCTTGGCGCAATGCGCTCTTCCGCGCTACAAAACGCATGCCCCAACATAAAATCCGCCTTTGGCCCAATGCGCGAGTACACTATATAACCCACCCCGCCTATATTCTGCCCTTGGCGCAAATTCTTTACCGCATTATTCGGCACCGCACCCAAAGTACAACAAGCCTATGCACTGGATTGCCGCGCTAACCAAGCTCTATGTCAATTTGCCGCGTTTTCGGCATTCCCTACCTTTGGAAATAGCGGAGAACTCTCAAAATATTTCTTCAAAGCATTCCCCACAATAGGCCCCGCCGTGCGTCCTCCTGAAGCGTCGCCAATCTCCTCCCCCTCAACAACCACGCTTATTGCAATTTGCGGATTTTCGACAGGCGCGAACGCGACCATCCATGCGAGAGTAAGCTTTTTCCCCCTAACAGGAACCTGCGCAGTGCCGCTTTTCGCCGCGACACTCACGCCCTCAACCGCAGCTCTCTTGGCTGTGCCCCTTTCGACAGCAGCTTTCATTCCATCTATTATCGCCTTGTAATGCTCAGGCTTCAAATTTAACTTCTCCCCGCCGTGGTATGCGAGGTCGCAAACACGCGATGTATCGTGGATTACTGACGGGCGCGTGCGCGTCTGTCCGCGGGCGAACGACGCAACCATGCAAGCCATCTGAAGCGGCGTCTGAAGCTGGTACCCCTGCCCTATGGAGGCATTTGCAGTGTCGCCGGCAGTCCACGGGCCATCGTACGAACGGTATTTCTCCTTGTATTCGGGATCTGCCACTACCGTCCGCCTCGAATAGTCCTCCTTCAACTCTATGCCGGTTTTAGAGTCGAGCCCAAAATCCTTTGCGGTCGCGCTCAAAGCCTCTATGCCGCATTCGAGTGCAGTCTCGTAAAAATATACGTTGCAGCTGTGGGCCAAGGCATCGACAAGATCTATATTTCCATGCCCATAGCGGCTGTTGCACGGAAATATCCTCGTGCCGACTTTCAAGCCGCCGTCGCATGTCTTGACGGTTTTTTCGTCTATAACGCCAGTCATTAGCCCCGCGCAGGCCGTGACAATCTTGAAGGTCGATCCCGGCGGATACAATCCCTGGGTTGCCCTGTTGAGCCATGCGCCGCGCTTGGTAATTTCGTTGCTGACTTTATAGGTCATGTACGGGCTGAGCTCGTTAGGGTCGTAAGACGGAAGGCTGACCATGGCGAGAACTTCGCCCGTTTTGACATCGAGCGCGACCGCCGCGCCCTTCCTCGTCCCGAATGAGTCTTCAATAGTCTGCTGCAAGTCTATGTCTATCGACGAAACTACGTCGCGGCCCTTCTTAGGCGTCACGTCGGCAACATTTTCATACTGGTATCCATCGAGGTCGACAACCCATATTTTCGCGCCGCTGTTGCCCTGCAATACTGAATCGAAAGCCTTTTCAAGCCCGGATCTGCCGATTTTCCCGACGAACGAGAATGTCTGCAAGTCGTCCCCAGGAACGCCGTCGGTGTCGATTTCATCAAAATTGCTCCCCACATATCCAAGAAGGTGCGCCGCAGACGGCCCATAGGGATAATACCTGGCAGTGTCCGTATAAATCTGAATCGGCGAATCAACGGGCAAACGCTCGGCGAGTATCGCGTGCTCCCGCCCCTTCAAATCTTTTATTATGGGGAAAGGCAAGAGCCTCTGGTTTTCAAAGTGCCTGTTGTAATCAGCGGTCGTAAGCTTGTAGTCAGAACCCAATATGGAGTTTATCTGGGCGACGTACCCGTTTAAAACATTTGCGCGCGCGCGGCTTGAAATTTCAGAATAATTCGGCGGGCCTTCCTCGCCTGCGGCGGCTCTGCGGGCGAGCTCGATTTTTTTTAGGCGCATATATTCGCGCCGAAACTCGCGCCTTATCTCGTTAAAATACACCACTGCGGAAAACCGTGGTTCGTTTGTTACCAGCAATTTCATATTGCGGTCGTAGATGTCTCCGCGCGCCCCTGGCTCGATAATGCGCCTCATGCTTTGGCGCTCTCCGCGCTGGCTATAATAGTCGTACAGGTATATCTGGCGGTATGCGAGTGTTCCTAATAAAAATAAAAACGCTGCCGCGAATACCGCGTAAAACACAGGTATTCTCGGATTCCAATTCGAGTACTGTCCGTTTTTATCCATCGGGACTAATCGTCCTCCTCTATTTTTAGCTCTATTCCTGCAAATTTAAGTATGGAAAGCGGAACCATAACAGAAAAGCGCGCAATCAAAATCAGAACCGCCGCCGACAAAAATAAATCGGCAAATACCCTAAACAGATAATCAGTCAAATCCGCGCAGCCATTCGGGAAAAACAGCATGTACGCCAATCCAAGCGCCAAATTCACAAATTGAGCTAGCGTACACAGGGAGAGCGGGTCGAGCGACCTGAATCTAAAACGGGCCATGCGGACAAATACCGCCGCCAAGAGCCAAAGCGCGCATGTTATCCCCGGCCGCACGGGAGTCGTCGCTTCGCACAAAAAAGCAGTCAAGCCGATTACGAGGGCTGCCTGCCACCCCCTAAGCATCAGCGCGGGCCCTATTATAAATACGCTCGGCAAAATCAGCGATGCATACGGGGATATTTCGGAATTGACAGTTGCCAAAATATAAAGGTAGGCGATATTTGTCAGCAAAAACACTGCTACCGGGCTGTATTTAACTCTGCGCATCTTTATTCTGCGCCCTCCGAAACCGGTATTAGAACCGCAACCTCGGCGATAGAGTCAAGGCGTGTTGAGAGCTCTACCCTGCCGGACTTAAAAATTCCGTCAGCCCCTATTGATAGCGAATAAACTTTTCCTATTTCAACCCCGTCGGGGAAAGTTCCCGCGAGCGACGATGTCACGAGCATCGCAGGCTTTTCGCGCGAGGGCTCGATATCCGCCGGAGCATCCACGACCTCGCCTTCAGCAATATGGAGCGAAGTTCCGCCCCTGCCGTAGTATATGACGGGCCTGTCGTCGCCTGCAAACCGCGCCGCCATTCTGAACCTCCTTGAGCTCGCAAGCTCCACCACGGACGTGTGCAGCCCCACTTCAGCAATTCTACCAACTACGCCGGACGAACAAACCACAGCACAACCGTCTTTAATTCCGTGCAAAGACCCCTTTCTAATTACAAGGCGCTGCCACCAGGCGTTCACGTCGCGCCGCACAACCCTAGCGATTTCATATTTAAACTTCGGGTCCGACGGCATATTCATTATGCGTTCAAGCCTCTCGAGCCGCCTATGCAGCGACTCGTTTTCCATGAGTTTTAGCTCGTACGCCGAATTCAGCCGCGCGAGATCCCTCCCTGCCTCAATCAGCTCGCGCTTGGAGTTTGAATGCAGGCTCCAATACTTTTGAAGGTCGGACAAATGCGACGGTATTGAGTCGAGCGGCGCCCTAAATTCCTCAAATGCCGAAGACGTAAAATTTCTCACGGCGGACGGGGCGAAAAGACAAACAAATATCACCGCGGCAAATACCGCAATATTGCGCAATACTGTATGTTTACCCCACTGCATATCTTAAAAAAATTCGCCTCCATTATCCCATGCGCCGGCGCGCAAATAAGTTCCTCTCCACCGGGCAAGCCACCGCAAAAAACCTTAAAAAATTAAAGGCACCCGCGCGAGATCCGCCGGGAACACGCGCGCAAACGCCTTACGCAATCGGCGGCGGACTATGTCGGCTACCCTTATTACGAGTTATCCTTCGTCCAGAACTCGTAATTTTGAAGCACAGCCGCAGTGCCGTTGACAACCGCCCTGAGAGGGTCGTCGGCGACAAAGCACGGTATGCCGGTCGCCTCGGTGACAAGCAGATTCAAATTGCGAATCAGCGCGCCGCCTCCAGCGAGAACTATGCCACGGTCGACAAGGTCGGCGCTGAGTTCAGGCGGGCAAAGTTCGAGCGCTTCGTGTATCACATCGGTGATGGCCTTGAAGGAATCGGAGAGCGCCTCGCGGATTTCCTGCGACGTCACAAAGAGCGTCTTGGGAAGCCCTGCGACAGAATCGCGCCCCTTGACCTCCCAGGTAAGCTCGTTGTCGAGCGGGTATGCGGAGCCAATGTTTATCTTAATTTCCTCAGCGGTGCGCTCGCCTATGATGAGGTTGTACGCGCGCTTCATGTACTGGGCAATGCAGTTGTCGAACTCGTCGCCGCCTATTCTAACGCTTTTTGAATAAACGACGTTCGAAAGGGAAATTATCGCGACTTCCGTAGTGCCGCCGCCAATGTCGACAATCATGCTAGCGGTAGGCTCCTCGATAGGCAGCCCCACGCCTATCGCCGCCATAAGCGGCTCGTCTTTAAGGCACACAGAGCGCGCGCCGGCGTGTATGGCGGACTCCTGTACGGCGCGCCTCTCCACCTCCGTAATTCCCGAAGGCACTGCAACGACAACTCTCGGCGCTATGAAATTCCACTGCTTTGCCGCTTTTTGGATAAAGTAGCGCAGCATTATTTCGGTAATCTCGAAATCGGCTATTACCCCGACTTTCATAGGGCGTATAGCCGTAATGTTTCCGGGGGTTTTTCCAAGCATCTTTTTCGCCTTTTCACCGACGGCGACGACTTTTTTGGAATTGTTGTAGACGGCCACGACGCTCGGCTCGCTCGTTATCTCATTTGTATCTTTGGCATATACAAGCGTATTTGCCGTTCCGAGGTCGATTCCGATGTCGTTTGAAAAAATTTCCTTAATTCCAGCCATAATTTTGTAATTTAACTATTTTCAATTTATTGAAATTTTCCATAAAGGGTCAACAGCAAATTCACCTATCAAGCATATAAAAATTCCAATATATGCCAGATGTCGACAATTTTTTACGAATATTAATATATGCCGCTAAGAAAAACGCCTATCTTCCAAACATTGTCAAATAGGACAGGCTTGCGCCTGAAAAAGTTGCGAGCAAACAAATTTTTCGACCCCTTTGGCAGGTTTAATCAAAAATACTGCAACTAACCAAAAATATTCGATAAAAAGCGGCGAAATTAAAAAATTTATAAAAATAACTTTGCTCCGGAATACGACGTCCGCCTCAGAAGCCAATCTTAGAATTCAACGCCTAATTGCATCTAAATAATTTATAGAATAAAAAACGTCTTTTTTTATAATATACTATATATTTTTATAAAAATTTATCGTTTACAAAATCTGCGCCCGCCTATATAACAACTATATTTACATCGAATATACACAGCAACAAGAATATGCCAAGAAAAAATCTACTCTATATTTGCGCCGCCGCCGGAGCGTTTATTGCCATAACTTCCTACGCGGCATTTGTTGAAACCTCCGTGAAAAACCGCCCTGTAGTGCAGGTTGAGACAAAGACATTAAAAGACGAAGCCCCGAGTTTTCTCCCCGCCGGGAAAAAATGGAAACTCGTATGGCACGACGAATTCAACGGAAAGGAAATCGACAAGACAAAATGGATGTGCCGCGAATCCTTCTGGGGGCAAGACTTCCCCGCATTTGCACACAACTTTGAAGGGGTGGAAATGACGGGGAAAACCGTAAGATTGCACCTGTTGCGCAAAGGCGACGACTTCTGCTCTCCGCATTTGCAGACGGGCTCGCTCACATTCGACATTCCCAAAGACACAAAGGGCTTCTGGCCCTTCGGGAAATACCGCAAGCCGCTATTTATGCACAAATACGGATATTATGAAATCCGCTGCCGGCAGCCGAAAAATGCCGGCTGGCACTCGGCGTTTTGGCTCCAAGCCCCGGGTGTAGGCTCGTCGCCCGATCCGTCCGTATGCGGCGTGGAAACCGACGTCATGGAAAATTACAGGCAATTCACGCACGGGCAGATTGTGGGAGGCAACGGCTGGAACGGCTACGGCAAAGACTCAAAGTGGTTTGGGCATTTTGCGTGGGAGTATGAGGCCGACGCCGACGGCTGGTGCTACTACGGGGTGGATTGGACTCCCGAAGGATATACGTTCTATGCCAACGGCAAAAAAGTTGGCGAACAAAACAGCCCCGTATCGCATGTCGAGCAATTCATACTCGTTTCTACCGAGCCGCGCGGATACCGCAATATACAAGGCAACGACGGCGGGTTGTCGGAGGGCTCAAAAAAGTGGGGCAAGCCCGATCCTGCCCTATTCAAAGCAGTTTTGCCGGACTTCTTTGAAGTGGACTTTGTGCGCGTCTACGACGAAGTCAAAGATTGACGCATTGACTTTGCGCGGCGGGGCTTTTCCCCCGCCGTTTTTTTATATCGTTTCCAAACCAAAAACCTGCGGGCAATACAGTCGCCCCTGTATTTTTTTTGAGCCAATTTTTCGTATATAAATATAATAAATTTCATAATAAAGACGGCCTTTTGCCGATATTGCGGAAAATGTTTTTTTGCAATATGCGCAAGGTTTTTATTTATTGAACACAAGCGGATATAAATTAGTCTAAGGGGTATGTATTTTTATTATCGAAAAAAAGCTTTCGCAAGTTTTCTTGCGGCAGCACTGCTTGCAGTTTCAGCCGTCTTTGCGGCGGCTGCGGACGTGTCTATAAAAGTCGGGTCGCCGTCGGAGGGTAAAAATTTTAACGTAGATTTTAATTTTAAAATTCCGGCAAAGGAGCACATATACTCAAACCGCCCCTCCGAAAACGGAAGCCCGACAACCATTTCCCTAAAACTTCCGGAAGGCTATAAGCTTGAATCGCTCGAATGGCCAAAGCCTTCCGAATTCGAGTTTTTTGGAATGAAATCCGAAGGGTACTCGGGGGACATTACAGTGCGCGCGCGCATTTCCCCTCCCGCAAAATTTCAGAGCGGCGCAACCGCAAAAGCGTCCGCGACCGTCGATATGCTCGCATGCTCCGACATGTGCGTTCCGATAAAAAAAGAGCTTTCTTTCGAGCTTCCTGCGGTTTTTGTTTCAAGCCGGCCTGTCAAAGATCCCGGCACTAACCTCGTAGATACAAAACCGGGCGGCGGAGAGCCTGGGCCGGCCACAAACGGTAAAATTCAGAGCGCGCATGCTTCATCAATATCGTATGCCGCTTTGTTTACAGCAATATTTGGAGCTTTCTTAGGAGGGATTATATTAAATTTGATGCCATGCGTGTTTCCTGTCATCGGTATAAAAATACTCTCGTTCGCCTCGGCGGACGACAGCCGCTCAAGGATAATGGGGGCGGCGGCGTATTCTTTGGGCATTGTGGCGTCGTTTATCGCCCTTGCAGCGGTGCTCGTCGGGCTGAGAGCCGCGGGAAGCGGGCTAGGCTGGGGTTTCCAACTTCAAGATCCGGCATTTTCGTCATCGATGGCGCTGCTATTCTTTGCGATGGGGCTTAGCTTTGCGGGAATGTTTGAAATAGGCGCGGGCTTTGCGGGCGGAAGGCTCGGTGGCACTGGCAAAAACAAATATATCGCCTCAGCGCTCTCCGGAGTTCTCGCGGTATTGGTCGCAAGCCCCTGCACTGCCCCTTTTATGGGAACTGCGATAGGAGCGGCCCTCGCCGCCGACGCTGGTGCAGGTTTCACGTTTTCGGTATTCGCAGCTCTTGGCGTCGGAATGGCGTTCCCGTACATATTGCTTTCGCTCATTCCATCGCTCTCAAAGAGAATGCCCCGCCCAGGCGCGTGGATGGAAACGTTAAAGCAGATTCTATCGATACCAATGTTCGCGTCGGCAATATGGCTCGCTTGGGTTTATTGCGAACAAACAGGCTCCGCAACGCGCATAATGTCGGCGGCTCTTGTGTTGGCTGTCGGGTTAAGAATTTTTGGGCTGTACTATATGCCGCACTTCGGGCGCGCGGCAAGGACATCCGCAGCGATTGCGTGCTTGGCCTCCATCGCCGCGGCGGCATGGATAGCGTGGGACGCTCCGGCGGCGGCCGCATTGGATTCCGCCCAAAATTGGTCGGAACAAAAGCTCTCGGAATTGAGAAAGTCCGGGAAAATAGTGTATGTCGACTTCACCGCATCGTGGTGCTTGACCTGCCAATACAACAAAAAGATATTGGAATCAAGCGCCGTCCAAGAGGCATTTAAAAAACGCGGCGTAAAATTTCTCGTTGGGGACTGGACAAACAAAAATCCGGATATCTCAAAAAAGCTCGCCGAATTCGGGCGCGCCGGCGTTCCGCTAAATCTCGTTTATCCCGCCGACGAAAATCTGCCGCCGGAAGTTCTGCCGGCAATACTAACGCCCGATATAGTAATCGAAGCGGTTGACAAAGCGGCCGAGGTGTGTAATACTTCCAAACTTTAAGATACCTATGCCAAAATCTTTCATAACACTCCAAACGGCTCGTAAAATCGCCGAACAATTTTCAACGCCCTGCTACGTTTACGACGAGGCATCTCTCGTGGCGCAGGCTAAAAAAGCGCTCGGATTCCCCAACGCCTTCGGGTTGACGGTAAGGTTCGCTATGAAAGCGGCTTCAAACCGCGCAATACTTAGGCTTTTCAATTCGCTCGGGCTGCATATCGACGCCTCGAGCGCATACGAAGTGGAGCGCGCTATGCTCGCCGGAATTCCAGCCGACCATATATCGCTTTCGTCGCAACAGCTGCCCGACAATCTCGCGGAACTAATAAAAGCCGGCATAAAGTACAATGCGTGCTCCCTGCGGCAGCTTGACGAATTCGGGAAAATTAACCCGGGAGCGGAAGTCGGGGTGCGCATAAACCCCGGATTGGGCTCGGGCGGCACAAACCGCACAAACGTTGGTGGGCCTGCGTCGAGCTTCGGAGTCTGGCACGAATACATACCGCAGATAAAACAGATCGCGCACGATAGAAATCTTAAAATTGTAAGAATCCACACACATATCGGCTCGGGCTCCGATCCGCTCGTGTGGAAAAAAGTTGCCGAGATGAGCATAGGTACCGTTGCCCTATTCCCGGATGTTAGAATCCTGAATATGGGCGGCGGGTATAAAGTGGCGCGTATGGACTACGAAAAATCCACCGACCTCATGGAGATAGGGGAGCCGGTGGCAGCGCGCGTCGCCGAATTTGCCGATAAAACCGGCAGAAAGCTGCACTTTGAAATAGAGCCCGGAACTTTTCTCATGGCAAATTGCGCCGCAGTGCTTTCGAGGGTTCAAGATATATGCGACACAGGGGAAGGCGGATATAAATTCATAAAGCTCGACACCGGCATGACCGACATTCTCCGCCCGTCGATATACGGAGCCCAACACCCGATATCAATCTTGCAAGAAACTCCGGACCCCGCCGAGGAGGAGTATATCGTTTCGGGGCATTGTTGCGAAAGCGGGGATATACTGACGCCCGCTCCGGGAGATCCTGAAGGTCTGCTGCCAAGAAAAATGGCAAAGGCAAAAATAGGCGACTTTTGCGTTATAGGCGGCGCCGGCGCATACTGTGCCTCAATGTGCACTCAAAATTACAATTCATATCCTGCGGCTGCGGAAGTGATGCTGATGTCCGACGGTTCAATAAAGCTGATAAGGCGCCGCCAGACGCTCGCCCAGATTCTGGAAAACGAGGTTAGAGATGATTAAGGCCAAAACGTCGCTAAAAGTGCGCTTCGCCGAGACCGACGCGATGGGAGTCGTCTACCACGCCAATTACCTGCCGTGGTGCGAGTGCGCGAGACTTGCGCTAATAGAGGGCATTGGGTTAAACTACGCCGAAATGACAAAAAAGGGCTTTCACCTTCCAGTGGTGGAAGTCCGCGTAAAATACCGCCGTCCCGCAAGATTTGGCGACATGATCGAAATAGAAAGCGCTATAATTGAACGCCCAAGCGTAAAAATTAAAATCGAATACAAAATAAGCGCGGGCGGTGTTCTGCTCGCCGAAGCGCAAACTGTGCATGTATTTGTAAATTCGGAAGGCGCGCCCATAAAGCCTCCGCGCGAATACGCGCAAACGCTTCTAAAAGCTTTTGACGAAAATCCGGGAGAATAATGAAAAAAGCTCTGTGCATAATAATGCTGACTGCCGCATTTGCGGCGTCATTCTTCATGCGCGACTACAATATCGAAAACAGGATATGGCATGCCGATGAATCAGAACAGGCATCGACCTTCGCCGACCTGCTTTTAAACGGAGACTACGAATACAATCCCAACGGCCCCCACGGTCCCACCCTATATTATTACGCCTTTGCCTGCCACCAGCTGCCAAACATAAAATACTTCGATATGGCCCAGGAGGCAAACGTGTCTGCCGACACGCCCGTGCAGTCTAAAAACGACGGGCTTTCAATTATTCTTCTAAGAAAATTGCTCGCGCCCTGGCTTCTGATTATATTTATATGCTATTTGATAGGCTCGATTTATTCCGGAGCCGCGGCAGCATGGGCGGCGTGCGCGTGCTTTGCGCTGTCTGGGCTATCCTGCATTTACGCCGGATATTTTGTCCACGAAATAATTTTTGCCGCGTCCGCCCTAATATTTGCGCAATGCCTATGGGCGCTGCTAAAAAATCCGTCTTTCAAGTGGGCAGTAGCTGTCGGTCTATCCGCAGGGTTCATGCAATCCACGAAAGAAACCTCCATAATAGTATTCTTTTCCGCAGTCATAGCCGCATGCGCAGTATTGCTAATCAATCGGGAAATCAGAAAAAAATTATTTGAAAAGGGTTTTTCAAAAGCACTGTATCTTGGAACGGCGGTTGTTGGCGGATTCGCCGCGATGGTTTGCATTTTCTATTCATCGTTTGGAACGAACCCGGGGGGGATTTTAGACGCGTTTTTATCCTACTCGCATTTTTTTGGGAAATCCGCATCGGAGAGTTTCGCAGAGCCGGCGTGGTATTACGCAGGGCTGCTTGCGATTTCAAAGTCTGAAGGAGTGTGGTTCGGCGAGCTTCCGATAACAATTCTATTTTTTGCCGGCCTCTCGCGCGCTGTTGTCGCAATCCGCGGAGGGGAAAGGCAATACGCGCAAAAGGCGGAGTATATTTTATATTGCGCAATTTGCGCCGCCGTCCAAATTGCCGTGCTGAGCTTTATCACATACAAGACTCCGTGGCTTTTATTGGCGCCGATTGCGCTAATGTGCGTTGTATCGGGATACGGCGCGACAGGCCTGCTACGAAGCAAAAAATTCCTCCCGCTTGTTTTTGGATTTGCGATACTCGCAACACTTGGATACTGGCAATTCCGACTGTCTGAAAATGCAGCTGTAAAATATCCGCAAGACCCGCGCAACCCCATGATTTTCTCCCACACTGTAAGCGACTACAAAAATCTACTGTCGAGAATATCCGACGCCGAGAGAGTATCGGAATACGGCGGCGACATTCCAATCGCATTTGTTATGGGGAGCGAGTCTCCATGGCCCGCCCCGTGGGACCTGCGCAACTACGCGAACGTCGGATTTTGGAAAAATGACATTCCAAAAAACATTTCAGAATTTGAGGTAATCGTATGCTCGCCGTCAACAGCGGAAGCCGTTGGGAAAGCCATCGGAGATGAAAATTACGTCCCGGAATTTTTCGGGATAAGAAAGAATGTTGTGCTCACGCTTTATATAAAGAAAGAACTATTTGAGAAATTAATCCGATGAAAATTAAAAAAATTGGTTGCGTTTGCGCGGCGGCAGTGTGCGTCGCGATAATCGGGACAATCGCGGCGGCGTTAAACCCGTCTTTGCAGACGAAAATTGCATCGTCTGTTTTAGAGGGAAAGTTCGCGGGGGCAAAGATTCAAAAACTTGACGCGGGAATCTCTTCCATATCCGTGGACGGCTTGGAGCTTCCACTTCCGGACGGCACAAAAATCGCGCTAAAATCCGCAAAAATAAAATATTCCCTTTCGGGCCTAATTTCAAAGAAGGTCGGCATTGATTCCGTCGCTTTTGCGGGCGTTGAAATAAAAATGCCCGCAAAGAGCGAAAAATCCGGCGGCGTTGCCGAATCCGCGAAGAAGATCACGGCAAGCTCTAGCGACGAAAAATCTCAGACAAAAGCGGCGGTGGAAAGCCCGCAGGAAGAAAACGGCGGCGGGGTTATGCAAACACTTTCGCAATTGGAATTTGAGCTCGGAAAATTGGAGGCTGATATAGCGGTTATCGCCCCAGACAATTCGAAGGCGTCGGCAAAAATATTGGCCTCAGGCGTACTAATCGAGAACGGCTTAAAGCCGATGTCGGGCACATTGAATATTGAAATAACCTCCGATTCGGCCGATTTCGGAAAAAATAAAATTTCTGCGAAAGCCGCCGTGAAAGGCTTGGAGGAAGGCTCCAAAATAACGCTTGAAGTGCTCGGCGGCCGCGGAACGCGCGTTGTAGCATTCGAGGGGACTTTTTTTGACAATTTTGCAAGGGCCGAAACCACCGCAAGAATAGATTTATCCGACGCAGACATCGCGCCTCTTAAACCGGTGCTCGGCACAATACCGAGCTTTAAATCCTCCGTATTTGCAAAGACAAAATACTCCGATTTCGGCAAATCCGCGCAGACGGAAATTGTGTTGAAAAACGAGCTGCCCTCCCCGTCGGAAATTAACGGCTCGTTAGCATTTCTCGGCCCGTGCGAATTTTCTGGAGAGCTGTCGGCCGCATTAAAAAACGGCGGCGTCGAGATACCGAAATTGAAAGCGTTCCTCTCGGAAAATTCAAAGACGCTGCTTTCTCTATCGCTCCCGGAGCCGGTTAAAATTTCTTTGTCCCCTAAAAACTCAAAAGAAATTCCGGGAGGGAAAATAGAGTGCGTCGCCGCATTCCCCAGCGCAACTGTGTCGCGCGCCGTGAAAAATTTTGCCGACTTTTCGTCGTCAGACATTTGCGGCAAGCTTTTGTTGGAAGTAGCGAACAACAAAATTTACCTGAAAACAGTTTCCCCGATTGCGGCGTCCGGCGTAAACCTTTCAAAAGACGGCGAAGTTTTCCTCAAAGACATAGGCGCAAAACTTTCGCTCTCCGCTGAAAGCGACTTCCTTGCAAATATTAAAGCCGCCGCGGAACTAACTGCTGGCAACACTCTAAAAGAGTCAGCCACGATTAAGGCAACTGTCGATATGAATGCCGGAAAAATCGCGGCAGGGTTATCGGCAAAAGGCTCCATTACGCCTTTTGCAACGAGAATATACTCCGTGGCAAACCTCGCCGAATACGGCATTTCGATAGATTTAACCTCCTCGGCAACCATTGATGGAGAAACCGCAACTCTCGAAAAATTCTCATTCCTTGCATTCGATAAAAATGGTAAGCAAACCGCCAAAATTTTATCGGACAGCCCCATATCCATAAACCTCGCGACAAAAGAAATATCCCCAAAATCAAAAAACCTTTTGAGCTTCGAGGTTGCCGAATTCCCGTTCTCGCCGATAAAGCCCTTTGCCGCCGGTGCGGACGCGAAGTGGATTTCAATAAAAGGGACTGTGTCGGAACCGAAAAAATCGCAATTTAGCGTAAATGCCGAAGCCGCGCTGGAGTCCCTATATTTAAATTTGGGAAGCGAAAAATTTTTGGCTGACGTTTCGGTGAAAGCGGGCATTGCAGCCGATATTCCATCCGACTTTACAAAAGTCGAGGCAAAAATTAAGAACTGCACCATATCTTCAGGCGGAATTGAATGCGCAACGGCCGACGCATTTTTTAAAGCAGCGCTTGCGCCACAATTTGCATTGGGCGGCGCCGAAGCGAATTTTATGGTTTCCCTGCCTGCTCTGCTCTCACAGCCGGGGCTTCTGAAATTCGCAAATGTATCCGCCGGCAATTTGACGCTCAGCGCCGGAGCCGACTCATCGAAAATATCCGCAAAACTACGCATAGACAATCTAAAAACCCGCTCCGCAGACGGCGTCTTGGACAATGTCCAAGCGGAAATCTCCGCCCCCATTGGCGAAAACTTTAAAATAACAGAAGCCGCCGCCGAATACACGTCAAACAGTGTGCGAGGAAAAACGAGCGCAACCCTTAAAGTCTCCGACTCGGATTTTCTCGACATAAACCTAGACGCAAAAACTTTCGTTGTGGAAGACGCAATGATTCTAGCAAAAGCATTCTCCAATCCGAATGCGGAAGCCTCGCAAATCGCGGCTTCCGGGAGCAACGGGAAGAAAAAAATTGTCCGCCCCCGGGAAGCAAAGGAAATTGGCAGTCAGTCCACAAGAGAAAAGTCCGATATTTTTGCGCCTAAAGACTCAAAGGCTTTTTGGAATGTCGGCAGGAAAATCCGCGCAAACGCAAAAATCGGCGAAGTGCTAATGGACGCGCGAATTTTATTGTCAAACGCCGATATTTCCCTTTCGGCGGACGAATCCTTGCTCTGCTTAAAAATATCGAAAGCCGCCCTATTGGACGCCTCGCTATCTGGCGACGCCGAAATATTTTTTGACGCCTCCGCCGCTGCTCCGTACACGGCGCGCAAAATATCGGCAAAGCTCGAAAACTTCGAGTCGTCAAAAATTTTCGCCGACGAAAAATACCCCTTGCTCAGCGGGCTATTCAATGCTTCAATATCGGCGAGCGGCTCCGGCAACAATGCCTCCCACCTATTCCAGTATCTCACGGGCAGCGCAGAGATAAAAGGTTCGGGCGGGCGGCTTCTGCTCTTGAAGCCAGATACTGTCGCGGGCGCAACCGCCGGTCTCGCCGGAACCGCGCTAAAAATAACGGGCGCGGTACTCGACAAGAAAGAGGGAATTGTTTCGGGAATTGGCGACATCGCGTCGCTATTGTCGAAAATCGAGTATGAATCAGTCGATTTAAAACTCTCGCGCAACTCTCAAACCTACGATTTCAATATCGTTTCTGCCCAAATAAAAACTCCCGACATGCTATTTGACGCATCAAACGGCAAAATCGTCTATAATCCCGACAAGCCTTTTGGAGAATCCGACATCGACATTCCCGTAAACATATTAGTCTTTGACACTCCCACCCAAAAGGTGTTTGCCTCGGCCGGTTTTGCAAAAAATAAGTCCGACAAGGTAAAAGACGCTTATGAAGCGCTATCATTCAAAATATTCGGGACAGTGTCAAAGCCTGAAAACGACTTGATGCAGGCGCTTTTGGGCAAACGCGAAAACAAGTCCGACGATTCCACGCAAGCTATAAAAAACCTCGGCAACTCAATTTTCAATTCCCTATTCAAAAGGGATAAATAATCTCAAAATGAAAAAGACAGTAAGAAGCATATCAAAAATGAAAGGCGGGGAGAAAATTGCCATGATAACCGCCTACGACGCAATATTTGCAAGGCTCGCTGACGAAGCGGGAGCCGATATGATACTCGTCGGAGACTCTCTGGGCAACACCTTCCTCGGATTCGACTCAACCGTTCCGGTTTCCCTTGAGATGATGCTGCACCACACATCGGCGGTCGCGCGCGCAAAAACCGACGCTCTCGTGATTGCCGACATTCCGTTTGGCTGCGCGCATTTTGAATTCGACAGGCTTCTCGAAGACTGCCGCACGCTGTGCCAAAAGGCGGGCGCTGAGGCGGTAAAAATAGAAGGCGGCGCAAAAATGGCGGACAAAATCGGGCGGCTTTGCGACGCGGGAATTGCTGTCATGGGGCATATAGGCCTCCAACCTCAACAGGTTTTAAAGCTTGGAGGATATAGAAAATTCGGCAAGACGCGCGAGGAGATAGACGAGCTTGTCGCCGACGCAAAAGCACTCGAAAACGCGGGAGTTTTTTCGATAGTCCTCGAAATGTGCGACGAGGCTGCAACGGAAGCCGTCACCGATGCTGTGGGAGTCCCGACAATCGGCATTGGTTCTGGGCCGAAAAGCGACGGACAGGTTCTTGTCTGCACCGATATTCTGGGGCTCTCAAAATACACCCCGCCGTTTGTAAAAAAATACGCCGATATTTCGGGAGAAATTCTGAAAGCCTACTCGCAGTATGTCGGCGAAGTCCGCGGCGGCGCATTTCCCGCCTCAACGCAAAAAAAATGAGAGACGGCGACAAAATCTACGAAGTCCGCAATTCGCCCATTCACGGAAAGGGCGTGTTCGCCGCGCGCGACATAAAAAAAGGCGAGCGAATAATAGAATATCTTGGGGAGAAAATCTCGAAGAAAGAATCAAACCGCAGGGGAATTGAGAGGGAGGAACTCGCAAAAAAAGCAGGCGAAGGCGCCGTGTACATCTTCGAGCTCGACGACCAATGGGACATCGACGGAAACTTTGACTATAACGACGCCCGCTATATAAACCACGCCTGCCGCACAAACAGCGAATCCGTCTGCGAAGACGGCCGCATATTCATCTATGCGACGCGCGATATAAAAAAGGGCGAAGAAATTTTATACAACTACGGCTACGCTTTCGAAAATTTTATAGACCACCCGTGCAAATGCGGATTCCCCGAATGTGTCGGCTATATAGTTGCCGTCGAGGATAGGCTAAAATTAAAAAAGAGGCTCCGCGGTAAAAAACCGAAAAAATCGCGACTCGACACCTCCCATAAAAACGCGCATATTTAATAATACAAAACTACAATAAACTATGAAAAAACCGCAATTAACAAAACCGCTCGCAATCATCGCGTCCGCCTTGCTTTCAGCATGCGCCGGAAAAGTTGAATCCCAACCCGACTCTGCTCCGCAACGCGAGACTCCTCCGATAAAATCCGATAAGCTCTGCATATCCGGAATCTATCCACATCTCGCCTGGTGGAACAACGAAGGCGAATGCGGAACCGGAGCTGTCGTGCCGTGGGCGGGAAAACTTTGGGCTGTCACATACGGACCGCACTGCGTGTACAAATCCTCCGACAAACTTTACGAGATATCCCCCAATCTCGACAGAAAAATACGCTCCGAGAGCCTCGGCGGCACACATGCCAACCGAATGATTCACAAAGAATCCAACCAGCTTTTTATCGGCTGCTACGCGATAGACTCAAAGGGCAATGTCCGCGCCATTCCGAGGAGCGCCATGCCGGGCAGGCTGACTGGCAACGCACGCTCAATCACAGAACCGAAAGGCAAAATATATTTTGCCACAATGGAAGAGGGCCTGTATGAAGTCGATGTAAATTCCCTCAATGTCACGGAAATCATACGCGACGGCAACTTAAAAGACCACCCGCAAAAAACTGATAACAACGGAAAAATAGTTCCACAGCCTAAAAAGTCGAAACTGCACGGATACCATGGCAAAGGTTTTTATTCCGGATTCGGGAAGGCGTTTTATTCAAACAACGGCGTTCATCATAAAAATGTCGAAAAAGACCCTACACTAAAATCCGGCGCCCTCGCAGAATGGAAGCCCGGAGATGAGGATTGGACGCCCCTGCGCATTTGCCAATTCACCGAGATAACCGGCCCCGGCGGCATTTACGGCTCGCCGGATCCCTACAAAACCCCCATATGGGCGCTCGGCTGGGATCCGAAATCCGTAATATTAATGCTAAACGATGGCGGAAGATGGTCATCGTACAGGCTCCCCAAGACAAGCCACTCATACGACGGCTCCCACGGCTGGAATACGGAATGGCCTCGAATAAGGGAAATCGGAGGAAAAGACTATCTAATGACTATGCACGGGGCCTTCTGGAAATTCCCGCCAACCTTCTCCAATGCGGATACTTCAGGAATCCGCATGCGCTCCTCTTATTTGAAAGTTATTGGCGACTTCTGCAAATGGCAAGACGCAATAGTCTTTGGCTGCGACGACTCCGCCCAAAAGGAATTTCTAAACAAGCGCGATTTAAAAGGCGAAAATATCTCTCCAATAAATTCAAACTCCAACCTCTGGTTCGTCAAGGAATCGGAAATCGACGCGCTCGGCCCGGATATTGGGAGGGGCAGCGTATTCCTGCGCGAGGACGTCAAGGCCGGAACGCTCTCTGACCCGATGCTTAACGGCGGATTTAAAAACAGGCTATTGGTAATCGACCACAAGTCTCCGATGCCGCTAAAAGTCGAGCTGTTGAAGTCGGACGGCAAAGGAGATTTTAGAAAATTTGACACTGTTGAAATCCCCGCTAACGGATCAAAATTTATACTATTGCCTCCTGCCGAATGGATAAAGGTCCGCCCGCTCTCGGATGCGAAAGAAATGACCGCACACTTCCACCTGACAAACCCCGACGGGCGTTCAGACAAAATATCGAATATTTTTGACGGATTGATGCGCGCCGGCTCTCCCATGAAAGGCTCCGCGGCTCTGATCAGGGCCCTCGACAAAGAAAGCGGAAAGCTTGGTGCCTACGCATGGAATAGCGACGGCACAAAAGTCTCCGAGCTTGGGACGTATTCGCTTAATTGGCAAATGAAGCTCGTTAAAGACGGCGGCATAGACTCTAACCTACTTAAAAAGACGGCATTCGAGCCCAAAGGCATAACTTACGACACAGACTCCGTCCTCGTAATAGAGGGAGGCAAACGGTACAGGCTGCCCCGCAATCCAAAATACGACGGCAAAAGCGTGTTCGGCACTCCCCGCCTCGCCCGCGAAGTTGCGACCGAACGCGACCTGTTAAACTGTGCCGGCACTTTTTATGAACTGCCCGCAGTAAATGCCCAAGGATTTGCGAAAGTCCGGCCGATTGCCACCCACAACTTAAAAATCTTCGACTTCTGCTCATACCGTGGGTTGATGATTTTTAGCGGAGTTTCAGAAGGGGCCGCGGCGCTCAAAAACCCGCATATTATCACCTCGGAGGACGGCAAGCTATCCCTCTGGGCGGGCGTTATAGACGACCTTTGGAAGCTCGGCAAGCCAGTAGGCGTCGGCAGTCCGTGGTACGAAACATCTGTGAAAAAAGACGAGCTTTCAGATCCATACATTTTGACGGGATACGATAAGAAAACGCTAAAAGCCGTCTCGGATTCCGATGTCGAGCTCAGCATACAAGTCGATATAGACGGCACAGGGCTTTGGGTCGACTACGCAAAAGTTTCACTGAAAAAAGGCGAGCCTCTTACTAAGAAATTCGGAGACGACTTGAAAGGTTATTGGATAAGATTCAAGGCCTCCGCCCCAGCAAAAATAACAGCGACTCTAGTATACGAATAAATTGAACCCAACAAACAAAAACGCCGCTTAAATTATTAAGCGGCGTTTTTTTTAGCTTCAACAGGCGCGATTTAATAAAAAATATTCCGCGTGAGACGCGCGCATAAACGCTAAAATACGTACTTTAGCGTGGCCGACCAAAACATATGAACCGGGTGCCCCTGCCCGTTAAATTCGGCCGTCCTTAAAGTGTACGACAAATCGAGCTGTACGGACTCGTAGCGAGCGGACAATCCGGCTATAAATTCGCCGACAAGCCACTTTGGGGTGACGCTTCTGCTGTGCGCAAACGTATTTCCGTCAAGAGTAATGTCGTAGCCTACAAACCGCGCCGCGCCGCCCGCAAAGCCGTAAAAATGCCAGTCCGGCACTCCGCCCTCCGGCAGCCATGCAACATCGTTGCCCGAGGAATAGTCGATTCTGTTAGGCTCAAAATTATACGGAAGATTCTTGCCAAAGCGTATAAACGCCCTGACCTCGCCCTGCGTCAATACATTACCCAAGTCTGCCGCGGCGGAACCTACTGCGTCGAAATCCAATGGTCCCACACTTTCGCGGACAAGCCTCTGCGAATGCCTGTACGACAACACTATTCCGGGCTCGTTCTTTATCTGCGTATGCCACCCCATCGGCCAGTCGGCGTCGATTACGCTGTGATAGAGCTTTTGGGTATCCTCGGCGAGCGATATTGGGCCGACTACCCCGAGGTTTACCGTAAAAGAATCGAGCGTGTCGCGCGTGGCTACATGGGCGCCGAAGCTCGCATAAAGCCAGCCCGCGTAGGGTCTGTCAGTCTCGGGAGGATTGGGGGTGCTTATGTCGCTAGGCACATACATTGCCTGCCCCACTGACACGCTTTCGTACGTCTGCGCTCCGTCCGGCGCAAAAAGATCAAGCAACGCAAATTGAAGGCGGCTTGTCCAAAAGTCGCTTCCACTCTGCGTGTAGGAGAGTTTTAGTCCATTGGTATAGTACCTATCGGAAAATCGAAAATCGTTTTCGACAGTAAATGAAAGCGCATGCCAATCAGATGCGCAATCCGCCTTGCGCACGGCTTGCGAGGCGTTTAAAGAATAGGCAAACACAGGCAATACGTACGCCAGAATATTTGACAAAACAAAAGCGGGTCTCATACTCGCAAATATGAGAATCACATCGGGCTTTGCAAGAGGAATATTGCTGGACTCCCCCCGCGGGAAATCCACTCGGCCCGCGACAGACGCCGCAAGACAGGCGATTTTCTCATCACTTGGCGGAATAGTCGAAGGGGCATCGGTCATAGATCTGTTTGCGGGAACGGGTTCTTATGGATTGGAAGCAGCAAGCCGCGGAGCCGCAAGCGTACTTTTTTTTGAAAACGACAGAAACGCTCTCGGTGCGTTGCGCGCAAATTTGGAGCGCGTTAAAAAAGCGGTCAACTCTGCGGGCGGCGGATTTTCCGCAAAAATACTGCCGTGCGACTGCCTCAAAATCTCCTTACAGCCCGAAGAAAAAAACTTTGATATTGTATTTGCCGACCCTCCCTACTCGATGCTCCTAGCCCCCGATACATTGTCCAAAATTTTGGGAATATTTGAAAGATTAAACGGAAGCAACACGATTTTCGCGCTTGAAGCGCCAGCCGAATTCGACCTGAACGCAACAACTCCCCCGCCCGACTGCGAATTTGAAACGATAAAGCGCCTCGGGAAATCCTCCGCCGGCAAGCCGTCTCAAATAATATTTAGAATAAAAAAAATATGAACGAGCTCGACACGATAATAGAAACAGCATACAGAAAAAACGCCACTGACATACACCTGTGCGCTTCCATGCGCCCGAGAATAAGAATCGACAACGCACTAATTGAAACCACTGAATGCGGCATAGTTGATGTTGAAACCGCAATAGGGCAAATCTTTGACAACCTAACCCCAGTCGAAAAGAAAATCATGGAGGAAAGATACCGGGCGGGAGAAGACGTCGACTGCGCGTTCTCTTGCATATCTGGCATGAGGCTTAGGGCAAACATATACAGAAGCCAAAACGGCACAGGCGTCGCCCTTCGCATAATCCCCCCGAATAGAATGTCTGCAAGCGAAATAGGCCTTCCGTTTTCAGTGACGAGCGTTTGTAGGCGCAAGAGCGGCCTATTCTTAGTCACAGGCGCAAACGGTTCAGGGAAAAGCACAACTATTGCAGCTCTATTAGATATTATAAACAATACGCGAGACGCCCATATTCTGACTATTGAAGACCCCATAGAGCACATTATCCGAAGCCGCAAATCCCTTGTGACGCAGCGCGAAGTGGGCGTGCATACCCCCGATTTTTATTCAGCGCTGCGCTCGAGCTTGCGCGAAAACCCGGATGTTGTAGTCCTCGGCGAAATGCGCGATATTGAAACGACGAGAACAGCCATAGAATTGGCAGAGACGGGCCACCTTGTAATTGCGTCCCTGCATACACGCACGGCTGTGTCGACAATCGACAGGCTCATTGGACAATTTGAACCTGCCGAACAGGCACAAGTAAGAATGATGATTTCCGAAAACCTAATCGGCGTATTGACCCAGACGTTGCTCGCTAAAAAAAGCGGTGGGCTAATTGCCGCTTTTGAAGTACTCGTCGCAAATTCGGCAATCAGAAATCTCATACGAGAGCAAAAAGTTCCCCAGATTTACAGCATAATGCAAATGGGCAGACGCGAAGGCATGTGCACTATGGAAGACTCTCTGTTATCGCTCGTTGACAGCGGCACAGTATCGGCGGCGGAGGCCGTCTCAAAGTCCGCATTCAGAAACGATCTGCTCGACAAACTGCGCGCAAGCCCCAACGTGGATAAAGCCGAGCTTGAAGACATATACTAACGCACCCCAGCTTAAATCATTTGCGGGCGCGCGACCCATTAAAACAAAAAAACCCGAACCAAATGGTTCGGGTTTTTGCGCGAAAGTTTCTTCTATTTGCGCCTGCGGAATGCACATGCCATAGCCAAAGCCCCAAATATTAAAGAAAGGGCGGCAGGCTCGGGAACTTGCACGAATGTCACTTGCAGAGTGTTATCGCTCCAAGAGAAGTCCGCGAGAGCATTATTTATTATTGCGCTAAAATAATCGTCCGCGTCGGAAGTTGTAAGCAGGTTGCCATCCGCATCTTCAAATGATTCAGCGGATATCAATTCGTACGTTGCGCCTAAAACACTTTCGGCGTCAAGTCCGGAAAAATCCATTACTATTTTTTCGCCGCTTTCTTTTACAAATTTCCCGTCTATGGTAATCTTGTCGGCAGTGCCACCTTGGATAGGTTCGGAAGCAAATACAAATTTTCCTCCCGCCCACGAAGCAGAATTGAAAGTAACGCCTCCGTTTATCGCGCTAAAACTACCGCCTTCCATGCGCAAAGAGCCTGAATTTATCGGAGAGTAAAATACAAAATCGCCTTTTTTTACTGTCACAGAGGATATAAAATTAGCACTTGAACTGGTAATATTCATCGTCTGTTTTCCGTCGCCGTCCATTGTGATGGTAATAGAATCATTATATTCGGAGTTCTCGCGGTATAGATTACCTTCATAGTAAGTGTTTACGCCCGCAGCGTTTGTTAACGTCAAGTTTGTCTTCGCGTATATGGGATCCCCCTCAGCCGTACTTCCGTTTATGATGCATGCCGCGAGGGTTCCGTATCCGTTTATGCCGCCTATGGAAATATTTTGATCCCCAAGATACCCACCGCCGAGCTTTCCAAGCGTTAAACGAGTACCTGCCTGCCCCGCCGCATAATTTAACTGGACCACATTGTGTATCACAACTCCCTTCTCCTGGTCAGTGGCAAGGCCAAAATAAAGATTTTGATAAACCTTAGAAATAGACGTATCGAGGATTATCGCGGCTTTTAACCCAGTCTTTGAATCTATGGCAGCATTTTCGCCTATCTCTATTGAAGATGCAACTGTCGAGCTCCAATCGCCTCCAATATTTATTATCGGACGGCTTGTATAATCGGTTCCATTTATATTTTTGCTGGCTCCGGTAGCATTAAATATTATCGACCCTTTTATAGTGAGCGGGAAATTTCGCCCTCTTATGCCAACGCATCTCCAAGCATCGTTATTATAAAGGTATGTATCTCCGACATAGACGTTGCCGTTTATTATAGAACCTTCTTGTACGGTATTTATAAACAGCCTTGCCCCAATATACAATCCGTCAAAAGAAATGTCATTTACCTCTTTAAAATTTGATATGGTAATCTCTTTTGTAGACGTTAAGTGGTTGGAAAATATAGCATTGTCCGCCGCTCCAGGCGCTCCGTTTGGAGTCCACGCAGACTCGCTGTCCCACGAAACATTTTCAAGCGCATTAAACTGGTAATCAGTTGCTCCGAGAACCATTGGCATAATTGAAAAGCCAATGATAGAACTTTTTATTATCTTGTTTAACATTTTCTTAAAATAATTTTCTATTTTATATCTATATGCACCTAAATGTGTCAACTCTAATCTCAAACGTTTGTTATAGAAAATACCATTCTAAAAACTAAATTTTTCGATAAAAAATACAAAAGCTTCAAATCTATTTAACGCCCTGACAACCCCGCATGGCACATAATTCAAAAAAAAATATCCCGACGAATAAAGCGCGAAAATTTTTTAGGATTTTTGAAATTATCCAAATTTCCCGGGCAATCTCATAAAGATCAAAGTGGCATATATTCAAAAAAATGCCGTTCGCACAAAAAACTATAAATTCTTTAAAAAGACTTTCGACTTGCGCGCGCTTTCCACATATTTTGCGTATCTTTCTTTGGGAAGCCTCTCAGGCGATACCTCTTCAAACCCGCATACATCAGTAAAAAACGGCGCGCTCTTAGTGCTTAAACAAAACAAACGCTTGAACCCAGCCTTTCGAGCCTCGCGCTCTACAAATTCCGCCATGAGCGACCCCACATTATGCCCCTGATAAAACGGCTGCACATGCAGACTCGCCAATTCTGCGGCTCCCTCGCCTATATCAAGCAGGCTCACTATCCCGATTATGCTGGAATCGAGCTCGTAAACAAAGTAGCTGCCTATGCGCTCCTTTATTTCCTCGAACGACCTGTAAACGAGATTCTGCGTGCGCGCCGACACCATCGACAAATGGTAGATTGCGCTCGCGTCGTCCGGCGTCGCGCGGCGGATTTTTTGATATTCGTCGGCGTAAATCATAGTTCCGCAGCCTACTTTTTCAAAAAGCTCCGTGAGCAGGCAGGCGAATTCGTCGCCGTCAAGTATATGCGCGCGCCGCGTGTGGGTGCTGTCAAGCGCCTTCAAGGCGTTGCGGCATTTTGAAAGCAGCTCGGGCTTCAAAAGCTCCGGAGAATTTTCAATAAGCCCCCTCAGCTCCTCGACCGGAAAAGCCTTTGGATTGGGATTGTCCACAAGTATGCTAGCCGACGAGGTAAGGTATATCAATTTTGTGGCGCGCAGCCCCTCGGCAACTTCCGAAGCAAGAGCATCGGAATTTATCCTAAATATTCTGCCCCTTCTGTTTACCGCTATCGGCGTCAGAACAGGCACCATTCCAAGCGAAAGCAGATCCGACAGCGCCTTGAAATCTATTTTTTCCGTCTTGCCGGCGTTGAGGTAATTAACCCCGGATATTATGCCGACCTCCGTGGCTCTTACAACATTTGCCAAAACACAGCGCAGATCCCTCGTCGAGAAAGTGTCTGCAATCGCTTGCGCCACAAAGCCGGCTATTTTGCGCGAAAGCGAAAGGGTTGCGTCGTCCACGGGGTTTTCGCCGTGGACGTCGCTTATTTTTATTCCGCGCTCGCGCGCGCCCTCCACAAGCTGCCTGCCTATGCCGTGCACGAGCACCACGTTTATCCCCAGACTCCTCAATACCGCTATGTCGGTCACGACATTTGCAAAGTTCGGACCCGCGATTATCGCGCCGTCAATGGCTATTACAAAAGTCTGGTCGCGGTATATAGGCACATACTCCAAAATTCCGCGCAAGTCGGAGGCCTTTATGCTGACCTTGCGGATATTTGTATTAGTCTTTTCCATTTGCGGAAATTTTGAAGTTATTGCCGTTGGGAGCACTACGCTCTGCTTATATACGTATTGTCTTCAGTGCGGACTTTTACAATGTCTCCCTGCTTTATGAAAAGAGGCACTTGTATCACGACTCCGTTGGCGAGAGTCACAGGCTTGGTCGGCGCCGAAGAAGTGTCGCCCCTGAGTCCTTCAGCGGCTTCGGCTACTTTTATTTCCATATTGTTCGGCAGTTCTATCGACACTGGATTGCCGTCGACAAAAAGAATATTGTACTGCACTCCCTCAACGAGCCATTTTACATCGTCGCCGATAGTCTCCTTCATTAGGACGATATCGTCGTATGTTTCAGGGTCTATAAAATGGAAATGGTCGCCGTCAACGTACGAAAATTCAAAAGGCTTGTTTGTCGTATGGCAGAACTCCACGGAATCGGTCGAGCGGAATTTGACCGCCGTCGACGAATTGTTCGACAGGTTTCTCAGAACGGTTTGCACAAACCCTGCCTGCCTGCCCTGCGTACGGTGCAGCATGCTCATTACGGCGTGCGGAACACCGTTATACATTATAACTCTTCCTTTTCTTATGTCGGTTGGTGATGCCATATATTTTGTCTTTTATAATTTCGGGTCCCCAAGTGCTTGCGGAGACAATGCGATATGGTTTTTTAGGTTAAATGTTTGAAAAGGCGGCGGTCAACAATTTTCTCAAACTCCGCCGCAGCCGGGCACTATACCCACTCCGAATCTCTCCAAAGAAGGGCGTTTGCTATGGAACGCGCAAAGAACGGCCCGCGGTAAATCATTCCGGAATATATTTGAACAAGGCTCGCGCCGGCATTCATCATTTCGCCCGCGCGCGCGGTGTCGGTTATTCCGCCCACCCCTATTATGGGAAGCTTGCCGTCGGTTGCTTTTGATATGTATTTAACTATCTCTATAGATTTTTCAAACAACGGCTTTCCGCTCAATCCGCCGGTCTTCTCATATTCGGGGTGGTTGGCAGGCCTCGAAACTGTCGTGTTTGTGGCGCATATACCGTCGAGCTTCAGCTCCTCGAGTATCGAAAGTATCGCGTCAATCTCCTCAAACGAAAGATCTGGGGCAATTTTTAGAACTATCGGTATCCGCGGAACACCGAGCTTTTTCGAACGGTCGTCATTTGCCTTTGAGACTGTGGAAAGCAGATTTGGCAAATAGTCCTTGCCTTGCAGCCTTCTGAGCTCCGGCGTATTCGGGCTGCTGACGTTTATTACAAAGAAGTCGGCAAAGTCGGCAAGCGCGTTGAAGCTGAAAAGATAGTCGGAAGCGGCGTCTTCAAGCGGCGTTATTTTGGATTTGCCTATATTTATACCGAGGGGGCATTTTCTGGTAAGCTCCCTGTTGCCGCCGAGCACTTTCGCGAGCCTTGCTGCAATCTGTTCTGCACCGTCATTCGGAAATCCGCAGCCGTTTACAACCGCCTCGCTCGAGGGATAGCGGAAAATTCTCGGACGCGGATTACCAGTCTGTTTGAGCATTGAAATCGTGCCTATCTCGACGTGCCCGAAACCGAGCGCGGCAGCTCCGCGCCAAGCGTATGCGTCTTTGTCGAAACCGGCCGCAAGCCCTACCCTATTCGGGAATTTTAACCCGAACAATTTTATTGGCTTCGGCGTTTTTATCAGGCTGAAATATTCCATCGCAGCCCTCAGCGGCGGAACTGCTCCCACTATCGACATCGCCTTCAGCGCGAGTTCGTGCATCGTCTCCGGATCTTGCGTAAACAAAATGGGGCGCAATATGTTTTCGTACAACGTATCCATATATAAAAAAAACTTGCCTGCTTTATACCCCTTACTGTCCCCGCGGGCAAGACAAAATCGCTCTCCTAAAAAAGGCGATAAAACTTGACTCTATCCCCCTGCGGATTCATTTGTAATAGAGCGGCCGCAAAGATAGAGGCGCTATTTCCAAGCAATCCGCACCAACGCCCGACATTGAAATTATTCTCCACAAAAAATAATGATTCCGGAAATTGGACGTCAATTAGCATTTTCGCCCTGCCGTCGCAATTTAAGGGATACAACGCGGGCAAGCTTTCCGCGGACGTAAAGGCCGGATTCAATGTAGCGGTGCTCTCGTTTCCGATAAATATGGCGTACGCGCTAGTCGCGGGGCTTCCGATATACTACGGAATTTTTGGGGGAATAATTTCGGCGGTTGCAGCCCTTTTGTTCTGCCGCTCCATATACGTCACGCTCGGCCCAAGCAACGCGTCGGCCGTAATGCTGTTAAGCTCCTTCGCAGCGGCGGGCTTTGAAAGCGAAGTTGGGCGAATGGCCGCACTGCCCGCAATCATAATGTTCGTCGGCATTTTCCTAATGCTTGCGAGCGTTTTTAAGATGACGTTCATGATTGCGTACATCTCGCGGACTGTAATAATAGCGTACGTCACTGTCGGGGCCCTGCTGATTGTGGCAAACCAGACAAAAAACATTCTCGGGTTTTCATTCCCAGAGGGGACATTTATAACGACTCTCGTCGATATGGTTGCAGCAACCATAAAATGCCTCAAAAATACGGACCCGTGGTCGGTCGCGATGGCAGCCGCGACTCTGCTTATTTTCGCGCCGCTAAAACATTGGGCAAAACGCCTGCCGGCCGAGGGCATAACGCTGCTCGTATGCGCCGGAATTTGCTATATCTTGACGGAACACACAGGCGCAAAAATCGACAGGCTCACGGCGGTCACCGCACAGGAATGGAAATTTACACTCCCGAATTTCGACATAATCGGCGTCCGCGAAGCCGCCCTATCGGCGCTCGCGATTGCATTGCTTGCGACAATTGAGGCGGTGTCTATCGGAAAGAGCCTCGCATCGTCGAAAGCCGACAGGTTTCCGGTAAACCAGGAGATATTCGCACTTGGGGCGGCGAATGTCGCGTGCGCGTTCGGCTCGGCAACGGCGGCGTCGGGGTCGCTGACGCGCTCGACCATCTCGGTGCTAAGCGGCGCAAAAACTACCATTTTCAACTTTTTTTCGATAATAATAACGCTCGCAATCCTGCTTATATTCGGCTCCGCGATAGAATATGTGCCAAAGGCGACGCTCGCGCTGATTGTCGTTTACACAAGCCTCACGCTGATAAAGCCGCACAACATAAAGCTTGCGCTCGCAAGCACGAAAAGCGACGCGATAGTCTTCGCGGTGACTTTTCTCGTCGGGACCTTCAGCACGCTTGACGACGCGATTTACGCCGGCATAGGAATTTCGCTGCTGCTATTTCTAAAAAAAGCGAGCGCGCCGGAAGTCGTGGAATACTCAATACGCGACGACGGAGAACTCCAAAAAGTCGGAGGTGGCGAATCGCACCCCGCGCCCGAGCTCTCGCTTGTGCACGTGGAAGGCAATATGTTTTTTGGAGCGTCCGACGTTCTGCAAAACCAGCTCCGGAGAATATCGGCCGAGCCACACCTCAAAGTGCTCATTTTAAAGCTTAGAAACGCAATAAACTTTGACGCCACAAGCGCGATGGACTTGGAGGAGCTCGCGCGGAGAATGAAGTCGGGACACCGCACGCTAATGCTGTGCGAAGTGCGCCCGGACGTAATGAGGGTGCTGAAAGGCTCGGGCGTATACCGCGTAATAGGGGGCGAAAATATATTTGAGAACGACGACGACAACCCGACGCTCTCCGCAGCACTTGCAATAAAGCGCGCCCGCACGATGTTTGAAAAGGCGCCAATTGTCGACATATACGCGACGCGACGCAAAGACCAGGAATAAAATGAGCTTAAAGATAATTGCAGTAGGAAAAATAAAGCGCGCCGAGCTGCGGGCTCTGTGCGACGAATATTTAAAAAGGCTCTCGCGCTACGGCGGCGCGGAGATAATCGAGATAAAAGACTCCGACGCGGAAACTGAGGCCGGCAACATGCTCGGCAAGCTCGCTAATTTTAAGGGGCGAATATACGCGCTCGCAGAAGAGGGGAAGACGGCTACCTCGCGCGAATTTTCAAAAATGATTGAATCCGACCTGCTGCGCGGAGGAAGCGCATTCGTAATCGGCGGGCCCTACGGCCTGTCCGATAAGATAAAGGAGAAAGCCGACGTTTTGCTGTCGCTGTCGCCAATGACATTCACGCACGAATTTGCGCGGGCAATACTGCTCGAGCAGATTTACAGGGCAAAAACAATATCGGCAAACACGGGCTACCACCATTGAGCCGAAATCTTTAAGGCAAATAAAAACAGTCTGCAATAATCCACAGGAATTTTATGAAAAACAATGCAATTAAAATTATTTTAACGGCGCTTGCGGGTTGCGCATGCGCGCTTTTAAACGCGGAAGAATCGCGCACCCTGCGCGCGTTCCCGATATCGTTTCCGGCGGAGGGATCCGCCCCGATAAAGACCGGGGCAGCCGTAATAGCGGAGGCGCCGGAAGACGCCGAAGGGCTTGTTGAAGCGGCAAAATCCGCAATTTCCGGCAAAACTGCCGTGGACAAAAACCAGATGCGCCGCGCCGCGGCATTCAAAAAAATGGTGATGCCCGACGCCTCGAAAATTTTAGCGACCGCCAAGCTCGGGAAATACTACGCAGTCTTCCCGGCAGCCGGCAGGCAGCTTCCCAAAGGCAGGCCAAACATCAACTTTATGGTCTTTGAAAAATTCGCGGGCGGCTACAAATGGCTGCCGTCCTTCAACGACCCCCTTTTGCAGATTATGGCAGACGCAGCCGCAAATTCATCGGAAATCGGCCGCGAAAACATCAAAACATTTTCCGAAACCGACGCAAAAATCTTGGACGAACTTTTGAAAAAATCCCTTCCGTTTTTGAATTTTGCTAACGGGGCGTTTGTCTCATTGGAGGCAACCCCCGACGTGGATTCGCTTGAAGTCTCCAAATTTTACCGCAACGCCCAAGATATATTTTACTCGTGGAAGATTGATGAGTACGGGGCGTTTTTAACACCGCGAACAAAAGCCGCCTTTGACGCCCAGTACGGATCTATGAGCGAGCAGGACCGCAAAAAAGCGCTCGGCGAATATTTTTCGTGGGGCAAGAAATATTTGAAAGCCCTGGACGCCTCTCCGATACATGTAATGATATTCAATAGAACAAAGCCCGGCAACACACCGCGCCCCGACTTTGCCTATATACTAAAAAACGGCCCCGAATTTAAAATCGCCGTGCTCACCGACAGCAAAACGCCACTCGAAGCTTTTATGGGCAAATACATTCTCGTCGACACCCCCTACATTGAAAACATATCAAAAAAGTTTGCCCCCTATCAAAAATAATGCGGCACTCACACCGCTAAAAAACCGCATCTGCGCCGCTAAAAAATTGTACGCTGCGCAGACGGCAGGTTTTGAGTAAGTCTGCCCAGATTCAAGCCTCCGGCAAAATCTTTTAACACTCCTTGCGGCGTTCCCGCCGCGTCGCCATAGGCAAAAAGCGCATCAAAACTTAACGCAAAAAATCTCTGCGCCTTTAATGCGGTAAAATTTTTCATAGTAAAAAATCTTCGTAAAAAATCCCGCGCAACGCCGAACGGTACCGCGCCAGATTTGTCGACTCTGGCTCAGGCGGCTAAGGCCTCCGCAATAAAAAAGCCACGCTAATAGAGAAGTTTAAGGCTTTCCATAAGTTCAGACTTCGATTCCGCAAGCGGGTGCGCCGATATGTGGAAAGTGTCGCGCGCCCAGCCCGCCTCTGTGTTTATCCGCGCGAAAACTATGTCGTACCCGCAATCCCTTACCGTTTTGGCTATTTTGTAAAGCAGCCCCACCCTGTCGCGCCCGCGAACCTCCAATACGGTTTTTCCGCTCTCGCGGCGCATAAAGACGTCCGAAAGCACGGACTCGTTCTTTCTTCGCCGAGAGCCGTAAAACATCGACTCCACTTCGCCGTCAAGCGAATGTATATCCGCCAAAGCCGCCGCCACCTTGCGCGAGAACATCTCCCTAATTCGCATATTATTCGACACTCCCCCAGATACGCCGGTCAGATAAAAAGTGTCTATTGTTATTCCGTCCGTGCGCGTCAAAACCTTCGAGCCTAAAATGTCGAACCCCGACACGCTCAGCACGCCCGCCAAAACCGAAAAAAGCCCTGCCCTGTCATTTGACACCGCACAAACCCGCGTAATTGTCCTGTTTGGGTCGTCTATCCATTCGAGCACGGGCAAATCGGGATTTTTTCTCTTTTTGAGAGCCTCAATCAGCTTTATGTGCATCAAAACGTCGCTTTGGTTATGGAAGGAAAAATAACTTGCCGGCATGCACAGCATGTGCTCTTCAAGCAACTCCCGCCGCCCCGCAAATTCTGGCGAAGAGCTCAATTCGGCAAGCGCCCTGAGACGCTTCTTGGCAAAAGAGTTTTCCGCCCCCTTGCCCTTTCGGATATACGACAAAGTCTCGCGGTACAGTGTCTCGTGAAGCCCCTGCTTGTAGGAGTTCCAAAATCCCTCAGCCGTCCCGCGCGAGTCGCAAAATGTGGTAATATACAAAAGCTTCAAAGTCTCCTCGTCGCCGGCTATCGACGCAAACTTCGCTATCTCTGACTCGTCCTCTATGTCGTGCGATTGCCAGAATCTCGCCATTTCCAAATGGTTCTTTACGATTAAAACGACAGTCTCGATGTCTTCGTCCGGAACTCCGAGCCTGCGCAATACCCTGCCGGCTATCTCCGCGCCGACCTCCGCATGCCCGCGGATTCCGTCGCCCTTGCCTATGTCGTGAAAGAATAATATCAAGTACGCGAGCATAGGGTTCCGCATTCCCGTTATGACCTTGTGGTAGTGCCAATATATGCCGTCCGATTTCCGCGCGCAAAAGATTTTGTCGAGGTGCGATATGCAGTTTAAAGTGTGCATATCGGCAGTGTAGCGGTGGTAGAACTCGCGCTGCACCATGCAAGTAATTTCCATGAATTCGGGGATAAATCGCCCAAGAACGCCCCAATAATGCATGACTTCTAGCGCTGGAAAGACATTGCCCCTGCATTGGAGTATCGACAAAAAGCACCAGTTGTTGTCGGCGTCTGCGCGGAAGGCGTCGTCTATAAGCTCCCGGGCGTCTTTGAGCTCCACTTCAAGAGTGTCGCTCGGCGCGCAGCCGTACGCCTGGCAATATTGGAACAATCTAAGTATCCGCGCGGGCTTGCGCTTGAATACGCCCTTGCGCACGGCGCTTATTTCACCGCGGTACGCGCAAAAGCCGTCCACTCTGTATTTTCGATTGCGCGGCACGCGCGCCCCAAGCTGCCTCATTGTGGCAAGAACGTCTTTTGGCAGCTGTATGCCCATTCGCTTGCGGGCGGTCTTGGCGAGGGTATCGATTACGCGGAAAGATTTGTAAACAGAGCGCATGAAAGCCTCCACTCTTTCCTCCTCGCTTCGGCCAATAAATCCGAGGCGTTCGGCTACGACAGGCTGCTTTTCAAAGTCGAGAACGTCAGTCGGGCGGTTCGTCTGAAAATGCAAGTCGTTTCTCACTCTGAGTAGGAAGTCGAAAGCCCTTCTAAGCGCCTTGTATTCCGTGACAGACAGCATTCCCCTGCGCATGAGCTCCTCAATTTTCGGAACACCGAAGCTCAACAAAGTCTTCCAGCGCATTGTTTGGAAGTCTCTCAAACCTCCGATGCCGTTTTTTACGTTCGGCTCCTGAATGTAGGGCGTCCAGTTAAATGCGGCGTGGCGGTCGCGCTTTAAGCGCATAAGGCTGTCAAAATGGCTCTTTTTTGTGGATTGGCAGAGCGCTTCAAAAGCGCGCCTGAAGCGGGAGTAAAGGGAGACTCCCCCGCACAACAGCCGCGAGTCCAAGAGAGAATTTTTTAAAAGTATGTCGGAAGACGCCTGCGATATTATTTCGGCTTCCGTGGCGCTAGTGTGGCCGAGCTTCAAGCCGGTATCCCAGAGCGGATACATTATGTCGTCGACAAGCAGCTCTTTTATTTTGTCGCCGACGCCGTCTTCATATAGAAACAGAATGTCAACGTCGCTATTTGGGCAAAGTTCGCGCCGGCCGTAGCCGCCGAGGGCAACAACGCAAACTTTCTCGCCGATTCTGCCGTCTTTTTGAAGTCTCCTGTCGAGAAATTTTTTCCAGAGAAATTTTATGACTTCGTCCACAGCCGCGGTTGTTGCCGCGCAGACAGCCCTGCCCGACACTCCTTGCAAATGCGCCTTCATCACTGCCGCGCGCGAATTTTTTAAGCACGCTGCGGCAGCCGCAGCCGCGTCTTCGCGCCCAGCGAGAAAATTTACGCACATGCACGCCACTTCTTCGGGCAACTTAAAGCCACTCATATTTATAAAATTATATCGGCAAATCTTGTTGAAATTCGCGGAATATTCTGTCAAATTAAAAATAATTTGAAAGAAATATCCGTCTAAAAAATAAAATTTCCCAAACGCACGAAAATGGAAGAAGAAATTATAAAAACAGATAAAACCCCGGCGCTTTTGCCGGCTTTGGGCATATTGGGCCTTGGCATAGGCACGGTAGCTCTCGTACTTGGAATATTCGCCATGAAAAAGTCTGGCGACATATCGGAGTCAATGTCAGACAAAATAGAAAAAGCGGCGGCCCTGTCCCTTGAAATAAAGAAACTCAGCGACAGAACCGACGCCCTCGCGTTGCAAATCGAGGACATGAAATCCGGCGACGGCAACCGCGTGGGAAATCTTGCGAGGCAGACAAACGAAGCTGTCATAAAGCTAAACTCCATGATTGTAAAAAATAGGGACGCAATTAAAGACTTAAATAAAGCCGTGGAAAAATTGGCAAGCCGCCCCGCGCCGTCCCGTACAAGCTCGCAATCTGCCCAGACTTCGCAAGGCGTGCAACCCGCTCAAACCGGCGACCAGCAGACTCAGGCTTCAACGGGCGACGAAAAAATCCACATCATTCAAAGCGGCGATACCTTTGCGAAGATTGCCATTAAATACAAAACGACAGTCGACGCCCTCATTCGCGCCAATCCCGATTTGCGCCCCACCCAACTAATGATAGGTCAGAAAGTCGTAATTCCCCAATAGCGGCATGCCCTCCGCGGGTTAGGCGCACACAGATCTCTGATATTTACAGAGGCAAACCCGCACCGGGGCTAGGCGCACACAGGTCTCTGATATTTGCAGAGGCAAACCTGTACGGGATTGAGCGCTTATATCCACCTCTGCTGCTATACAGGGGCAAGCTTCCATGGGCTGAGTGCAAGCAGTACTTTGCCTTTTCCGCACATCTCTGCAATGCAAAATTAATCCTCCAGTACGGAGTGGCATAATTTAAAAAACTGCACAGCTACGAAATGTAGCTGTGCTTTTTTATTCTGTATGGAGTTTAATGCAACTCTCTAAATCTCCAACAATTTGCAAAGATAAATCCGCATGGATTGGCGAACACAAAAGCTCCTAGTTTCAAAGATAATTAACCCACGCTGATTGCATGCAGTTTCTACTATCCCGCCTATTTTCCGCTTTCAAATGTAATTGATCCGCACAAATACAAAAAAATAAAGGCGGTTTGCACAAAACAGGACAAGTTAAAAGTCCCGCAATCTTATGGATAAAAAATAGATTAGAAGCCATGTGTAGTTGCGATTTATATTTACCCTGCCTAGTGTATGCAGAGATGCGGGCGGTCGATTCATAATTTATGCGTTTACATTAAACATGAGCCACTTGTACGCATGCAAAAGCAATCGCATACTATGAAATATTTATATAAATATTTTGACTGCATTTTTATTGCGGCTCTAATTGGAGGCCTTTTTTTTGCCGCAAAGACTCTTAGTAATAAAGCTGCAAAGCTTCCGCTTGAACTCCGCAAGCATAAAAAATCTTATGTTTCCCTATGTATTTTGCTAAAAACCTTCCTTTTCGAATCTTGCGAAACATAATAAAAATTTTTATAAAAAAAGCAGCAAACCATATTGACTGCAAAAAATAAATTGAGTGCCAATTTGCCCGCTAAATAATTCGAATTTGACGCAGAAAAATCGCATATCAGAAGATTAAAACCGCAAAAATAAGCCAGATCTCTCCATATTATAATGGAGGCAATTTTATTACCTTTTACCAAAATTATTAAAAAAAAGCGAAGCGCACCCACTCGTGCGCTTCGCATAGTTTTTTTGGTCTTATCCGCAATAAATTGGCTATTCCCAAGAGCGTTCCGGGAGAGGCTCGTCCTTCTCCACGCGGTCGCGGTTGCCCTTGTTCCACCAGTAGAATACAGGGCTTGCGATAAACACCGAAGAGAAAGTTCCCGCAACTATGCCAAGCATAAACACAAACGAGAAGTCCACGATAATTCCGGTTCCGAAAAGGAATAGCGCGGCAGCTGCAAAGAATGTGCTCAAGCTTGTGAGTATAGTTCTCGACATCGTCTTGTTGATTGAATAGTTGATGATGTCTTTGAGCGTCATTGTGGGCTTTAACTTTAACTCTTCGCGAATGCGGTCAAATACCACTATCTTATCGTTGATCGAGTATCCCATGACCATAAGTATGGCGGCGACCATCGGCGCCGAGAACTGCCCGGATCCAATTCCGAAAAGCCCGAATATTGCATAGAGGCCTATCGTAATTACAACGTCGTGGAAAGTCGCGATAATCGCTCCTATACCGTAGCTCAACTCAAATCTGAACGCGACGTACGCAAGTATCAATAGCAGCGAGAGGGCAACGGCGATAAACGCATCGCGGGTGATGTCGCCGCTAACCGACGCGCCGATGCTCTGCTGGCTAACCAATTTCAGCCCCGCATCTGGGAATTTTTGCGCGAGCAAATCAAAAACCTTCTGCCCCTTTTCGCTTTCGACTTGCAATACGAGATTTTCCGAACGCGTCGCCAAATCTGTCTGGTAGGAAGCTTGAATTTCCCCTATTCCCTCGTCGGAGGTGGAGGTGCTGAGTGCAGTTATGCTTTCTATTGGTATCTTTTTGTCGGGATTAAACGACACGGCAACAATGTCGCCGCCTGTAAAGTCGATACTGAGAGTTTTGTCCCCGCGGCTTATGAGAACCGCTACCCCTATTATGACGACCGTCCACGATATTATAAAGGACGCCTTTGCATATTTTAGGAAGGGGAAATTGGCGTCGCCGGATATCAGACCCTTTGAGAGCGCCTTTTTGATGATATTGTTTTTTATGGACAACTCAAGCAGCGCGCGGCTTAGAATCAGGCAGCAGAAGAGTGTCGTAAAAATACCTATCGCAAGTGTAAGGCCGAATCCCTTTACAGGGCCTGTGCCGAACGCCCAGAGGGCTCCCGCTGAAATCAAAGTCGTGAGGTTGGCGTCGACAATAGTCGAAAAGGCTTTGTCATAGCCGGCTGTCAGTGACGCCCACAGATTTTTGCCGCGCAATGTTTCTTCGCGCATGCGCTCGAACACAAGTATGTTCGAGTCAACCGCCATGCCTATCGTTAGCACGAGCGCCGCAATACCAGGAAGCGTCATTGTCGCCTTAAAGCTCGCAAGCACACCGACTATAATAACAAGGTTAACTATTACGGAGAAAACCGCAATCAACCCCATTCCGCGATAGAAGAAAAGCATAAACAAAATAGTCGCCGCAAAGCCGATTCCGGCCGCAACCATCGAACTTTCCCTCGCCGTATCTGCAAGCGACGGCCCGACTTCGTTTAGAGAAGTGCGCTTCAACCCGACTGCAAGAGGATTGTTGAGGGCATTTGCAAGCTCGATAGCTTCGCGGCGCGTAAAATTGCCGGTAATCGAGCCCCTGTCCTTAATGACACTTACAATATTCGGCGCGCTCATGAGGCGGCCGTCGAGCACTATCGCCAAAGGCTGCTTTGTCCCAGTACGGTTGTCTTCCTCCAAAATAGAGCGCGTAATGCGTTCAAATACTTTTGCGCCATCGGAGGTAAACTCCATTCCAACGGAGAATTTATTTGCGTCCTCCATAGTGGGATAGGCGCGGCTTATTATGTCGCCGTTTGCCTCAGGTATGCGCTTGACGTACATGGGTTCCTCGACGAGCCTGCCATTGCGCTCTGTCTCCATAATCATCACTTCGTAGCCAAACGGAATTTCCGAAATTGGCGGCTTAGCGGAGGACGGGCGCGCAGTGCGGTGCACGAGGCGGAATTCGAGCTTCGCAGGCCTCGAGAGCTCCTCAATCGCCTCGGGGTTGTCTTTCAACGAGACGCCGGGCATCTGGACCTCGACTGCCTTTGAACCCATTATGCGGATTGTTGGCTCCGTGACGCCCAAGCCGTTCACGCGGTTGTTCATGACCGACAGAACATCTTTGAGCTGCCCTTCGCGCGAATACTGGTCTTTATCCAAATTGGTGTCGTCGATTTCAAGCGTAAACGACACACCGCCCTGCAAGTCGAGCCCCTTTTTGAGCATTCCCTTGCTCTGGCGGTAAAGCTCTTTTAATAGAATGTCGTTGCGCTTTTTTAGATTGAGAATGTCGGATACGTTGACGTCCGGAAAATATTTGTAAAGGTCGATATTTTCGGCGTCGGCGTAGTCGCGGAGCGCAATATAAAGAGTCGGAGACTTCGATTTGTCGTTTTTGGCGGCAAGTTTATCCACGCGGGCTTCGGCGGCTTTAAGAATTTTTGCAAACTCCTCTTGGTTCGCCGTCGCGCGGGTTTGTATATATGTTTCAAACGGCGTATCCGAGAACGGTATCATAGCCGACACCGCCCAAATTACGACGAGGGCCGTTATTATCAGTTTCCACAAGATGCTACGGTTGATTGCGGACATATTTTTCCTTACTATTATATAAATAAAGGCGCGTCGCTCGATTCGCGGCGCGCATTAAATCAATTATTTCTTTTGGGAATTGTCGGAATCCCCAGATACTTTTTCAGATATTGCAGACTTTATGAATTCTATCTTAACACCGTCCGCAAACTTCACTACAAAAGTCTTATCCTTAACGTTTGCTATGGTACCGCAAGCTCCGCCAATAGTCATAACCTCGTCGCCCGTTTTCAGCTCGGAAATCATTTTTGCATGCGCCTTTTGTTTTTTGCGCTGCGGGGCAATCATGAGAAAATACATTGCCGCAAACATTAGCACTATAAATAGGAGCATTGATGTTCCGCCCCCCTGCGGAGCTTCCGCGGGAGCGGCAGCAGCTTGTGCGAAAATAGTCGATATGTAATCCATAAGCATAATAATTATTAAAACTTGAATTAAACCCGCCTCCGATTTCTTATGCAAGAAAAAAAATTCCCAACATTCATATAAACAACAGCAAAACGGGTTGCTTCTCCGAAAAATTCTTAAACGACAAAAATGCGCGATATTTATATTATTAGAGTAAAATACGGCGAATCCAACTAGCCTTGAAATTTTGTCCGCCCCATATATTATAGTGCAAACGATTGAATCCCTCTAAAATTTACCGGAAAGGAGGGCCGATTAATAAAAAACCGGAAAGATCCTCAAACGAAACACCAGCAGCCACTGAACGCAACCTTAATCCATACTCCATCTCCCCCCCCAAAAAAACAAAACCGCCATAAAATATGGCGGTTCTCAAATAAGAAGCGATGAATATGACCTATTTTATAGTTTTTTTAGGTTCCGCTACGTTCGCAAACTCGCGGGCGAGGTTTTGGAGCGTATTCGCGATAAAATTCGAGCGGTTGCGATTATCGCTTTCAGCCATTTTATCAATTTGTTCGACTAATGTCTGGGGCAAACTTATTGATATTTGCGTCATTCCGATCGTTTTCCCGGATCCTTTTTTACGTGCCATACTATTGTTTCCTTTTTTATTGGTTAGATAATTGACTCCACCTACCGGTCGGACAATATAAAACAAGATAGAAATAAACTTTCAAACCTCACATTATCCGCCAATAGAAAATTTTTAAAAATTATTAAAAGATTGCTATCATAAAATTTATAGTCAAGTAATTTTTTGTGAAAATGTGGAGTTTTTTTAGAAATATAACAATATTGCAAAAAAGAATTACAATATATTAAAGCTACCACATTCATATTATTTTTAATACTTTCTCAAAGAAAATCGGAATTTTTAAAAAAACTTAAACTAATAATTTACTATTTTTACTATATTCAAAAATACCAATCAACATGGATATATTAGATATATAAATCGGTAAAAAATTTCCATAATGAAAAATAAACGGTTGACTTTCACAAAAAAAAGTCAGTTAATATGGTAAAGGGGGAGAGTAATTTAAATGCAAGCTTGGTCTTGGAATATTTTATTTTTGCGAAAATGTGCTTACGCCACAATTTTCGCGGCATTTTTTGTATTCGCAGCCTTTTCCACCGCAAACGCCGCAACTCCGGCAAAAGCTCCTGCAAAAGGCGCCGCTGCCGCCGCAAAAAAAGCCGCTGCCGCCCCTAAAAAGACTCCGCCTGCAACAGAATTAAAAATCCCTGAACCCCCTGCATCTGTCGGAGAAGCAAAAATCGTCGAACCGGATAAAGCAAAAATTCCCACCTCCGACAAGTCAAAGCTTGTCCGAAGCGTTAAGTCATTCTCTGAAAGAATGAAAGAACTTAACGATAAAAATAAAAAGAAAACAAAACCTGTAAAATTGCGCCAACATGTAGTCGATGCGCGCGTTGTCGCATGGGGTCGCGACGCAGAAAGCGCGGAAAATGCCGCCCTCGACAGCGCGCGGAGGCTTGTCGGAGGCAAAGGTAAATTTCTCGTAAAAGACTCTGTTTTTTACACAGATTCCTCCAGTAAATATATTTGTGCGGTTCGTATAAATTTTAGCGACCAGATCCCAGAGAACTGGTACATGGAGTCTGAAATGGCAACGGGCTTTGGGCGCGATTACGAACGCGCATATTCGTCCGCTATGATGAAAGCTATTGGCAAGGCAAAAAATATCCGACGCAAAAAGGAATGGGGCAACGCCAAAGCTACAACTGAACTTGGAGTTATCCCATACGACTGCACTTTCTCGGTTATAGGCAAAGACAAATATTGCAAATTATTTTTCAGATACTTTATGCCACGTTAATTAACAGAATTTTACATTTGTTTTTTAATAATCTGATTATAAATATGTTTTTAATTGCATTCAAATAGTTTGCCGTATTTTATATTAACATATAAAAACATAGAATAATAGTAAGCCATCAAGATTTTTATTTAAAATTAGATAAGTAACTATTATAAAAAATAAAACCTACTGCATTCAACTTAATATTTTGCAAGATATTACAACATTTTGTATTGTCTGCACATTTACGGTACCATCTCGCAATAACTATATTTGCCATTTTTGTTTGCATATATTCGCAGTGCAAACATCACTTTTGCTTACAGCACTTGAATATATTTAAAAATTTTATGCAAAATCTTTGACAGCTGAAAATGAGCCTACCCAACTTCTGATTATCCAAATTTTTTTAGCCGCGTTAACACCCCTTATTACACATTTTGTATAAAAAAATAAAATCCCAAAATTCAACTGTTAAAATTCTTTTATTAAAATTATATTTGTATTCGTAAAATAAGGAGAATAAAACGATTTCGTATAAGGAGGTTTTCATGAAAGCGTTTTTTTACCCCGCAATATTGGCTTTGGCCCTTCCCGTCTTTGGAGCGCCCCCAACACCAAGCGAACCCTCAACCACGTGGCTCGGCGCAACAGATGAATGGACGGACGAATCTAATTGGAGCAATGGCGTGCCGTCGGCTTCTACGTCCGTGCTTTTTAATTCAATGTACACCCAAAACATTTCCCCGAAGGGCGACATTTATGTAAATGACTTAATCTTTGGTGACGGATTCGCGCTTGGGAATCTCGGCAACTATAATATTGGCGTATCGAAATCTCTAAATGTAAAAGGCGATTTATTTTATACAAACCTCAGATCAGCATACTATGGCGGCATTCGTTTTTCGGCGGGTACAGATGCCATATTCACAATAGAAGGAGACGCCACTTTCGAAGCGCGGACCCTTACGGACGAACAGAAGCAGACATACAAAGACGGCACTGTTGATGTGCAAATTGGCTCTGCGGCAAGTACTTATCCTATGTTTTCCGAGTTTAATTTAAACGGCAATTTAAACCTTATCGGAACGTCGTCATACTTATCCAGAGTCAATTTGGCGGCGGAAACGGTAAATATCGGCGGAATTGTAAATCTGCAAACCTCAAACGCGCAATTTGCTTTAATGAGGGGTTCTATGAATAATCAAACGTACCTCACCAACCAATCTTGGGGAGGTCTGAGCGGCATTGGAAGATTATATGTAGAAACTGTAGACTGGAATACAAAATATTCTACGGAAATCATAGCAAACATCACCCTTAAAAATAAGACCGACCAGACTTTTACAGGCTACGTTGACATCGTAAACGGCACCAATGGCACCTACACAGGTTCTGGCGCAATACATTTGACAATGGACGCCGCAAACGCCTCCGCTACACAGACAATCACTCTCGGAGGTTCAAAGAGCTTTACGACCGTTTCTGTAAAGAACGGCACTTTAATATACTCTGCCCCCGCCGCCGCCGAATCGCTCACGGTTTCCGGCGGAACTCTGCTACTGTCGTACTCAGACACAACCCAAGGCGACCTCACCATTAGCGGCGGATCTTTTGGAGCGACAATGGACGGCGGCAACGCAAAAGTAAAATCCCTGGCATACTCAGGCGGAAAGCTCGTCTTTGCCACCGAGGGATTTTACGACGGGCTTCCCAATTCGATAGCTGTCGAGGGAAAATTCAGCAAAGAAACGCTCGAAAAGGTTGTAATCGACTTTTCGGGGCTCGATGCCGAAACTTTAATAGGCGAACCAGCGATGACGCTCATTACTGCGGGAAGTTTTGAAGGAATGTCGACTTCCGTCGATGCCGACGAATACTTTGTGGCTGAAAACCTCATCAACGCCATTGCCGACTTTGCCTGGAACGGCGACTCCCTCACTGTAGCCTTCACGCAAGTCCCAGAACCTGCAGCGCTTGCGGCAATTATCGGGGCTCTTGCGCTCGCAGCGTGCGCGATTAGGAAAAGGCGCTAAGGCTTTGCTAAAACTTCAAAAAAATGCCCGTTGCTTCCTGCTTTCGGGCTTTTTTTATTTCTTATCGAAATGCCAAGCGCAAGATTTTGCTTTTAGACGATACGCGGCAGCCTATCGAAACATAAAAATTATTTTCTATATCCCCTGCGCAAAGCGCGACCGCAAATTTAAAAATTTGCTAAAATTTTTTTAAAGGAATGTGTCGACTTCCGTCGATGCCGACGAGTACTTTGCAACTGAAAACCTCATCAACGCCATTTTCACCGGGCTATTGCAATCTGCTACCTTTTATATATACTATAAAATGAATTTTAATGTGCTTCCCTCGCCCGCCTACTTAGTCTCCGATAGATTGCGGATTCCCGACGGCGCGCCTGCAAAATTAAAATTTTTCTGCGCAAATTTTGAATCTTACGCAAATTTAGCCCGAAAACATTTAAGGCAAAAACCATAAAAAACTAGGTTAAGATTGACACAGCTTGCGCTTGACGCCGCTAAAAAATAATTCAATATGGAATTTTACATTTTTAGACTATGACAAATAGAAATCCGGAATACGATTTTACCGAAATAGAAAAACGCTGGCAAAAAAAATGGGACGAAGAAAAGACGTTCCACGCCGAGACTTCCGCCCCGTCAAAAAACGGGAAATACTACATTTTGGATATGTTCCCCTACCCCTCCGGCGCCGGCCTGCACATCGGCCATCCGGAAGGATACACAGCCTCAGACATCATCGCACGCTACAAATGGGCAAACGGATACAATGTTCTCCACCCGATGGGCTGGGACGCCTTCGGCCTGCCCGCAGAACAGTACGCCGTCAAAACAGGCACGCACCCAAGCATTACGACAGCCGCTAACATCGATAATTTTAGAAAACAAATAAAGTCCATAGGTTTTGCAATCGACTGGCAGCGTGAGATCAATACTACCGACCCGTCATACTTTAAATGGACCCAATGGATTTTCCTCCGCCTCTTTAAAATGGGGCTCGCATACGTCGACGAAAAGCCCGTATGGTGGTGTCCGGCCCTCGGGACAGTCCTCGCCAACGAAGAGGTAATTGACGGCAAGAGCGAAGTCGGCAAATTCCCTGTCGAAAGAAGAAAGCTGCGCCAATGGGTGCTGCGCATAACGGCATACGCCGACAAGCTGATAGAGGGGCTTGCGGGGCTCGACTGGCCAAACTCCACAAAAAGGCTTCAATATAACTGGATAGGCCGCTCGGAGGGCGCTGAAGTTGATTTTACAATAGCCGATTCCGCCGCGAAGGGCGAAAAACTGCGCATTTTCACCACGCGCCCCGATACCCTATACGGCGCGACATACATGGTAATCGCTCCCGAACACCCGCTGCTCGATAAGCTCGTCTCCCCCGAACAGGAAAAAGAAGTTAAGGCGTATGTGAAATCCGTCGCCTCAAAGAGCGACCTCGACAGGACGGATCTCGCAAAAAATAAAACCGGTGTTTTTACAGGCTCCCACGCAATAAATCCAGTAAACGGAAAGGAAATTCCGATATGGGTAGCAGACTACGTCTTGATGAGCTATGGAACGGGCGCAATTATGGCCGTGCCCGCCCACGACGAACGCGACTATGACTTCGCTAAGAAATTCGGTCTCCCGATAATACGCGTTATCGACAAAAAAGACGCCGACGGCAAAGAGCCCGAACTGCCCTTCTGCGACGTCGGGAAACTGATGAATTCCGGAGAGTGGGACTCGACTCCGTCGGACGAAGCAAAAATAAAAATAACGCAAATGCTCGAAAAGTCCGGCACCGGCAAAAAATCCGTAAACTACAAGCTGCGCGACTGGCTTTTCTCGCGCCAGAGATATTGGGGCGAGCCGTTCCCGATAATATGGGTCGAGAAAGAAGCGTACGATGCCGCCGCTAAATCGGAGGTTTGGAGCGCGAATATGCCAGAATCTCCCGTAAAATATACAGACAGCGAAGGTAAAACGCTATACGCCCTTCCCCTGCCCGACTCCGATTTGCCGCTAGAACTCCCGAGAGTGGAAAACTACAAACCTTCCGGCACGGGCGAAAGCCCGCTTGCGCATGCGGAAAATTGGCTGAATGTAAAAGTCAACACCCGCACGGGAGAGGTTCTCCCCGCTTCGGACGGGCGCGCTTCCGGCCCCGACTGGTTTGCAGGCAGGCGCGAGACAAACACCATGCCGCAATGGGCGGGCTCATGCTGGTATTACTTGCGCTACTGCGATCCGCACAACGACTCCGCCCCCATAGGTCCCGAAGCGGAACAATATTGGGGATACCCCGACTTCTACATCGGGGGCGCCGAACACGCCGTTTTGCACCTGCTGTATGCACGCTTTTGGCACAAGGTGCTTTACGACTGCGGCATAGTCAAAAATCCTGAACCCTTTAAAAAACTCTTCCACCAAGGAATAATCCTCGGCCAGCTTGAATACACCGCATACAAGTCGCCCGACGGCAAATGGGTAAGCGCCGAAAAGGCAAAGGAAGGCGACACCCCGGTAAAAGTCGCGGAGGCCGACGTGGAAAAATGCGGCAGCGGGTTCGTCTTAAAGGCAGACAAGTCGATATCTGTCGACGCGCGCTCGTACAAAATGAGCAAGAGCCGCGGAAACGTTATAAACCCGGACGACATAATAAGGCAGTATGGTGCCGACGCCTTACGCCTCTATGAAATGTTCCTCGGGCCTCTCGAAGACCAAAAACCCTGGAATACAAACGGCATTGAAGGGGTTGTCAGATTCTTGCGAAAAGTTTGGCGCGAATTCATCGGCAAGGACGGCGGCGCTTCGGAAAAAATCTCCGAAAACTTTAAGGACGACGCCGAACTTCTGAAATCATTAAACGAGACAATTAAAAAAGTCGGAGAATCGATAGAAACGCTGCGCTTTAATACGGCAATTTCGCAGATGATGATTTTCATGTCGGTTTTTCAGAAAAAGGAAAAAGTTTCGCTCGAAAGCGCCCGCAAGTTTGTACAGCTGCTCGCGCCGTTTGCTCCGCATATAGGCGAGGAACTGTGGGAAAGGCTTGGCGGGAAAGGTTCCGTGGCGAAAGCCCCGTGGCCAACCGCCGACGAGAAAAACCTCCAATCCGACACCTTTAAAATGGCGGTACAGGTAAACGGAAAACTGCGCGGTGAAATTGTCGCGGACAAGAATCTTGGAAAAGACGAGATTATTTCCATGGCAAAGTCTCTTGACAACGTGGCGAACTTCCTTTCCGGAAAGACAATCGTAAAAGAAATTTACGTCCCCGGGAAAATCGTAAACATAGTTGCAAAATGAAGCGCGCAGCATTAGCGATATTCCTGTCCCTGTTTGCCGCCGCAAACCCGTTCGCCGAAGAAATAGACGGAGCCGCTTTTTTTAAGACGGCGAGGGAATCTATGAAATTTTCCCGCGACGGTGCGCAGATAAATATAAAGCGCGCCTCTGTCGTTCCTGCGAAAGGGCTGTGCGTGTCAGTTCCTGACGGAGAGATGCTTTCAATCGCCTTCTCGAATAAAACCTCTATGCTTGCAGTCGGCCCCGCCGAATTTAAAATAGAGGCTTTTATTCAAGGCTCCGCAGAGAATAGCCCCGACGATAATCTGGACAGGGAATCTGCGCCGTCAAATATTTCGCTTTCGCTAAAAAATGGCAGGTTCCTATTTTCGCTTGCGCAACGCCTCGGGAGCAGCAAATTCACGGTAAAGTTTCCGAATGCCGAATCTGAGATACAATCGGGAATTGCCATTGCCGAAACCGGAACCAACGGTTCTCGCCTCATTCCGCTTGACGGATTCGCGCGAATAAAGCCCCAAGACTCGATATGGGAAATTGTAAAAGACGGGGCTTCCGCAGTTGTTCCAGCAAAAGAATCCGATAAAAAAATCATCTTTAAGCACGTCTATTCGAGGGAGCGCGAGCGCTTTGGGAATTTTATAAAAACGGCCGAGCAGCTTAGGCGCTCAGTTATTTTTAAATATTCCCCGAACGCCGGATTCGCCGCGGAGCTGATTTTGCCGAAAGCTTTTTTTGCAATGCCAATAAAACACTGATAAAATGCACGAATTATCAAAGTTTCTCCCCGACAATTTCGACGAAAACGCGAGGCTTGCGATATTGGCAGGCAAAGGCCAATATCCGGAAATTTTGCACAGCCGGCTAAAATCAGCCGGAATAGACCATGTTCTAATGGCATTTGAGGACGAAACTTCCCCCGAGCTGTGGAGTGATTTTGATGGTTCCAAGCGATACATCATGAATGTCGGGCAGCTTGGGAAGCTCTTAAAAAGCTTAAAAACGAGCGGGGCAAAATACGCGATAATGGCTGGGCAAATAACGCCCAAAAAACTCTTTAAGGGCATGAAGCCCGACTTGAAAGCGATTCTAACCCTTGCAAAACTAAAGCGCAAAAACGCCGAAACAATATTCGGGGCGGTTGCAGACGCGCTTGCCGGGATAGGCGTCGAAATGCTCGACGCGCGGAGCTTTCTCGATGCGGATACAGCACCTATCGGCCTGTTTTGCGGCAGGAAATGGACTCTTCCGCAAGACTATGTAGACCACGCAATCCATATAGCGAGGGAATGCGCGCGTCTCGACATAGGGCAGTCGTGCGTGACGGCGCGCGGAACGGTGCTTGCGGTTGAATCTTTCGACGGAACCGATAAGATGTTGGAGCGCGTTGCCCAGTTTGAGGCAAAAGACGCGCTTTTTGCAAAAACTGTAAAACCGAACCAGGACTACCGCTTTGATGTGCCCGTAATCGGAGAGCGCACAGTCCGCAAGCTAGCGGAAGCCGGCATAAAGAATGCGGTTGTGGAAGCTGGCAATGTTATAATACTAGATTCCGAAAATGTAAAAAAAATCGCCGATTCAAACGGCATAAAGATTTTGGGTATATGAGCGAAAAAGTTGAACAAAAGAAGGCGGCTCTGCGTGATGAATTTGGATTTTTCGAGGATCCGCGAGACACGTTTGAATATATTATAGCCAAAACCAAAGATAAGCCGCACCTTCCCTGCGAATTGAAGAAAGAGGAATTTCTCGTCAAAGGGTGCGTATCGAGCCTATGGCTCGTGCCCGCGTACAGCTCAGCGACGGGCATATGCAGTTTTAAGAGCGACGCCGACTCCATAATCACAAGGGGGATAGCGTCTCTCGTATGCGAACTTTACAGCGGGTTATCCCCGAAAGAAGTCCTTGAATTGGATCCTTCAATATTCGACGAATTGAAAATCGGCACCCAGCTTTCGCCCAACCGCCGCAACGGGCTTGGGCAGCTTTGCGCGAAAATCGCCGAATTTGCGAGATCTCACATCGAATAAAAATTGCTTTATCCATTAAAAAAAGCGCAATAAATGCTTGAACAATCAATAAAGTTGGGGCAATATGTCCTACAAAGGCGCGATATTACTTTTGCGCCAATTACCCTATTTTACTTTATAATAAACAACAAAGAATAAATAGATGAAAAGAAAAGTACTCTCCGTCCTGTCAATAGCCGCGCTGATATTTGCAAGCGCCGGCGTATCCTTAGCGCAGAACGCCGCTCCCGCAGCCGATGCGCCCGCAGCCGACGCTCCCGCGAAGCCCGATGCCCCCAAAGTAGCCGAAAAATCAATCGCCGATATGTGGCGCGCCGGCGGCATAACGATGTATCCGCTCGGATTCTTCGCTATACTCACTACAACCCTTGTAATATACAACTTCATAGCAATCCGCAGAAAGAAGTTCTTAAATCCCGACGGAGTAAAAAAAGTTGAAGCGATGGTAAACCAGCTTCAAATAAAGGAAGCCATCGAATTCTGCGAAAAGAATCCCTCGCCGATAACCAACATAATCGGTTGCGGTCTCGCAAGAGCCGACGAGCGCGGCATAGATACCGACGCTGTTGCAGCCGCCATGGAGGAAGCTTCTGTTGAAGAATTCGCAAATCCGTACGTTTTGATAAACTACCTTTCGGTCTCAGCGTCCCTTTCGCCTATGTTGGGTCTGTACGGAACGGTTAGCGGCATGGTTAAGGCGTTTAACACTATTGCGGCTGAAGGTGCAGGCAGCGCCTCTAAGCTCGCCGACAACATCTCCGAAGCTCTAATCACAACAGCTGCGGGAATGATCGTCGGTATTCCGGCCATGTTCTTCTTCTTCTTCTTTAAAAACAGATACGGCGCGATTATTTCGTCGACCAGCCGAATCATCGGCGACCTCGTGTTCACGATGAAAATGTCCGCAAAATACGGTCCGCAAGACATCTCCGAGATAGAAGCCGATGTAGACGGCACTCCCGAAGAAGTTATCGAACAAGCGGCAGAAAACCAAAAATAAATCTGAATACCAAGAAAAGTTTTAATAAATGAAAACCTGGAGACCTGCGGAAAACGACGGCGCGTTCGAGCTAACGCCGATGATCGACGTCGTATTTCTTCTGATTACCTTCTTTATGACGGTGACCAGTTTTGCTTCCGCCGAGCTGATTCAGGTCGCAATGCCGATTGCCCCAGAAGCGAAGGTGCCGGAAGAAGTCGGAGACAGGCAGTTCATATCTGTCTCCGAAAACGGCACATATTTTCTCGGGGCATTCAAGTCGGATCTGGAGCATATAAAAGAGGCACTCAAAGCAAGAAATGCCAAAGAGGGCTTCAAGGGCGCATACATTCGCGCCGACGCCAGAACTCCGCACAAGCATGTAAGCGAACTGATGAAGACATGCGCCGACGCGGGAGTATATAATATACTTTTCGGAACACTAAACGACGACTAATATGGCAAAAGACAATTCAGTTCTTGAATCGGAAGATAAGTTTGACCTTACCTCCATGATTGACGTCGTTTTTCTGCTTCTGATTTATTTTATGTACCTGCCGATTCAGCAGGAAGCCGATTTGATGTTCTCTCTGCCTACATTTGCGGAGCCGCAAGAAAATGTGGCTTTGCCAAGCGAGCAAATGGTTGAAATTGCGCCTGACGGAAGCATTTTCTTAAATGGAACCCCGATGGATCAACCCGGAGAAATTGAATTTAACGAGCTTGCCTCCACATTGCGCAGACTAAAACTTAGCGCGGACAGAAGCGGCATATCCACGATTGTCACAATATATCCGGACGCCGACTCCCCGCACCAAGCCTCAATATCCGTCTTAGACGCATGCGCAAAGGCGGGCATAAAACAAGTCTCATTCTCGGAGGCCGAATAATTGACGTTTTTTTAATTTTGCAAAGCCGCCCATTTGGGCGGTTTTTTTTTGGACTTGCCGCTAAATATCATATGTGCCTGCCGATTTTTATGCGCGCAATAAGAGGCATTGCCATTTAAACTGCGGGCCAAATTTGATTATGCCAGGACCTGTGGAGCGCACCTTTCAAGTGCGCGTACAGGCGCGATTGAAGCGTGACTGCATGCTAAAAAAATAACAGCATAAAAAATATACCCGATTTATTTTTTTAAAGCATATGCAAGACACCTTTTTTGGACAATATAGAAACTCCATAGGTATTTTCCCCCGCCCTCCATTAAATTTTATGCTCTCGCATCGCTTAAAATAGCAGCAATCCGCGCCGATAAAAGATTGTTTAGCAATTTTTCT
>ERZ857840.299-NODE-299-length-79637-cov-6.308751_pt1 | contig 79637 bp, 60 predicted proteins | sample MGYA00519760_ERZ857840 | MGnify/ENA primary metagenome ERZ857840 (study PRJEB31778, sample SAMEA3449371) | human gut metagenome | biome: human gut; feature: human-associated habitat; material: faeces | place: United Kingdom | collected 2010/2012 ... | reverse complement strand
CGTCGCCCATGCCGCCCATGATGCCGTGCGTCACGCAGTACTGGATGCCGGGGTATGCCCAGTTTTTCGCCACGTCGGTGAACATCTGCGTCACGTCAACTTCCGTCGTGTCCTTCCACGTCGCCTTGAGGACACTGTCTGTGGAGCTGACCACGTTGTCACCGGCGGGGTACACTTCGCCGTTTACTGCGAGCCAGCCGGCAAACTCCTTGCCTGCGGGCGGCGTAAAGGTGCATTCGGGGAGCGTGAAATCCACACCCGCTTTTACCCTCATGGGCTGCATCGTGCCGGTGCCGCCGTTGGGGTCAAAGGTTATGCTGATTTCTGCCACTTCCTTGTCCTTCCATGTCGCCTTGAGGCTTTGGTCGTAGGTGGAGTATACGTCGTGACCGGCGGGGTACACATTGCCGTTTACTGCGAGCCAGCCGGCAAACTCCTTGCCCTCCGGCGGCGTGAAGGTACATTCGGGGAGTGTGTAGCCAACACCTGCTTTGACCCTCATGGGCTTCATTGTGCCCGTTCCGCCGTTGGGGTCGAAGGAGATGGTGATATACTTTGCGGGCACCTCGGTCTTGAGCGTAAACGCCACCTTGCCGATCTTGGCGTTTCCGGTGTCGTACTTGTAGGTGACCTCCTTGACTCTGGCGTTATCGAGCGTCAGGACGTCCCAACCGTCGACCTTGCTGACTGTGCCGCCGGTCCAGTCGCTCGCACGGGCGGCCGTGAAGTATGTGCCCTCCGTCGCGCCGTAGCACGGCAGGTCGGGATAGACCCTATACTGGAGGTTCCGGTCGACCTTGATGTCGTAGACGTTGCCCGAGCAGTCCACATAGCGCGGATCGAGCGCCGTGTTGCTGCTCAGATTCAGCCACGAGAGACGGTTATTCTGGCAGTAGAGCGTTTTGAGCTTTTTGTTGCTGCGCAGGTCGAGCGTCTCGATCTGGTTGTCGTTGCAGTACAGCCGCCGGAGCTCGGTGCAGCGGCTCACATCCAGCTTTGTGAGCTTCATTTTGTAACACGAAAGCTCCTGCAGATTGCTCAGCGGGTGAAGATTGAGCTCGGTGATCGGATTGTCGTTAACACCAAGATACTCGAGGGCGACGTTGCTGCTCAGGTCGAGCGCGGTGAGCTGGTTTTCATAGCAGCCCAGCTTCTTGAGCATGTAGTTGCTGCGCACATCGAGCGCGGTGAGCTGGTTATCATCGACATAGAGCTCAACCAGCTTCCGGTTGTTGCTCACATTGAGCGAGGTCAGCTTGCAATGGGAGACACTCAGAAACTCCAGCTTGGTGTTTTTGCTGACATCAATGGATCTGAGGTCATGATTGCCCCAAAGATTGAGATACGTCAGCTCCGGCAAGTTCCGGGTGTCGAGGGCTGTCAGCTTGTTGCTGCCCGCACTGATTTTCTGGAGCTTTGTGTTGGCGCTCAGGTCGAGCGCGGTGAGCTTATTGCTGCCGCAGGACAGCTCGATGAGCTCTGAGCACTTGCTCAGGTCGAGTGCGGTGAACTCGTTTACGCTGCAGGTCAGATACTTGAGCGAGCTGCCCTTGTGAAACCACAGACCGGTGAGCTGGTTTCCGGAGCAGTTGAGCTTTTCCACTCTCGAGTTCTGCTCCAGATTGAGTGTTTTCTTCAGTTCCTGGCCGCTGCAATTGAGATCCTTCACATATCTCAGGTATCGGATGCCCATGAGACTCGTGATGGGGGCGCGGTCGCCGAGCAGCTTTTTGATGTTATCATCGCTGACGTCGAGCACTTCGATCTGCCGGGCCTTTTCCTCAGTCAGGACCGAGCTGCCGACGATCTTGAGCACGTATTCCCGGAACACCGGGTCGGGGAAGGTCTCTTCGTTGATCGGTATGGCGCTTGCCGCGCTTGCCGTGAACGGCAGCAGGCTGAACACCATGACCAGACACAGGACAATGCTGAGAATGCGTTTTTTCATCTGTTTCCGCCTCCTTGGTTTGGAATATGTGGGGGTGGGCTTTCGTATCAGAACGAGCCGCTGCGTCCGTGGCCGCCGCCGCCGGAAAAGCTGCTCGAATCGCTTGAGCTGCTCGAGTCGCTCTTGCGCTCGATCTTGTGGCGCACCGTGGTCGTGTGGGTAAAGACGTCCTCGCGCGTCGTCAGGTTCAGTCCCTCCGCCGTGACGTAGGCCGAGGCCTCAGCCTGGCGGTAGACGGAGCGCATCTTCATCTTCAGCAGCTGGCACACGATCAGCGCGAGCAAGAGCCCGATGCCGAACGAGATGCCGAGGCGGCGCAGAAACTGCGGCCACGTGAATTCGCCCGAGTCGACGCTGAGGATCCCGGCGCAGCCCTCAAGATAGTCCGAGAAGCCGTCGTACCAGTCGTCGTCCGCAAAGTCGTCGAGAAAGGCGTTCTCGAGCTTGATGAGCTTGCCGTCCGGGAAGATGGGCTCTGCCTTGTCGCCGTAGACAAAGGTGGCGTACTTGCGGTTCGACATACTCAGCAGCAGGAGGATGCCGTCGCGCCCGCTGCCATAGCCGAGCGATTGCGCATGGTAGATCGAATAGGACGCGGTCGCAACGTCGGGATAGCCATAGTCGCCGAAGTCATCGACTATGCAGATGTACACGCCGACGCCGTAGTGCTCCGAGATCTCGGCGGCGCGCGCCTCGAGCGTTTCGACCTCCGAGAGCGTGAGGATCGCGGCTTCATCGTCGACATAGGGCGCTGCCGCCATGACGGGCAGCACGAGCGTGACAGCCAGCAGCAGCACGAGCAGCAGCGCGGTCAGTTTTTGTTTCATGGTGTCCGCCTCCTTACATAAACTGCAGGATGACCGTCAGCGCGACCGTGACCACGCCTGCGATCGCACCGAACGTGCCCCAATAGCGGCCGCGGTCGGTCGGCAGGTCGCCGACGAGCTTGCCGGTCTGTCCGTTCATGGCGAAGAGGAAGCTTTCGCCGTTCCACTTCGTGCTCAGCATCCACACCGGCAGCAGGGCGTAGTGCACCTTGCCGCGGTGCAGGCGGATGTCCGTGCGGTCGGTCACGCACGTGCCGTAGCCGGTCACGGTCTCGCGCAGGGCGTTTTCGAGCGTCTCTCTGCTGCGGCGGTCGGCGCGGGCGCGGCTGTCGTCCACGGTGACGTCGTACTTGTCGGCCAGATAGCCGGGCAGGTACGCCGTGGAAAACGGCTGCATCTGCGTGTAGTCAAACGGCTCGATGGAGTCCATGTGGTCGTCGGGCATCTTGCTTGAGGCGTCCACCGGGATCTTCTCGAACGCGATCGAGCCGCCGCGGTGCACGTCGTAATGGTCGGTCTCGGTGATCTCGTAGTCGTCGTCCTTATAGGTGCGGGAGTTGGCAGCCTTGTAGTCGACCTCGCCCTCCGCGCCGCCGTCAAACAGCCAGAACGGGACATACACGCCCTGGATCTCCTCGATGTGGTTGCCGGCCGTGAACGTGCGCGGCAGGAAGGGCTTGCCCCGGTAGTGTGCGCGCAGCGCACGCACCGCGTCGTCCTTCGTCATCTTGAACGGGAGCACGAACTCCGGCTTGAGCGCGCCGGAAAACTGCCCCGGCACGACCGTCGGGTTGCCGCAGTAGGGGCAGGAGGTAGCGGCGGTGCTCTCGTCGCAGATCAGCTCCGCGCCGCACGACGGGCAGCCGTAGACCCGCAGACCGTCGGCGTCCGCGCCCCAGTCGCTGCTGAGGCCGGAGGTGTCCCAGCCGCCGTCGTCGGCGGCGTCCGCCTTCGCCGCCTCCGCCTTTGCGTCGGCCGCCTCCTTGGCAGCGGCGGCCTCGGCCTCCTTTTGCGCATAGAGCGCCTCGATCTCCGCGACGTCATACGCAGAGCCGCAGTAGTCACAGGTGAGCTTGCCGGTCTCGGCCGAAAAATGCAGGGGGCCGGTACAGGCCGGACACTGATAGTTGGTTACCTGGGTGGGCATGTGCGCGCCTCCTTTCGTTGTGGGTCAGGAAACGGTGTCGCCGTCGTTGAACGGGTCGCCGCACTCGGGGCAGAACTTCGGCGGGTTGGTCGGGTCTTCCGGCTCCCAGCCGCACTTGTCGCATTTGAATTTCATCACGGCGGCCGGGCGCGGTTTGCCGCACTCGGCGCAGAATTTGCCCTTGTTCACCGCGCCGCAGGAGCACTTCCATTCCCCCGCCGGTGCGGGCTTGGGTGCGCCGCACTCGCCGCAGAACTTGCCGGTGTTGCCGGTGTGTCCGCAGGCGCAGGTCCAGCCGCCTGCCGCGGGAGCGGCCTGCTGCGCCGGCGCGTATGACGCCGCCGCTACAGCCAAAAGTATAAGTGCGCTTCTCTCAAAATGTTTCATATCAATCCTTGGGGAAAATGGGTTTTATATTGTAAGCTCGAGCTGTTTGACTTCTTCGTAGTCGGGAGATTTCTTGTTTTCCTCGTTCCCCACAAACTCTTTGCAAATAGCCCTTCCTTCGTCCCGCTTGCCCTCTGCGGCCAGAACCTTGGCGGCCTGAATTACCGCTTTGCCGGTCCAATTGTAGCAGTTGGCATAGCCGAGGAAACATCTTTCATAATACATTATCGCCTTATTGGGATCTTTTGCGTCGCGGGCGATATTGCCAAGCTTGAACAACGCCTCTGCGTACGATTCGCCGCGCCAGCTTGGCGATTTAAGTATTTCCTCGTATTTTTCAGACGCCTCTTGGCGCTTGCCGAGAGCCATAAGCGTATCGGCCTTTTTGAGAGCCGCCTCCGCCGCACGGGGATTCGACGGGAAATCCTCCTCTATTTGAGTGTAAATTGCCAAGACCTTGTCCCAGTTAGTCTGGCGCGTTTCAAAAGCTGCCTCCGCAAACAATACGTCTATCAAATAGTCGTATTCATCGCGCGCTTTTGCCTCGTCAAATGCCTTGCGCGCCTGCTCAGGACCGAACTTCTCGTTTATTTTGCCTATCCATGCGAGAGTTCTAACAGAAGACTTTTTTATGTCTTTTTCGTCGAACATCTTCGCAACCTGAATCGGCTTGCCAATGGAGTCGAGCCCCATCATTAGCCTGAATGCGAGCGTGTCACGCTTTTCAGACTCGGCCTTTTTGAGGAGGTCCTTAAAGAAGTCCTCCGCCTTCTTGGGGTATTTTGCGAGCTGACCCTTGTATTTTTCAAGAAGCGCTTTTATGTTGGACTTGTCGTTGTAAAGATTCGGGCCGAAAGAAGTGTCGTGCTTGAAGCTGTTGTATATTCGCTTGTCTATCTTCGGGTTGGCCATGAAGTACCTGTACCTTTGCGCGGGCACCTCCACCATATTATATAAGAGCTCCCTGTCGCTCATCAATTTTTCGATAAACGCAACGGTGGCGTTTAGCATGTCGTAGTTCGCATTGCGGAGGCGGTCGTAGTCGAGTATCATCTTATCGACGCCGTCGTCTTTTGGGTTGTCGCCGTATTTGTCGATTGCGCTGCGGTATATTTCAAGCGCGTCGGCGGGCAAACCAAGCTTTTCAAGCGCGAGAGCCTTGTGCGAATTTATCTTCGAGGGGATACCGTCTTTCTTAAATGTAGACAGGTATTTATCCATTAGTTTTACGACATCCTCGTATTTTTCGTCCGCCATGAGCAGCTTCGCGGCCTGCGTGTAGGCGTTGTCTATAATACTCTGGTTCTTCGTGTGCTTTTCGACGTCCATGTAGTGTTCGATAGCTTCCTTGACTGCCATCGAGTTTGCGTAGATGTCGCCGAGGAAGTATTCCACTTCGCCGCGCAAAGCACTTTCGGGATATGATTCTATGAAGTTTGTAAGAACCTCGCGCGCTTTCGGGAAGTCGCCTATCCCGAAGAGAGCCACGCCGCTGCGGTATCCGGCGTCCTCCGCATAGGGGCTTATCGGATAATTTTCGGTAATCTCGCCGAATACCCTTCCTGCATTTTTGAAGTCGCCGTCGGCCATATAGCCCATGCCGAGCCAATATAGCAAGCCGTCGGATATGCTCGAATCCTCAAAGTCTTCAACATATTGCGAGTATGTTTTTATCAGTTCCTTGTATTCGCTGTTTTCGAGCCATGTGCGCCCCATCAGGAATACGAGGTCGTTTGAATACGGGGATTCGTCCGGATATTCTTCCACAAAAGCCTTTGCAACCTTGAAAAATTCCGGATAGTTTTTCTTGCCAAGCCAATATTGCGCTATGCGAAGCTGGGCGTCATTATAATACTGCCCGTCCGGAAAATCCTTCAAATATTCAAGGCAGAGTTTGTACATTTCCTCGTTTTTGCCTATCTTGTAGGCGCCGATTATCGCAGCGTAAAAGAAGTCTTCGCGCGCGGGATGCTCCCTAAACTTGGGATCGAGCAGCTGCATGTACGACCAGAAGCTCTCGTAGTCGCGGTTTGTTAGCATATAGTTGCGGGACGCTCTTAGCATCAAATCCGCCGTATAGTCCACGACGTCGTCGTTTATTTTGTTAATTGCGTATTCGATGGACTTAACTTTGTTGTCGAGCTCCGTTATTTGCGGGTTTGTCGGGTTTATGCGTTTTAGGATTTCTACGCGCTTTTTTGTCTTATCAACATAGGAAGTCAGGTTTTTTAGGATTTTATCGCGGCCGAAAACCATCGAATAAAGCGCGGAAGCCTCGCTGTAGCGCTTTTGCTCAACGAGCTTGTCGCCCGCGTTTAGCAGAGCCATATTCAGGCCGAGATCGCTGCGCGAAACCGTGTCTAGGGACATGTATTTAAGATACTGTTTGAGGTCGTCGAACTTTTTCAGATTCGTTGCAGTCTGGATCAAAGCCGATGCGGCTGAAACCTTATCTTCGGGGTCTTTCGCTCCTTCGAGCTTCAATTTGAACCATTTTTCCCCTTCCTGCCACTTTTGCGCGGTAAACAACAAATCCGCTATCTTCTTTATAATTTCGTAGCGCTTGGCGTTGCTCAAACCATTGGAATAGGGCGGCTCAAGAAGGCGCTCGCGGCAGGTTGCAGCCTTTACGAGATCCCCGCGCGCCGCGTAGCAACTCGCCTCAACCTCTATCGCGTTGTTGGCCATTTTCCCGCCGGGGAATTCCTTTATTACTTTGTCGAAAAAGCCTATCGCCTTGTCCAGGAGCTTGTCGTCCCTCGTGGCGTCGTACTCTTGCACATAGCTGTACGCCATGAAGAAATATAGGTCTTCAAGCTGTTTTTTCAGGTTGGCGTCGTCGGAATCGGAAATTCTCGTCACGAGCTCTACCATGTACGGACGCGCCTCGAGATACCTCTTGGCGTTCACCAGCTCCATAGCCTGGTCCTTCAAGACGGTCGTTCCCATTTGTTTTACCTCCGCCGCGTCTTGGGCGAAGGCCGCGGCCGGCAATACCGCCGCCGCGCAGGCCGCCGTTATTATTTTTATAAGTCGGGTTCTAAATCTCATCTTATACAGGGATTGCAAATCTTTACCGAAAAACGTATTTTTCGGAATGGTTTGATTGGGATATTCTTCTTGTTGATGTTTAAATCAAATAAGATATCGGCGGCATTTTCCAGCTTTTTTTTAATTTTTTCAAAAAAACGCCGCAAAAAAATGGTTGAAGAAATGCGCAATGCTTGTAAAGTAAACTAATTTTAATGGGGTCGAACGCCTTCTTGAAGACGCCGCCCATACCTAAAACAAACAAAGCCTATATATGAAAGTTAAGACAAAGACATCAAAAAAAACTGTTAACCCCGCCGCGATGAAGGGCGCCGACGTCGTAGTGCGCTGCCTCGAAAACGAAGGGGTAGACATTGTCTTTGCATATCCGGGCGGTTCTTCAATCGATCTCCACAACGCCTTTACGCGCTCAAAGAAAATCCGCGTGATTCTCCCCAGGCACGAACAGGGCGGCGGTTTTATGGCCCACGGATACGCTCGCTCCACCGGCAAGGTCGGCGTATGCATGGCAACAAGCGGCCCCGGCGCAATGAACCTTCTCACCACAATTTCCGACGCGTTCATGGACAGCATTCCCATGGTCGCAATCACCGGGCAAGTTTTCCAGTCGCTAATCGGCAAAAGCGCATTTCAGGAGACGGACGTATTCGGAATGACCCTGCCCGTCGTAAAGCACAGCTATCTCGTCCTAAACGCGGAGGATTTGCCGCGCATTATTAAAGAAGCGTTTCTAATCGCAAAGAGCGGCAGGCCCGGCCCGGTTGTCATCGACATTCCCAAGGACGTCCAACAAAAGGTGTTCGTCCCGGACTTCGACGCCAAGCCGGATCTCCCAGGAGTTAAGCCGGTTTCCGTCGCCTCCGACGCCGACATCTCCAAAATTATTTCCATGATTTCCGCATCAAAAAAGCCCGTAATATACGCCGGCGGCGGAATCATATCTTCCGGCTCTTCCAAAAAGCTCGACGAATTTTCAAAATTATTCGGAATACCCGTCGCAACGACCCTTATGGGAATCGGCTGCGTCGATCCGATGGAAAAGAAAAACCTCTACTGGTTTGGAATGCACGGAACGTATGTCGGCAACAGGGCAGTGCTTGAATCCGACCTGCTCATTGCCCTTGGCACGCGCTTCGACGACAGAATAACCGGCGTTGTTTCCAAGTTTGCGCCGAATGCAAAGATTATACATCTGGATATCGATATTTCAGAGCAAAATAAAAACGTAAAGGTTGACCTGAGCGTGTGCTCCGAAGTTGGCGCAGCCCTCGACAAGCTTTTGGCCGCCTCGAAAAAGTTGCCCAAAAAGCCTGACTTCTCTGAATGGGTTGGGCAAATATCCCAGTGGAAAAAAGTCCACCCCTACCCATTCGGGCGTCATAACCGCAAAAATATAACCTCGCAAGAGGCAATAGCGGAACTTTACAAGGTATCCAAAGGCGACGTAATTGTCACCACCGGCGTGGGCCAGCATCAGATGTGGACCCCGCAAAACTTCATATTCTCCAAGCCGCGCCAATTTATCAGTTCTCTCGGCGCGGGCACAATGGGCTTCGGTCTGCCGGCGGCAATAGGCGTAAAAGTCGCCAACCCGAAGGCGAAAGTTGTCGATATCGACGGCGACGGCTCATTCCAGATGAACATTCAGGAAATGGCCACGGCGGTAATGGAAAACATTCCCGTGAAGGCGATGATTCTAAACAACCAATTCCTCGGAATGGTCATGCAGTGGGAGGATATGCTCTACGGCGGAACGCGCGGAAATACTGTTTTGTCGCGCGACCCCAACAATATGGGCGGCCCCGAAAATATCGAAGCAATATACCCCGACTACTGCAAAATAGCCGAGGGATACGATTGGGCCTGCGAAAGGGTATGGAAAAAATCCGAGCTTCCCGCCGCGATTGACAGAATGTTAAAGTCCGACAAGCCGTATCTTTTGGAAGTGATTGTAGAGCACGACGAACACGTTCTGCCGTTTATTCCCCCGGGCAAGTCGGCCGACGAAATAATCGTCGAATGCTCCAGCTGCCCGAACGCTCCAACCTGCGACATAAAGAAATAGCCATGCCAGAAAATAAAAATATAGTGACCCTTCACACGAACTGCGGAGACATAAAAATAAAATTGTTTCCCGAAGTAGCGCCCAAAGCGTGCGAAAACTTCAAAAAGCTCGCAAGCAGCGGGTATTACGACGGCATAACTTTCCACCGCGTAATAAAGGACTTTATGATTCAGGGCGGCGACCCGACAGGTTCTGGTTGCGGCGGACAGTCCGTATGGGGCAAGCCGTTTGAGGACGAGTGCTCTCCGGACGTGGCGTTCGACCGCCCTGGGCTTTTGGCAATGGCAAACGCAGGTCCTGGAACAAACGGCAGCCAGTTCTTCATAACAACCGTTCCCACCCCGTGGCTTCACATGCACCACACTATATTCGGCGAAGTCATCGAGGGAATGGACGTTGTCAGAAAGATAGAAAACACCCCCACAGGATTCATGGACAAGCCCGTCAAGCCCCAAAAAATAGAGTCGGCAACGGTCGAATAAATTTCTGCTTCGGAGAATCTCCGGCTACATATTTTCCCAAACAGCCGGCTTTGTATTTGCAAAATTCGACTCCATTATTCCCCGCCTAAAAATTTTCGGCGGGGATTTTTTATGGCATTTTGCGCGCAAGTTCTTCGCGCGGTTGTTTTTCTTTTACGCTAAAAAAATGCCTCCGCGCTTAGTTAAAAATACTGCCCATTGGCGCAGCGATTGCCGTACGGCGCAAAGTGTTTAACCGGGCAAAAGCCGCGATTCCTCCCAAACCAATGCAGCCCGCCGCAAAATGAAATACACTCGGATTATTAAACTCAAAAAAATACTAATTTTTAGGCTAAGCGCGCAGCTTTCAAATATCTTTTGCGCATAAGGAGGGATTGCCGGCGGAAAATCCGGCGCATATGTCCCCTTCGGCTCGGCGCATAGTTTTCGGCTCATACTTGCCGCTACCTGCGAGCCTTTTCGGGGAAAAAATAAAATTTATCTGCCTGCAAACTCACATGGGAAAAAGCCGATATCATAGTATTATATAAAATAAGGGTTGCATTCAGCCCGCGTAAAAAAATATATTCGACGCAATGACGGACATATCACATTTATCGGGCGCCCTGCAAGAGGAGAAAGCGAAAGCGCGCGTTCTGCTTGTCGACGACCAAAAAATCATAGCGGAAGCAATGAAGCGCCTGCTCGCCGACCAGCCCGACATAAGCTTGTATTATTGTCCCAATCCGTCAAAGGCCATAGACGCCGCAAAGGAAGTCAAGCCAACTGTAATTTTGCAGGATTTGATTATGCCGGAAGTCGACGGGCTTACCCTCGTAAAATTTTTCCGAGCCTGCCCCGACACGCGCGATATCCCTCTCGTCGTGCTATCCTCAAAGGAGGAGCCCGACGTAAAATACCGCGCATTTGAAAATGGCGCAAACGACTATATGGTCAAATTTCCGGACAAGCTTGAAGTCCTCGCGCGCATACGCTACCACTCCCGCGCATACACAACGCTGTGCGAGAGAAACGACGCCATGAACAAGCTCCAGCAAAGCCAGATTGCGCTTAAAAAGGAACTGGACGAAGCCGAGAATTATGTGACAAGCCTCCTCCCCGAAAAAATAGAAACCTCAGACCTCTCGTCGGACTGGATTTTCAAGAGTTCAACGGAGCTCGGCGGCGACTGCTTCGGGTACGGGTGGATAGACTCCGACAGGTTTGCCGTCTATTTGCTCGACGTGTGCGGGCACGGGGTAGGAGCCGCGCTGCTGTCAGTTTCGGCGATGAATGCGCTAAGGTCGCGCACGCTGTCGGACGTGGATTTCGGCAAGCCCGACCAAGTTTTGTCCGCGCTGAACAACGCCTTCGAGATGGAGCGGCAAAACGGAATGTATTTTACACTGTGGTACGGCGTCTACGACAAGTCCTCGCGCGAGCTCTCATACGCCTCGGGTGGGCACCCTCCGGCGATTCTCGTTTCAGGCGGAAATGTTCGGCGGCTTACGACAAACGGATTTATAATCGGGGGAATGACTCCGATGAATTTCCGCAGCGACAAAGTAAAAGTGGAGCGCGGCTCCAAGCTGTACGTATTCAGCGACGGCGTGTACGAAGTTGAAAAGCCGGACGGCCACACGATGTCTTTGGACGAATTTGTCGCTGAAATACCAAAGCCCGCCCGCGCAGGGTTATCGAAAGTGGAAAGCATGATGGCATTTTCCAAGGATATCCAGAGGAGCGACTCCTTTGAGGACGATTTTTCCCTATGCGAAATAATTTTTAAGTGAGATGAGAAAAGCCTATCCAGCAGTGCTCGATTCGCTCGACGCCTTGCGCACCGACGCCGACGCCTTTTGCGCCGAAAACCGCATAGACGCCGATTCTGTTTTTGCGCTGAATCTATGTCTTGAAGAAGTCTTTTCCAACAGCGCAATATACGGGTGCGGGCTTTCCCCCGACAAAAAAATAGAGGTTTCACTCTCAGCGGCAGGGGGCAAAATTGTTGCCGAAGTATCCGACAGCGCGCCGCCGTTCAACCCGCTAAAACAGGTCCCGCCGCCCGACTTAAAAGCCGACGTATATTCGCGCTCCGTGGGAGGTTTGGGAATTTTCCTTGTCAAAGAGTATATGGACGACGTCTCATACCGCCGCGAAAACGGCAAAAACATACTTTCCATGAAGCGTAAAATTGCCGGCGGAGGCGGCGCGCAATGAGCCTGCTGGAAGTTGAAAATCTCAAAATAAGCTTCGACTCGCGGCGCGGGCACACGGACGCCGTAAAGGGAATCAGCTTTAAAATAGACGACGGCGAGAGCGTCGCGATAGTAGGCGAAAGCGGCTCAGGCAAGAGCGTGACAGCCATGAGCTTGATGCGGCTTCTCCCTCCGCCGCCCATATGTTCCGTATCTGGCAAAATCTTATGCGGCGGCAAAAACGTGGGCGAGATGACTGGCGCCGAGCTCAGAAAAGCGCGCGGCGGAGAAATAGCCTACATATTTCAGGAACCATCAACATCGTTCAACCCACTTTTTACAGTGGGCTCGCAAATTGCGGAAGCGGTCAGGCTCCACTCGCCAAAAGGCACGGACGTTGAGAAGACGGTAGCGGACTCTCTCGCGGAAGTCGGAATCCGCGACGCCGCGTTGCGCGCGCGCTCCTATCCGTACGAAATGTCCGGCGGAATGCTGCAGCGCGCAATGATTGCGATGGCGCTCGCATGCAGGCCGAAATTGCTCGTTGCGGACGAGCCCACCACCGCGCTCGACGTCACCATTCAAAAGCAGGTAATAGACCTTCTTGTGCAGATACGCAAAAATCGCAAGATGGCGATTCTGCTAATTACCCACAACTTTGGGATAATCTCCGAGCTTTGCGAGCGGGTAATCGTAATGTTTAGGGGAGAGATAGTCGAGACAGGCAAGTGCAGCGACGTATTGCACAATCCGCAGCACCCATACACCAAGGCTCTGATAAACTGCATTCCCAGATTGGGGCACAAAGGCGAAAGGCTCCGCCCAATAGATTATGCAAAACTCTGAAAACACGCCGCCTTTGCTTGAAGTGCGCGACTTGCGCGTCTCTTACGGAATAGGCGGGGGAGTGTTCTCCCGCGCGAAAAAATTTTTCAATGCTGTCGACGGCGTAAGCTTTAGCATAGGCAGGGGGGAGATTGTCGGGCTAGTCGGCGAGAGCGGTTCGGGCAAAACGACTACCGGGCGCTCAATCATAAGGCTCGCCCCGATATCGGGCGGCGAAATTTTTTACGAGGGCAAGAAAATCTCGGATTTGCCGAACGCCGACTTCATGCCATACCGAAAAAAAATACAGATGATATTTCAAGACCCGTTCAACTCGCTAAACCCGCGTATGAACATCTTGCAGATAATATCCGAGCCACTCGGCATACATTTTAGGCAAATGACGCGCTCCCAGAGGCGCGACCGCGTAGCCGAGCTTCTCGAAACCGTCGGGCTTTCCCCCGACCACATGCAAAGGTACCCCCACGAGTTTTCCGGCGGACAAAGGCAGCGCATTGGCATAGCCCGGGCGCTCGCTGTCGAGCCCGAATTCGTAATATGCGACGAGCCTGTAAGCGCGCTCGACGTGTCCGTACAGGCGCAGATAGTAAACCTGCTGGAAGACTTGCGGGCTAAGTTTGGCATAGCAATGCTCTTTATTGCGCACGACATAGCGGTGGTTGAATATTTGAGCGACAGAATAATGGTAATGACGCGCGGCAAAATAGTCGAAACGGGCGATGCCGAAGAAGTATGCAAAAATCCGAAGCACCCGTACACAAAGGAACTGATCGCCTCCGTCCCAAGATTTTAAAATGCCGCGCGCCTTTACATACATATTCCGCCTTCTATCTGCGGCAGCGGCCTCGTGCGCGCTGTGTGCCTGCTGGCAAAGCCGCCCCGCCGCGGAAATCGCCGCGGAAAAGGGCATTTTGCTCGTCGGCAACGGCGCGGATCCGGCGACGCTCGACCCGTCGCTTGCGACGGGCTTCGGGGAGTTCAAGATTCTCTCAGGCCTCTTTGAGGGTCTCGTATGCGCAGACACAAAAACGCTCGAACCAAAGCCCGCCGCGGCGAAGTCCTGGGAAATTTCCGACGGCGGGAAAACATACACTTTTAAGCTCGACGAAAACGCAAAGTGGTCGGACGGCTCGAAAGTCACCGCCAATGACTTTGTATTCGCATGGCGCAGGGCGCTGCTTCCGCAAATCGGCAGCGAATATTCTTCGCTTTTCGCGCCCATAAAAAACGCCGAAAAAATCCGCGCGGGCATTGAGAAGGATACGGCAAAGCTCGGGGCGCGCGCAGAAGGCGACGAAACTCTCGTCGTAGAGCTCGAAAGGCCGACCCCGCATTTTCTCTCGATGCTCTGCCACAATGCGTTCTTTCCGCTCCCGCAAAAAACGCTCGAAAAATTCGGGGCTTGCGACAGGCGGAACTCGGTCTGGACGCGCCCCGGGAATATGGTCTCAAACGGCCCGTTCATTCTCGCGGAATGGAGAATCAACGACAGGGTATCCCTGCGGCGCAATCCGCATTTCCGCGCGGCTAAAATGCTAAAATTAAACGGCGTGGATTTCTTCCCGATATCGAACATAAATACGGAAGACCGCGCCTTCCGCTCCGGGCAGCTCCATATTACAGAGTCTGTATCGCCCGCGCGCATAGAGCATACGAAGAAAAATTTTCCGAAGTGCCTGCGCGCCGATCCGTGGCTTGGCGTTTACTACTACATGCTAAATTCAAGCCGCCCACCGCTCGACAACCCACTTGTAAGAAAAGCTCTCTCCATGGCGATTGACCGCAAGGCTATCATCGACGGCATACTGAAAGGCGGCCAAACCCCCGCATTCTCGTTCGTGCCGCCGAACTGCGGAACATACTCTACCCCTCCGGAATTTATGGTGCGCGAAGACGTAGCCTCCGCGCGCAAACTGCTTGTAGACGCCGGATACCCAGGCGGAAGGGGACTCGGAAAAATAACGATAACCTACAATACGTCGGAGCAACACAAGCCGATAGCCGAGGCAATCGCGAATATGTGGAAAAAAAATCTCGGCGTCGACGCCGAGCTTTACAATCTTTCATGGCCAGCGTATCTCGCGGCAAGGCGCAGCGGAGACTTCTGCGTGGCGCGCTCAAGCTGGGTTGCGGATTTCGCCGATCCGGAAAGCTTCCTTTCAAACTTCCTATCAGACAGCGGGCTAAACCATAGCCGCTACTCGAACGCGCGCTTCGACAAGCTTTGCGACGACGCATCAAACGCCGCCGATAAGTCGGCGCGCAACAGGAAGCTTGCAGAGGCCGAAGGCGTCCTCCTTGCCGACGCCGCCCTTATCCCTGTATATTTCTACTCGCGCTCCTATCTGATATCTCCGCAAGTTCGCGGGTGGGATTCAAACCCTCTCGACTACCACAATTTTCTCGGTGTCAGCCTCGACGCCTCCGCCAAATGACAAAATACATTTTAAAGAGAATATGCGAAGCTGTCCCCGTTTTCCTGATAATTGTGACGGCCGTATTTTTTATGGTAAGGTTCGTGCCGGGCGGGCCGTTCGACCGCGAAAGGCCAGTATCGGAAGAGACGATTAAGGCGCTAAACGCTTACTACGGACTGGACGAGCCTATCGCAAAGCAGTATTTTAAATTTCTCGGCAATCTCGCCCGCGGGGAACTGGGACCAAGCTATAAGTACGACGGCTGGAAGGTGTCGGAAATACTAAGGGAAAAGGCGGCAGTTTCGCTCGAATTGGGGGCATACGCGCTTTTATTGGCAACGGTATTCGGCGTTTGCCTCGGACTCGCCGCGGCGGCCCGCGGGGGAGCCGCGGCATTCATATACGGCGCGGGGCTTTTGGGAATATGCCTTCCGGCGTTTGTACTTGGCCCCATACTCATATTGATATTTTCAACAAACCTTAAAATGTTCAACTCGATGGGTTGGGAGTCCTTTTCGGACGCCGTATTGCCGTCAGTTACGCTCGCGTTTTTCTACGCCGCATGGATAGCGCGCCTTACAGGCAACTCCGTCCGCCGCCAAATGAAGCTTCCGTATGTGCGGACCGCGCGCGCAAAAGGCGCGGGGGAAGCGAGAATCCTTTTTGCCCACGTTCTCCGCAACGCGATTGCCCCCGCAATAGCATACCTAGGCCCGGCCGCCGCAGGGCTTATGACGGGCTCATTTGTGGTGGAGACAATCTTCCAGATACCGGGACTTGGGCGCTTCTTTATTTCGAGCGCCCTCGACAACGACTACACTATGATTATGGGCTGCGTAATGCTTTACGCAGTATTCATACTTTTATTCAACCTGCTGTCCGACATTGCGCTCGCAGCGGTAAATCCGCGAATAGCCGGAGAAATGAAAAAATGAGCGGAGACGGGAAAAAATCAGGGGCAATCAAAGCCTCAAAAAGCGCCGCATCTTGGCGGGCGAAAGCGGCGGGCGCGGCGGAACTTTTGCTGGGCGACAAACTTTCGCTCGCATGCGCGCTGTTTGTAATTCTCGCGGCGGCGGCGTGCGTAGCGGCCCCAATTCTCGCCCCGTACGGGTACGACGCACAAGACCTCGCGCTTGGAGCGTCCGCGCCGTCGCTCGAACACCCGTTCGGAACGGATATGCTCGGGCGCGACTTGCTTTCGCGCATATTGTACGGGGGGAGGGTTTCGTTCGCAGTCGGAGCTCTTGCAACTTTCGTTGCGGCGGTAATCGGCGTATCATACGGGGTTGTCTCGGCGATGTGCGGCGGAAGGACGGATTCGGTAATGATGAGGATTGTAGATATTGCATACTCCCTGCCCTTCACAATATTTGTAATTTTGCTAACGGTTGTCTTTGGAAGGTCTGTATGGCTCATATTCGCGGCAATCGGCGCTGTTGAATGGCTCACTATGGCGAGAATAGTCAGGGCATGCGCTCTCGACGTAAAATCGAGGGCGTATGTTGAGGCGGCAACAGCCCTTGGCGAGAGCAGGTTTGGGATAGTAATGCGGCACATATTGCCGAACATATCTGCGCCGATACTCGTTTGCGCGGCGCTTACAGTTCCGAGCGTAATGCTTTTGGAATCGTTTTTAAGTTTTCTCGGGCTCGGAGTCCAAGCGCCGCTTCCGTCGTGGGGAGCGCTTATAAAGGACGGGGCAGAATATATGGAAGACGCCCCGTGGATGCTTATATTTCCCGCCCTGTTTTTCAGCCTGACCTTGTTTGCCCTCAACAGGATAGGCGAAGCGCTTTCGAGAGGTTCCGACGAATGAAGACGGTAGCGATAATTGGCGCGGGAGCAGCTGGAATGTTTTGCGCAGCGAACCTTCGCGATGCGGAAGGCGTCGAAGCCGTAATTTTGGAGCGGACAAATTCACCGTTAAAGAAAGTTATCCTGTCGGGCGGCGGCAGGTGCAATTTTACAAACACGGCAATCGACGGCGGCAACCCAAAGGCTTTTTATCCGCGCGGGGCGGGATTTTTGAGGAAGCCGCTTATGGGATACGGCTGCGCAAAGACCCGCGAATTTTTTAAAACGCTTGGAGTAGAATCCAAAGTGGAAGATTGCGGAAGGGTATTTCCCATATCAGACGACTCCCGCACGATTGCAGGCGCGCTTGAGCGGGCGGCAGGAAAAGCGCGGCTTATTTGCAGGGCGCGCGTGGAATCTGTCGAGAAAACTCCCGACGGGCGGTGGAAAATTGCATATATAGACGAATTGGGAATGAGTCCGCGCAGAAGCGCGCCGCGTCACGGCGCGGGCATTGCGGATTTTTCGGACTGCGGGTGCGACACAACACCGATGGAAGCGATCTGCGCGAAACCGAATAAATCGTGCGGAGAGCAAACGGGTGAAGGCGCGCGCAATATCGTTGCCGCAGATTTCGTTTTATTCGCAATCGGCGGAACTTGGGGCAAAAAGCTCAAAGAAAGCGTAGAAAAACTCGGCGGGGAATTTTCGCCGCCAGCGCCGTCTCTCTTTGCTTTAAAAACAGACCGCACGTCCGATGCTAAGTGGCGCGGCATGTCCGGAGCGTCTGTTCCCGACGCGGAAATAAGGGCGCAGACGCCTTCCGGAGAGTTTTCAGCGCGCGGAGCGCTGCTCCTGACAATGTTTGGGCTTGGGGGGCCGGCAATCCTAAAATTATCCGCTTTCGGCGCGCGGGCTTTTGCGGAATGCGCATACAAATTTCCAATAACGGTAAATTGGATTGCGCCGGTCGGCGACGAATCCTTTAAATCTGCAATTTTATCCGCGCGCAAGAATAACCCGAAAAAGTTTGCGGGCAATACGCCGCTATTTGACATTCCGCGCGGGCTGTGGGAATACTTGTGCGCGAAGGCGGGAGTGCACGGCAGGGTGTGGTCAAACTTTTCAAAAGGCGACGAAGCCACACTAAAAAACGCGCTTAAAAACGACAAAATGGAGGCTGTTGGGAAATCCTCGCATAAGGGCGAATTTACCACATGCGGAGGGCTAAAATGCGGGTGCGTGGACTCAAAAACATTCTCTTTAAAGGGAGAACCTACATTGTTTTTCGCGGGAGAATGTATGGACATAGACGGAATCACCGGAGGGTTCAACTTGCAAGCGGCATGGACTACGGCAAAAATTTGCGCCGATTCGATAAAAAAAATCGCACAAAAAAACATCTAAAATCACAACTCATTGATAATGATATTAAAAAAAAATTAAAATTTTTCTTGCATAAAAAATAAAAACATATGAATATACGTACATAAAAAATTTCCTCCCCCATCATATGTATAATATGCACCGCCTTTGAAGGATACTTCAAGGCGGTGTCCTTTTTTATATATTCAAAAAAAACAGCGGATACTTTTTATATCCATTATTTACACTCTGAGCGGAATCCATTTTAGACAAGCCCAGGCTCGCCGGTTTTAAGATTTTCAAAAGAGCGCGCCTAACAGAATATCTTGCCGGCCACTCCAAATCGGCAATATAAAATGAAATGTAAAACCAATCCCCTTTTTTTAAAGTCCGCCTTTGCACAATTAAAAAATTTACATATAAAAATCTCGCCTCTTTTTTTCGCGCATAAAGAAGCAATATGAGAAGAAAACAACAGAATTAAAAAAAGCGCGCAAAGCATGCGGCGGGCCAATCATCACAATCTAAAAACTATCGGCCCATATTTGCGCCAATATAAAAGCCCCGCAAAATCGGCACTGCATCGGAACGTAAATTTGCCTTCCACTGTCAACGCCAATTAACGTACGCACGCGCGGGCTAAGACTTTTAATTTTATAACTTGTAAAAATAAAGGGCCGATATTATTTAAAAGTCGAAATATTTTTTTTACCATGATTGTAGCTCTAAGAGGAAAGCTTGTAAAAAGTTCCCCGTTAAGCGCCGTCCTCGACGTGGGCGGCGTTTATTACGGAGTCAATATCCCCATCACAACCGCCGAAAAACTCCCCAAATTAGGTTCGGAAACTTTTCTGCACACTTTCGCAGTCTACCGCGAAGACTCGCAAACCCTATACGGATTCGCTACGGAAGCCGACAGGGATTTCTTCGCGGTGCTCGTCGAAAAAGTGTCGGGCATAGGCCCTAAAATCGCGCTAAATATGCTAAGCAGAATGTCGTCGACCTCGCTTAAAAGCGCAATCGCCGCGGGCGACGTATCTTTGCTTTCAAAGTGCCCTGGCATCGGGAAAAAAACCGCCGAACGTCTCGTGCTCGAACTGCGCGAAGCCCTCGGAGCCTCCGCGGGAGGCTCAACGCCCCTGCCATACAACCCGTCATCGCCGACAAACGTCTCTGACGCGCTCTCGGCGCTCGTAGCACTCGGCGTTAAACCAGCCGACGCCGACAAGGCGGTAAGGCTAGCAGTCGCAAAACTCGGCGAAGACGCAAACGCAGAAGAATTAATAAAACTATCCCTATCCGCAAAATGACAAAAGAAGAAATACTCGACGCCCTAAAAGCCGTAAAATATCCGCCTTACAGCAAAGACATAGTGTCGTTCGGCATGGTAAAGTACGTTAAAATCGACGGCAAAAAAGCAGAGATAAAAATATTCACAGGCGGCGCCGAAGACACCGCAAAAAAAGTGGTATCGGATTCTGCGCATGAGCTGTCTAAAAAATTTCCGGATTGCGAATTCAACGTATCGCTGCTCGCGGAGGATCCCTCCAAGAAACAGCCCGTCCACGCGGAGAGTTCCCCGGAGGGAATGTCGGGCGCAAAATTTACGATAGCGGTCGCCTCCGGCAAGGGGGGTGTCGGTAAAAGCACTGTTGCTGTAAACCTCGCCAGAGCGCTGGCTGAGAGATTCTCGACAGGCGGAAGCGCAAGAGTCGGGCTTATGGACTGCGATATCCACGGGCCGAGCGCAACTATTCTATTCGGCGAAAAAGTTTTTCCGTCGGTAAACGCCCAGCAAAAAATAATTCCCCCGCAGATGGACGGAATTAAGACAATATCCATGGGAATGCTCGTTGACGACTCCCAGCCGCTGCTGTGGCGCGGGCCGATGGTGACGAGCGCAATAAAACAATTTGCGGGGGAAGTCGAGTGGGGAGAACTCGACGCAATGGTTCTCGACCTCCCCCCGGGGACGGGAGACGCCGTTTTGAGCGTAATACAAACCATACCCATTGACGGCGCTGCGATAGTGACTACTCCGAACGAGCTTGCCGCGACAACGGCGGTAAGGGGAGCTGCGGCGTTCGAGAAGAGCGGCGTAAAGATTCTCGGCGTTATCGAGAATATGGCCTACCTGCAAATGCCCGACGGCACGCGCGAATACATATTTGGCGAGGGCTACGCCGACGATGCCGCAAAAAAGCTCGGGACTGAAATTCTCGCGCGGATTCCGATAGACAAGTCGCTGCATACCCGCGAGCTTTCGGAAGGGGCACGGAATATTTTTAGGGAATTGTCGCGAAAGATTATCCCGTAAGCCGCAAGCCTTCCCGCTTTGCGGGCATGAGGCGCGATTAAAGGCAAAATTAAAACTTGCGGATTTGCGCGCGGAACACAGAAATGCGGAGCCCGCCTATTAAGGGATAGGTATTTTGCTTGGCGCAAGTTTTTATGTGGCGAGAGCCGCAAACAATCTTCTGCTTGCGGCTTGGCGCGGGATAAATAAACAGCCTACTTGATAGGATTGACGCCGTGCCTTGCTTGAAAATTCGCGGGAAAGCGGTAGTTTGGTTCGAAAATCCGTAAAAAAATGCCGCGGCAATTTTGCCCGAAAATTCATAAAAAATATCGCGTTAATCCGCCTTCTCGCCCTGCCCGACAACGGCGGCGCGGCAGGAAGAAAAATTGAACGCAGGAAAAATGCGGCGATTTAAATTTCAACGCTCACTGCCGCATACCAGCAAGCCTAGACAGTTTTCGCGCCGCGCAAATTCGGAAGACTTCGCCAAAGCCTAAAAATCCGGAAGCCCGTACAAAAATATAAGCCGGCATAGAATAGATAAAATTATTTGTTGACAATGCCGGTATTCAAACTAACTTGTTTGTCTTTTCATTAAATTTAAAAGGTAATACCATGGGTCAACCAAAACGCAAACAGTCTAAGCAGCGCACGCGCCTTCGCCGCGCCGCCAACAAATACAAACTTCCGCAGGTTGTAAAAGACCAGACTGACGGCTCTTTCTTCATGCTCCACAGAGTCAATCCCTCGAACGGAATGTACCGTGGGCGCCAGGTGATTAGCGTCAAGGTCTAAAACCTAAGCTTGAAGTCATTTTTTATTGTAATGCGGGTTTATTTCCAATAAATAATTCCCGCGTTTTTTTCTTTTATATGCCGTAAAATTTTGCGAGCGCCCTTTTGCGCGCAAGAACGGCATTGGGATTGACTGCGGCAACCGCGCCTTTCCCGCCCTTAACCGCCAAATGAAACCCGAAATTCCAACTATCGCCGTAGATGTAATGGGCTCGGACATGGGGCCCGAGGAGATCATTATCGGCATAAAAAAAGCCCTTGCCGAAGATAAGTCGGAATTCGGGATAATAGTGGTTGGCAACGAGGAAATAATAACGCCGATGTTGCTTCGCCATAACTTAATAAGGGAATCGCGCGTTATGGTCTATAACGCCTCCGAAGTCATAGAGATGGACGAGAAGCCCATTCAGGCGATTAAGACAAAAAAAGACTCCTCAATGATGCGGGCAATAGAGATTGTCAAGCTCGGCACTGCAAGCGCGGTCCTCAGCTGCGGCAACACGGGAGCGTTAATGGCGGGCGGCACTATAAAGCTGCGCACTATGCAAGGCATAGAAAGGCCTGCTCTCGGAACGGTAATCCCAGGAAAGATAAAAAATTTTATATTCATAGACGTAGGCGCCTCCCCCGACCCCAAACCAGAGAGCCTCGTCGACAACGCAATACTCGGCGCGAACTACGCTAAAATCGCCCTCGGCGCAAAAAATCCGCGCGTTGGTTTGCTTAGCAATGGCACTGAAGACGGTAAGGGCAACATGCTCGTGCAAACCGCCCACAGGCTTTTTAAGGCGCAGGAAGGGGTCATAAATTACGGAGGGCTGCTCGAAGGCTTCAATCTTTTCGACGGGCAGTACGATGTCGTCGTATGCGACGGGTTCACGGGAAACGTCGTGTTAAAATCTCTTGAAAGCTCCGTACGCCTCTTTAAGGAAATCATAAAGGAAGAGGTGTACAAGTCGTGGATTTCCAAAATCGGAATGCTGCTTGCAAAGGGAGCTTTTATGCGAATGAAAAAGCGCCTGCCGATAGACAAATTCTCAGGGGCGCCGCTTTTGGGGCTCAACGGGCTAGTTGTGAAAGCGCACGGCTCGAGCAACCGGAAACAAATTGCAGGCGCGATAGAAATCACCCTGCGTTGCCTGCGCAAACGCATGAACGACCGCATCGCCTCCGACGTCGCAAATCTCGCCGCCGCGCGCGAGCAAAACCGCCTCGCTGCCGTCCAGAAAGACTCCGAGCAGACGCAAAAAAATAAAGTTCTTTAGCCAATAAAAATATCGGCGATCTCAATTTATAGGCGCCGAAAAATCTGCAACAAAATATTAACGCGCAGAAATGAAGAACAAAAGACCAAACTCAATAGTGATAAAAGGCACCGGCAAATATGTGCCCGAAAAAATTGTCACGAACGACGACCTCGCAAAGATAGTCGATACGAGCGACGAATGGATATACGGGAGGTCGGGAATTAAGTGCCGCCGCATTGCCGCCGACGGAGAAACCACGTCAGACATGGCTTTAAAAGCGTCGAAAGCGGCTATAGAAAGCGCGGGGCTTACTCCGCACGACATTGACCTTGTGATTGTGACGACGGTAAACCCCGATATGCTCTTTCCGTCGACAGCCTGCATATTGCAAGCGAAGCTCGGCATACGGAACAATATTCCATGCTTCGATCTTGAAGCAGCCTGCTCAGGGTTTGTCTATGGAATGGAAGTTGCAACAAGCATGATGGCGTCGGGAAGGTACAAGAACGCCCTCGTGGTGAGTTCGGAAAAGATGAGCTCTATGCTCGACTGGCAGGATCGCTCAACATGCGTGCTGTTTGGCGACGGCTCCGGGGCTGTCGTGCTTTCGGCAAGCGAAGAGGAAAATGTCGGGATTCTCGGGAATGTTTTGGGTGCCGACGGCTCGGATACTGCGATGCTTTGCATGCCCGCAGGCGGCTCGGCAATGCCTCCGAGCGAATACACGGTGAAGAACAAGCTCCACTACCTGAAAATGGACGGCAGGGAAGTCTTTAAACACGCCGTTAGAATAATGCAGGAAAAGGCTCTCGAAGTTCTGGACCTGTGCGGAGTGACGGCGGACGACGTGGCGCTGTTGATTCCCCACCAAGCCAATACCCGCATAATAGAGACTGTCGCCAAGAGGCTGAAAATTCCCTCGGATAAAGTTTATGTTAACATAAAGGACTACGGCAACACTTCGTCGGCGTCCATACCGATAGCTCTCGACGAAGTTGTAAGAGACGGGCGCGTAAAGAAGGGCGACATGGTGTTGCTCGTGGCTTTTGGCGCGGGGCTTACATGGGGAGCCACTCTCATAAAGTTCTAGCATTTTAGCCAAATCTCAAAGACAGATATTTTTAAAATTTATGGAAGTTTTACAAAAGCTGTTTTTGAGCTTCTAAGCATTTGAATAAGCTTCATAAAATTCAGGCAAAGTTTTCGGCCTACAAGCGCTAAAATTATTGCCGGGAATTATTTTGCGGCAGAAAATTCGGTAAAGTAATATCTGAATTTGCCCATTGGGTTGGGCAACCAATGCTAAGTTGAGCTTACCGTATTTTACGTTGGAAGCCAAAATACATTTATCCTGCAAATCGGCGCATTTTATTTTTATGCGCCTTTTTTTGCGCGATGCAGCAATTCAATATAACACTCTAAAACTTGTCCTAAACCGCAACTTCTGAAAAAAATTTTTTGCACCCGTATTTTAGTGCAAACGATAAAGTCTCTATAAAACGCATTTGAAAAAAATTTTGACTGTTTTTTCAATATAGATGAATCGGCAATAGTTAACGCCGCTCTTGAACTCCCCACCGCGCAAGCTACGCCCGCGGCGGCATTGATATTGCTCAATGCGGGCATGCTTATTCCCTCTACACTTATCCCGATACAAGGCGGAAAGAAGTTATTTTCCCTCCCTCTCCCCCTAAATTATCGAATGCGCATGAGGGCCTTCTGTGCCTCCTCGTTGCCGAGTTTTGCAGCCTTGCGAATCAGAATTACGCCTTTCTCAGTGTCTTGCGGGACACCCAAGCCGTTGTAGTAGCACGCACCAAGATTCCCGAGAGCCTGAGGATCGTCCGCCGCCGCCGATTTTTCGAGCCACTTTACCCCCTCCTTGTAGTCAACCCCAACTCCGACACCGTTTACATAGCACGTCCCAAGATTGCTCTGTGCCGAAATGTCGCCGGCCTCAGCCGCTTTTCTTAGCCATTTTATTGCGTCGGAAGCATTCCTGCCTATTCCAATCCCGTTTAAATAACAGTACCCGAGATTGCTCTGCGCCGAAACATTGCCCTGAAAAGCGGCGCGCCTGTACCATTTCACGGCCTCCCCCTCATCTTTCGCAATTCCGTAGCCATTTAGATAGCAGTCGCCCAAATTGTTTTGCGCATCTGCGAAGCCGCCTATCGCCGCCTTCTTATACCAACTTATTGCTAAATCGTAATTCTGCGGAGTGCCTATTCCGTTAAAATAACATGCGGCAAGATTATTTTGCGCCTCGCGGTCGCCCGACTGGGCGGAAAGCTCCAAGAATTTAAAGCCCTCGCGGGCGTCGCGCGCCACCCCGATTCCCTGTATGAGCGAAAGCCCGTAAGTTGCCTGCGACGGCGGATAGCCGCGCATTGCGCTCTCCTTTAAAAGCGACATTCCGCGTATCTCGTTTGGATTTGAATCAAGGCCTTTTATGAGCAATATCGCGAGATTATTCTGCGCCACGGCGCTGCCCAATTTTACGCCCTCCTCCCAGTATCCGCGTGCCGCCGACGCGCTTTTCTGCAATCCCAAGCCCTCCAATGCCGCCCTTCCGAGCGAAACATACGCCCTTGCGACCCCGGTGTCAGCCGCGCGTTTAAATAGCTCCACAGCTTTTGAATAATTTTTCTCCGCGCCGTATCCGTTATAGTAGCATACGCCGAGCGCGTTCGCTGCGCGAGCGCAACCGGCTTGGGCTGCTCTCTTAAAATAAGCGTAAGACGATTTTGGGCTTTCCGGCATTCCCTTTGCGTCGCGCATGCAAACTGCAAGGCCGAACATTCCGAGCGGGTACTTTGAGAAAGCCGACATCGACATATACATCGCAGCCGTCTGCAAATTTTTTTCGCACCCCGCCCCGAGTAGATTCGCCGCGCCTACCGCAAACTGGGCTGCAGGGTTGCCCGCGTCTGCCGCCTTTTTTGCCGCCGCGTATTCTGCCGCAGTGGTCGTCGGGATTTTATCCCAATCCATTGCGGACGCAAGAGTTTCAGCCATATCGGAGAACTCTAATTCTAAGGAAGATTTTACGCCGCGCTCGGGTTTGCCATTTTGCCCGGTATCCGGCTTTTCTGAATCGCCAGCCGCTTGTCGGGAGTCGGGCGAAGGCTGTTTTGCCGTTTCAGCTTCGGCGGCAACGCCTGCATTTGCGCAAAAAGCAATAAATGCGGCAACCGCAAGCATTGGCGCGCTCCGCTTAATTTTTCTAAAAAAATCTGAAAATAAAATTAGCACTTTTATTTTTATTTAAACGAATTTTATAAAGACTGTACTATTTCCGCAAGCACTATGTGCGAGTTTCCAAAACGTTTTATTCGATAACTGCCGATTTAAAAGACCCCCGCAATAATGCGGAAGAACCGTACCCTTTTTTTGAATGTTTATTGAACGGAGAATTGCGGCATACTTCTTTTATGTGAAACCTTTAAACGAATGCTGAGCATACTGCATTTTGCGCAAATTTTATGCGGTATCCGCGCCGAGCCAAGGAATAGGCAAAATATCCGGATTTGATAAATAACACCGCCTTATCCATCCGAAGCTATTTCCGCAATTTTATATTTTTAAAGTTTCATTGCGGATTGTAAAATTTTCTAAAAATTCTCTTTGCTCCGATTTGCGCAATATAAAAAATTTCGCTGCGCCGGTTACTCTGCATGCCGTACTTGCCATTTTCGCACAAAATGCGGGAAAGTCTGAATTCAATTCATACTAAATTGCGGCTCGTTTCCCGCTTATTCAATTTTATGGCAGTTGCTAAACGAAAAAAAAATGCACAATAAAAGTACGCCACAAGCATAAAGCAAATTCCACCAAAAAATTCAAAATTCCAATATTGGAAACAGCAAAAAAAACCCGCCTTTCGGCGGGTCTTTTAAATTTACTCTTTGCAAACCGGCAATCCGGAAAGCGCCATTGAAATTTCCTCTTCCGGATATTCGTAGTTTTTAAGCTTGCCTGCAAAATAGTCGGTGAAAGCCGACATATCGAGATGCCCATGCCCGGAAAGATTGAAAAGTATGGTTTTCGACTTCCCCGTTTTCTTGCATTCACGAGCCTCGTCCATCGCCGCGGAAATTGCGTGCGAAGATTCAGGCGCTGGTATTATGCCCTCTGAACGCGCGAAAATTACGGCGTCGCGGAAAACGTCAAGCTGCTGGACGGTGCGCGCGCGCATCAAGCCGTGGGCAGCCACATTGCTTATCTGCGGAGCCATTCCATGGTATCTCAGACCACCCGAATGAACCGCCGGCGGGATAAACGAGCTGCCAAGCGTGTACATCTTCATAAGAGGTGTCTTCTTAGCGACATCTCCGTAATCGTACGCATATTTACCCTTGGTGAGACTTGGGCACGCCGCCGGCTCTACGCCCAGAACGTCAACTTTTCTTCCGCCCCTAAGCATTTCGCCTATAAACGGGAAAGCCATTCCCGCAAAATTTGAGCCGCCGCCGCAAGCGCCGATTACTATGTCCGGGAAATCTCCGGCCATTTCCATTTGCTTCATCGCTTCCTGCCCGATTACAGTCTGATGTAAAAGCACATGGTTTAAGACAGATCCGAGGCAATATTTTGTATCGTCGTTTTTGAGAGCCTCCTCTACAGCTTCGGAAATCGCTATGCCGAGTGAGCCGCGGCAGTCTGGATCTTTAGCCAATACCGCCCTGCCGGCCTCTGTGTACGGGCTCGGCGAAGGAATTGTACGCCCGCCGAACAGCTCCATAACAGCCTTACGGTAGGGTTTTTGATCGTACGAGCATCTCACCATGAATACCGTACAATCCAAACCGAAAATATTGCACGCTTGCGACAGCGCCGACCCCCACTGGCCCGCGCCAGTTTCAGTCGTCACTTTTTTTGTCCCGCACCTTTTATTTTCAAACGCCTGCGCGATTGCGCTGTTTGTCTTGTGGGAGCCGGAAGGGCTTACGCCTTCGTACTTGAAATAAATTTTTGCAGGAGTGTCGAGCGTCTTTTCAAGCCTGCGCGCGCGATACAGCGGCGTGGGGCGCCATTGACGCATTATTTCGCGCACGGGTTCAGGAATTTCTATGTAGCGTTCACGCGACATTTCCTGGTCTAACAGCGTCTTGGCAAATATAACTTCGAGCTTTGCGCGTTCGAAAACTTTGCCCGTTGTAGGGTCGAGCGGCGGGGGAGTCGGATTTTTCAGGTCGGCCTCAATGTTGTACCAATGGGTCGGGATTGATTCTTCGTCCAATATATATTTTATCTGCGATGACATTTTCGTATTGTGGAAAAGTTGTTAATTAAAAGTAGCTTTCGTCCTCAAACTGGACGCCCCCGCCTTGCGCGGGGCTTTTGTTCATGTCGAATTTTATTTTGTGCGGAACCCTGCTCTTTTCGGGATCGGAAATTTTGAAGGCCGGGAATGTCACAACCTGCGTGTGCAAAGACTCGTTTTGAGGTATTGCAGTTATGACGGTTTTCCTCACAAAAAAGCCGTCCTCAGTTGTTTCCACCCCTATGCTTAGAGGGGTCTTGCCCATTTTCAAGCCGTCCACCACAATCGCCGCTCCACTCGGAATGCTCGATATCTCTATCTGGCGGCTTAGAAGCTCTTTGTCTTTCGTCTGGCAACCGCAAAGGCATATTGCCAGCGCCGCAAATATGGTGGGAAATATTTTCATAAAGAATTAGTTTTTACAAAACCGGCCGGGGTTGGCAATAATTTTTGCGGTTAATATTTCAAAAAGAAGATAACTCCGAATACCAGTGTCGCCGCAGACAGGGCTATCATCGTAGGCAACATCGCGTAAGAGCCGCTCAGGCGGCGTTCGTCGCCCATTCCGACATCGACGCTCGCGCGTATCCACGAAAAATAGTAGAATATCGACACCACTGAGCCCGCTATCATTATTCCCATCAAAACGTAGAGCTGCGCGTACCACGCGAGAATCAAGATTAGCAGCTTGCCGAAGAATCCGGCAGTCGGGGGAATGCCCGCAAGCGAAGCAAGAGCTATTATCAGAGTTGAATCCGCAACGGGATTTTTGCGTATCAGCCCCCTGAAATCGGACAATTCGAGCGGGCTTAGATCGTCGCCTTCAAATTGGTTTATTACAAAGAAAATCGCGTAGTTAGCAAACATGTACGCCGCGAGGTAAAAATACAGCGACAACTCAAAAAGTTCCGAGGATTTTGGAACTTTCATAAGAGCCGCCAGCAATACGAGCAAATATCCCGCATTTGCTATGCCGGAAAATCCCATTAGCCTCTTTGCATTCGTTTGGGTAATCGCGCCCAAATTTCCGACAATTATCGTGAGCGCGGCTATTACCGACACTGTAAATACAGCCTTTGACCCTATAGCCGGCAATGCCGAAAAATCTATGTACATGAATACTTGCGCGAGGAATACGATTCCTGCCGCCTTTGACCCCACGGCAAAAAATGCCGACACCGGATTCGGCGACCCTTGGTAAACGTCGGGAGACCAGAATTGGAAGGGGAAAGCCGCCAATTTGAAAAGCGCAGCACTCGCCACCAGAGCCAATCCTATCACAAACTTATTGCTGCAAAGCCCGAGCGTAAAGTTTTCAAAGAACAGGAAATCTACGCCCGATTCAAGACCCGCTCCGTATATAAAAGCCGTGCCGAGCAGGAACAATCCCCCGCTTACGCCGCTTACAACGAGATACTTTGCGGCGCTTTCCAAGCTCGCAGCCCTATTTCTTCCCCAAGCCGCCATCACATAAAGGCATACCGTGGCGCATTCGAGAGCCACGAACGACAACATCAAGTTAAGCGAGCGCGCAAATATCGAAAGAGCCGCCGCGCACACCATTAAGACTGCGAGAAATTCGCATTTCCTTTCGCCTCCATTGGAGAAATAGCCGAAACCAAGCAACGCCGAAAGCAGCGCGCAAGCCGTTATGAAAACTCCGAACCCGCCGCGTCCTCCGAGAGTCTCCCCGAACGACAAGCTCTCGACCGGAACAAGCACATACGCAATTATCGCCGCCACCATGGCAAGCAGGGCGAAAGCGCATATTGCGCCCTTGTGTTTCGGCGCGAGAGCCTCAAACAACACGACGAGAACCGCCCCGCAAAACAGCACGGCTTCGGCGAATACGCTCGTCCATTCAAAAGATGCAATGTTTTCCATAAAATTTTATTTTGTTTGCGCGTATGTTGCTACATTTGAGAGGTAGGAATCCAGCCCTTCGCTGACAGTCTTCGGAAAGAATCCGACGACGAGAAGCGAAACTATCAGTATCGCGGCCGGGATTTTTTCGCGGAGAGTCATATCAGTTATAGAGTCGAATTTACCGGCAATTGCGGGCGACGGCTCGCCCATAAATATGTTGGCAATAGCCCGTAATGCGTATATCGCCGATATTATTATGCCTGTGGCTCCGAGAGCGCATACGACTGGCGAAAATTTCCAGAGGCTCGTAAGCACGCATAATTCTCCCCAGAAATTGGCGAATCCTGGCAGGCCTGCCCCCGCGAACGACGCCGCGATGAAAAATGCCCCGAGAATCGGCGCGCGCCGGTAGAGCCCGCCCATTTTCCGCATTTCCCATTCTCCTGTGCGGTTTATAATCATTGTCGAGAGCATAAGGGTGAGTGCTACGCTCGCGCCGTGGCCGAACATGAGAATCATAGCGCCTCCCACTCCGAGCACGCTCGCCGTCGCAAGCCCCAGAAAGCATATTCCCATGTGCGCTACGCTCGAATATGCGACCATCATTTTCAGATCGCGCTGCGCCATAGTCACAAGGCCTATGAATATTACGTTGAACAATGCGAGCACCGCGAGCGTCTCCGACCATTCGAGAGCGCCGAGTGCAAGCATTGGGTACGCAACTTGTATTAGCACATACAATCCAAATTTTTTCAGCACGCCCGCATGCAGCATTGCAAACGCTGTCGGGGCTGAAGCATAAGCGCGCGGAGCCCAAGAATAGAACGGGAATAGAGATACGAGCGTCCCGAGCCCGAAGAGCAGAAGGGCAAAAATGTAGTATTGCCATTCCGCCGAGATTGGGTTTGCGGCTGCGGCGAGGGCAATATCCTGCAAATTAAAGCCGTCAGCCCCTGTCTGGGCAAAGAGCGCAATAATGCCTATTAGCGATACGAGCGCTCCGAGGGTCAAATAAACCGCCATCTGCATTGCTGCCATTCTCCGCCCGGCGCCTCCCCACAAATTCATTGCTATAAAAGTCGGAACGAGCGCAAATTCATGGAAGGCGTACATCCACAGCAGATTCACGCTTCCGAAAGCCCCAGCGAGGCCTCCGAGCATTATTGAAAGCAGCATGAAGTAAAGCTTTGCATTGCGTATTTCGGATATGCAGGCTTGCCAGACAGCCGCAAAGCCGACTATTCCGGCGAGTGCGAACAGCGGAGCCGAAACGCCATTCAAAGCCAACTGCGGAAGGATTATTCCGCAGAAGTTCGGCTCCGTAAAGAAATTGAATGAGCCGTCCGAGGGCATTGACGCCCAGAGCGCTACGCCTGCCGCCGCCGTTATCGCTGAGGCGAGCAGCGCAAGGCATTTTGCGGCTTTCGCCGAAAATACCGGCCAAAGGCACGCGATTATCAAGGCGCACGCGAGCGGAGCGTAAACCCCAAAATTAAGAATGATTCCGTAAAAGTTTTCCATAAAAGCAGTCTCCTACGCGAAGATTAGGACAAACAGCAGTATCGCCCCGAACACCATCCATTTTACCTGTGAATTGCACGAGCACACATGCAGTTTTTTGATTCCGTATCCCACCACCGAGCATATTACGCCCGAACCACGCACACACAACATCTCAATAAAGAGCAAGTCCGCGAATGTGGCAAGGAAGGTTGCGATTCTCTGCTGAACTTTCGCAACATACCAATTATAGACGCAGTCGAACCAGCCGTGTTTTTCGAGCGCATTGTATAGGTAAGGCGCCCGCCTTTGGACAGGGTCGTAACCGCGGTTTCTGCCGTACAATACATAAGCTATGCCTATTCCAATGAAAGTGCATGCAAGAGCCGCATTTTCGACGAATCCCACAGTTCCCTCGATTTCGGGCGCAGGCGAATGCAGCGGCAACAGGCCGCTTACAAATTTGACGGCCGCGGTAGGCAATATGAAGCTAAATTTTCCGTCGAGCCATTGGAATTCGTACGCGAATCCCCACGCTCCGAACACGGAATAAACCGCCAACACAATAAGCGGGAAAGTCATCCAAAGCGAGCTTTCGCGCGCATTTGCGGCGCATTCCGAATGGGGCGTTCCGCAGAATACGTTGAAGAAAAGCCTAAACATGTAGATGGGGGTGAGCGCAGCCGCCGCGAATATAATCCAGAACACCGCCTGATATATAAACGCCCCGCCAGCCGAGCGTGTGTAGGCAGCAAGCACTATCGCCTCCTTGCTGTAATAGCCTGAAAAATACGGTATCGCAATTATCGAGAAAGTTGCAAGCAGCGCCACAATCGACGTTATCGGCATGCGCGAGAATATTCCGCCCATTTTATATATATCCTGTTCGTGGTGGCACGCATGTATGATAGACCCCGCCACGAGGAACAATGTAGCCTTAAAAAATGCGTGGGTTGTCAAGTGGTACATCGCCAAGTCGTATCCGAGGGCGACCCCAGCACCCATTAGGCCCAAGTGGGCGAGGGTTGAATAGGCGAGAATTTTTTTGATGTCTGTCTGCCCTAGAGCCCATAGACCCGCGCAAAGCGCCATTAGCGAGCAAAGCACGAGGACCGTGTCGAGCACAGCCGGCGTCAGGAAGCCGAACGAGCACAAGCGAACCATCATAAAGACGCCCGCGGCAACCATTGTCGCAGCATGTATTAGCGCCGAAACTGGGGTTGGGCCTGCCATAGCGTCGGGCAGCCAAACTTGCAGCGGAAATTGCGCGCTCTTGCCGAGGAATCCGCAAAGCAGAAGCATTCCCATGCCGGTGGAAGCCTTAGAGGGATCGGCCGCGATTATCTGCGCAAGTTCCGAAAAATTTGTAGTCCCGAAAAAACTCCAGCAGTATATTATGCCGAGAAGAAATCCGAAGTCGCCCACGCGGTTTACTATAAACGCCTTTTTTGAGGCCTCTTTCGCCGCTTCAGTGGAGGAGTACTGCCCAATCAAAGCGTAAGACGAGAACCCGACCAGCTCCCAAAATACGAACATCATAAACAAGTTCGACGAAAGAACCAGCCCGGTCATAGAGAACATAAAGAAGCTCATTCCCGCAAAGAATCTGCCGCGGGACTGGGCGTCGTCCATATAGCCTACGCTAAATATATGTATCAGCAGCCCCACGAAACAAACCACGAAAAGCATATTTGCCGCTAGGGGATCGAACAGAAGGCCCATATCGAGGGTGAAACTTCCGAGCTTAAACAATTCAAACGACGAATTGAAACTCGAAACGCCGGACAGCATTGCCGAAAGCGCAAGCACAAACGCGAATAGGGCGCTCGCCACGGACAGGAATGCCGGCATCTTGCGGCTGGTGCGAAAGAATAGTATGATTATTGCCGCGGCAAAGAGCGGCGTTGCAAGTGGAAGCAAAAGTTTAAGTTCCATACGGGTCAGTCTCCCAATGAGTTGAGATTTTTAGTCGACACGGTGTTTTCGACTTTAAACAGCTGGGTTATTATCGCGAGCCCAACCGCGACTTCCGCGGCGCCGATGGTCATCACAAAAAACGCGAATGCCGCGCCCGAAATATCTCCGTACGCCGCGGCGAAAGCCACCATTGCGAGAGTCGCCCCGCAAAGCATAATCTCAACGCACATAAAAATCGTAACGAGATTTCTCTTGAACATCACGCCCATCAAGCCTGTCACAAAAAGCATCAAGGCTGGCGGCAAAAATTGATTTAGGATATCCATGTTGTCAAATCCTTTCCCGTGGGGGTGTTTCGCGGTCGCGCGGCTTTTTTGCGATTACTATCACGCCGAGCATCGCCGCAAGCAGCAGCGCCCCGCATATTTGAAACGGAAGCATAAACTTTGAGAAAATTGCCAGCCCGTAATTTTTGGCGGAGGCAAGAGGCGAAGCGGTATCGGCAATTTTATCCGCATGCAGAGCCGATTTGCCGAGCAATTCCGGCGAAACCCAGCCGATAAACGCCCCGAGTAAAACCCAAAGCGCGATTAGCTCGAGCTTTTTTATGGTGCTTGCGCCGTCCTTTTCCTCGCCCATAAGCATTACCACAAAAACGAAAAGCACGAGCACCGCCCCTGCGTAGACGCTCACCATTATGAAGGCTGGGAAATACGCCTCCATAAGAACCATCATTCCGGCGACTCCAAGCATCGAGAGCAACATCGACATCGCCGCGTTTACATATCCGCGGGCGAGAATCGTTCCGAGCGCCCCTCCGAGCATCATCGCGCAAAAAATATAATAGACGAAATGTTCCATCAATGTTCTCCTTCAAGTTCCGCGGTGTCTTTAACCTTTTTCCATTTCATTATTTTGTCCGGCATTACGCCTCCGCGGGCGTATAAATCAACCTTATGGCGGATTAGCTTCTCGCGGGAGTCGGCATTTATGGAAAATTCGTTTTGAAGGACTATCGCCTTTTCGGGGCAGACTTCCTGGCACAATCCGCAATATATGCAGCGGAGCATATTTATTTCAAAGTCTTTTGGGGCTTTTTCAATAAATGCGTAATCGCTCGAAGGGTCTATTTCGCCGGGGGTCACTTTGATGGCTTTCGACGGGCACACGAACTCGCATAGTTGGCATGAAACGCATTTTTCGCGCCCGTAGGAATCTTTAACGAGAGTCGGTGCGCCGCGGTAGCCCGCCGGCAGCACCGGCCGCTGGTCGGGGTATTCGAGTGTGACCTTGGGCTTGAAGAAATTTTTCAGGGTTATCCACAAGCCCGACGCTATCTGGGGCAGGTAAGTCCGCTCCAAAAGCGATAGGGGTTTTCTTTCAACTACAATAGCCATGGGAAATATGTTTTAAATTGAGGACAAGCACATGTAGAACACGAGGTTTGCAATGGCAATCGGCAGGGTTATCTTCCAGCCAATACGCATTACTTGGTCGTACCTGAAACGCGGGAGAGTCCATCTCACCCATATCATAAAAAACAGCATCATAGCGATTTTTACGATAAACGTCAGCAGCGAAAGCAGGACGGAAATCCAGCCCCACGCCTGCGGCCATTCCAGACCGGGGAACGGATTCCACCCGCCGAGGAATAATACTATAAACAGCGACGACCCCGCCACCATGTGCCCGTATTCACCGACGAAGAACAGCCCGAATTTAAATGAGCCGTACTCCGTATGGTATCCGCTTACGAGGTCGGTTTCGCTTTCCGCCATATCAAAAGGCAGCCTGTTTGTTTCAGCGAACAGGCATATGAGAAATATTAGCGCCGAAACGGGCTGTGTCAGGCAGAACCACCAGTTTCCGGACTGGTAATTCCCTATTTCAAAAAGGCTCAGCGGATTTTGAACCGAAGCCGATATCCAAAGCACTATCGGCAAAACGCTAAGTCCCATGCAAAGCTCAAAGCTGATGACCTGCGCCGAAGCCCTCATTGCGCCCAAATACGGGAATTTGCTGTTTGACGACCAGCCGGCCATGCACGAGGCAAACACTCCGAGGGAACTTACCGCGAGAGCCGCGAGCAAACTTATGTCGATATCGCATGCGGCAATCGGGCGCGGCGAGCCGTTATCCCACCAGACTCCAAACGGCAGTAGACCCGCAACTACAAGCACGGGTGCAAGCGCCATTATAGGAGCTGCAACATACCATATTTTGCGCACATGGTTTGGAATCGGATCCTCTTTAAAAAGGAATTTTAGGCCGTCCGCCACGAGCTGCATCAGCCCGTTCTTTTTCAGAAAATTGCCAACGAGCGGTATCGCCGCAACGAGCGGTATCGCCGTCCGATTGGGCCCGTACCGCCCCTGGATATACGCGCATATTTTGCGCTCCGCCACGACGCTAAGCCCAGCGAAGCACATCACGAGCATTATCGCCCCCAGCGCGAATAATATTTGCAGGAGAACGTCGCAAACTGTCGCGGACGCTAGCGCGGCGTTTAGAATGGAAGTGTTTTGAAGTAAGACCATTTTATTCTCCTTGCTTTTTTGCAGGCTCGAAGTGAAGCGCCGCAGTCTCCGGGAATTTTATGTCGGAAAATTTCGAGCCGTCGATTAGCACGCCCGAATCGCCCACCCGCGCGACATCTTTTAGCATTTCAATTTTCGAGGCCATTACCGAGCGGATTTCCCCGACAGTCGGCGTCTTGAAAGATTCGTTTGCTATTTTGCGCAGCAGAGCCGAGAGCAGCTCAATTTCGTCGAGGCTGTTGGCCGGCGGATTTATCGCGCGCTCGAATCTCTGGACTCTGAACTGGCGGTTTATCCAAAGGCCGTCCTTTTCAAATTCGCTGCGCAGGGGAATGCATATTTTTGCCGATTCGCTCGTGCGGTTTTCGAGCGCGCCGCAATATATAATGTTGGCGGACTTAAAATCCTTGGAGTCTAGCCCGAGGGATTTCAAATCTTCGCGGAAGCACAGTACCGTCTTAATCGCGCCAGAGCGTATTTCATTTGCAAGGGCGTCGAGCGTAGAAGAGGGATATTCCTTGATGAGTCCGGTGACGAAAGCCCCGCGCATATTCGGTGTGCGGTCGGCGGACACGAGCTTGCCGTCGTCCTCGCCAATGTGGCTTGCCATGTAAACTTTCGCCGAGCATTTTTCCGCAAGCTCCGCAATCAAAAACTGTTCTTCGAGCGTCTGCCAACCGTTTGCCACTATCGCCAGGCCGCCGAGCTTCGAGATTTCCACAGCCCTATCCACCGCGTACGACAAATCGCACGGCGACGAATCAATGCGCGGGATTTTCAGCCTGTTTTCCGGGCGGAAGCGCTCGTGGACATATCTGCCGCTGTCGCTCATAAACATGTCGTTGACAGCCGGATTTTCGCGCGGGGTTATGCGGTAGATTTTGTCGCCGCGCGACCATACTCGCGTGTTAACGCCCGCGCTGCTTTCGGCGCAAATGCTTTTTGCGGTCTTTAAGAACCAAGTGCGCATTTTAAAGCGGAAGGCCTTTTCCGTTAGCGCGCCCACAGGGCAACCGTCGACAACATTGAGCAGGTAATTTGAATCGTTGTCGTCGCCGTAAACGGATATCTGCGTCTTTGAGCCCCTCTTTGTGAAACCAAATATGCTTTTGCCGATGAACTCGTTGCAGAAACGTATGCAGCGCGAGCACTCTATGCAGCGTTCGCTGTCGAGCATAATTTTGCCCGCAACCTCGACCTTTTTCGGCTTTACATTCTTGCTTTCGATATACCTCGACTCTCCCGCGCCGTACCTGTTGGCGTATTCTTGGAGTTTGCATTCGCCCGCCTTGTCGCAGATGGGGCAGTCGAGAGGGTGGTTTAGAAGCAGAAATTCGAGCACGCTTTTGCGGCAGTTTTTCACCGCTTCAGAGTCGGTGACAATGTGCATGTTTTCGGCGACGGTAGTTCCGCAAGCTATTGCCGGTTTCGGCATAAAAGCAATTTCCGGGGAGCCGTCGGATTTTTTGAGAAGCGCCCCGGTGGCTCTGTCGCGCGCGGGGAGACCTATCGTCACGAGGCACATTCTGCAAGACCCCGCCACTTTCAGATTTGGGTGGTAGCAGAAAAACGGAATCTCCACCCCGACCGAACGGCAGGCTTCAAGGACACTCATTCCAGCCTTGACATTGTAGTCGGTGCCGTTGACGTTGATTTTTACCAGTTGGATTTCCATGCTAAATAAGTCTGTAAGCGTTGTTGTCGAGCCTCGCCTGGCCGCCGACGGCCTGTTGGCGGCGGATTTTCTCGAAGTATTCGTCGCGGAATTTTGAAACGTTGCTTTGAACCGGCCAAGCGGCGCCTTCGCCGAGAGCGCAAATCGTGCGGCCGCAGATGTTGTCAGCCACGCTTTTGAGGAGGTCGACGTCCTCCATTCTGCCCCAGCCTTCGCATATGCGCTTTGTGATTCTCGACATCCAAAGAGTTCCCTCGCGGCAGGGCGTGCATTGGCCGCAACTTTCGTGCGCGTAGAACTGGCTGAGGTTTGCGAGGGCTTCAACCATGTCGATGGTGTTGTCCATGACTATTATTCCGCACGAGCCTATCGCCGTGCCGCACTGCATAAACGACGCCGAATCGAGCGGAATGTCCTCCACCCTTCTTTCAGATGTCGTTCCGTCGGCGTTTTTCACGGTGAATTTTTCGTCCCAGCGCAGAATCTTCATAGACGAGCCTCCCGGGATAATCGCCTTAAACCTGCGCCCGGGGAGCGGGCCGCCGCAAAGGTCGTGCAAAAGCTCTCCGAGAGTGCATTCGCCCGTAGTGATTTCGTACCTGCCGGGCTTTTGGACCAATCCGCTTACCCCCCATACATGGGTTCCGGGATCCGCCGGGCAGCCTATTTTTGACACGGCCTCTCCGCCGCGCTTAAAGATTTCCGGAATCCAGCAAACTGTCTCAACATTGTTTACTGCGGTCGGGCAGTCGTAAAGCCCCTTTACCGCAGGGAAATACGGCGGCTTTATGCGCGGATACGCCCTGCCCCCTGCAAGGGAGGAAATGAGCCCCGTTTCTTCGCCGCATACATAGCAACCCGCCCCGCGCGAAACAGTGATGTCGCAACAATAGTCCGAACCGCAAATATTTTTGCCTACAAAGCCGCGCTCGCGCGCTTCCGCAATGGCCTTTTGAAGGATTCTGTACCCGTTTATGTATTCGCCCCTTATATATATGAAAGCTTGTGCGGCATTTATTGCGTAGCAGGCGCACATTATTCCCTCTATTATTTTGTGCGGGTCTTGATATATTAAAAGCCTGTCCTTGCAAGTGCCGGGCTCGGATTCGTCGGCGTTGCATATAAGGTAAATCGGCTTGCCGCTCTTGCGGTCGAGAAATTTCCATTTAGTTCCGGTAGGGAAGCCCGCGCCGCCCCTGCCCTTGATTTTTGATTTTTCAACCTCCGCGCAAAGCTCCTCGCGCGGGCGTTTCACGGTCTCCGCCAAGACTGCGTATCCGCCGTCCGAGAGATATTTTTCAATCGATGCGTTCCAACCTTCAAGGCCTATATGGCTGTAAATTATTCTGTTTTCCTTTGCGGGCATGGCGTCATCCTTTATATGCGGGAGATTCAAAATCGCCCTCTGCGTTTGGTTCGCCGTCGAACGGAGCCGGCGCAAGAGAGCCGTCCGCGTCCATCGCCGATATTTTTTCAACAAATTTGTCGGCCTCCTCCGGGAGAACCTTTTCAAAGAGCTTGTCGTTTACCTGCACGTTGGGAGCCTTTGCGCAATTGCCGAGGCACTCCACAAATTCGAGCGTGTAAATGCCGCGGGTCTCTCCTATGGGGCAGTTCACGAGCTTGGATATCTCGTGCCCGAGCTTTATCGAGCCCGCCATCGCGCACGAAAGCGTGCGGCAGACTTTTATGTGGATCCGCCCGCGCGGTTTAGTTGAAAACATCGGGTAGAACGATATCATTCCGTAGACCTCTATGGGGCGGACGCCGAGCTTGTCGGCGGCGAATTTTATCGCGTCGTCGTCAAAGTATCCGAAATTTTCCTGAATCGTGTGAAGCAGCATCATCGCGGCGGATTTCTTTCGCGGATATTGGGCGATAATCGCGTCGCATTTTTTTTCGATTTCGGGGGTGATTTCCATTGTAAAAGCTCCGTTTTATCTGTCGCACTCTCCGAGGACGAAGTCCATCGAGCCCAGTATTATCGGCACATCGCTGATATGGTGCCCGGGTATTAGCGTCTGCATCGCGCAGAGGCTTACGAAGGAAGGCGCGCGTATTTTTACGCGGTACGGCACACCGCCGCCGTTGGACATTATGAAGAACCCCAGCGCGCCCTTCGGATTTTCCGCCTCAAAGTACGCCTCTCCCGCCGGGAGGTCAGGCCCCTGCGTGGTTATTATGAAGTTGTTTATTAGGTTCTCCATATATTTGAGAACTTTTGTCTTTTCTGGCGGGGTTATATGCGGATTGTCTATGCATATGGGGCCGTCGGGCATTTTCTCTATCGCTTGGCGGACTATGCGTATGCTCTGGCGCATTTCTTCGATTCGCACGAGCCATCTGTCGTAGCAGTCGCCGTTTATGCCTATTGCGACGTCGAAATCGTAGTCTTCGTAGCCGAGGTACGGCACGTCTTTGCGGAGGTCGCTGGCCACCCCGCTCGCGCGCAAATTGGCGCCCGTAAGCCCCCACTGCATTGCCTCGTCAGCGCTTATTACGCCTATGCCGACAGCCCTGTCCATAAAGATTTTATTGCGGGTTATCAGGGCGTCTATTTCGTCGAGGGCGGGTAGAAATTGGTTCGCAAAAGCGTTTACCGCGCCCAGCCAGCCTTCGGGAATATCGCGGCGCATTCCGCCGACGCGCGCAAAAGATGTCGTAAGCCTCGCCCCGGTAAGCTGTTCAAACAGCGTGTACAGCTTTTCGCGCTGCGTGTAGCAATACATAAAAACCGTCCAAGAGCCGGCGTCCATGCCGTACGCGGCGATTCCTATCAAGTGGCTCGCTATGCGCGAGAGCTCGCAGCATATTACCCTCAGAGCCTTGCAGCGCGGAGTGACATCTATGCCGGCGAGCTTTTCGGCGCACAGGCAGTAGGCTATATTGTTGCAGAGCGGCGCAAGGTAGTCGAGCCTGTCGGTGAAGGGCACAAACTGGTTGTACGTCATATTTTCCGCGAGTTTTTCCTGCCCGCGGTGCAGCTGCCCTATTATCGGGTCGCAACGCGTCACGAGGTCCCCGTCGAGCTCGAGTTTTAGGCGGAGAACTCCGTGTGTTGCGGGGTGGTTCGGCCCGAGATTTACAATCATCTTCTCGCCGATTCTGTCCGCGCCGAGGTTTGCGGGTTCGGGGTATGTAAATTCTTCTTGCATTTTTTCAGGAAATTAAGCGTTGCCGTTTTCGCCGCTCGGAAATTCCGCACTGCGCGGCTCCCGTTGCGAGGCGAAAACCGTCGGTTTTGACGGCGAATGGAATGGGCCGCCCTCCTCCGGAGCGGGAACTACTTTTGTAGCGTCTTCGTTGTCCGCAAAAGTGTCTGGAAGCGGCGCTTCGCGCCCCGCGAGCGGGAAATCCTTGCGGAGCGGATGCCACGGGTATGAATCCCACATCAGAATGCGCCTTAAAGACGGGTGCCCTTCAAACGTTATGCCCATGAGGTCGAACGCTTCGCGCTCGTGCCAGTCAGCCCCTTTGAAAACTCCGCACAGGGAGGGCAGCGACGGATTTTCGGAATCCGCGCACATGCACACCAGCCGCGCGTATTTTTTCTTGGAGTGCGAATAAAAGTGGTAAACCGCTCCAAAGCGTGGATTGCTGTCAACTCCCATGTCTATTGACGCGATGTCTTGCAGGGAATTGCAGTCAAAGCTGTCTCTGAGGGTTTTTGCGGCCTTTACGAGATTTTCCGGCGGGCAGTCGAAAGCTACGATTGAGTCGATCGATTTTCGCGGCTTTAAGAAGGGGAGTTCGGAAATTATTTTTTCGCTGTCCATATATATTATTTTGCCGAAAACAGATTTTTTGCGGATCTTTCGGTGCGTATTTTGTTTTGCAGAGAAACCATTGCGTCGAGCAATGCTTCCGGGCGCGGCGGGCAACCGCTTATGTATATGTCGACCGGAATTATCCTGTCGACCCCTTGGAGCGTCGAGTAAGTCCGGAACATTCCCCCGGAAGACGCGCATGCGCCCATAGCTATTACCCATTTGGGAGCCGTCATTTGGTCGTATATGCGCTTTATTGCGCCCGCCATTTTATAGGTCACAGTTCCCGCTACTATCATGCAGTCGGCCTGCCTCGGCGAGAAGCGCATTACTTCCATTCCGAAGCGTCCGATGTCGAAACGCGAACCGCCAACCGCCATTAGTTCTATTGCGCAACAGGCCAACCCCATTGGTTGCGGCCATACCGAATTAGCCCTAACCCAGTTTATGGCTGCGTCCAATTTGGTATAGACAAATCCCTGCTCGCCTTTGGTGTCGAAACCCTTGATTGCACTATTATCCATAATGAAATTTTCCACATAAAATATAACCCGCTTTTTAAAATACAACAAAATTTTAGACAGGCAAAATCGCCAAATTGACGCATTTTTTATAAAATTGCCTTTGCCGGCTCTATCTTCTCAACTATCAAAGCCCAAAGGCTCCGTTCAGCCATTTGCGGGAACACTATCCGCAAGAGCATATTCCCGCAAACAAGCAGCCAAATATTTCGCAGGCTTCGGAAACAAATTGTGGGCAGCCCCCCTGCGCGCATTTTCGGCATTTTTTTTGAGCAGTTTTGCTCATTTTATACGGACCGCCTCAAAGAAACAGTCGCACAAAAATCCCGATTGAATTTCAGCTTGAATAATTGCAGATAAAGTGCAGCGGCGCCAATGAGGGCAACTTGCCTTTGAAATTAAAAGCCAAACGATATCGCAAGTGCCAAGCGTCAAAAGCTATTTTGAAAAAATGAAATCCCGACAGATACTGGCGGAATAAAAATTAAAATACAAAAATAAAGAAAAGACTTCCGCCCTTCATTAAAAAAAAATCCGCCTCCTTTTAGAGGCGGACTTTTTATAGAGCGATAAAAATCTATTCTTTGAATTCAAACTCGTGGACAGACCACCATTTGTCCGAATTTACGCCGGAAACAATCTTAAATATCCTGGCGCTGACGGGAGGCTCGAAAGAAACCTCCAAAACGCCTCCGTTCTTTGAAGATTTGAATGGCACTTCGGACAACGAATTCATCGATTTTCCGGCAAACACCTTGAATGCCGACGGGAAATCGCTCTGCGAATAGCCGAGATTGAACAATAGCTTGGAGATTTTTTTCGGAGACTTGAAGTCTATGCCAAGCCAAGCGCCCTTCTCGATATTTTTATTGCTCGACCAGCGCGAACCTTCGCTTCCGTCAAGGGCGGAGTTGAAGTCTATGATAATTCCGTTAAAGGCGAACGCGGGGTCTTTAGAGTTGTCGTCTTGCACGTATTTATCCTTGAATTCGACTTCGTGAATCGACCACCAGTTGGAACTCTTATCGGCAGTTGCGAGGAGTTTAACAACCTGCGCGGAAATCGGCTTCTCGAACCCTATTTTAAGGATTCCCTTTTTCTTGGATACAATGCATTCAACTTCGCGCGCGGAAGCCGCCGTCGGCCCCGCAAGAACTTTAAAGCTGTCCGGGAAGTCGCTCTGCGATGTGCCAAGATTAAAGTCTATTTCCCCTATTTTCTTGGGATAGCCGAAGTCGAAGGCAATCCAGTGTCCCTTGCGGATGAGGGAGCCGTTTGTCCAGCGCGTTGACGGATTTTTGTCGAGCGCATTGTGGAAGTTGGACTCGCCCTCGGAGCTCTGGAACGCCATCTTTATCTTGGAAAGCGTCTTTTGTGCTTTGTCGGCCTCGGCGGTTTTGCCGATTTCCCTCAGGATTTCAACGCCGCGCGGAGTGGGCTTGCGAACCATTATGTCGGCCGCCCTGTCCTTTTCCTCTTGGCGGATTGCGCTGTTCATTATGTAGTTTGCGGAGTCGTCGTCAAAGCTGCAGCGGCTCGCAACATCGACAATCGCAATCTGCGCAAGCGTTTTTTCCCGGTCGTCGGAAGACGCTTTCGCTATCTGTACGAGCGGCTCAAAAGCCAAGGCGTTTTCAAATTCGCCAAGAGCCTTTATGGCTTCCGTTTTGAATCCTTCGGAGTAAGCCTTTTTGCAAAGCTCGACAGCCCTGCTGTCGGAAGCGTAGCGCACGAGTCTTAGCAACATTTTTTTCGTCGCAGCGTCGCACTTGTCATAGGCGGCCTCCACATGCGCAAACATATTCGGCTCAAAGTAGGACTGCGCCGTGCGTATGAGAGCTTTCAAGGCTTCTGTTTTTACTTTTTTGTCGGTCTCGCCGGGCAGGTACTTGGCGACTGTCGAAAATACTTCCGTATTTGCGATGCTGGCGGCGGTCTTCATTATCGACGCCTTAAGCTCGGGCGACTTGCTTTCGTACCCTGCAAAAAGCTCCTTGACCATTCTGTCGAGGTTCATTCTCACAAGGCACGCCGTTATTAGAGCCGTCTGGCTCGCGTCGGCACTTGCCGACTTTTCTAGAAGGGTTTTCGCAGTATCGGGAGACTTTATTGAAACTATGTATGAAGCAACATTCGCAACATATCCGCCATGAAGGAATTTTGCGCCCTTTAATATATTGGGAATGTCTTTGTCCGAGCCTGCCTTCGCTGCGGCGAACGCCAACGCGACAGTCATATCGGCATTAGTCGGCTCCAATTTCAGGGCTTCCGACAAATCTCCGCCGCGGGCGGCGATTGTATATATTAGACGGGTTTTTCCGTTGTCGTCGAGGTTTGCGAATTTGAGGTACTCGGGCATCGGCACATCGGGATTGTCCGCCAAGAATTTCATCAGGCGGCACTGTTCCCTGAATCCCTGCGGCAATTCTTCGGGCACTTTAAACTTGCGTTCGCGCGCGTAGGGAACATTGCGCTTTTTGAAGTGGTCAACCGCATTCGAGAGCCTTCCCCTTATGCCTTCGCTGCCCGCATCTTTCATCAGGCGCTCAAATTTTCTGCAGCTTGCCTTGTTTGATATTCCGGTAGCCCACAGAAGTTCGGCGAGCATTGAGCGGTAATATTCAGTGCCTTTTTTCTGGGAAATTTGGTCGTAAATAAACTTCTCTATTTCCGCGCAATATTTCTTGTCGAAGTTGTTGGAGAATACGCCGAAAATAACTTCGTTTATCTCTTTGTCGCCCTTGCCGTAGTCGAATGTCGACATTGCCTCTATCTGTTGTACGGTCGGGGCGTCGCAAATTGCGCCGACGGGGCGCTTCGTTCCCATGGGAATTGACGATGTGTCGGCTTTTAGGTCGCCGCATGCGAACTGGACCAAACGCATCAACATTTCCTGAATGCGCGGATTCGCATAGTTGTTCCAGTCGTGGCCGAAGCCGAAATAGGCTACTCTTCCGTTGCCTTCGCTCTTAATCCAGACAACGCCAATATCTTTGTCGTCGCGGATCTTCGGGGGATTTAGCCTATCGTTCTCGCGCAGGAAATAGCTCTGGTCGGTATCCAAGCGTATGAGGATTCTGCATTTCGAGCGGTCGTAGGACTTGCCCATCATGTAGATTTCATCATAGACCATAAAGCCGTTTGAAGGCCATATCCCCTTTGTTATCGGAGAATTTTCATCGTCTATTGAGAACATGTACTTCGGGGACATAACGCCGGTCCAGCCTCCGAGAGTCCACGGGTGGGCGACAAAGTCTCCCCCAAGCAAGTTTGTGTATTCCCAGCAGCGGATATTGTCGTAGTTGTAGCAGTCGGGAGCCGAGTGCAATCCGACGACGCCGCCGCCATTCTTGACGTATTCGATAAGGTTTTTGCAGTATTGCAGCGAATTCTGAACCGCTTTTTTAGCCTCCTCCTTGGACATTTCGTCCAACTCCACATTTGTGGGTCCGAAGCATGCGGCGGTCGGGTTGTTGAGGATTACTACGTCGTATTTTTTAAGGTTTTCGGGCGTAAATTCGTTTACGTCATCGCTGATTACGGTTTCCCAAACGCCGAGCTTTTCGCCCATATGTTTTAGGACTTCCTTTGCGGCAACAATTCCGCCGTAGTGCCTAAACCCGGAAGTGCGCGAAAATATGAGCATTTTGCGCGGCTTTGCGGGGGCGACCGCCGCCTTTGCAGGCGAGGCGTCGTGGAGCTTCTTAATTCTGTCCTGGCCGAAAACCGGATCGGGCTGATATTTCATTTTCACCTGGCCAAATACTGGCAACACGGCGAACGCGGCGGCCGCCGCGAGGAAGAGTGTCGTAAGTTTTTTCATCAAAAGTCCTCCGGTAGAAATTAGAATACCTTAGCCCATTCGCCGCGGTTTTCGCGCCACATTAGCGAAACGGCCTCTGGATCGTTAACGAAAGTCGAGTTCTTCCAATCCCATTCGAGCATGCGGCCGAGCCTATGGGCAATGGTTCCCATTATGCACATGTTGGAAGACGATACGCCTGCCTCTACGGGGCATATTGTGGGCCTTCCGGTAAGAATGCTTTCTATAAAGTTGCGGTTGTGGTTTCCGAAGCCGTTCACATAGGCCGATTCCTGGCCTTCAGGAAGCTTTACGTTCATAAGCGACGGCGAGCTTGCCCAGAAGAATCCGCCGCGGCTTGCGCACGCCGTTCCTTCAGTGCCGATGAAGGTTACCATCGGGCTGAGGTTGTTTGCGCCGAGTTTTTTCAAATGTTCAGTCGGATGGCCGTAGAACACCTTTGTGCCGTTTTCGTATTCGTAGTAAAGGCTACGCTTGTCGTGTATATTAGAGGGGTTTTGGGCGGTGTACGGACGCACGTATTTCGGGCCTTTGCCGTCCATATTCAATCCCCATTGGGCGATGTCGAAGTGGTGCGCGCCCCAGTCGCCCTGCATGCCGTTGCCGTAGTCGTAGTGCCATCTCCATGCGCCCCATTCGTATCCGAAGCGCCCGCCGCGGGCGTTCTCCGGAAGGAGCGGGTGCAGCAGATGCCGCGAATAGGGCCTCATCGGGGCGGGCCCTACCCACATTTCCCAATCCATTGTCGCCGGTAGCTCTTCCGCCGGCCAGTTGTAAAATACCGGGAACCTCCAAGGCACTGCGCAAAATACGGCTTTTATCTCGCCGAGCATTCCCGTGCGCGCGAGCTGCACGGCATTCCTAAACGAAGTCTCGCTGCGCTGCTGCGAGCCTGTCTGGAATACTACTCCGGCGGCCTTGACGGCCTTCAAAACCTGTTCGCCCTCCTGTATCGAGAAAGTCAAGGGCTTTTCGCAATACACGTGCTTGCCGGCGCGCGCGGCGAGTATGCTCATTATTGCGTGCCAGTGGTCGGGAGTGGCTATCGAAACTGCGTCTATCGACGGGTCGGCGAGCAATTCGCGGAAGTCGCGGAAAGTCTTTACCTCCACGGACTGTCCGCGGTTTTTATAATCGTTCTCCAATTTCTGCTTGGCCCACGCCGTGCGCTCCGTATCGACGTCGCAAACGGCTGTCAACCTGCAAACGTCCATTCCAGCGTAGCTTAAATGCGCGGGAACCTGTTTGCCTATGCCTATTACGGCTACATTTACTTTTTCATTTGGCGAACCGTTCGCCAACAAGTCTCTGGCAATAAAAAAGGGAGCCGCCGCCGCAGTCGCGAAGGCCGTCCGCTTTATAAAGCTTCTTCTGTTTATTTTTTCTTCTTTCATAAATGTCTTTTACTTCATTGGAATTGCATAAAGACTCACAATCAAGGCACTATGCGGCGTGCGCAAGTTGAGGGCGTTTTTGTAAAATTTTTCACAATTTAACGAATAGTCAAGCATTAAAAAAACGCCTAAACCAAGCTGAAAACAAACTTGTCTATCGTAAGAAGGCGGCTCAAATTAGCGCCTTCTTTTGCCGCCTTTGCCGCAGCCCTTGCGGCCGCCCTTTTCCCTGCGTCCGCCAAACTCTTTATAGCTTTTATTCTTAGACTTTCGGGCGTCGGCGATTTTCGCGCCCGCAAAGCCGCTTTCGCCGCGCTCGTTCAAAGGCTGTGCGCAATCCGCAAGCCGGAAGTCTATTTGGCGCTTAAATCTGTCGACACTCTCCACATCGACATACACTTTGTCGCCTGCGCGGAAGGTGGTGCCCGTCCGCCTGCCCCTAAGCTCTGTGCCGTCGTCGGAAAGATGGTATATGTCGTCGTGCAATGTGCGCAAATGGACAAACCCGTACGCTTGCGACTGCGTCAAATCCACAAAAAATCCGTGGTTTGAAAGCGACGTCACTATCGCTTCAAACGCATTGCCCTTGCCTATTCTGCGCTCAAAATACTCCATCAATTTTATTTTGTGCGACTCCCTCTCGGCCTCCGTGCTGTTGCCTTCCGTGCGCGTTATCGCCTCAGCCACGGCTTCAAGCTCCGTCTTTGCAAGAGCCGCAGGAGCGTATTTCGGAGCCGTTGGGATTTTGCGCTCCCACAGCATGCGGTCGAAGCACCTGTGCACTGTGAGGTCTGCATAGCGGCGTATCGGAGAGGTAAAATGGGCGTAAAAGCGCATGTACAGCCCGTAGTGCCCGTCGGGGCTAGCCCTGTACTCCGCCCTCTTGAGGCTACGCAAAAACATTGTTTTTAGAATGTACGCCTGCGGATGGGCGTTTATCTGCTCGAGCAGCTTTATTATTTCACGGCGGCTTGTGAGGTCGCCGCATTCAATTCCGAAGGGTTCAAGCTCGTCGCGGAGTTCGGATAGCTTGTCGGGGTCAGGCTCGTCGTGGACGCGCGATATGTATGGAATTTTAGCCCCGAAAAGCGCCTTCGACACTTCCCTGTTTGCCGCAAGCATAAACTCCTCCACAAGCTGGTGGCTCTCGTTGTATTCTATTTTTTCGATTCTGTCGGCGTAGCCGTCTTTATCGCAAAAAATTTTAAACTCCGGCATATTCAGGTCGAGGCTTCCCTCCTTCATTCTGCGCTGGCGCATGCCCGAGGCTATGCCCCACAAGGTGCGGACCATCTTTTGAAGCGCCGCTAGGCTCTCGGGAGAAAGCTCAGTCAAATCCTTGCCGGAAAACGCCGTCTCGTAGTTTTCGGGTGGCCTTACAGCCGCCGCCTCGCCGAGATTGTCGAGCGTTATCAGCGCGTGCGCCTGCTCGTATGACAGCCTCTTGGAGCTGCGTATCACCGAATTTGCAAAATGCGTATCCAAAATATTTCCGTTCGGGCTAACTGTCAGAAATACGCTTTTTACGAGCCTGTCTTCGTCCTCTACAAGGCTGCATATGCCGTTTGAGAGCTTAAACGGCAGCATGGGGATAACCGTTCCAACAAGATATGTGGAATTCCCGCGTTTTGCGGCCTCGCGGTCGAGCGGCGAAGATAGCTTTACGTATTTTGAGACGTCCGCTATGTGGACTCCGACTTCGTAGTTTCCCCCCTCGGCAGGGCGCAGGGATATTGCGTCGTCGAAGTCTTTTGCGTCTTCCGGGTCAATGGTTATTGTGGGAATTGAGCGCGCGTCGAACCTCCCGGATATGTCGCGGGCCGAGACTTCGCTAGGGACGGAATCCGCGCATTTTTCGACATCTTCCGGGAAGGTTTCCGAGAGGTCGTATTTCACAAGTATCGAGCGGTACTCCGCCATCGGCGTGTGGCTCTCTCCAAGATTCTCCACTATCTCGCCAGTGGGATTCATATGCTTTTGAACCCACTCGTTCAGGCGGACAACCACTTTGTCGTTCTCCTTCGGGGGCGGAACGACTCCAGATTTCGCCGGGTCTGAAACAATTACGTCGTAGAAAAACTTGGGGTCGTCCGGTACGACATGCCAGAACGAATACGATCTCCTAAGCGTCCCAACGACCTTGGAGTTCGCCCTCTCGAGAATTCTAATTACCTTTGCGTATCGAACGCCGTAGTTTGCGGCATTCCAATCGCGCCTTCCGTTTCTGCCTCTGCGCGGCTTGAAAGATTCCGGAAGCAGCCGCGCGAGAACTTTGTCGGAATTTAAGGCAACGCCAGTGTCCTCGGGTCGGATTTCTATTCTTTCGTCGGAGCCCGGAACGTCTAAAAATGCCCCGCCGCGCTGTCTAAACGCTATTGTTCCAGCCAGAAGGTTTAAATCGCCCGAAAGCCCATAGCGGTCGCCCTTCACTTTCGCCGCGGTGCCGTCCGCTATAAGGGAGTCCATCGCCTTCCGAAGGGGCGCGCAAGCCTTTCTTGAGAGGCCTAGGGCAGTCGCTATTTGCGGGAGAGTAAGCGGGGTGTAGCTTTTGCTCTTCATGAAGTCGAACAGGTCTTTTCGTATGTCGCTTTTCATTTGGATATGTTAAATATTTCAACAGGAACCATCGCGGCGATCGCAATCGCAGCCAAAAGTATTTCTATCCGCGCAAGCCTTATTCCATTTGCCTTACCTAACGCGCAAAGCATGAACGCCGCAAGCTGGGCGCAGAAAAGAACAGCCGCCGCCGCGAACTTCCAGTAAGCGGCCGACGATGCGCCCTCCGCCGCGGGAATGCCGGAAAGCGCGTAAAATCCGAGTGCCGCCGATATTATCATCGAAAACACCGAGCCCCCGACAGACATCGCCCCGAGCCTGTCGAGAGTTTCGAGCGACGGCAGCAGCCGCGAGAAAATTCCGCGCGACTTGTCCCTAAGCGAGCGCCTTTGCAAAATATATAAAATTCCGAAACACGCCGCCGCCGCCACAAATGCGTACGAAACGAGCGCAAGAATCGCGTGCATTCCGACCGCCGCCGACGCCCCTCCGCCGCCGCCCACCGACCTTACAAATGCGGGGCACCCGAGCGGCAATAGCGCCAATACGCAAGCCGGAAGCATCGAGAACACCCCCGTAAATTTCAGGCCGAAGAGAGCCGCCCCCGTCTGTATCAGCACAAAAGTCCAAACTATTATTTCGAGCAGCCCGTAAGGCGTGCCCGTCGGGAATTTTCCGTAGTGCGCCACAAACCATACGAGGGCCACCGTATGCGCCGCGAATCCCGCCAGCGCTGTTTTTAGGGACTTCCCCGCGGCTCCTCCCGCCCCGAAGTACGCCGAAACTCCGTAGAGCGCACCTGCCAGAAATATCAACGCAGCAAATATCATTTCATCCTCTCGAAAATTTCAGAAAATATAACAGCGTGGTCGGCCGAATCGTTAAGGCACGGGATATAATTGAATATTTTTCCGCCCGCGCCAAGAAAAACTTTCCGCAAATCGCCGTCGATTTCCACGAGTGTTTCTGTGCAATCGCATGCAAAACCCGGGCATATTACATTTATTCCGTACGAGCCGTCTTTTGCCATTTTTTCGGCCGTCTCTGAAGCGGAAGGCAAGAGCCACTTGACAATTCCGCCCATTTGCGACTGCCATGCGAGCGACACATCGGATATCTCCGCCGCGGCCGCAAACTTTTCGACAGTCTTCGAGCACTGCCCGGAATAATCTGTCCGCGAATTTTGGGAGACGGGTATCGAATGGAACGACGCCAATACAGGCAGACTTCTGTCGCCGTATTTTTTAAAGGAATTTGCGAGAGCTGAAACATATGCGGCATCGTCAAAGTAGTTTTCCTTAAATAGAAAACGCTCGCCCTCCCTGCGGTGGGAGAACACCTCCTTCTTAACGCTAAGGGTCGTGGAAGATGCCGACTGCGGGAACATCGGCACAAACCTGAATTCCCGCGCGCCCAAAGAGCGCGCCGCCCTCAAAGCGTCGGCAATCGAATCCCCTCCGTAGCGGTATGCCGCGAAGGTGTCGACAGCCGTAATCGAGGATATTTTCCGCGCGAGCGCCGAGCAGATCGCACGGAGCCTTGGAACCCCGTTTACCGATATTTTTTTTAGGTTTTCGAGATACGCCTCCGCCCTTTTAGACGCAATGCGGTACGCGAGCGGATAGCGAATGAAAAACGGCGCAGAAATAACCTCCGGATCCGACAAAAATTGGCGTAAAAAACTTTTAGCCGCCCCGACGGACAATTCCGACGGGCTTCCAGTGTTTACAAGTATGAATGCCTTTTTCACTTGCATTTTTCGGCAACGGAATCCGCCGCTTTTAGGGCGTTTTCTATACAGGCTCCCACTCCGACTCCGCCGCGGTATGAACCTATGAGGGCGAGCGAATTGAAGCGTTTTTCAGCCTCTGCGGCGGATTCGATTATATCCCCATATCCGATATTATACTGCGGGATTGCATGCTCCCAATAGAACATTTTTTCAAAGGCGGGCTCCGATTTCACCCCCAAGAGCTTTCGAATGTCACGCAATACTACTTTTCTCATTTCCTCCTGCGGAAGCGCCGCGAGTTCCGGGTGGCGCATGCCGCCAACATAGTTTGTAAGCGTGACAAACCCCTCAGGCGCGCGCCCGCAAAATATGCTCGATACGAAAAGCGAGCCGAGAATCGAAAAATCCTCGCGCTGCGGTATAAGCGCGCCAAAGCCGTCGAGCTTGTGCGATACATCTTGCCGCTTAAAGCCCATAGAATAGGTTGCCACTGGCGCGTAGACAATTTTAGAAAGCGGCTCCAGCGCGGCAGCGAGCGCCCCTCCCAAGGGCAGTGACTTTAAATCCGGCGCGGGAACGGCAATGACGAGCGCATCGTAAGTATCGCAGCAATCCTCGGCAGTCGTGCCCCAAGAGACCTCCCACCTTCCGTCGGCTGTGGAATCAATAGATATGAGGCGCGCGGACGTTTTCAATCCGTCGCCAATATCCTCCGACAATTTTTTGATGAGAGTTCCCATGCCGCCTTCAAAAGAGATCATCACGGGCTTAAAAATGTTCCCGGCGGCCTTTTTTTCCTTCATCGATTTTATAGCCCCGCGGATAATCGAGCCGTACTTTTGCTCAAAATTCCAAAATGCGGGGAAGGCGTATTTTATGGAAAGCCGCTTGGGATCCCCGCCATAGACGCCCGCCATGAAAGGGTTTATAGCGTAGTCGGAAACGTCCTTGCCGAGCCTGCGCTCAGAGAATTCTTCCACACTCGGTTCGCTGTCGGGGTTGGAGGGCCCGATAAACGGCTCCATAAAAAGCCTCAATTTCCCGAAAAACGAGAACAGGCGCGTAAACAGGAGCGACAATGGCCCCATCGGCACCGCGCGCGGCTTACCTCCGCGGACAAAAAACCGCTTCTTTGCGGCTGGCTTTGAGCGCTCTACTTTTTCGCCAAGGCCGGCGTCATCAAAAAATTTAAGAAGCCGCGGGCTTGTCACCATTACGGAATTTGTCCCGCTTTCGGCGCGGAAACCTCCCGATTCAAACGTGTGTATTACCCCTCCCGCGGCGTCGCGCCTTTCGATGACGGTGACTTCAAATCCTTTATTTTTAAGCTCCCAAGCGGCGGACAATCCGCTCACGCCGCCGCCCACGACAATAGCCTTTTTATTTTCCATCGCTCCACATAAAACCCGAAAGCACTCCCTTTTGCAAGTCTCTAATTCTCCATCGCCGTCCAATAAAATCCGCCGAAAAGTTAGACAAAAAAATAAAATGGGATATCTTCTATAAAATGCGAAAGCGACCGCATACCTTCCTAAAATAAGATATGTCCGCGCGCCTTCCCTAAATAATTTACTCCAACGCGGCTTCCTTAAATAATCGTCGCTTGCGCGCCTTGTTTACACCTGTGCAGTTTCATAAGATAACCGCCGCCTGCGCGGCAGATATAGGCGCGGCAAAAGTGCCCGACTTCAAAACCGAATATTTTAAAGTTGCGCAAAATAAAGAAAACAGCCTGCCGAAAATCCGCCGCTCGGTAATTTACTTAAGAGCGGAACAAAATGCAGACAAAACCCTTCAAAAGAATCTTGCCTACTTTTAGATAAAACTGCATTATTGTAAAACTATGGAAGAAGTAATAATTATCGGAAGCGGCTGCGCTGGAATGGGCGCCGCAATCTACACCGCAAGGGCGGGAATGTCGCCGCTGGTGATTGAAGGCTCCCAGCCGGGAGGGCTACTAACCACGACAAGCGACGTCGAAAACTTCCCCGGATTCCCCGAGGGCGTAAACGGCTTCGACCTCCTTTGGAAAATGCGCGAACAAGCCCAGAAATTCGGTGCAAAAATAGAAAACGCCGTCGTCGAAAAAGTGGACTTCGGCTCCGAAACAAAAAAAGTGTTTTGTGAGGGCGGTAAATCGTTCGAGGCAAAGAAAATCATAGTCGCTACAGGCTCGTCGCCCCGCATGACCGGCGCGAAGGGAGAAGCCGAGATGTACGGCGGCAAGGGAGTGTCGGCGTGCGCGACATGCGACGGCGCATTTTACCGCGGCAAAGACGTAGTAGTAGTGGGCGGCGGAGACTCCGCTTGCGAGGAGGCGGTTTTCCTGACAAGATTTTGCTCGTCGGTGAAGATAATCCACCGCCGCAACGAATTCCGCGCCTCAAAAATCATGGCCGACCGCGCGCTCGCCAACCCTAAAATAGAGCCCGTTTGGGACAGCGTCGTCGAGGAGGTAATCCCGGACGAAAACGGAATTTGCCGCGGCGTACTCGTCCGCAACGTAAAGACGGGCGTTAAAACAGAAATACCCTGCAAGGGGGTTTTTGTAGCGATAGGGCACACGCCGAACACCGGAATTTTTAAGGGGATATTGGATATGGACGCCGACGGATACATAACCCCGATACCCGGCACACAGGTAAAAACGAACATCGAGAACGTATTTGTAGCCGGAGACTGCTCAGACAGGACTTTCCGCCAGGCAATTACCGCCTCCGCCATGGGCTGCATGGCGGCGATTCTCGCAACAGTCTGATTTAAGGAAGCAAGAAGCAGCATGATAAAAATCAAAACAGCAATAAAAGAGGCGCTGTCCGATCCGCTTGAAGACCATTTTTGCGAGCTCGTGCGCTCAAACTGGGGAATAGAAAAAGTCGACGACAAATCTCCGACGGTTCTCTTCGGCTTTTTTGAGACGCCCGACGACGCCGCCGCCGAATACGGCGAGCTCCGCAAAGCCTTCCCTGCGCTTCCCGAAAGCTACGACACCGAAGCCGTAAACGACGCCGACTGGCAAAACGAATACAAAAAATACCTAAAACCGTGGGATTGCCGCGGGCTGCACTGGGTGCCCGTCTGGATGAAGGGCGAATACCGCGTGCCCGAATCCGACAAGGCGCTCTACTTCGACGCCGGAATGGCCTTCGGAACGGGCGACCACCCGACAACAAGGCTCTGCGCAATGGCATTGATAGACGCCCTTGCGGACAACCCCAAAGATAAGTCCGTCATAGACGCAGGCTGCGGCTCCGGAATTTTGGCTATTAGCGCGTACCTTTTGGGCGCAAGAAAAGTGTTCGGATTTGACCGCGACCCGGAAGCCGTGAAAGTAAGCATTGAAAACGCCGAATTTAACGCAATACCAAAGGGCGCGATAGAGTTTGTCCACTCGGGGATAGAAATGGCGCTCGCCGGGAGGAAGGCGGACATTCTGCTTGCGAATATAATTTCCGATGTTTTGTGCATATACGCCGACAACCTGATAGACGCTGTAAACCCCGGCGGAAGGCTCATACTCAGCGGGATTCTCGCCGCAGAAAACGACGAAGTCAAAGAATGTTTTGCAAGCAGGTGCAAGAGGGCAAAGTCAATAGAATCCGCGGTTATGGGGGAATGGTCGAGCCTCGTCATAGAGATGGAGAAGTAAAGTGAAAATAAGGCTTTCAGAGCTTAAAAATTTCGGCGAACAAGACAGGCGCAAGACATTTACAGCTACTGTCCTGTTGCGCTCGAAAACCGTAAAAACTGCGAAGAACAATACGGAATTTCTCGTGCTGGAATTTGTCGACAACTCCGGTTCAATGACCGCGATGTGCTTCGACGGGGCGCCGACGTACGCCGTCTTGCAGGACGCCCCCGTAGGCACAGCATTCGAGATATGCGCAAGCGTCGATTTTTTTAACGGGAGGCCAAGCCCCAAAATAGAGTCCGCGCGCAAGCTCTCGGACGAGGAGACTGCGGCGGAAATGCCTTTTTTGGTTGCCGTGTCGAAATACGACCCCGCCGCGATGAAAGCTGAGCTGCTCGACTATGCCGGCAAAATATCAAACGAAGCCCTGCGCGGCACGGTAATCTACGCCCTAAACGAGCGCGAAACTTTCTTTACCTCGACTGCCGCCGTAAAAATGCACCACGCATACATGTATGGATTGCTAGAGCATTCCTTGAAAATGGCGCGAATGGCCGACAAGCTCTTGCCCCTATATCCGTTTGTCGACGCCGATTTGGCGATAGCCGGCTGCATACTGCACGATATAGGAAAAACTGTGGAATATTCGCAGGGGCTTGTGACCGACCGCACGCGCGAGGGGATATTGCAGGGGCATGTCGTTCTCGGGTACAGGATAGTCAGGCGGGCGGGAATTAAAAACGCGCTGCCTGCGGACATACTGTTGAGATTGGAGCACATAATATTGAGCCACCAGGGCGAGCCCGAGTGGGGGGCGGCCGTTCGTGCCGCGACTCCCGAAGCGGTGTTTGTATCCACAATAGACAACTTTGACGCAAAAATGGGCGCGCTCGAAGCCGCGCTCGACACTGCGGAAGGAGCCGAATTTGTGGAAGTGCCGGCCCTTAAAGTAAAACTTCTTGCCGACAGGCCGGATTACAGCGCGGAGGAAAAATGAGCCGTATAAAAATTTGCATAGCAACTTCCAACGCGCACAAGATATCCGAATTCCGCGAGATGTTTGCAAACGCCAAGCTCGACTGCGACGTATTCGGAGCGGGCGAATTAAGCGGATTTGAGCCGCCCGAAGAAGACGGCAAAACATTTTCAGAAAACGCGCTTATAAAGGCGCGCGCCGCTGCAAAAATCGCACCCAAAGGCTGCTTTATAATGGCGGACGACAGCGGATTATGCGTCGACTTTCTCGGCGGAGAGCCCGGCGTAATGTCTGCAAGGTACGCGGGCATAAAAGGCGATGGGGCGGACGCCGCCAACAACAAAAAGCTTCTAAAAAACCTCGAAGGCGTGCCCATGCCCGACCGTACCGCAAGGTTCGTCTGCGCGATAGCCCTCGAATGCCCCAACGGAATTGAAAAAGTCTTTACAGGGAAGATTGAAGGTGTCATAGACAAATCGGAGCGCGGCGAGCGCGGGTTTGGATACGATCCTCTTTTTCTGCTCCCGGAGCGCGGGAAAACCACAGCCGAACTCACCGAGCGCGAGAAGAATTCCATAAGCCACCGCGGCAAGGCTTTCTCACAAACAGCGGAATTTATAAAATCACAAATATGAAAAAGACAATATACACCTTATTCTCGCTAGCGGCGATTGCCGCCGCGGCATTCTCGCAAAGCATAACCGAGACCGACTGGGGCAAGACAAAAGACGGGACTCCTGTCAAGCTGTTTACGATGAAAAATGACAAGGGGCTCACCGTAAAAATAACGAATTTCGGAGGGCGCATAGTGCAAATACTCGCGCCGGACCGCAACGGGCAATTCGGCGACGTGGTTCTCGGCTTTGATTCGCTGAGCCGCTACGACAGCCCCGACCACTCGTATTTCGGCGCGCTCATAGGCAGGTACGGCAACCGCATATCTGAGGGCGAATTTTCAATAGACGGCAAAACCTATAATCTGCCCAAAAACGACGGCGGGGTAAACCACATACACGGCGGCAAAATTGGCTTCGACAGCAGGGTTTGGGACGCTGAAGGCTCTGCGAATTCCAAGTGCGCAACATTAAAGCTCAACCTCGTCTCCCCGGACGGCGAGCAAGGGTATCCCGGAACGCTAAAAGTGGCTGTCACCTACACGCTCGACAATTCAAACAACCTAACCATAAACTACAAGGCAACTACCGACAAACCCACAATCTGCAACCTGACAAACCACTCCTACTTTAATCTCGCCGGAGAGGGAAAGGGGAGCGTCGCCAACCACGAGCTTACTATAAATGCCGACAAATTTACGCCCGTATCAAAGAAATTCCTCATTCCGACGGGCGGTCTTAAAGACGTGCAGGGAACTCCGTTTGATTTTCGCAATCCCCGCCAAGTGGGCTCGCGCATAGAATTTGACGACCCGCAGTTGAAGGGGGCAAACGGCTACGACCACAACTGGGTGTTGAATAAAGATCCCAAAAACCCGAAGGCGCTGACGTTTGCCGCGCACGTTTACGAACCCGTATCCGGAAGGGAAATGACCGTTTCCACAACCGAACCCGGAATGCAGTTTTACGCAGGCAACTTTTTGAAGGGAGTAAAGGGCAAAGGCGGCAAGGAATACCGCTTCCGCTACGGAATGTGCTTTGAGACCCAGCACTTCCCCGACTCGCCAAACAACGAGGATTTTCCCTCGACAATTCTGCGCCCCGGCGAAACGTACGACACTACGACAGTATTCCACTTTGGCGCTTACTAATTTTGCTTAGCCAAAATAATTTTAAAGCAGGAAAGCCCGAATCTAAAACAGATTCGGGTTTTTTGTTTTTTTGGCGCAAACTTCTTTGAAGATTTTTGCGCATTAATAGGCGAAAGAAAGCATTGCGCATGGGATATGAAAATTTGCGGCGGGAGCATTGAGTATTACAATCAACGCGCGCATGGCTGCCAAATATTTTTACAGCACAAAAATTCTTTATAGCCGGCTTTTCGCGGCAAATTTACGCAAGCGCGGCAGCCCGTTTACAGTGCAAATATTCTTTGCATCGCTCAATTAGTGCGGCAAGTCTGCATATGCGCACAAACGCGAGAACAGTTTTTCTTAAAATAGACACTTTATAAAATGAATCCCACGCTCCCCCTGAAAAAGAAAATATAAAGTGCGGGAATTAGCGGATTTTTTCGCCAAACCCCGCGCAAGGGAGATTGCATTTTCCATAGCTTCAAGTCAGCAGATGTTTTTGAACCTGCCAAAGACGCTCTACAAAATTATCCATTTTAATATTCTTTTTTATCCGTAAAATTTTCCATTTATGCCTGCAATAAATCTTTCAAAAAAATGCGGGAAACGCGCAAAGTTAGGCCGCGGCTTTCGCATGCCGCAGAGCAAGAAATGCGCGCACATATAAAGAAATTACAGCTCTAATGCGGATAGTTTTGAAGGGCGCAAAATAACAGGCCCAATCAAGCCGGATTCTATAAGCGGGGAATCTTTGCTCCAATTTCTGAAAGTTGTGAAAGCCTTTCTGCCGGACGGGCTCTTTTCGCCTTTCATATACCAGTCGGGGAAAGATTTTAGAAGTTGTCCGTTCGAATTTCGCGGTTTCCATTCGGCGTCTTCCGGAAGCGTTTCGTCGCCGACAAAGCGGTTAAACCATGTGTTGGCCACCTCGACTTCAAGTATATTCTCGCCTTCTTTCAGGGCCTCTGTCACTTCCCTGCTATAAGGAGGATACCATAGGTTCCCAATGTCCTTGCCGTTAAGGCGCACACGGGCGATGTCGCGCACTTTGCCGAGATCCAAATCAACGGCAACAAGCTCCGACAAAAATCCCTCGGGCAAGTTGAATTTTTTTGAATACCTCGCAGTTCCAGAAAAATATTTTACATCCGGATTGCCGCTCTTTGACAGAGATTCGAGCTTATTTTTGCGGAATTTTTCAACGCCTGAATTTTTGAGCTCCACTGTCCACCCGCGCGACAAGTCTATCTTTTCGGGAATTTTGCCCGAATTTATTTTTATTGCCTTCCCGTCCGCCGACAAAGCCTCAAAAGAGCCTTCCGCCCAGGCGCGCAAAAACATTTTTCCGCCCCTGCGCTCTACTGCAAATTCCCTGTCGGGCAATCCGCTTTCGGAAAGCGGCGGACATTTTATCTCTGCGGACTTCCATTCGTTGACAGCCAAGCGGCCTTTCTTTCCGTCGATTGAATAAAAGACTTCGAGAACTTTCGGCATATTCGGGGCGGCGTCGCCGCCAAGTTCTCCGCTTGTTGCAGACAATTTCAGCGAGGAGTCTTTTATCTTTGACCGCACAAGCTCCGACACGTCCGCGCCTTTCGAACCGTCTATACTTCTCCATAGAGCCTTTTCAACTACAAGCCGCTCGGAGAGATTCTTTGCGGGCTCCCATTTAACCTTTTTAAGGTGCGGATGAGCCTCGGCATTCTTATTGAAAACCACAAACAGCGACTGCCTCGGCAAAAGCGCAAGCTGCGCGACAGTGCGCCCGCCGGAAGAATCCCAAACCGCGGCAGGGACAATTTTTCCGGTCTCGGCGTCCCATATTTCTGGAGACGGGCATGCGGACGCAAATTCGGCGTTTATTAGGGCTGCCAAGCCGCTTTCCGCCTGGTTTGCGATGAAATAGATGTCTGCGGATTCAGTCTTTCTCAGTATGTATTTTATATCTTCGAGTTTTTTTCCGTCGACGCGCGCCGCGGAGAAGTCTGGCTTTACGCCGATTTCCCTCAGGACGCTCTCGGGGGAAACTCCGAAGAACACCCTGCCCTTTCCGAGCTTTTTCGAGGTCTTGGAAGCGCCGTCAAGCCCGCCCCACAGTTCGGATACGAGCCTATCGAAACGCTTTTGATTTTTGGGATACCCCGAAAGCCCGAAGGATTTTTTCGGGGGGTTGCCGAGCAAAACAATCGCGCCGTCATTCGCAAAGGAGAGAATTTTGCCGAGGAGCCTGTCGGAAATCGTCTCAGTGTTGTTGGCGATTAAAATGTCGTACTTCATTCCACTTTTTAAGCGTATTTTTCCGTCGGAGACAGAGATTGAATCAAAGGCCGCATAGGGCTCGCAAACATTGCCGGCGTAGCCGAACGGGAGATTCGGCGCAAATAAATCTACCCCGCAATAGAAATCCTTCGCGGCGTATATCTGGGTAAGAGGAGTTATGCACGGAACTTCCTCGGGGGCTATGTACAGGGCGGAGGCGGAAAACCTTCCCTGTTGAAGCATAAACTGCGACTTTCCAATGTAAGACAGCCAGCCGTCGTAAAAATCCCAAAGAGTATTCTTTCTGTTGAAATGAAACCCCCATATCCCCATGGTGATTCCGGCCCCGTCCCTTTCGTACGCCTGGTGCGCGTAGCTATGGAAAACAAACCTGTTTACCCCTTCCGAAAACGCGTTGTCGCCCTGTGTTTTGTGGTTCGCGGGGGTGCTTTTCCAGCATTCTCCGGGCCCAGAAGTAAACGTTTCTGTCTGTACGAACTTGCGGCCGTTTATTTGGGCTATATTAGATGCCAAGCGCGCGTTGCCAGTATTGTTCCAGCCGCTCCAAAACTCGCCCATTGGAATGTCGGCGTACCTGCCCTGCAAAAGCTCGTCGAAGGGTCCGCCGTAGGGCTCGGATATGAATTTCAGGCCGCTTTTTGCCACGAGTTCAGAAAAATATTTTCCGTAATACTTTGCGAACAGGTCGGCGATTGTCCTGCGGAAATCTTGAAGGAAACGCTCGGAATAGTCGGCGCTCTCAACGTATCTGCCGGTTAAGATAGGCAAATTCTTGACAATGTCGTAGCCGCGCAACTCTTTAAACTCGGCGGGGAAGCCGTCAGTCCAGTTTTGGGGGCCAACTTCATAGCTGTCTATGAGTGTTGCGCTCAAAACTTTTCCGGCGGATTCGCCCGCATCGGAAACTATTTTCGACATCATTCCCGACCATGCAGCGTCAACCCCCCGCTTGGACATTTTGTCGCATTCCAATCCGGAACCCTCGGGGGTGGCGGGATGGTTTCCGCGCCCGTTGCACACCATTCCAAAGCGAAGCACAGTCCAGTCGCCTGCAGGCGCGCGCCATTTAAGATTCCCTTCGGAATCCATATATTTTGTGAGGTCAACAATCGAGTTTTTTGCGATGGGCTTGATTCCTTCGGGAGACTCGCGGCGCGGAATTGTCCCCCACTTTGAAAAGATCTTTAAATCTATATCAGGAATTTTTACATACGGCGAAAACGACATATTGTAGAGCGATACGGGTTTCCCGCCGTTGCTTCCGACCAGTTCTACTTTTATGAATTTTGCCGTCGCCGCCGAAAATCCACTCTCCGCAGCAGGGTGGCGCATAGGGGCTGTCGTGAAATGTTTTCTAAAAGTTTTTCCGTCGTCAGAAACCCAAATGTCAAACACAGCGAACGCGTTGTAAGGAGGGCCGCCTATGCTTACTTTAAATCCGCCAATTGAATACGGCTTGTCAAATTCAAATACGACAGAATCGCCCGGAGTGTTATCTTTGGCAGGGCGCAGCATCGCAACTTTTCTCCAATCGTCGCCCAACAGGTCTTCCGCCTCTTGCGTCACTTTTATATAGTCCGGCATATACTCCGGAACTTTGAACTCTTTCGCGGTTGGGAAATTTTTTATGATTTTAAATCCGGCATTTTTAAATGCGTCGGATTCTCCCTTGAGGCTCGGATACGCCACAACTGCAATGTCCTTGTAAAATTCCAATTTTCCCTGCGCCTTTGGAAGCTTTACATTGACTTCGCCGCCGCCCTTTACGGCTGTTTGGGTCCACGCAATTTCCTTCATTGCGTCTTCAGGTTTTATCCACGGACCGCCTGAGCTCGACCACCCCGGGCAATTATGGACAGTTATTTCCATTCCAAGCCTTTCAGCCTCTCTTATCGCATGGTTTACGAGCTCGTACCACCGGGGAGAAAGAGTCTTTACAGGGCCTTTAGGCAATCCGCTTGTGATGTCGAGAATTGTCGCGGAGCCTATGCCAACCTTGCGCATTGCCTCCAAGTCTGCAGTTATGCCTTCTTCGGTTATATTTCCATCTATCCAATGCCACCATGTGCGCGGCAATGATTCCACTGGGGGACTTTTAAAGCCTGATTTCAGATTGTCAGAATTTTCCGCCATTGCCAAAAACGGCAGCAATGCAAAAATCGCCGCATATAAAATTCCCATTTTTTTCATAGAGCTCATAAGTTTCACGAATTTAATATAAAACAAATACAACAAAAACAAAACATTTCAACATTTTTTAAATAAGAATTAATAGATCCCACCCATAAGAATCTTTCGGGAAAAGGAATCGAAAGTCCCGCTATAAAATTGCCGCATGACTTGCATGTTCGCGGTGAAGAGGATACAGTACCTGCCATGAATCAATATCACGCATTGTCGAACCCAAAATTATGAAAGCGGCACTCTCAAGTTATTGCGATTTTAATCATGTAAAAATATTGAGTGCCTGTAAAATTCACTTTAAGTTTCTTACAATATGAAAAAGCTTTTATCCGTACTATTGCTAAATTGTTTTGCGGCGGAACTATTTTGTATGGGCGCTACACAACCGTTGGAAGAAGCGCATTGCCAGCTTTGGTCAAAATTTGTCGGCAACGACGGCATCGTGCTCGACTACGTCGGGGAATTGCCGAACGCCAAAGACGTTGAAGATGGAAATCCCAACTATCTTTCCTGGTGGACTCCGATAGAAAACGGCGCAAAATTTACGGGGCTATACCTTGCTGCAATGTGCAGGCGGGCGGAAATTTCAAAGAGCGGCGAAGACAAGAAAAAGGCTGAAAAACTTTTTTCGGGACTTATGAAATGCGCCTCATGCTCCGACGTGAGCGGGTTCATTGCGCGCGGATTTGCCTCCGACGGCCGCTCGCACTATCCATGCGGCTCCGAAGACCAGACTATCCCGTGGCTCTATGGCATGTATGTCTACTACAAAAGCTCCATAGCAAGCGAATCCGCCCGCGCCGCTATACGGGAAAAATTCATGCAAGTATGCAACGCACTGGAAAAGAATAAATGGAATTGCCCCTGCGACGGCAAATTTACAGGGCAGACGCGCGGAGATTTATCAGGTTTTAGATTCTTCCAAGTCCCCTGCTATCTTTTTTGCCTGCGCGCCGCATCCATAATAAGCGGGGATTCTAAGTGGGAGGAGAAATACCGCAAAGCGCTATATGAGAAACCCGCAGGAAGTTCGGCAAATTTCCAAACCACATGCCTTGAGATTTGCTCGCTCGGGCACGAGCAAGATGAAGGCTGGCTTAAGGATATAAACGGAAACCTATTGTGGATATATGTAAAAAATTACGCAGTACTGCGCGAACTTTACGACGCCGAAACCGACAAAACCGCAAGGGAAAAATACCGCGAAGGCCTTGAAAACGGAGCCGCCTACACAGTTTCAACACTGGAAAAATACGCCGATTTCGACAATTCGCAGAATTTGGAATTCAAACTTTCCAACTGGAAAAAATATTTTAAGTGGCGCCCGCAGGATTCGCAAAAAAGCGCCGAAAAACTCGCCTTCGACCAAACTAAAATCCGCGAGACATGGGGAAGGCGCAACTACGAAAGAAAGCTCATGACAATGCCTCTTTCCGCGGCGAGCATTTGCGCGTTTTCCGGGAATCCAAAGTATTCCGAAACGATAGAAAAAGCCGTATCGCACTACGACTATTCTAAACTTAATTTAGGTGAAATATTTTTTGCGGAAGTTGCATGGTGGAATTCGCCAAAAAACAGGCCTATTGAGAATCCGTAAAATTGCTGCAAACACGTGCTCGCGTTTGCAATAATCCCAGCCCAGTGCCGAAACCTCGAATATTTTTCGAGCCTAATACGCAGCTATTGCCAGACCGCATGAGCACTGATTGGGCCATCACCTACACTGCAAGAAAATTAAAATTATTTTCTAAATGCCGATTTTAAATTTAAAGGCGGCAAGCGAATCCGCCTTGGCTTTGCTTTTTCCAATGCCGCCGAACTTTTTGAACTTGAAATTGTCAGAAAAAATATGGACGTTAAAGATTTTCTAAAAGCCGTATCCGCGCGCAGGAGCAACTATAAGCTTGGAGGTTCATCGCCTATTCCCGGAGGGGAAATAACCGAAATTGTCAGGGAAATTGTAAGAAACTCCCCTTCGGCATTCAACTCGCAAAGTTCAAGAGTTGCGATACTGTTCTCCGAGAGCGCAAAAAAGTTTTGGGAAATTGTCTTTGAGACGTTGTCCCCAAAAACTCCTCCTGAAAACGCCGCCGCTTTCAGAGATAAAATCGACTCTTTTGCAGCCGCGTACGGTACAATCCTATTTTTCGACGATGAAAAAGTGACAAACGCAACCGCCGAAAAATTTCCGGAATTCGCAAAAAATTTTCCGCTTTGGGCACAGCAGTCAAACGCAATGATACAATTCGCCGTATGGTGCGCGCTGACCGCCGCAGGACTTGGCGCCAATCTGCAACATTACAACCCCGCAATCGACGAAGCCGTGCGCGAAGAATACGGCTTCCCTGTGAGATGGAAATTAATAGCCCAAATGCCTTTCGGCAGCCCCGCCGAACCTCCAGCGCAAAAACCCGATACGCCTATCGGCAGCCGCGTTATTGTAATATAAAAGCGCCTTTTGCGGCAAATCTCTTTTAGTTTTTAGTGGCGCGGCGGCATAAAATATCGCTGTATTGCAGCGCAAAATTTGCGTAAGGAACTGCTTTCTCCATAGCGGGCGGCGAAGATTCCCCAGTGGGCTTGCGACAACCCATAAATATACACTCTGCCTTTTTACCCGCGCTTAAATTACGCTTATAACAAGCAGCTTTTTTCAATACTCCCCGCAGCGTTTATGCGGACGCCGCGCAAAGCGCAATTACATTAAGACGCCTTTTGAATATTTCACGCAAGCGGATAATTTTATTTACGCGCATGGCAAATATTGTGCGGTAAGATATTTCCTTTAATGCTATTTGAAAAATAAAAAAACTCCGGCAGATTTCGATTCGCCGGAGTTTGAAAATTAAAAGATGCCCATTAGCGTTTGAGATGCCAGATGTCGTCGGCGTATTCCCGTATGGTGCGGTCCGACGAGAAGTATCCCATGCGGGCTGTGTTGTTTATGACAATCCTCGCCCAGCGCTTTTTGTCGCGGAAAGCCTCGTCCACCTTGCTCTGCACATCGCAGTACGACTGGTAGTCCGCGCACACGAGGAACGGGTCGCCCCAATCGAGCACTGATTTTCTCAATGGCATAAACGCGTTCGGATTCTCCGGCATAAAGTAGTCCGACACGAGCCAATCGAGAACGTCCTTCAAGTCTTTATTCTGCGAATAGACGCTCCACGGATTGTATCCGCGCGCGCGCAAATCCTGAACTTCGGACACGTTCATGCCGAATATGAACATATTGTCCTCGCCGACAGAATGCAGAATTTCGATATTCGCGCCGTCGAGAGTTCCTATTGTGGCGGCGCCGTTTAGGGCGAGCTTCATATTTCCAGTTCCCGACGCCTCTTTGCCGGCCGTCGATATTTGCTCGGACAAGTCCGCCGCTGGGATTATGTTCATCGCAAGCGAAACACTGTAATTCGGAATAAACGCGACCTTTAATTTTCCCTTAATGCGGGGATCGTTGTTTATTTTTTCGCCGACTTTGTTTATCGCAAAAATTATGTTTTTGGCGATGTCGTATCCGGGAGCCGCCTTGGCGCCGAATATGAATACTCTCGGCGCAATATCCAGGTCGGGATTGTGCAGGAGTTTCTTATAGAGAGTCAGTATGTGCAGAAGGTTCAGATGCTGGCGCTTGTATTCGTGCAGGCGCTTTATTTGAACGTCGAACATCGCGTTTGGATCGACCTCTATTCCGCATTTGTCCTTTATGATTTCGGCCATGCGCTTCTTGTTTTCGAGCTTTACGCGCATGAACTCCTTCTGGAAGCTTTCGTCGTCCGCGTATTTTTCGAGAACGCGTATTGCGTCCAAATCCTTCGGCCAGCACACGCTTTTAACCTTTGTGTCTATCAGAGCCGAGAGGCCAGGGTTGCATGCTTTAAGCCATCTGCGCGGGGTGACGCCGTTTGTTTTGTTGTTGAATTTTTCCGGAGAGAAATCGTAGAAGCCGCTCAGGACGCTGTCTTTGAGAAGCTCCGTATGCAGCGCAGCAACCCCGTTTACACTGAAGCTGCCGACCACCGCGAGATACGCCATGCGGACCATTTTCGGCGAACCCTCTTCAATAATGGAGAGATACTCCTGCTTGCCGACGTCGTTGGGATATTTTTCGGCGACTTTTCTCAGCCAGCGCGCATTTATTTCGTAAATTATCTGCAAGTGGCGCGGCAAAAGCTTTTCAAAGAAGGCAACCGACCATTTTTCGAGAGCCTCAGGCAGTAGCGTGTGGTTTGTATACGCAAATATCTTTTTGCACATATCCCAAGACTCGTCCCACGGCAGATGGTATTCGTCCATCATAATGCGCATCAGTTCCGGTATTGCGATTGCCGGGTGGGTATCGTTTAGCTGTATGACAGTCTTGTCGACAAATTGCGACCAATCCGAGTGGTTTTCAAAATAGCGGCGTATAATGTCCTGCAATGAGCACGACACGAAGAAGTATTGCTGGAGAAGCCTTAGGATTTTTCCGTTCTCAGTTTTGTCGTTTGGATACAAAACCTTTGAAATTGTCTCTCCCATAGCCTTTTCATGGACAGCCTGGGCATACCCGCCCTCGTTGAACGCGCCAAGGTCGAATTCGTTTGACGCGCGCGACTCCCACAACCTGAGGAAGTTTACGGTTTTTGCCCCGAATCCCACGACTGGAATATCCCACGGAACGCCGACAATCTCCTTTGTATCCTCCCAAGACGGGAACCAGTCGCCCGTATCCGACATGCGGTTTACCACGCGCCCGCCCATCGGGACTTTCACTGTGTATTCAGGGCGCACAATTTCCCACGGGCAGCCGAATTTTAGCCAGTTGTCGGGCGATTCGACTTGCCTGCCGTTTTCAAAAGACTGTGTGAAAAGCCCGAACTCGTACCGTATGCCGTAGCCGATTGCGGGATAGTCGAGCGTTGCAAGGGAGTCTTGGAAGCATGCCGCGAGCCTTCCCAATCCGCCGTTTCCGAGCCCCATATCGACCTCGGCGTCGAAAATCACGTTCGGGTCAAGCCCGAGCTCGCGGAGAGCCTTGCAAGTCGGCTCCATCAAATTCGTGTTTATAAGCACGTCAGTCGTAAGGCGCCCTACGAGGTATTCGAGCGAGAAATAATGGACTCTGCGCACATCGTTCTCATGTTGCTCATACATCGTATTGATGAAGCGGTCCATTATATGGTTTTTTATGGCAAGCGCCGTAGCCACCCACCATGAATGGATTGTCGCAGTCTTTCTCGCGCAGCCGAGCGAACGCTCCAAGTGCCAAAGAATGGCTTCTTTCATTCCCTCGCCGCTCTCGTGTACGTAGAACGGGCAGTTGTTTGAATCGATATTGAAGTTCTTTTCGGATTTCATTTTACAGCGTGTCTTTATAAAAAAATTCTCGGACATTTTATTAAGGCTCGTTTCCATTACAAGCAATATCTGTCACGCTATTGGACGGCAGAAAATGCGCATTTGTGCCGGAAATTATTTTGAAAGGGTTTTTGGATTGCAATCCGCAGGCAATCGTGCGGTAATCACTCTCAGATGGGCACACTCAATAAATACATTCTAAAACAGGTCGCAGGGGCCGCATTTCTGACGGTCGCGCTTTTCGTATTTGTGCTTGTGCTCGGCAATGTCATGAAAGAGGTTGTCGGCGACCTCGCGGCGGGGCGGCTCAGCATGGGGTTCTTCCTATACATAGTAGCTCTCCTCATTCCGGGGGTTATTCCGTACGCCCTTCCAATGGGCATGCTTACGGGAATACTCTTGGTATTCGGCAGAATGTCCGCACAGAGCGAAGTTGTTGCAATAAAGGCATGCGGAAGATCCATATATAGCATGGCTGCGCCGGTTTTTTTCATCGCAATAATCGCCTCGCTCTTTTCGGTCGGCATAAACTTTAACTACGCCCCAATAGCCGACAGAACATATAAAAGCGCGCTCAAAAACCTTATCCGAAACAACCCCCTTCAATTTATACAGCCGGGCTCTTTTATAAAGGATTTCCCGGGATACGTAATTTACGCAAACGGCGAGGAGAACAACGAGCTTACGGGATTTAGAATCTGGGAACTCGATCCCCAAGGACGCGCGCATGTATCCATACGGGCCGACAGGGGAGTTCTCGACTACAACGACGAAACCGACGAAATTGTCCTAACACTCAAAAGCGGCAGCGCCGAAAAAGCGCGCGACGACGACCCGGAAAATCTGCGAACTCCGCTGCCTACCGCCCGCTTCGACGAGCTTGTCATAAAACTTCCCCTAAACGAGATAATCGGCGGAATGGACAAAAACAACACGCGCCTAAAACTGATGACATTTTCGGAGCTTATGGCAGCGCGCAACACTTGGCATCCGCGCCCCATTGAAGAAACCACTCCGGAGCTTGCATTCCGCGACAAGATTGAAGTCCAAATTCAAATCCAGAAAAACTTTGCGATGGCGTTCTCGATTTTCTCGATGGTCGTCCTCGCAGTTCCGCTCGGGATAAAAGCTTCGCGCTCGGAGACGTTTGCTAATGTAGCGATTGCGCTCGCCTTGGCTATGACGTATTACATGATGATTGTCGTAATATCGTGGCTTGAAAAATATCCGCATACCCGCCCAGACCTACTAATATGGCTGCCCAATATAATATTCCAAATAACGGGCTCTATTCTCATATACCGCTCCTCTAAAAACTGACGCCGCGCAAAATGCGAAGCGCGGCGTACGGCAAGCGGATTCGCTGATAATTGTAATTATTATGCGTTGGTAGCGTGAAAATACAAAGATAGTCAGCGTGCGCGTTTTTTATGAGGAGTTTTTTTGTTCGGGCATTTACAAATATGATATGCAAAAAAATTTCCTGCGCTGCCGTCAGTAGAAATTTTCCCGCAAAAAATAAAATCCATCGCCGCGCGCAAATTGAATCTAAAAAAGATTCAATATTTCAAAGGCTGCAAAATATATTGCAGAGCGCATGGGTATCTGTGCAGGCAATTGATATGCGCCCCAAACGAAACAATAAAATATCTTATTGTTCAAAACTGAAAAATAAAAAACGCGCGCAGCTAAAATCGCTTCTTTTTTCTAACCAATGCCGAGTCTTCCTTTTGGAAAGTTAAAAGTTTTTTACATGGCTTAATATGCCGACTTTCTGCCCCACACTCAGCGCACAATATAAAAAAGTTATGAACAAGACTCCGCGGCAAATAAATATTTTCTTTGCCCAACGCATAAAAATAAAATTTCTACAAATAAGATTTTCCGCGCCGATTTTTTTCAAAAACCTACGTTTTTTTGATTTTTGCGAACACAAATCAAGCGGTAAAATTTTTTCGTAAAATATAAAATTTTTTGCCGCCAATATAACCCATGCGCAATTTTCCCAATGACATTACACTTTCCAATCATGATATAAAATACGCAAAAAAAATGCCTTTGCAAATTAGGCAAGTTTGTCTTTCCCATGCGCGGGCAGGCGTGGAATCTTTTGCGGAAGGCCGCGCATAAATCGCGGCAAAATGTAAAAATTTATTCGCTCCTATATAAAATATTTAACATCCAATTATAAAAGAATATTTCCCGTTTCGCGCAATCCTTGGCACTCGTAAAACATTTTAGGCGCATATAGTTTTTTATATAAAAAGTTCCGAAACTGAAATCTACCTTGCCGCCAGAATCCAAGTCGAAATTTCTAAAAAAACGCAAAAAACTTTTTTCAATTATTTCTTTTCCCCAAAACCCGCGCGACCATTAAGGAAAATCCAACACGCACAAATTTCAAGCCTACAAAAAAACGCGAAGCCCGCAATAACGGAACTCCGCGTTTTTAACGGAAAACGCGCTCTCAAATCCCCCGGGAGCGGCAATCAAGCCCGCCCGAAAAGCGCGTCCGCCGCAAATTTTTGCATGCAGATTAAAAACCGAAATCAACTTTGCCGCCGAACCAGAAATTCTTTTCGCGGCCCATGAGTTCGTAGCTTCCATCGCTTTGCGGGCCTTCGCCGCCGCCGCGCTGCGAGAATCTCACGCCCGCGCTAATCGTGCAGTATTCGGTGACCGCGTAGGCAACGTCGGCGCTAACACCATAATACCAGTAGTTGCACCCCTGCCCGCCAAGCTTTCCGTCGTCCTTTTTGCCTGCGGTAAGATAGCCGCCGTACACGCGCACCGGCAACGTTATGCGGCCGTAGTTCCATATCCATTCGCCAACCGGGAAAGCATAGCCAAGAGACATTTCAAAGACATGCTGTTCAAGAGTCCAATTGTAGAAATAATAGAAAGACGGGCTGAGATTAACGCCGAACATATACGACGCCGTATCAAAAGAGATACCTCCATATACTTCCATGTCTCCCGATATGAGTGAGCTCGCGCTGTCCGGATACCAATAGTATATGTATCCGACGTCAACGCGCATATCTTTATAGTAATATACGGCGCCAACATACGCATCGAGTTCCGACATCTCGCCGACGCTCGTGCCCTTTATAGGAGAAGAATACCACGCACCCGCATACAAGTCCAATGCGTAAAGCGGATATGAAAATTCCACTTTCGGTTGAATCGCGTGCCCTGAACGCTTCTCGCCTCTAAAAACGTACTCAGATTCGTATCCTACCGCCGCCGATACGCCAAGCAATGAAAGAGAGAGCTCCGGAGTGTATTCGCGGTATTCTACAACGTTTCCGCCGAGCTGTGTCACCGTCGGGGAGTAGCTAGTATTTTGATTGGCAACCACTCCTCCACCCATGTGGGTGACTTCCTTGTTTTCCTTTACCTGAGAGAACGCGGTCGACACGCTTCCGAGTGCCGCAACCGCCGCTATGAATGATACGATTTTTTTCATGTTTATTGGGGGATTTTCTTTTTTTGGGGAAATTAGAAGCTTTAATATCTATAAAAGTCCGGCTTGTACGGGCCTTCGACTTTCACACCGATATACGCAGCCTGTTTTTTGGTCAACTTTGTAAGCTTTGCGCCAATTTTTTTGAGGTGCAGGCGCGCAACTTCTTCGTCAAGTTTTTTGGGCAAAATATATACTTTATTTTCATATTTGTCCCTGTTCTTCCATAGATCCATCTGCGCGAGCGTCTGGTTGGAGAAAGAGTTGCTCATTACAAAAGACGGGTGTCCGGTCGCGCAACCGAGGTTCACGAGCCTTCCTTCGGCGAGAAGGAATATTGAATTGCCCTTCGGGAATGTGTACTTGTCGACCTGCGGCTTTATATTTACGCGCTTTATGCCGGGGAAGGCCTGCAATTTCGCAACTTGGATTTCACTGTCAAAATGCCCAATGTTGCAAAGAATCGCCTGATCCTTCATTTTCTTCATGTGGTCGATTGTAATAATGTCGCAATTTCCGGTTGTTGTGACGTATATGTCGGCGAGCGGCAAGGCGTCCTCGACAGTCACTACGCGGTAGCCTTCCATCGCCGCCTGCAATGCGCATATCGGGTCGATTTCGGAAACAAGTATTGTTGCCCCCAAGCCTTTGAGCGCCTGAACGCAGCCCTTTCCGACATCGCCGTATCCGCACACGAGCGCAACCTTCCCTGCTATCATAACGTCGGTGGCGCGCTTTATGCCGTCCACGAGAGACTCCCTGCAACCGTAGATATTGTCAAATTTGCTCTTTGTGACGGAGTCGTTTACATTTATTGCGGGGAACAAGAGCCTGCCGTCTTCGACCATCTGGTAGAGGCGATGGACGCCGGTCGTAGTTTCCTCGGACACTCCCTTGACGTCTGCGACCACTTTGTGCCAATGGTCTTTATCCGCCGCATAGACTTTTTTCAGAAGCTTTTTAATGACCTCCTCTTCGTGCGAGTCCGAAGGGGCGTCGACCCATTTGTCGCCGTTTTCAAGCTCGTATCCTTTATGGATTAGCAAAGTTGCGTCGCCGCCGTCGTCGACGATCAGTTGCGGGCCTTTTCCGTCCGGCCATGTCAAGGCGCGGTATGTGCAGTCCCAATAGTCTTCGAGCGACTCTCCCTTCCATGCGAATACCGGCACTCCAGCCTTGGCAATCGCCGCCGCCGCATGGTCTTGGGTAGAAAAAATATTGCAGCTTGCCCAGCGGATATCGGCGCCGAGAGCTTTCAGCGTCTCGATTAGAACCGCCGTTTGTATGGTCATATGTAGCGAGCCGCTTATGCGAACTCCTTTAAGGGGCTTTTTGGGCGCGTATTCTTCGCGTATTGCCATAAGCCCGGGCATTTCATGTTCGGCGATGTCGATTTCCTTGCGTCCCCACGGAGCGAGGGATATGTCTGCTACTTTAAAGTCTTTGCTTAATTTTTTTGCCATTTTATTTTGACGAGATAGCTTTTTTGAGTTCGGCAACTTTATTGGTCTGTTCCCACGGCAAGTCTGCCTTTGTGAAGTGCCCGTAATTTGTGGTCTTTTTGTATATCGGGCGCAAGAGATCGAGCTGCGCTATGATGTCTGCTGGCTTGAAGCTGAAAACGCTCCTTACAGCCTTCTCAATTTTTTCCTCTGGGACTTTAGCTGTGCCGAAAGTTTCTATTGCAATGCTTAGGGGCTGCGGATAGCCTATCGCGTAGGCGACCTGAATTTCGCACTTGTCTGCAAAACCCGCCGCAACAATGTTCTTTGCAACCCACCTGCACATATAGGCCGCCGAGCGGTCCACCTTGCTGGGATCCTTGCCTGAGAATGCCCCGCCGCCGTGGCGGCCGGTTCCGCCGTAAGAGTCGACTATTATTTTTCTTCCAGTTAGCCCCGAGTCTCCCTGCGGACCGCCTACGACAAAATTGCCGGTGGGATTTACCAAAAATTGCGTCTTTTTTGTTATGAGCTTTTTCGGCAATACTTTTTTGACGACTTTTTCGATTATATACTTCTCGATTTCAGCGTGCGAAACGCCTGCCGCGTGCTGGGTAGAGACAACAACGTTTTCGATGTAAGCCGGTTTGCCGTCCTCGTAGGCGACAGCCACTTGGCTCTTACAGTCGGGGCGCAACCATTTCGGGGCCTTGCCGCTCTTGCGCTGCTTGGCGAGCTCCGTGAGAATTCTGTGCGCGAACATTATCGGTGCCGGCATCATCTCAGGAGTTTCATTGGTTGCGTACCCAAACATAATGCCTTGGTCGCCTGCGCCCTGCTCCGCGGTCTTCTTGCCCTTGGCTTTTCTGGCGTCGACGCCCTGCGCTATGTCGGGGGACTGCTTTGTCAACAAATTCGTTAAAAATACTTGGTCGGCGTGAAATACGTCGTCGGAATTTACATACCCGATTTCCCTTATCGCGTTGCGCACGATTTTTTCGTAGTCAAGCACGGCTTTTGTAGTTATTTCACCCGCGATTACAACACAGTTGCTCTTGACGAGCGTTTCGCAGGCGACGCGGCTGAACTTGTCCTGTTCGAGGCATGCGTCGAGAATGCTGTCGGAAATATAATCGGCAACTTTATCGGGGTGCCCTTCGCCCACCGACTCCGATGAAAATACGTAATTATTTATCATAAGACGCAAAACATATAACTATAACCACGCCGCTTTCAAGCTTTTTTACCTTTTTACAGGCTTTTCTTTTATCGGCCTTACTACATTCGCAGCGCAGTTTTTACTTTTGGCAAAACGGCCTATATCAACAGAAGCGGAATATGAGGGCAACTGTTCCCAACCAGCGCATTTTCCAAAAACGGCGAGGCGCCGAATCCCCGGCGCCCCAAAGTGTCTTAGGTTTGATAGACTCAGCAAAGTCTCTACTTCGCGCGCCTTCTTGCAAACGCGAAAACAAGCACCGCCGCCGCAAAAACCGCGGCAACCGCGGACGGCTCCGGAACTTGCGTTAGGCCAACCTGCAAGGAATATCCGTTTGCAGAGTCGTTTACCCACCTGAATACTGCCATGGCGTTCTCGATTCCCGACCCTTCAAAATCGCCGCTCGCATCATAGATTCCCTCTGAAATCTCGTTGAGAGAAAACCCCTCTAAATCCGCAGCTACAAGTATCTCAGTCCAGTTGTCTATCTCTGAATAATCCGCGCCGTATTCGGCGAGTGTTATTCCAAAATCTCCCGGATTAAAAGCGGCTCCATTAGCGTTTGTGAAGTCCACTTTTATCTTCTCGGCGCCGTCTTTTGAGAGCTTTTCAGTCACCACTATGAGGCTCGGCGTTTGCGCTACAAACAATTCCGTATTTTCTACGGATATCCCCCCGCTTTTGAAAGTGGCGGTCTTAAAGTATGCAAATCCTTGCTCCGTCTCGGAATAGTTGTACGCCCCGAAAATCCCGCCGTTTAGAACGAGCGACGCTTTGCGGTTTTCCTCGCGCAGAAGCCCGTTGCCAAGATAAAATTTGCCGTTGTTTACGGTAAAAGTTCCGCTTTGCGTGGAGTATGCGAGGTCGTTGGCGCGGTATGTGTATATCCTCTGCGTGCCTTCGCCGTCCATTACTATATTTAGCTTACTGTTAGTATTGACGGGCGGTGTGCTAAGATACCCAAAGTCTGACACATTCCCTCTAAACTTGTAATCAGTTCCCTTCGCATTCTTAAACACGAGTGTCGACGTCAACCCCATATTGGGATTGTTGTATATGCCGCAGTCCACATGAGTTTCGTCGGTCAGCTGTAATCCGCCTAGTTCAAAAACCATTCCGTCCTTTGAATTTTTAATGTTGGACCACCCCATGCCGTCGCTCTGAATCTTCACAACTCCATTTACCACGGCGCGGTCAACATTCAGCACGAGCGACGTCTCGCTCTGGTTTTTATACCCGTATCCGCCGAGCTGCACATCGCCGTCGATAATAAATTCACTATGCGTAATTATACTCCTAGAGCCAAAAGCAACAGTGAATACAGTATGGATTGTGTCGGTCCCCTGGTAGCCTCCGCCGTATCCCTCCACGCCGAGTTCAAAGCCTTTGGCCCTCACCGTCACATTCGTAGTCTGTCCAGTGGTAGTCCAAAAACTTCCGTCCATTGTGAAGTAATTTCCCAGGCCGGTTCCTATTAAACCTTTTATTTTTCCGTCAATTTCAAAGACCGCGTTATTGTCGAGCGCCGCGTTTCCGAATACCACTTCGGCCTTACCAATCGAATTTCCGGCGACAATAAACTCCTTTATTTTTGTTTCCGCCGAGCTCAGTTCCAATGTCTTCTTATCGCCGGAGTTGTTTACAAAATATACACTATCCCAACTCGAAGGCGGCACAATCGCGCGCTGGCTACCGGCCTCGTCGTAGCTCCATGCGGTATCTGACGAAAACTTTGTCTGGCCGGAGGACTCTGGCGTAAAATAGTAATTGGTCTGGGCAAGCACCGGAAATGTTCCAGCAGCCGCTATACCACCAAATAATATGGACTTTTTAACTATTTTAAAAAATATATTTTTATCTTTCATTTTCATTTGCCCCATTCTGTTTTTTATAGACCTATGTAAATTCTGATAAAATTCTTATAGAAATTTTTCTTTTTTATTCAAGAAAATATTAACACTGTCTCATAATCAAAATCGAATTTTATTCCAATCTACTATTTTTTCTAACATTAGAATTAAATCCTCAATAATATTTTAATTGTAAGTATATAGACATAAACAAGTAATATAAAACCGCAAATCGGCATTAAAACTTGTAAAATTTATGAGTTTTTTGGTGGAAATACACAATGCTATCGCCGACAAATTATTTCATTGCCGCTGCCTAACATAGGAACTGTGAATTTAAAAAATTAACAAGCCTGACAGTTTTATTTTGAGCGAATAAATAAGCGAAAAAAATTATGCAAGGCCAATCCCCCAATATGGGACCAACCTCCCATAAGCCGCAAAACAAAAAGAGGCAAACATAAGTTTGCCCCTTTTAATTTCGGCGTTAAACGCCAGTCTTGCAAATTAGATTAGAACAAGACCTGAACTTGCGCCCAGACAGTGTTGCCGTAAACGCGTTCGACAACCGCATCGCCTTGGTCGTAGTAGCCAAACTCGTAGCCGAGAGAGGTCTTAACCGCGGTAGTTGCATACCAGTTTACGCCGCCGTAGAAGGTCATCGCCTGGTTTATGTTGCCGAGATCGTCGCCGGTGTAGGCGGATTTCAAGCCCATGCCGTTGGTCGTGACATAGGACGCGCGGAATACGGGCTCGATAGCGCCCCATTCGCCGATGTCCATTTTGTACGCCGCGGTAAAGTTCGCGCCCATGGGGGTGCGGCCTACGCCGTCGCGGCCGGAAGTGTAGTCTTCAACCTGCTGGAGGAAGAATTCACCGATGAGGGTGAGTCCGCGCCAGTTGATTGTCGCATAGGGGTTGATGCCCCATACGCTGCCCTTTTGGGTGTATGCAGGGGATGTGGGGCCTGTGGAGCCCTGGGGAGCATAGCCGAAGTTGATGCCCAAGTCATAGGAGAGCGTTTCGCCCTTGATGTCGGCAACATTCTTGTAGCCAGCATTTACCCAGAAGCTGAGAGCCGAGCTGTTTTGAGCGTCGGTTATGAAGTTTTCAACGCCGCCTTCGGAAACTCCGGAGGTCACAGCTGCGCCGTAGTAGAGGCCGTCAACCTGAGTGATGTTGCCGTCCCAGAATACGCCGACTGTGCGCGAACCGAAGTTCTTGCCATCATAGCGTGTGAAGAAATAGGTTGCGACAGAACGTTCTACGGCGTATTGACCGAAGTCGTCCATATTCTGTTCGTAGCCCATATTTACCTTGCGGAGACCGAGCTGGAGGGTTCCGTTCAGGTAGTCGAGGTCGATCTTCTTGGAGGCTACGACCTTGTCGAGATAATTCTTGGAAGCGCCTTCTGTGCCGAAGTCGGTGACTACTTCCGCGCTCCAGCCGCCGCCAACGTCGGCTTCGATGCCGAGTTTTACGTAGCGGAGAGTAAATCCGCTCTGCTGGTCAAAAGAGCCAGTTCCGGCCTTTACGCTGTTTTTCCCCCAGCTATACCAGCCCTGACCGCCGCCAAAAATCTTTATGGATTTCGTCGACTTTGTCGCGGGAGTTACCGCAACGGAGTCCTTAGCGATTTGGGCAGCTTCCTGCTGAGTGAGCATTCCCTTCTTCACGAGAGTTTCGAGAAGCGCTTTGTCTTGCGCGTTCGCGGCGATGACCGCGCCCGCTACGAGTAAGCTGATAATTGCTTTTTTCATATCTTATTTGTAGTTTGTTTTAGTTTTTTAAATCAAACAGGCATATTCATACCTATTCGATTTTCATTATATTTTATTTTTTCAATGTAAAAATCAAGCTTTTTTTTAACGTTAATATTATTTAATTCAAAACAAATTCTAATATTCTATCTATTCTAAAAACACTGTGAGATCTGCTCGGCAATATTCCCTTCGGTATACATAGTCCCGCAAAGACATTTTTGTATTTTCCCATAAAATTGGTGAAACAGGATTGGAATGAAACGCCAATGTCTTTTACATATACTAATCGGCAGACTGGACGTGCGCAGGTTGATATGTTTTAATCATAAGGCCTTTCTTTTGAATCGGCTGGGGAAGCGAAAAATGCGTGTTGGTATGAACGGAAAAAGAGTGGGAGAGATATTATTCTCTGGGGCGGAAATAAGAAAATTCCTAAACTACCACCAACATCGAAATGGGGCATGCGAGTATATGCAATAGAGTATGCGGGATTGTAGACAAAGCGTGCGTGCGATTTTTCGAGCGTGGGCGCGAATGGTCTTTTTATGTATCTTATTAATCTGCGCAGCCCGCGTAAATTCTTTATATTAAGCAAGAAAATATCTGCCTCTACGCCTTGCTTCTATGCGCGCTTTCGGAAACAAGCTGCAATAATAGCAAGCGCCGCCAACACAGATGCAACTGCCTCCGGCTCCGGAACAAGCCCGAGATTCACGCTCAAAGAAATCATTCCGCCTGCTTCATCCATGGAAATTTCCCCGGAAACGCCGTCGAGCAGTTTTAGTGAAAAATCTTCGGCAGTGACATTGCTGCCTTCGCTTGAAAAAGTTATCAACTCTACCGACTTCGAATCCTTGCCGGCTGCCTCAAGCCACGCGCGCAAATCGGATTCATTTACGCTCATTTCGAGAGTTAATTTTGAAGAATCGGAAACCTTTTCGATTGAACCGTTTATTTGCAAGGAGTCGTTTTCAGTTTCAAATATGTCAAAATAGATAGCTCCTTTGGAAAATACAATTTTGTCAAAAACAACCTTTCCCATTTCAGAGTTATCACCGGCGGCGCTAAAAACACCTCCTTCCATCGACAGGCTTGAAGCTTTCATTCCATCGTACATGGCAATATCGAGCCTGCCGTTTTTCACTACTATTTCATTTAGAGAATTTGCACCGCTTGTGAATGCGTAATTTATCCAATTCTCGTTCTCGTAATTGTCTATTTTTGAAAACCGCAACACTTGATAGCCGTTTTGTGGGTCAGACGCATCCATTGTTATATTCAGCTTATTATCGACGACATTTCCCCATGAGGATATTTTTCCGTCTGTCCGCTCGACTTCTATGCGGGTTGCCAACGAACCATTGAATTCATTGCGTCCCGAATTTGTAAAAGTAAGGGTAGTCGCGGTGACATTACTTTGCCCATCAAGCTCAATTACGCCGCCCAAAGCCACATCCAATCCCCCAAAGCTTCGCTCAAAAACATTGCGGGCGTTGCTGTTGAGCCTTATCCATTTTTTATCATTCCATTTTGATTGCAGCGTCACAACCCCGCCCACTGTAAAAGAATTTACTTCCGAAAGTTCAAGCTTAACCCCGTTTAGGGCGTTGTCATACATTGTTTCCATTTCGGAGCTTATAGTAAGATTGCCATTTATATTTACGTTTCCAGAGCCCCAAAAATTTAGCCTCGTCTGGTACCAACTTCTCGTTGTTCGCCTGTCGCTTACGACCAAGTCGCCTTTTACTTCAAATAGTCCGCCTTTGTTTACTGTTATATTGTTTATAGGGTGAGATGTTGCGGAATCTATTATATTATAGCTTACAGAATTTAACGATACTCTCTTATTCTCCGAAACGTTAAGAACGTAAACGTCCCACAGATTATTCCCAAAATTAATGTTAAACGTAAAATTATTTGCCGTTAAATCTTCGGCAAATTTTGTTATCCTACTTGTATTATAGGGATTATCGCCCGACGTTACGGAAGGAATAGTATAATTCACCGTTATATTTGTGCTATCTGTTATTGGACTCGTCAATCCGTAGGTATCGGGATTTGAAAGATCCTGCCCAATTTGCGAAACATCAGTCGGCGTAAAGCTCAGGGTTGCCTCTTCCCCGCTTAAAACCGTCATTTCAGCCAAAATTGCTATTAGACAAAATACACGGATAATTTTCATATAACTTTTATTACTATTTTCCCTCTGGAAAATCAAGCATAAATTATGTTTATTTTCAAAACGCCAGTGCATAACTGACGGTAGATGTTTTTAGATATTGTTGGTTTTTTGTAAATATTAAAGTTTAAGTTGTTGATTTATTTACTTATTGCCC
>ERZ857840.298-NODE-298-length-79937-cov-7.135249_pt1 | contig 79937 bp, 72 predicted proteins | sample MGYA00519760_ERZ857840 | MGnify/ENA primary metagenome ERZ857840 (study PRJEB31778, sample SAMEA3449371) | human gut metagenome | biome: human gut; feature: human-associated habitat; material: faeces | place: United Kingdom | collected 2010/2012 ... | reverse complement strand
CCGCCTCGGGTTGCAAAGCGCTCCCAGCGCTTTGCCAAGAGCCCTCGGGTTCAACTCCCACTTGCACTTGGCCATAAAATATACCCCTCACCGTAAGGTGAGGGGTATATTTTATGGTGGAGATGGCGGGAGTTGAACCCGCGTCCGAAAGCACTTTAACAGGAACTTCTCCGGGCGCAGACGGTTATTTGTATTCCCTTGCTTCCGCGGGAGCCGTCACCCTCGAAAGCTCAGTAGCTTCATTGTTCATGGTGCGCTCAAAGCTTTGCGCACGCACGTGCACCACTTGTCGACGCTCCGTTCCGGGCCGTGGTCCTCCCGAAGGGAACGCTCGCTAATTAAGCAGCGAGAAGAACTTCGTTGTCGTTGTTCTTTAATTTATAAAGGTTGCCCATTTTAAGGATGGTAGGCGCATCCGCCCGCTATTCCTGCCTCCGCACCCCCGTCGAAACCGTTACATCCCCTCGTCTCGTCAAACAAACTCAAGGGGTCATTTGGTATCGCAAGCGAAACCAAATCGACCGGTTGAGTTTGTTTTCCTCTCAGCCTTGAAGCAGACGCTTCAAGGCTGTTAAGAAAGCGTAGCTTGGTGTTAAGCTATGAACTCATTGGGAAAACCGGCTGTATCAATGCTCCTCTCAAAAGTGAAAGCCCAGCTTTCACTTTTGTAAAGAACGTAAAAAGTAGGGGTAGGGCAGGTGGATTATTCTTTTACCGGTTCGGGATAATCGACGCCGAGAGTGTCGACCGTGACCTTCTTCATGACCTGAGGGATGCGCGGCTTGTCATTGTAGTCGGTACGGACGGAACAGATCTTATCGACTTCCTCGATGCCCTCAATGACCTTGCCGAAGGCAGCGTACTGGCCGTCGAGATGCGGGGCATCCTCATGCATGATGAAGAACTGACTGCCCGCGGAATTGGGAGCCATGGTGCGTGCCATGGAGAGCACGCCGCGGCTGTGGAGCAGGGAATTGTCAAAGCCGTTTGCCTTGAACTCGCCGCGGATGCAGTAGCCCGGGCCGCCGGAGCCGACGCCCTTGGGGTCGCCGCCCTGGATCATAAAGCCGGGGATGACGCGGTGGAAAATAAGCCCGTCATAGAAGCCGCTCTTTACAAGGGAGATGAAGTTGTTGACGGTGTTGGGAGCGACCTCGGGATAAAGCTCAGCCTTCATGACTGCACCGTCTTCCATTTCAAAGGTGACTATGGGATTGCTCATGAGTAATTCCTCTCTTTCATTGCTCTGTCGATATCGCGCTTGGATTCACGGTCGGCCTCGCTGTCGCGCTTGTCGTGCAGTTTTTTGCCCTTGCACAGGCCAAGCTCCACCTTGACGCGGCTGTCCTTGAAATACAGCGACAGCGGAATGAGCGCGACGCCGTCCTGCATCACGCGCGCCTGAAGCTTGAGTATCTCGCGCTTGTGCATCAGCAGCCTGCGCGGCCGAACCGGGTCTTTGTTGAAAATGTTGCCGTGCTCATAGGGGCTTATGTGCATCCCGCGGACGAAAAGCTCGCCGTCCTTGATAGTGCAGAAGGAATCCTTGAGGTTTACCTGACCTGCCCGGATCGACTTGACCTCAGTACCGGCCAGTTCTATGCCGGCCTCGAAGCGCTCCAGCACGAAGTATTCATGGAAAGCCTTCCGGTTTTTGCTGATCTCCTTTATACCGGTCTGCCTCGGCAAAGCGCTCACTTCCTTTCCGCGCACATACGCCTGTCTGTTTGCTGGAATATTATAGCACAGGACACCGGAAAATAAAAGAACATTTTGTTAAAGACAGTGAGCCCATCAGTGTTTGACCCGCCGCCGGTATGTACCGCGCTGCTGCCGCGGGGGACGGGGGCGCGCGAGCAGCAGGCACCCGCTGCCGGATTCAAAAAGCTCTGCCTCCATGTCGCCCCACGGGCGCAGCCCGGCGGAGCGCAGGCACAGGCGCACCAAGCCGCGGATATCCCCGGCTTCTCCGTCGGCAAGTGATATAGCCACGCCGTCTGATGATACAAATTCTGTTACCATACTGTAATTTACCATCTCCGTTTATTGAAGCAATTCTGCATTTTCGCCAATCTCAGGGGCTGATTAGTATGATACTTAAACAAAAAATGATTTTCCATGCAAAAATTATGGAAATCCGCGGGATAGTGTGATATACTTTCTGAGGATTATGTAAATCAGATTATTTATCGGATATGGAGATATACATATGGAACTGACAGAAAAGCAGGTAAGCAGCGAGCTTAAATACAAAGGCGTCATCGTCGACGTATATCTTGACAGGGCGGAGCTCTGCGATGGGAAGATCGCAAGACGCGAGGTCGTGAAGCACCCCGGCGGCGTCACGGTGCTCCCAGTCGACAGTGACGGGATGTGCTACATGGTGCGCCAGTACCGCTACCCGGCGGGCAAGACCCTGCTGGAGACTCCGGCCGGCAAGCTCGAGTACGGCGAGGAGCACCTTAGCTGCGCGGTGCGCGAGCTTTCGGAGGAGACCGGCTTCTCCGCTGACGAGCTTATAGACCTCGGTTGCTGCTACACCTCGCCCGGCTTCTCGACCGAGATCATCCACGTCTATCTCGCGCGCGGGCTTCACGCCGGCAAGAGCCATCCGGATGAAGGGGAGTTTCTGAACGTCGAAAAGTACAGCTTCGACACGCTGACGCAGATGGTCGCGGACGGCAAAATAGAGGACGCGAAGACCGTTATCGCGATCCTCAAGGCGGCAAAGTACCTCAAGTAAAACCGGCCTAAAAATATAAATGTTGATATTGCAGGACTTTTGTGGTAAAATCTGAAATTGGTCGGCCTGTATGCGGGCCGCATCCGACAGTATCGGAAGGTGCATATATTGGAAAAGTATGTTATTAACGGAGCTACAACGCTGCACGGCGAGGTCGAAATAAGCGGCGCAAAGAACGCGGCAGTGGCGATAATCCCGGCGGCTCTGATGGTGGACGGCGTCTGCTGCATAGAGAATATCCCGCAGATAAGCGATACGGACATGCTCCTCACCATCCTCAAGGAGCTTGGCGCAAAGATCCGCTATATCAATAAATCCACGATAGAGATAGACGCGAGGAACGCGACCTATAAGGACGCTCCATATGACCTGATGCGCAAGATCAGGGCGTCGTATTATCTCATCGGCGCAATGCTCGGCCGCTTCGGCAGCGCAAAGACAACCATGCCCGGCGGCTGCAACTTCGGTGTGCGCCCCATAGACCAGCATATCAAAGGCATGACCGCCCTTGGCGCTGACGTTGACGTAAAGAACGGCTTCGTCTACGCCGACGCGAGGGACGGGAGACTCCACGGTGCGCGCATTTATCTGGACAAGGTCTCCGTCGGCGCAACGATGAATATCATCATTGCCGCGGCGCTTGCTCAGGGCAGGACGATAATCGAGAACGCTGCACGTGAGCCGCACATTGTCGATCTTGCAAACTTCCTCAACTCCATGGGCGCGGATATCCGCGGCGCGGGCACCGACACCGTCAAGATAAACGGTGTCGATAAGCTCCACGGCGGCAGCTACGCCATCATCCCGGATCAGATCGAGGCCGGAACATATATGGTCGCCGCGGCGGCTACCGGCGGTGAGGTCCTTGTGAAGAACGTCATTCCCCGCCACCTTGAGTGCATCAGCGCAAAGCTCAGGGAGACCGGGACGATCGTTCAGGAAAATGAAGACTCTGTGCTCGTCAAGGGCGCAAGCACGCTCCGCCGCGTGAATGTCAAGACGCTGCCGTACCCCGGCTTCCCGACGGATATGCAGCCGCCTATGGGCACGCTCCTGTGCCTTGCAAACGGCACCTCGGTCATCACCGAGGGCGTGTACGATAACCGCTTCAAGTACATGAACGAGCTGCGCAAAATGGGCGCGGAGGTTCAGGTCGACGGCAGAGTCGCCGTTATCGAGGGCGGCAGGAGACTGACCGGCGCTCTGGTTCAGGCCTGTGACCTGCGTGCGGGCGCGGCGATGGTCATCGCCGGTATGTGTGCCGTCGGTACCACGATCGTGGAGGACATCCATTATATCGAGCGCGGCTATGAGGACTTTGTCGGCAAGCTCAACGCACTGGGTGCGGATATCAAGATCGTTGATTTCCCGGACAATGACGATTCGGAGAAGATAATTTCGGTAGTCTGATGAGAATATGCATATTTGCCAGCGGTTCCGGCGGCAACTGCCTGCTGCTCTCTGACGGGAGCACGCACGTGTTGGTCGACGCGGGGATATCCATGCGCAGGATAGAAGCATCGCTGCGCGAAGCGGACATTGCAATGAGTGATATTACCGGAGTGCTCATCACGCATGAGCACTCCGATCATATTTCGGGGCTGAAAATGCTGCTGAAGTATCACCATCTGCCCGTGTACGCTCCGCATACGGTCGCAAACCATATGCGCGGTATGCTCCCGGATATTGACGGGAGCCTGAACATAATAGAGGTCGGCACGGTGTTTGAGCTCGGCTCGCTCCGCGTGCGCGCGTTCCACACCCCGCACGATACGGATGAGAGCGTCGGCTACCGCTTCAGCGGAACCGGCAGCTTCGCCATCGCAACGGACATGGGGCACGTGACCGACGAGGTGCTTGACGGTCTTACCGGCGCGGAGACTGTGCTTATCGAGTCGAACCACGACATCGATATGCTCAGCTATGGGCCGTATCCAGTGTACCTCAAGCGGCGCATCCTGTCCGACCGCGGCCATCTTTCCAATAAGGACTGCGCCGTGCTCGCAAGGCGCCTTGCGGAAAACGGGACGACGCGTATCATCCTCGGCCACCTCAGCAAGGAAAATAACACGCCTGAGACAGCGCTGTCGGAGTCGTGCGCCGCGCTTGACGGTACGCGCGCGGAGCTTTACTGTGCGCCGAGCAGCGGATTTATGAGCTTTGAAATAGGGGAGACACAGCCGTGCTGTCTGTGAAATTCATCTGCGTTGGCAGGATGCGGGAAAAGTTTTATATCGATGCCTTTGCCGAGTATGAAAAGCGTCTGCGCACACTCTGCCGCTTCGAGCTGACGGAGCTCACGGAGCAGCGGCTGGGCGATAATCCGTCGAGCGCGGAGATATCCGCCGCGCTTGACAGAGAAGCGCAGGATATCCTCAAGGCCATCCCGGCGGATGCTTTTGTCACGGCGATGTGTGTCGAAGGTAAACAGATGCCGAGCGAGGGCATGGCAAAGCTCATCGCTGAGCGCGAGAATTCCGGCAAACCGAAGCTGTGCTTTGTGATCGGCGGCTCGTTCGGGCTTTCGGATAAGGTCAAGAGCAGGGCAGACATGAAGCTCAGCATGTCGCAGATGACCTTCCCGCACCATCTTGCCCGCGTGATGCTGATAGAGCAGCTCTACCGCGGCTTCAAGATAAATGAAGGCTCAAGGTACCATAAGTAATGCGGCAGCCCATCGAAAAGCTTTGTAAACTTTTGTGCTTTGTGTACAAAAGTTTGCGAAAATGATCTTTGTGCTTGACAATGCGAAAAAATGTGGTAATATACATTTGTTGCTGATGCGGGCATAGCTCATCCGGTAGAGCGCCACCTTGCCAAGGTGGAGGTAGCGAGTTCGAGCCTCGTTGCCCGCTCCATTTATATCAGCTCTGTTTGTGCAGGGCTGCATATGGCGCCATAGCCAAGTGGTAAGGCAGCGGACTGCAAATCCGCGACCCCCAGTTCAAGTCTGGGTGGCGCCTCCATCATTGTCAGCCAATTTTGAGGACATTGCGTCAAACGCAGTGTCCTCAAGGCTTTCCGGGCACAAAAGGCCCGGAAAATTTTTTTGTTTTTCCATTGATGACAGACCCTGTTCTCCCAGACTTGAACAGGGCCTTTTCCATATTTTAGGTAATATAGCTACTGTGTTCTCCTGCTGCGCGACCGAAATACAAACATGTACCGAAATTTTCAAAAAATAAATATCACAAAAATTCAAGCGTCGGATTGTTGGTTTTGTAGAATTAACAATCCGGCGCTTTTGTCATATCCGGAGGTGTCAAATGAGCAAGTAGGTTAGATAAACAACAAAATATTAAATCGGTAAGGCCGGGGCTTTTGAAAAATCAAAGGGTCCGGCCTTTTTGCATTCTAAGGGGGTATCGAATTGAAGAACTACGAAATCAAGCAGGCATTCAAGAATCTGCCGGATGCTGGGCTTCCGGACAATGAGCAGGTGATGTGCTGCGAATACGAGCAGTGTGAAGGGTGTAATTTAAACTGCCCCCGCGCATCACACATATTTATAATCGCCGTGGACGCCGCCGGTTTTTTCCTCAAGATGAATATCCGATATCAGAATATCCTTCTGCACGGCCTTGCACATATCATAGACCGTGAGAGCTGCGGCGCTTACGGCAGTCAGAGCCTCCATCTCCACGCCCGTATGCCCCGTGCATGACACTGCCGCCCTTATATCGACCGAGAGGAGGTTCTCGTCAAGCTCAAGCCTGATATCAATACCGTCTATCAGTATCGGATGGCACATCGGGATAATATCCGGGGTGCGCTTTGCGGCCATTATACCCGCGACCTGCGCGACGGCAAGCACATCGCCCTTTTTCATGCCGCCGTTTTTTATCAGGGCAAAGGTGCTTTCGTTAACCGTGACGCGCCCCGAGGCGACGGCGGTGCGGAGGCTCTCCGGCTTGTCGCCGACATTCACCATCTTAGCCCTGCCCTGCTCATTAAAATGCGTAAAATCCTGCATATGCTTCACCCCTTATCCCTCTTGCCGCTCAGTGCCGTCCTCGACGAGGACTCTCATCGTCCCGCCGCAGACCATGCCGTCAGACTCCGCGACCTCGCCCGTGAGGTCAACATCGACGATTTTATAGCGCCCCGTGCCGATAATTCGCACGGCGTCGCGGATAACCGCGCCCTCGCTGCATCCGCCGCCTATGCTGCCTGTGACTGCCGCAAGAGGGCTTACCGCCATTTTCGCGCCCGCCTCGCGCGGAGTCGAGCCCTTTGTCTCGATAACGGTTACTATCGCCTTGGGATCACGGTTTTCGGCAAGGTATTTTATCACGGATAGCTCCACGTCGGAGTCGTTGCAGCAGCGTATGCCGTCATTGCTGTGCTCCGGCAGGCGCTTATATGCCACAAGCTCCGCGAGTATGGATATGGCAATCTCGCCGGGGGTGACGGCGCCGATATCAAGTCCTATGGGCGTGCATATCCGATCCATATACTCCTTGGGATAGCCCTCCTCGACAAGCATCTCAAACAGCCCACGCACGCGGCGGCGCGAGCCGATAAGCCCCAGATACGCCGGCTGCGTGCCCTTGAATATCTCGCGCAGGCAGTCCGCGTCATGCACATGGCCGCGCGTAATAACGACAACGTAGTCATAGCGCATGAGCCGGAGGCGGTCGATGCAGCTTTCAAAGCTGTCGCACAGCACCTCCCGTGCCAGCGGGAAGCGCGCGGTATTTGCAAAGGCGGGGCGATCGTCACAGACATAGACCTCAAAGCCGCTCTTTGCCGCAAAATCGCAAACGGGCACGGCAATATGCCCCGCACCGAGGACTATAAGGCGCTCCGGGGGCGAAAAGGGCTCGCCCACGGTGATTTTGCCCTCCGTCTCCGTCAGCGTCACGTCGGCAAAATATCTGCCGCGCTTATCGGTCTGCGGCGCATAGGGCGCAAGAGTCTTTTTCAATCCCTCAGCTATAAGCCCCTCCGAGCCGCAAAGCTCCGTTTTCAGCGTCAGCGCCTCGCCGCGCTCAACTCTTTCCAATATTTCGGCATAAATATTCGACATGATAAAACCTCCTCAATACAGTAAAAGTATATTCGCCGGGGCAATGCCAAGCTCGGCGGGGAATAGCTGTGGGCGCTTATCCTTCGTCACACGCCACCACACACTCGGCTCGGACTCCGCGGCGGACTTGAATTTGAACTCTATTATCCACTCAAAGGGCTCCTCCATCTCGTCAAGGTATTCTATCTCATGGCGATTTGTCGGCGCGGAGGGATTAAAATAATGTGCGCGGATGCCAATGGCCTTTATATCGTCGCCGACGGGCTGCGCGGTCGTGAGGCTCACGCCCCAATCGGGCACATATACCTCATGCTCCCCTCGCTTTATGGCGGGGGCTATATTTTTGCAGCCGGTGAGCATCGCCGCCGGAACGCTGCCGGGATCGGCAAAAAGCGCCTTTGTCCGGTTCACGGTCAGAAGTCTGCCGCTGTCCATGACGGCTATTTCCCGGCTCATGTTATACGCCTCGTTGCGGTCGTGCGTGACCATGATGACCTCCCGCCCGAAGCGCGTGAGTACGTCGCGCATTTCTATCATAAGCTTATCCCTGAGGTGCGCGTCGAGCGCGGAAAAGGGCTCGTCCAGCAGCAAAAGCTGCGGGTCGCTGACCATGATGCGCGCAAGCGCCGTGCGCTGAGCCTGACCGCCGGAGAGCTGCGCGGGACGGTGATTTTCAAGTCCTCCAAGCTGGAACATATCCAGCATTTTTTTGAGCTTTTCCTCTTTTTCGCTCTTGTCCCTGATGCGGCGCATACCGCAAAGTATGTTCTGGCGCACCGTCATATTCGGAAACAGCGCATAGTTTTGGAACAGATAACCCACGCGGCGCTTTTGCGGAGGGAGATTTATCCCCTTTGCGCTGTCATATAAGACCACGCCGTCAAGCTCTATGTAGCCCTCGTCGGGCTTTTCTATGCCGGCAATGCATTTGAGCGTCATACTCTTGCCGCAGCCGGAGGGACCGAGCAGACAGGTCACGCCGTTTTGCGCCTCGAATTTTGACTCAAGCTCAAAGCTGCCAAGCTTTTTTCTGACGTCTACTATCAGGCTCATCCCTTCGCCCTCACTTTCTGCTTGCTCTCAAGGAGATTGACCGTGAGCAGCACGACGGTGCTTATGGCGAGGTTTATCATGACCCAGAAGAATGCGCACGCATCGTCGTTTGTGCGCCAGAGCTGATATACGGTCGTGGATATCGTGGCGGTTTTGCCTGGAGTGTAGCCGATGAGCATACTGGTAGCGCCGTATTCGCCGAGGGCTCGCGCGAAGGCAAGCACGGTGCCGGCGAGTATGCCCTGACGGCAGGCGGGCATACGTATGCGCCAGAAAATATATGTGTTGGAAAGGCCGAGCGTCTGCCCCGACTGCGAGAGCGTGCAGTCAAAGCTCTCGAACGCGCCGCGTGCCGTCCTGTACATCAGCGGGAAGGCAACGACGGCTGCGGCGAGAATTCCACCGTACCATGTCATTACAAATTTAATGCCGAGCTGCATCAGAAAAATGCCGATTGGGCGCTTTGTGCCGAAGATGAGCAGCAGAAAATAGCCGCATACCGTCGGCGGCAGTACCATGGGAAGCGTGAGAATAACGTCAAGAATACCCTTGACCGTGCGCGGCAGCCTTGCCGAGTAGTAGGCAAAGAATATGCCCGTGAAAAAAACTATTACACAGCTTATAGCCGCAATGCGCAGGGAGTTTATAAGCGGATACCAGTCAATGTTCATATTATATACCTCGGATTGGCAGCGCAAATAAATGCGCTGCCAATTCTGCGTCTCAGGCTTTACGCTACCGGAGAGAAGCCGACAGCCTCAAAAATCGCCATGGCCTCGCTGCCCGTGAGATAGTCAAGGAAGGCCTTGGCTGCATCGGGGTTCTTCGCAGTCTTTAATACCGCGGCGGGATAGATGACCTGACCGCACATATCCTTGCTTGCGCCGTCAATGACCGTAAGCCCCGCGGAGAAGGCATCCGTGCAGTAGACTATGCCGCAGTCAACGCTGCCCTCGGAGACCTGAGTTGTGACCTCCTTGACGTTGCTGCCGTAGGTAATGACGCCGCTTTTGGCGAGGGCTTCCTCATCAAGCCCGTAGAAATTGAGTATCTTCTGCGTGTACTGACCGACAGGCACGTCACTGTTGCCCATTGCCATCAGTATGCTGCCCTCGGCAAGCCTTGCCGCAAGGTCGTCAAAGCTCTCTATGCTCTTGGGATTGCCCTCGGGGACGACAAGCACCACCTTATTTTCGAGCAGGTTCAGGCGCGTATCGCCGGCGACAAAGTCCAGCCCCTCCTTGTTTATCTCCTTGTCAGAGCTTAAGTCGAGCTGATTCATCTGCTTTTGACCGGCGGAGATAAAGAGGTCGCAGTCCGCGCCCTCCTGTATCTGGGTCTTGAGCGTACCGGAGGAGTCAAAGTTATAGGTGATGGTGACGTTGTTTCCCTTCTCGTAGACATCCTTGACCTGATTTAGAGTCTCGGTCATTGAAGCGGCGGCAAAGACGATGATTTCTTTCTTCTCTCCCTTACTCGGAGCCGCGGACGAGCCGCAGGCGGCAAGTGTGAAGATCATTGCAAGCGTGAGCAGCAGTGTGAGGGTTTTCTTCATGTTCGTTTCTCCTTTTTCAGAAAAATATTTATATAAGCGCGACTTAACGCGGTTATATGTGCTGAAGAAATACCTGCTTTTTATTTTCTTGCGCAGTCGTGTACCTCGTTGCGGAGAAGCCCCATGGCATGGGGGATGGTGTCCATAAATACGTCCATATTCTCCATGCAGGCGCGGGGGCTGCCGGGGAGATTGATAATAAGCGTTTTACCCCGGATAACGGAGGCGGCGCGGGAAATCATTGCGTGCCTGGTGATTTTGAGAGACTCGGCGCGCATAGCCTCGGCAATGCCGGGGACGTTTTTATCCGCGATTGCAATCGTTGCCTCGGGCGTAATATCCCGCGCCGAGCAGCCCGTGCCGCCGGTCGTAAGTATGAGGTCAAGCTGCCGCTGGTCGCAGAGCCGAATAAGCTGCTGCTTCAAAACCAGCTCATCGTCGGGGATAACTATTTCCTCCACGACCTCGTAGCTTGCCTCGCGCAGGCGCTTTGCTATCGCGGGACCGCTCTCGTCCTTGCGCTCCCCCGCCGCCGCCTTGTCGCTGAGCGTGATGACCGCAGCCTGCCACGGGAAATGCCCCTCGCGCTTTTCGATGCTCATCTCATCTCCGACGCTGATGCTACCCGGCTCAATGACGCGGGCAAACACGCCCTCACGCGGCATGATGCACTCGCCCATTTTCTTGTATATCTCGCAATGGCTGTGGCACTCCTTGCCTATCTGCGTCATCTCCAGCAGCACATCGCCGCAGCGCAGCAGCGTGCCCACGGGCAGCGCCCGGAAGTCGAAGCCCTCGACCACAAGATTTTCTCCGAAGGCACCGGGAATGACGTTTGCCCCACGTTTATTGAAGGCCTCTATCTTGTCGGCACTCAGAAGACTCACCTGTCTGTGCCAGCTCCCGGCGTGCGCGTCGCCGTCAATGCCCCATTCGGCGGAGAAGTGCGCGGTATTTACATCGTGCTTTTGCAGACCCTTACGGTCGCTCGTGCATACGGCTATAACCTTTCCCATGCTGTTATCCTCCTATCTGACTCATTGCGTGCCGCTCGGTGACGGCGGCGCCCGTGTCGAAGCAGTGCGCACGCGGCTTATTGTATATCGAGATTTTCAGCGCCTCACGCAGCTCATCGTCCGTGCAGCCGCCTCGGATGAGCGTGCGCAGGTCGGCGGAGTCGGCGTAGCACAGGCAGGGCTTTAGCTGCCCCGTACTCGTCAGGCGTACCCGGTTGCAGTCGGCGCAGAACTTGTGGCTCACGGCGTCTATAAAGCCTATCCTGCCGAGCAGCAAATCGCTCTTATAATAATGCGCAGGACCGTTGCCGCGCCTTTCGTCCGTCGGGGCAAGGTCCGGCCAGCGCTCTCTCAGCGCCGAGAGAATATCGTCCGGTGAGACTCGCCGCATCGCCGCGCCGAAGCCGATGGGCATAAGCTCTATAAAGCGCACGTCCACCGGAAGCTCCTCCGCTATGGAGGCAAGCTCCGGCACGTCCTCCTCGGTTTCCTCCAACAGCACGGCGTTTAGCTTTGTACGCAGCCCCATTGCGCAGGCGTCCTCTACGGCCTGCATTATACGCTTCAGCAGCTCCTCGCTCTCGGGGTGTCCACTTATTCGCGTATAGCGCTCCGCATTCAGGCTGTCGAGGCTTATGTTTATGCCGTCAAGCCCCGCGGCGGCAAGCGCATCCAGATTTTTTCCGAGTAAGAGTCCGTTTGTCGTCAGCGTGACCTGCTCCGTCCCGCTCTGCCTCTTGAGCGCGGCGATAAAGCTCACACAGTCGGCACGGACAAGCGGCTCTCCGCCCGTGACCTTAAATTTTCTTATCCCCAGCTCCGAGGCGGTGCGGCATATGCGCAGTATCTCCTCATAACGGAGAATTTCCCCGTGCCCCAGCGCGTCTATAGGCTCGGGCATACAGTATCGGCAGCGCAGGTTGCAGCGGTCGGTCACGGAAATGCGCATATAATCTATTTCTCGCCCATATCTGTCAAGCATGGCTCATCTTCCCTTGCCGAAGCCGCAGTTGGGAAAATGGCACACCGGGCAGTTGAGGCAGAGTCCGCCGCTGCCGAGTCCAGCAAGCCATTGTTTAGTAATGGGCGTATCCGTGACGAGGTAGGGCAGCACAAGGTCAAATATAGTGCGCTTTGCGTACATCACGCAGCCGGGCAGACCGCAGACGGGGCGGCCGTCCGGGGAATACGACACGAGAAACATCGCTCCGGGCAGCACGGGCGCGCCGTAGGAGACGATATTCGCGCCGGTATTCTTGATGGCAAGCGGGGTCTTGTCGTCGGGGTCAACGCTCATGCCGCCGGTGCAGAGGACCATCTCGCAGCCCTGCGCAAGCATATCGTTTATCGCGGCGGTGATTTTTTCATGGTCGTCGTTCAGTATGACGTGCGCCGCCATCTCGCAGCCGAATTCCGCAAGCTTTGCCTGAACCACCGGGCTGAAGGTATCCTCAATGCGCCCGTAGAACACCTCGTTGCCGGTCGTGACAAGACCGTATTTCCTCGGTCTCACCGGCACAAGGCGCATTATAGGCTCGTCCCCGGCAAGCAATTTTGCCTGCTCCATGCGCTCCTTTGCAATGACAAGGGGTATGACGCGCGTACCGCAGAGCTTGTCGCCCTTTTTCACCATGAAGCCGGAGTGCTGTGCGGCTATCATTATGTCACCGAGCGAATTTATGGCGCGAAGCCGCTCAAGGTCAACGAGCAGCAGACCGTCAATATCCGCGATAAGCTCTATCTTACCCTCCTTGGGCGCCGTCGCGTGCATATTCTCGTTCTGGCAGATGCTGCGGAGGATCTCCGCCGCCTCGTCCTCATGGAGCATATTCTCGTCCTTTTCCCAGACATAGATATTGTCCTTGCCGACCGACAGAAGCACCGGTATGTCCTTTTCGGTGATGATATGCCCCTTGCGGAATACCGCGTCCTTGGTCACGCCCTTGATTATCTGCGTGATGTCATGGCACAGCACATGACCCACTGCGTCCTCGGTTTTGATAAGCTTCATTAGATAACCTCCTTGTCTTGTATATTAAGCAGCTGCTGTTTATTTTTGAAAATACGGGCAATCGCCTCCTATGCACTCTCGGTTGAGTGCAGTATATTTGCACCCAAGCTTACAAAGCGGCATATCCGCGCCGCAGATAAGGCAGCCGGAGAAATGCTCCTCCCCGCCGCTCTGCGGGCAGCAAACCTCTATCCTTTCCATGCTCTTTTCCTCTATTCATCTATATTATTACTTGATATTTATAGCCTCTCTGCCGCAAAGCCCGTTTATTCTCCGCGCCGCGGCAAGCGCCTCGCGTCTGCGTCTCTCATGCGCCCTGAGCGCCTCGTCATCCCGGCACTTTTTCAGGCTTTCGGAAAAGCGCTCCTCAAGACTCACGCGCCGTGCTCCGAGTCTGAGATTATCCGCAAGGCAGAGTGCCGTAAGCTCAAGCGAGGCCGCCTCCGGCTCGTGATGCCGCCGAATCAGCTCCGCCTCACGGGTATAGCCGAGCTCGCTCAGCCAGTCCGCGCCGCGCCGTGAATGCTCCGGCAGACTCCGCGCAATATCGTGCAGCAGTGCCGCGTTTTCCACAAGCTCCGCGTCGATATCATTCCCGCTTTCCTTCAGCGCGGCGGCAATCCTCAGCGCTTCCTCGGCGGTGGCAGCGCAATGCTCGATGACATTCTCCGGTGCTCCCGCAGCGTGCAGCAGACGCAGACACAAGGCTCTGTCCAACTCAGGCCGCGGAGCCTCTCCGATTTTCACAAGGCGAAAGCCGCCGTCATATTCGAGCGTCACGCAGGCGCAGTACGGGACACGGTACTCCCGGCTGCTCTCAAGCGCGGTTCCGAAAAGCCTTGCCGCCATGAGTCTGATGACCGCCGAGTGGGAAATCGCCGCGATATCCCCGCTGCTTTTGTCAAGACATTCCATGAGCGCCTCCTCAAAGCGGCAAAGCGCCGCCCGCGGCTCCTCCGCGCCGGGTATCGGAACGCTCATATCCACGCCGCGCCGCTCGTACAGCTCCGGAAAACGCTCCTTTATCTCGCGGAAGCTCAGACCGTCCCACAGTCCCATATCCGCCTCACGAAGTCCCGGTACAACTACAGCCGAGGGTGAAAAATACGCCGCCGTCTCGCGCGCTCTCGAAAGCGGGCTTGTAAATACCGCGCTTATCCCGGCGTGCTCAAGCTCCCGCGCTGCAAGACAGGACTGCATATGCCCTATCGTGCCGAGCGGAATATTCGTCCTCCCGAGGCAGCAGCTCCCGTCCGGGAAATCCGGCCTTCCGTGCCGGATAAGATACACGCGCCGGCTCACAGCAGCTCACCGAAGCAGTCCTGAAAGAGCCGGTCGCCCTTCTCACGCAGCCTCCGCTCAAATTCGTTATATTTCTCCAAAAGGCGCAGCCCGTCTCCCGTAAGCCTGCTCTGACCGCCGCCGAGTCCGCCCTGACTGCGCTCAACCAACGTCCGCCCGAGCTCCGTTTCAAGGCGGCGTATTATGTTCCAGCCGGTCGAATACGATATCTGCATACGCTGACAGGCACTGCGAACGGAATTCGTCTCCTCGACAAGCGTGAGGAGCATTGCAATCTTCCGGTCAAAAAAGACCTTCTCCTTTGCAAGCTCCACGTTTATTATCGGTCTTACAAGCTGCCGATTGTGATAGCTCAAAAGCGCCCTGTAGTCCTCCGGGGTGTCCGCGTCATGCAGGATGCCGCTGTCCTCAACGGCTATCTCCGTCATCTCCGCACCGCAGTGCTCGATAGCGCCGCCGAGTCCGCCCTCTCCGCGATAATCCAGAATAGTGTCCACAAGCTCCGTGCCTATTAAAAGCGGATGCCCGCGCCTGCCCTCGCACACCGGGCACACGAGCCTTGCCCCGCAGTCCATGAGTGCGCTCACGGTGGAGGCGGTAAAAAGCGGGATGTCAACCGGCGTAAATAAAATGCCGTCGCACTTATCCTTGAGATACTCAAGCCCGATTTTTGCCGAGTCGAACATCTGGGTCGTGCGGTACTGCTCGTTGCGGAGAAAAATAAGCCCGTTGTTTGCCAGATGGTGCTCAAGCTCCCACGCATTATGCCCCGTGACCATGACTATCCTCGTCACGCCGGACTGACGGAGCGTTGCGACTATGCGCTGCGCTATTGAAATCGAGCCGATATTGAGCATAGGCTTGAATTCTCCCATGCGTGACGACATCCCCGCTGCGACTATAAGTGCCCCGAACTGCATATATCCTCCCTCCCAGCGAAAAGCAATTTTGGCATTTTTATCCAATATATTATTAAAATAAATGCATTAAAATGCAAAAACCCCGCGCGTTGAATTTCAAATCCGTGAACGGTACGAACGAGAGAAGCTCAAACGCAGGGTTTATATCAATATTACACAAAAAGCAAGGAGAAGTCAAGGAAGTCGACGCAAAATATTTGCATAATGCACAAAAACAATGTTATTTTTTCTACGAGTTATATCTGCATGATAGTTGCTACTCCGATTTCTCTGCCGTAAAATATAATTGAAGATATTAAGCGGGAGGCAGACATGGAGGACAAACGCTTTGAGCTCCGGGCAGAGCTTGTCACGGTAGAGATCTCAGACCCCCAGACCGGGGAAATATTCCGCAGAGAGCTGCCGATAGAGTACTATGAAAACGCCAATTTTCTTCGCCTGCGCGGTGAAAATTTTGACGGTTCCCTGTCCGAGCTTGTGTTCTATACCCCGCGCGGAATTCAAAAGCTCAAGGACGTGAGCGGCAGCGGTGCGGATAAGGACAATTGTCACTGATTTCCCGAGTCTATCCACAAAGCCGAAAGCTAAGCAAAACAGCGTAAAAAAGTATAATTATAAGAATTATGAGGAGGTATATGAATGATTAAAAAATCACTCGTCATCAATGGAGTACAGCGCATCCTGATTGTTGAGCCTCATGAGACTCTGGCCACGGTTCTGCGTGAGCATCTGCTGCTTACCGGCTGTAAAATCGGCTGCGGCGAGGGTCACTGCGGCGCCTGCAACGTCATTTTAGACGGCAAGGTCACTCGCTCCTGTCTGCTTAAGATGGAGAAAATCAGAGACAACGCGGAGATAACGACGATAGAGGGCGTCGGCACTCTGCACGATATGCACCCGCTTCAGGTCGCGTGGATGGCATACGGCGGAGCGCAGTGCGGCTTCTGCACCCCCGGCTTCATCATCAGCGCCAAGGTGCTGCTCGACAAGAACCCGAACCCGACCCGCGAGGAGGTACGCGACTGGTTCAACAAAAACCGCAACCTCTGCCGCTGCACCGGCTATAAGCCCCTTATCGACGCTACAATGGCGGCTGCCGCCGTCATGCGCGGTGAGATGAGCAAGGAGGATCTTGTATTCAAGCCCACCGGAGACAGCATCAAGGGCACGAAATACATCCGTCCCTCCGCCGCGCAGAAGGTCACCGGCACTTGGGACTTCGGCGCCGACGATGCGCTCAAGATGCCCGAGAATACTCTTCGCCTCGCCCTCACGCAGGCCACGGTATCTCACGCCAACATCAAGAGCATCGATACCTCCGAGGCCGAGAAGATGCCCGGCGTCTTTAAGGTCATCACCTATAAGGATATTCTTGCCGCAGGCGGCACCAACAAGATAAACGGCCTTGTCATGCTCCCCAAGCACAACAAGACCGACGGCTTTGAGCGTCCCGTGCTCTGCTCGGACAAGATATTCCAGTTCGGCGATGCAATAGCCATCGTCGCGGCGGACACCGAGGCGCACGCCCGCGCCGCTGCGGACGCCGTCAAGGTGGAGATCGAGGAGCTTCCCGCCTACATGAACGCCATGGACGCGAAGGAGCCTGACGCTATTGAAATTCACCCCGGCATACCCAACGTCTTCTACGAGACGAACTGCATCAAGGGACCCGACTTTGATTGGGACAGCATCCCCGACGCACAGCAGGTCGAGATAGAGAGCTACTGCTCGCGTCAGCCGCACCTGCATCTTGAGCCCGACTGCGGCTACGGCTACATAGACGAGGACGGCATGGTCACCGTTCACTCCAAGTCCATCGGCATACATCTTCATATGCCGATGATAGCGGGCGGCATCGGCGTTCCGATGGAGGAGCTTCGCCTTGTGCAGAACCACACGGGCGGCACCTTCGGCTATAAGTTCTCCCCGACAAACGAGGCGCTCATCGGCGCTGCGGTAAAAATCACCGGCCGCCCCGTCTCGCTCGTATTCAATCAGTTCCAGAACATCACCTACACCGGCAAGCGCTCCCCCGCCTTCATGCACATCAAGCTCGGCGCGGACAAGGACGGCAAGCTGCTTGCAATGTGGGGCGATAACTACGTTGACCACGGTCCCTACTCCGAGTTCGGCGATCTGCTCACCATGCGTCTGAGCCAGTTTACCGGCGCGGGCTACGGCATCCCCTCCATCCGCAACAAGAGCCAGACCGTGTTCACAAACCATGCATGGGGCTCCGCCTTCCGTGCCTACGGCTCGCCGCAGTCCTTCATGGGCTCCGATATCGCAATCGACTGCCTTGCCGCCAAGATGGGCATAGACCCCTTCGAGATGCGCGCAATGAACTGCTACAAGGCCTCCGAGCACACCACCATTCCCACCGGCTACGCTCCCGACGTTTACTGTGAGGAGGAGCTCTTCGACAAGGCTCGTCCGCTGTACGAGGCGGCCAAGAAGCGTGTCGCGGAGAAGAATGCCGCCTCCGACGGGCGCTATAAGTACGGCATCGGCGTGTCCCTCGGCGTTTACGGCTGCGGACTTGACGGCGTTGACGCCTCCTCCGCCTTTGCCGAGCTCAACCCCGACGGCACGGTCACGATGTACGCCTCCTGGGAGGATCACGGTCAGGGCGCCGACATGGGTATTGTCGCCTCCGCGCATGAGACTCTGCGTCAGGCCGGTATAAAGCCCGAGCAGATTCGTCTTGTCATGAACGACACCAAGTTCACCCCGAACTCCGGTCCTGCGGGCGGCTCCCGCTCTCAGGTCATGACCGGCAACGCCTGCCGCCTCGCCGCCGAAAATCTGCTTGCCGCGATGCGCAAGGAGGACGGCAGCTACCGCAGCTATGACGAGATGGTAGCCGAGGGCATAGAGACGAAGGTCGAGGGCAACTGGGTCACGACCTACTGCGCCGACCACCCCATCGATCAGGATACCGCACAGGGCGAGCCCTTTGCGACCTATATGTACACCATCTTCATGCCCGAGGTTCGCGTTGACACTCAGACCGGCAAGGTCAAGGTCGAGAAGTTCACGAGCGTTGCCGACGTCGGCACGATCATGAACAGGCTTCTCGTTGAGGGCAACTTCTACGGCGGTCTTGTTCAGGGCATCGGTCTTGCACTGACCGAGGACTTTGACGATCTGGAGAAGGAGACGAGCCTGCTCAAGTGCGGCATCCCTTACCCGAATGATGCTCCGGACGACATCGAGCTCCACTTCATCGAGACCTACCGTCCCAACGGTCCCTACGGTGCCGCCGGCTGCGGTGAGGCTCCGCTGGATGCACCGCATCCCGCCATTCTCAACGCGATTTATAACGCCACGGGCGCGCGCATCACGCGCATCCCGGCAAGACCCGACAAGGTGCTTGCAGCGCTCAAGGCGCTTGAAAACTAAGCTTTGCCATCAAGCAAAAAAACGTTATAATAGAGAGACCTTTAATAAGGTCTCTCTATTAGGTTTATAAAGAGGTGAGCTCATGTCGGTAATTCAGGAGCGCGGCTCCACGCACGTCTACAAGGTCAACAGAATATCCAAGGACGAGATCGAAAACATGGTGTCGCTGTGCGTCTACGACCAGCCCGCCTTCTGCTCCGCCGCCTGCCCCTTGAAGTTAGATGCCAAGGCCATGCTTGCCGCGGCGGCGGACGGGGATTTTAAGAAGGCGCTCGGGCTATACGAAAAGGCGGTGATTTTTCCGAACGTCGTCTCCGCCGGGTGCAGCGCCCCATGCGAGGCGAAGTGCAAGCTTTCCGAGCTTGGCGAGGGCATAGCGGTACGCGATATTGAGCGCGCCGTGACACGCTTCGGTGAAAAATCGCGCTCCGGCGGTGTTTTCCGCATGAAGAAAAAGAAGAGCGTCGCCATCTTCGGCTCCGGGCTTTTCGCGCTCTTCCTCGCGGGTGAGATTGAGAAAAAGGCCTACCCGCTCACGGTGTTCTGCGAGGAGGCTAACCTGAGCGCCTTTCTTCGCACGGCAGCGCCATTTCTTGATGAGACGGCCTTTGCCGATGAGCTTGGCAGATTAAAGACCAAGGATATATGCTTTGAGTTCGGCTGCACGCTCAGCGGAGAATTCTATGCTGAAAAGTGCGGCGGCTTTGACGTGCTATGCGCCTCGGCTGCGGCGGCAAGGGGCTTTTTCCCGGACGCCGTCTGTGATGAGCGTTATATGCTCTGTGCGGCTCGCTCTCTCGTCATGGGCGCAGACGGCAGTGATGTGCTCAGCGCCGCATTTTCCGCAAAAAAGGCAGCGCTCACGGTAGACCGCCTTGCGCAAAGGCTCGCGCCCGATAATATGCGCGGCAACGAGGGCGCCGTTGAGACAAAGCTATACGCAAGCCTTGACAATGTCGGCTCGCTGCACCGTGTCGAGTGCGGCGCGGAGGGCTACACGCGCGAGGAGGCCCTCGAGGAGGCCAAGCGCTGCATACAGTGCCGCTGCGACGAGTGCATGAAGGCCTGCGCCTATCTCAAGCACTATAAAAAATACCCCGGTCTGCTGGCGCGGGAGATATATAACAACACCCAGATAATAATGGGCGACCACCCGCTCAACAAGGCCATGAACGCCTGTGCGCTCTGCGGTCAGTGTACGGTCGTCTGCCCCAAGGGTATCGACATGGCGCGGGTCTGCAAGAGCGCCCGCGAGAACATGGTTTCGACCGATAAAATGCCGCTTGCGCCGCATGAGTTTGCGCTTATGGATATGCTTTTCTCAAACGGCGAGGCCTTTCTATGCCGCAGGCAGCCCGGATATGATAAGTGCAGATATGTCTTTTTCCCCGGCTGTCAGTCCTCCGCCATCGCTCCGGCGACGGTACGCGCGGCGTATGAGGATCTATGCGCGCGGCTTGAGGGCGGCGTTGCGCTGATGCTCGGCTGCTGCGGCGCGATATGCGATTGGGCGGGGCGCTATGAGATGTACGGGCAGCAATTTGAGTTTATCGAAAACGAGCTTGCAAAGCTTGGATATTCCACGGTCATTGCCGCCTGCCCCAGCTGCAAAAAGGAGCTTTCGGGGCATGAAAATATAGAAATCGTCGGGATATGGGACGTATTGCAGGAAATCGGGCTTCCCAAGGAAGCAAAGATACTTGAGCGCTGCGCCGCGCTGCACGATTCCTGCGGTGCGCGCGGAGACGCGGAGACTCAGCGCAGTGTGCGCGACATTCTGAAAAAGCTCGGCGTTTCGATATTTGAGACGGAATACTCAGGCGACCGCTCCCCCTGCTGCGGCTACGGCGGTCTGACCTCATACACAAACCGCGAGCTTGCCCACGAGCTTGCAGAAAAATGCCTTGAGCGCAGTGACGCGCCCTATGTCAGCTACTGCATGGCCTGTCGTGACCGCTTTGCACGCAAGGGGCGGGAGTCGCGGCATATACTTGAGCTTGTGTACGGTACGGACGCGGGTGCGCCGCCCGATATAAGCGAAAAGCGCTATAACCGCCTTACGCTGAAAAATGAACTGCTCCGTGATATCTGGGGCGAGGAGACTATGAATATGGATTTGCCCTATAAGCTGGAATTTGACGAGGCCGCGCTCAAAATGATGGACGAGCGCATGATATTAAAATCCGACGTCATATCCGTCATTGACGCATACCGCGAAAGCGGCGAGGCGATAGAGGACGCCGACACCGGCTATCTCATGCTGAGAGCAAGACTCGGGAACGTGACCTTCTGGGTCGCGCTTACCGAGGACGAGGAGGGCTACACGGTTCGCCGCGCTTATAGCCACAGGATGAACGTCGTTAAACGTCAGGAGTGATATCATGCAGGACAGAACATATTACACCATTGACCCGCTGGGTAAGCTCAAATGCAGAAAATGCGGCGTAGCGCTCGTCAAGGGCAAGGCAAAATTCATGTATCTCGATAACGGCTTCCCCGTAGAGCTGCCGGTCTGCCCTCGCTGCGGCTTTGTCTATGTACCGGAGGAGCTTGCGCTGGGAAAGGTTCTCTCCGTCGAGAAGGCGCTGGAGGACAAATGAACGGGCATCCGGGAGGAGACGCGCACACCATGCGCATGATAGAGCTTTGCGCCCTGTCTCCGGGCGCTCGTGTGCTCGACATGGGCGCGGGCGAGGGTGAGGCAGTCGCCCTGCTGCGCGCTCATGGACTTGACGCCGTCGGCATTGATTTGATTCCGTGCGGAGAAAACGTCGTTCGCGGCGATATGCTGCACAGCGGCTATCCCGACGAAGGCTTTGATGCGATTATATCTCAGTGCGCATTTTATGTGAGCGGAGATGCAAAGGCCGCGCTCCGGGAAAGTCGGCGGCTTCTCAAAGACGGCGGCGTTTTAGCTCTGTCGGACGTATTTTTCGACTCTCCCGAGGCGCTTTTAGCCTCGTCGGGCTTCAGTCTTGAGCATATTGAGGACATGACCGAGCAGTGGCGCGAGTATTATTTTGCCGCGCTTTGGAGCGGAGAGACTATCGGCTGCCCGAAAACCAATTTAAAATGCAGATATTATTTAATCATATGCAGAAAGGAAATGCCTGATGGATCTTTTTGACAGGGTAATGGAGCTTTCACGCTACGGCTATTTCTGCGGTCAGATTTTGGCAAAGCTCCTGCTTGAGACGATAGGCGAGGAAAACCCCGGCCTTGTCAAGGCTATGGGCGGGCTCAACGGCGGAGTCGGCTTCTCCGGCGGCTGCTGCGGCTGCATGAGCGGCGGCGCGTGCATCATATCCTATTTCACCGGCAAGGGCGAGGACACCGGCATGGACTCACCTGAGCATAAGGCGGCGCTGGGTGAGTTTACCCGCTGGTTCAAGGACGAAATGACGCTATACTACGGCGGCTACGAGTGCGAGGACATAACCCACGGCAACCCCGCAAAGCGCGTGGAGCTGTGCCCGCAGATAATCGCCTCCACCTACGAAAAATGCATGGAGATACTCTCCGAAAGGGGGCTTATCTGATGCGCGTCGGGCGGACGGAGAGCGTGTGCCCGGTGTGTCTGAGAAAGCTTTCCGCAGAAAAGCGCACGGGTGCAGACGGCTATATCTATATGGACAAGCAGTGCCCCGAGCACGGCAAATTCAGCACGCTCATCTGGGAGGACAATCTCATAAGCTATATGCGCTGGAACCTCGGCAGCAGCACCGTGGAGCCGCCGGTAAACGGCAAGGACGCGAAAAACGGCTGTCCGAACGACTGCGGACTCTGCAAGGCGCATTTGCGCAAGGGCTGCTGTATGCTGCTGGAGCTCACAACGCGCTGCAATCTCCGCTGTCCTGTGTGCTTTGCCTCGGCGGGTACGGAGGAGCGTGAGCTCAGCATGGAGGAAATCGAGCGGCAGTACGATTATCTCATGTCGCACGGCGGTCCGTTTAATATTCAGCTCTCGGGCGGAGAGCCGAGCATGCGGGACGATTTGCCGGAGATAATAGCCCTCGGGCGCAAAAAGGGCTTTAGCTTTTTCCAGCTCAACACAAACGGCATACGCCTTGCAGATGATGCGGAATACGCCCGGACGCTCAAGGCGGCGGGGCTCAACACGGTGTTTTTGCAATTTGACGGCGTGGACGACGCGGTCTATATGACACTGCGCGGACGGGCGCTCATGACCGAAAAGCTTGCCGCGATAGAAAACTGCGCGGCGGCGGGGCTTGGCATAGTGCTTGTGCCGGTCATCGCGCCGGGAGTGAACGACGCGCAGGTCGGCGATATACTGCGCTTCGCTCTTGAGCGTATGCCCGCGATACGCGGAGTGCATTTTCAGCCCATCAGCTACTTCGGGCGCTGCGGGCTTGAACGCCCGGAAAAGCCCATCACCATACCGCGTATGCTTCGTCTCATCGAGGAGCAGATGGGCGGCGTGATGCACGCGCAGGACTTTGCCGGCGGCGGGGCGGAAAATCCCTACTGCTCCTTCCACGCAAGCTATCTACGCCGTGCGGACGGCAGTCTCCGTCTGCTGCCGAAGAAATCCGGCGCCTCCGCCTGCTGCTGCACGACCTCGGACGATTCGCGCAGCTACGTCGCCAAGCAGTGGAACGGCGAGGACGAGCCGGACTATGCCTCCGACCCGGAGCTTTGCGAGACCTCGGCGCTCGATGATTTTCTTGAGCAGGCGCGGCGGAGCACCTTCGCCGTATCGGGTATGATTTTTCAGGACGCATATAATTTTGATCTTGAGCGGCTGCGCCGCTGCTATATCTGCGAGGTCGATTCAGAATTCGGCATGGTGCCGTTTTGCGCGTATAACCTGACGAACACGGAAGGCAGGGCGCTGTATAGACGATGACAAGGACAAGACTTGACGCGCTCATATGTGAGCAGGAGTGGCTTGAGTCGCTGACGCGCGCGGACATACGGCGCATACAGCTTGAAAGACTCAACGCGCTGCTTGCCCGTGAGCGGGAGCGCGGCGGATTTTATTCCGGACTCCCGGCGCGCTTAGACGATTTGGCAGAGCTTTCCGAGTTTCCCTTTACGACGCAGACGGAGCTTGCGGAAAACGTGGGAGCCATGCTCCTGTGCTCTCAGTCGGAGGTGCAGCGCGTGATAAGCGATGTGACGAGCGGAACGACCGGCATTGGAAAGCGCGTATTCTATACCCGCGCCGACTGTGAGCGCACGGTGCAGCTTTTTATGGCGGGTCTGGGTGAGCTTATATTTCCCGGCGGCAGGACGCTGATATGTATGCCGTTCTCGGGTCAATTCGGTCTGGGCGAGCTTATCGCCGAGGCGGTGAGCCGGCTGGGAGCAAGTCCGATACGTGCGGGAGCACAGCTCAGCTATTTTGAGCTTAGTGAGCTGATGCGCGCGGAAAGACCGGACAGCTTTGTCGGTATGCCGGTGCAGCTTTTGAGCCTACTTCGCGTATGCGGCAGAGGCAGTCTGGAAAGGGCGCTCGTCAGCGCGGATGCCTGCCCTGAAGGCGTCATATCGGAGGCGGAAAAGCTTCTCGGCAGCAGGCTTTTCCCGCATTACGGCTCCCGCGAAATGGGACTCGGCGGCGCAGTCTGCTGTCCGGCGCACGAGGGTATGCATCTGCGCGAAAACCATATTATTGCCGAAATTATAGACGAAAACGGTCGCCAAGCCCCGGTCGGGGAATACGGTGAGCTTGTGATAACGACGATTGGCATGGACGCGATACCTCTTATCAGATACCGCACGGGCGACCGCACAAGAATTCTCCCGCAGCCCTGTCCCTGCGGCAGTGAGCTTATTCGCCTTGACCGGGTACGCCGCGAGACGGCGAGCTGCATGGAGAGCTTTGATAACCGGGTTTTCGCCGATGCCCTTATTGTCGATTATACTGCGGCATACCGGGACGAAAGATATATAATCAACGCGCTGACGCTCGGCGAGTACGAGCCCTCGGAGCTCTTCAAATCGGTTTTCGGAGAGAATATTGAGCTTCACCAGCGCGCCGTTACGGGGGCCGACAGGTCGATGTATGCAGGAAAGCGTGTGCTCTTGAGCTGAAAATCGAATAGCAAGAATAATAATCAAAAAACCTGAGTGCTTAACTCTGGTTTGCTGACCGTAGACAAAGCTGTCGGCAATGTATAGAATTGCATGGGGAGAGTGCAGAAAGGGGGACGGGAGTCCCCTTTCTGCGTTCAATCCAAGCTTATTCAGGAGTGTTTTTGAATACTCCTGAATAAGTTTTCAAGGCGTCGAACTTTGTCGACGCCTTGGTATTCTGGGATTATTACCTCCGATGGGACTAAGGACCATATTTCAGAGGAACACACCATGTCTTTCTTCACAAAAGCGTACTTCCTCAGATAAGGGCGTAGCTTCCCAAAGAGAGTATCCCCGGACTTACAGACACTTTTAATACTGCTTTGTTGTGTCGATGGAATGCTACAATGATGCGTCCGGTTTCTTGCTCGATATGTTCCAATTCCACACATGGCATCTGTTCACCTGATCGCGGATCATACTTTTCGCTTCGTCTGCTGGCAAGTACAGCGAACGGATATGGCGTTGTTTCCCATGAGCAGATGCTCCCGTGCTTATCAAATGCAACAGAAAGTACACCTCTTTTATACTTCTTGAGGGCATCTACTAAAGTACGCTGGTATTCTATACGCCTATTCAAACAGCTCAAAAAGGATGCTATTTTATCCTGCTCATCCTTACATGGTAAATCAAACGTTGCTGCTTTCAAAGCCTCGAATGAAAGAACCACTTGACTTGTCCCAACTGCGAGGACAGGCAACTTCTTCTTTACTCGTGATGATGAGTTAAGAAACTCAGACATAAAAAGGCTATTTGCATTAGTGAAACGGAAAACGGGATAAAACTTGCTTACAATCGCATTAGAACTGATTGCATTGATATTAAAAGCAAACCTCCCGTCATCACTTCTATTGCGATATGTACAGTAGCCGAGGGGAATAATGTTATATCCGTCCGTATCATGCCGTTGCTTTGACCCAAAGTGATCAACTTGTCGTTGAAGACCTTCACGAGAGGATGTTAGGACTTCATACTCATGTTCCCCGTATACCTTTTCCGAATAAGGCTCTATGTTCCGTAGGCAGTCCTACATATTCATCCATATGGAACGCGTTTACGCGGCTCCAATCTATACCCCCGGCATTTACCAGCGTGGCAAGAGTCTCGTTCTGCGAGGGCGCTGCGCCGAACATTATATTCACCTGGTCGCGTGAAGCAAGAAGCTCACGCAGCTTCTGCGCAATCTCCTCACCGGCGCATTGTCCCATAGCCTCACGGGTGTCGAAAATGCGCGTATACAGCCTGTCGGTATAGAATTCCTTTATCAGCATTCTTTGCCTCAGAAGCTTTCGACCAGCTCGTGGAGCGCGGAGCGCACAGCGCCGCGGCCCGTGAGCATCTGTTTGAAGAAGCCCTCGACGGTTCCGGACAGTCCCGCTTTGCAGAGGTCAGCGCCGAAGATGCTGTCGTCCGAGAGTATCGCGTCAAGCTGCCCCGCGCAGCTTTCGGGCTTTCCAATCTCGATACCGGCAAGCTTCTCCTGAAGCTCCGGGATGCGCGGGTCGTCGCTCAGCTCCATCGGAGAGAGCTCATCGTCCATAGCCAACAGATAGCGCAGCCACGCCGCGATAGCAAAGGGGATCGCGCGGAGCGAGGAGAGCTCAAGGCTGTCGGAGGCGATATAGGCCTTTATCGTCTCGCCGAAGCGGACGGGTATCTTCTGGCTGGTGTCGCATGCGATGCGCTGCGGCATATCGGGGATATACGGATTCGGCAGACGCTCATTGAGCACCGCGTCGAGGAAGGCGCGCGGGTCTAAAACGACGGGGTTCGTCACGACGGGCATGCCCTCAGCATAACCGATGTGCTCGACAAGGCGGCGCAGATCGTCGTCGCGCATCTCCTCATAGATACGCTTATAGCCGAGCAGACAGCCGAGTACCGCAAGCGCCGTGTGCAGTGGGTTGAGGCAGGTCGTGACCTTCATGCGCTCGGTCTTGTTGACGGTGTCGCGGTCGGTCATTATGACCCCGGCCTTCTCCAGCGGCGGCCGGCCGTTCGGGAAACGGTCCTCAATGACGAGATACTGGCAGGACTCGGCATTGACAAACGGTGCGACGGCGGCACCGTGCTGCCGCGCGATAGGCTGCATGTTCTCTATGCCGAGCGCTTCGAGCTTGTCGGCTATATCCTTGTTCGGACGCGGAGTGATCTTATCGATCATGCTCCACGGGAAGCTCACGCGCTCCTCATCGCTCAGATACTCGACAAAGCCCTGCGGGACAAAGCCGCGCGCGAGCCACGCCTCGGCAATGGAGAGTATCGAAGCCCGGAGCTTTTCACCGTTGTGGCTGCAATTATCCATGCTGACAACGGCGATGGGGTACGCTCCGTTCATGTAGCGGTGATAGAGCAGAGCGGTGACTTTGGTCATGACGTTTGTGAGATCGTCAGGGCCGGCCTCAATGTCATGCTCGACTGCCGGGGTGAATTTGCCATCACCGCCCTTGACGGCGTAGCCCTTTTCGGTGATCGTAAACGAGCAGAGCTGGAGCGACGGCGCGGCAAAAACCTTGCGCAGCCGGGCGAGCTGATCGGCCTTGCCCCAGTCGGCATGCAGCGCCTCCGTGACGCTTGCGACGACTTCCTTCTTCGCCTCGCCGTCGGCATAGAGCGTGACGAGCAGGGTGAGGTTATCAAACGGTCTGTATACCTTGACGAGCTGGTCGCCGTCGGAGCTATCCACGGCGATTATGCCCGTGGAAGCAAGACCTTTATTGAGCAGGTCGTTTTGCAGATTCGCGACATAGCCGCGGAAGATGTTTCCAGCGCCGAAGTGTACCCAAGTCGGCGTGGCCTTGGTGTTTTCGATAACGGCGGGGATGTCGAATTCCGGCAGTTTGACGCCGGCAGCATCCCACGCGGTGCGGTTTTTGAGTGATGCAAGATCAAGCTTCATGTTGTTTTACCTCCGCATAAAAATGTGAATCTGGCAGGCAGTCTTATAAACTGCCTGCCTGTTTTAGTTTTATATCAGAAGCCTATGGAGCAACCGCCGTCAACGACAAGCGTTGTGCCGTTAACAAAGCCTGCGGCATTGGAGCAAAGGTACACAGCCGCCCAGCCGATGTCCTCGGGCTTGCCGTAGCAGTTCATGGGAGTATGGCCGAGAATTTTCTGCTGACGCGGGAGATCGGAGTCGACGGCCTGATGGAACATCGGAGTATCGATAAAACCGGGGATGATTGCGTTGACACGAATACCATCGGCGGAGATATCGCCAGCAAGGCACTTGGTCAGACCGAGCAGTGCGCCCTTGGCGGAGCCGTAAACACAGACCTTGGTCAGACCGATGATCGCGGACTCGGAGGAGATGAACACTATGCTGCCGTGCTTCTTCTCACGCATGTAGGGGATAGCGGCCTGACAGAGCGCGAAAGCGCCGTAAAGATGAACGTCCATAAGATTGTGGAAGTCCTGAATGGTGATGTCGGCGACCTCTTTCTTGCAGTGGCGTCCGGCGTTGTTTATAAGAAAATCGCAGGAGCCGTAGGTGTCGACGATCTTCTTGATAAACTCGGGTGCGGCGTCTGTATCCGTAATGTCATGTACATAGTAGTGTACATTCTCGCCGAGCTCATCGCATGCCTGCTTGAGCAGCTCTTCACGGCGGCCGGTGATAACGACCGTCGCGCCTGCGGATGCGAGGCACTTCGTGATAGCGTAACCCAGACCAGAGCCGCCGCCGGTGACAAGCGCAACTTGCCCACTGAGATCAAATGCTTTGTTAAAATACTCGTTCATGATGATCCTCCTTTTGGATTCTGAAATAATTTATTAAACTTAGAAATTTACGCCTTTTTCAAGCAGTTGGAACGCCGCACGCATGTAACCGAGAGCGTAGGCCATACCGGCATGCCATGGCGCATCGCAGGTCATGAGGGGAGTATGATCGGGAATAAGTACGCCGTCAAAGCTGCTGTCATTGAGCTGGCGGAGTACACGGAACATGTCGATGTCGCCCTCGTCGACGAACACCTCGTCATAGCAGGGAACCTTGCCCTTGACATTACGGAAGTGTATGTAGCTGACACGCTCCTGTTTCAGATAGGAATCCAGATAATCATAAATAGGTTTGTCAGATTCCATCTCCTGAAGGCTGCCGAGGCAAAGCTCCAGCTTGTTTGCTTTGTTCGGATTCATATCGATGAGCTTCTGGTAGAGCTCCGGGCGGTAAACGAGCCGCGCCGTCTGCCGAAGCTCGGGCATGGGGGGATCGTCCGGGTGCAGCGCAAGCTCCACACCGTTTTCCTCCGCGATGGGCAGCATATAGTCAAGGAAATACTTGAGTCTGTCCCAAAGCTCCTTCTGCGAGACGGGAGCCATAAAGCCGCCGTCAGTCGGCGCGTAGGTCATGTTCCAAACCTGACCGTTCGGGATGGGTGAGTTGATGTCGAGCAGCGAAGCGTCAAAGCAGGTGCTCTCCGCACCGCCGCGCGCAGCGTGCTTTTTCTGGTGCCCCCAGACCCCGGCCAGACTGAAATTATAGCCGAAGGCTTTGATTCCGGCCTTGCCGGTGTTTTCGATGATGCGCTTGAGCCCTTCAAGCTGCTCATCGCGCTTCGGGCCTGCGAGAAGAACATCGTACCAGTCGGCAGGATTGAAGTTCTCAATGCCGTAAATGTCAAGACCATATTCCGCGGCCTGCTTCTTGAGCGCCAGCAGATTGTCCAGCTCCCAGATGGGATCTTTCGCGGTGGCGGCACCGTAATTGCTGTTTTCATCCGTCGCGGTCACGACTTGCTTGTCATAGTAGGTGGCGAGATGGACGATCAGATGTGTGCAGCCGCACTGCCGGGCGAACTGGAAATACTCCGGCGTGAGCATATGGCGGTAAAGGCCGATGCCGAGCTTCATATTCATGCGATCACTCCTTTGTCGTAAATGGTGAAGCGGGATATTGTGGCTTCAATGTAGCAGAATTACAAAAACTGTTCTTCTTGCATTTTGAGCGTTTATGTCATATATTGATATCAGCGCAATGTTTTACGGAATCTTAAGGAGGGCTGCATTCATGCTGCATATCATGAACGCCGAGAACTGGATTGATCCGCGCAGTGAAATGAAATACCAGTTCCATCAGACGATAGACATGTCCTGTTACCCGCAGGTGCATGATTTTTATGAGCTGTCGCTGGTGATAGAGGGCAAGCTGAATGTGACGGTAGACGGCTGGAATCAGGACATCCGTCGCGGTACGCTGCTCCTGCTGCGCCCGGGGGACATCCACAGCCGCGCACCCGTCGGGGAGAGCACGTATATAAACATCGCCTTTCCCAGCAAGCTTGTGACAGATATGTTCATATATTTGGATAAGCCAAACGGAGAAAACTTGATAACTGAGGCGGCAGGCCCACTTATAGTCAGCCTGTCAGCAGCGGAAACCACACTTTTGCAGACACGGCTGGAAAGGCTGAATCTGATCCCTGTGAATAAGCCGGATGATGTATGTGCACAGCTGCGGCTGCTGATGTTGGAAGTCATGATGCAGCATATCCTGCCTCTTGTTGAACGCGGCGGCGGGATGAACTGCCCCGTGTGGCTCGGCGCGCTCGCGAAAAAGCTTGAGGATCCGGAGAACTTTTCCTGCACGCTCGGCGAGCTTTCGGAGATGAGCGGGCGCACGAAGGAGCACCTGTGCCGCAGTTTTAGAAAATATTTCGGTGTGGCGCCAATTGAGTATATAAACGCTAAACGTTTGAACTACGCTGCAAACCTCCTGCTGCATTCGGATATGAAGGTTGTGGACATAGCCTTTGCTTCTGGATTTCAAAGTCTGAGTCGCTTCTACCATGCCTTTAGGGAAGAGTTTGACGTCTCGCCGCTTGACTACCGGCAGAGCTGTACCGACAGCGGGATATAGTCACCGGCAAATAAATGCACATCAGCGCGCTAAAACTCTTGCGCACTGTGGCGGCCTGTGTTAAGATAGAATTACTTGAATACTAACATGTTATAGTGACAAAATCCAAAAGGAGGTGCGAGTGTGCTTGAGGTAAAAAATATAAGCAAATATTATGGCAGCAAGATGGCCATTGAGAATATAAGTTTCAGCGCAGCGCGCGGCCAGATCATCGGACTGGTGGGGCATAACGGCTCCGGCAAGACCACTACCATGAGCATAATCACAAACTGCCTTGCCCCAGACGGCGGCAGCGTGATGGTGGACGGAGTATCCGCGCAGGATGATCCTGTGAAGCTGCGCTCCAAAATCGGTTATCTCCCTGAAATACCGCCGGTGTACACGGACATGACCGTGAATGAACAACTAAGCTTTGCCTGCGGACTCAAGGGGCTGACGCGCGGAGAATATGAAGGGCAGATTGCTGCCGCGTGTGAAAAGCTGAATATCACCGGTGTGCGCGGAAGGCTCATTAAGAATCTCTCAAAGGGCTACCGCCAGCGCGTCGGATTTGCGCAGGCACTCATCGGCGACCCGCCGCTGCTGATTCTGGACGAGCCTACCGTCGGCCTTGATCCGCAGCAAATCATTGAGCTGCGCGAGCTTATCGCGTCCCTCAGGGAAAAGCACACGGTCATTCTCAGCTCCCATATCCTTACGGAGATCGCCGCAACCTGCGACAGGCTCGTCGTTCTCAGCAGCGGGCACCTCGCGGCAGACAGCACGCTTGATGAGCTGCTCAAAAGTGCCGGGAGTCAGGCGGGGCTGCTGCTTCAGGCTGACGCTTCCGCTGAGAAGCTCATGGGTATTGTCCGGGCGATAGGCTGTGTGCTCGACTGCCGCGCGGAGACGGACGAAGCTGGACACACGCAGATACGCATATACACGCAGGACGGCGCGGATATCCACCGCGAGCTGTTCACTGCGCTCTCTAAGGCGGACTGCCCGATACGCTCTCTCAGACCCGCGGAGGTCAGCCTTGAGGACGTGTTCCTTCAGCTGACGCATGACAGCCGGTATAAAACGGAGGAGTGAACGGATGAAAGCAATATACAGAAAAGAACTTGGCCAGCTGTTCCACTCCATGACGGGGTATATCTGCCTTGCGGTGTTTGCTCTGCTGGGAGGCTGCTTCTTTGTTATATATAATCTCCTTCAGGGTAACGGTGATATAAGGAATTATTTCTCTCCGATGATGAGCACTGTTATATTCATCATCCCAGTGCTGACGATGCGCAGCTACGCCGAGGAACGGCGCGGCCGCACGGATCAGCTTCTTATGAGTGCGCCTGTCAGCATGCTCTCCATTGCACTGGGGAAGTTTTTCGCAATAATGACGCTCTTTGCCGTCGGCCTGTCCTTCTCGCTCATATATGTTATAGTTCTGGCGCAGCTTGGACAGTTTGATTTTCTCGTGGTGCTGGGCAATATTGTCGGCATGCTCGTTTCGGCGTCTGCCTTTGCAGCGATAGGCATGCTCATCTCCGCCCTGACAGAGAGCCAGATAATCGCCTGCATCGTCAGCTATGCCGTTCTCCTCGGCCTGTGGCTGATTGGTTCAGCTCAGAGCTATATCACAAACGAGGCCGCAAAGGCTCTCGTCGGTTGGCTGTCCATATCAAAGCGCTTCGCGGAATTTTCCATGGGGATATTTGATCTGGCGACCGTCGTGTATTATCTGAGCATCTGTGCCTTCTTCATTTACCTTGTCGCGCTTATCACGGAAAGCCGCCGCCATGCATAAAGGAGGCGCTGAAATGAAGAAAAACAATTCAAAGCTGAAAGCCGCGGTCGCGGTCGTCATTGCGGCAATGCTGCTTATCGCAGTGAACCTCTGCGTCTCTAAGCTCTCCGAGAAGCTTGGCCTGCGGCTGGACATGACAGGCAACAAGCTCTATGAGCTTTCGGATGAAACGCTGAATGTGCTCGGCGAGCTCGACATGCCGGTGGATATAAAGGTGTTCTCGGCGGAGGAGGATTTCACGCCGCTCGTGGCCGAGGTCCTGCGCCGCTATGAGCAGGCCGGGGACGGCCTCACCGTTGAATACATCGACCCGTATACAAAGCCCACCGTTGTGGATGAGTACATTCAGAAGGGGCTTGAAATAAACCTCAACACCGTAGTCGTGGAGGGCGGCAGCTACGCCTGTGCGATAGACCTTGAGGACATGTTCGTGCTCGACAGCAGCGGACAGAGCGTCCAGCAGCTAAATTGCGAGCAGCTTTTGACGAGTGCCGTGCTCCGTGCCGAGGGCGCGCGCAGCCGCAGCGCGGTCTTTATCGCAGGGCATAACGAGTATGTATCCGATACGCTCCGTGGGCTTTTTACCCAAAACAATTACAGTGTTTCCGATATATCTCTCAGCCTCAAGGATATTGCCGAGGGCACCGACCTTGCCGTCATTGCCGCGCCGACTTCCGATTTCAGCTCCGAGGAAATTGCAAAGCTTGACGCTTACATGGCCGAAGGCGGCAGACTCCTTGTGTTTGCCGAGCCCTCGTCCGGGGTGCTTACGAACCTTAATGCCTTTCTGCGCGAATGGGGTATCGGTCTGAGCGGCATTGTCGTTGCAGAAAAGACGCAGTTCACGGACGCCAATCCCCTCAGCATTGTCCCGATATATTCCGGGCATGAGATAAACAGCTATTTCTCCGCGAACCGTTTATATCTTGTCATGCCATCGACCGTCGCGCTGGAGCAGGAGTTTGTCTCCCGCGGCAGCATCAGCACCGCAAAGCTGCTGTATTCCACCGACCGCTCCTATGACGCGAACGATACCGCGGGTGAGAGCGGACCGTTCACGCTTGCCATGGCCGCGGAAAAGACTGACGGCGATACCCGCGCGAGGCTCGCCGTTATCGGCAGCCGCGGCATATACAGTGATTCTCTCATGTCGTCCGGCACGAACGGCAACGCGCGGTTCATCGCGCAGTGCGTGGCGTGGTGTACGGAGGCGGATACCGCCGTGAGCATCCCGGCAAGGAGCATCAGTGACGAACCCGTTTCGGTCACGCTCGGTCAGGTCATAATTCTTGCTGCACTGCTGATACTGGTTCTGCCTGTCGCCCTGCTTGTTCAGGGTATATCCGTATACCTCAAGCGCCGCCACAGCTGACAGCGGAGGGGCGCTATGACTAAACTCAACAAACAGATTGCAGTACTTGCACTGCTGCTGGCTTTAATGGCTGTAGCCACAATTATTGCGTACCGGCTGCCCGATGCCGAAGAGCGTCAGGCGCAGGCGCAGGAGCAGGCCGTGCAGATAAACTCCGGCGATGTGCAGGCGCTGGTACTCAGCAACAGCAGCGGAACTGCCGCCTTTCTGAATACGCCGATGGGCGTCATTGCCGACGGGGACGATGCCGGACTGTATTCCCAGCAGAAGCTCATAAGCCTTGTCTACGGCCTTACCCATATCGACGCCGACATGGAGATAGCCGAGCCTGAAGCGGACGGCTTCGGTTTCGATACACCCGCTGCGCAGGTGAGCATCCTTTTGGATAACAGCACCGTGCGCCTGACTCTTGGAAGAAGATCCCCGGTTGCGGAGGAATATTATCTCAAGAATGAGGACAGCGGCAAAGTCTATCTCGTCTCCGCAGAAGCCGCGGAGCTTATGACCCAACCTGCCGATGATCTGCGGGATTTGACCCTGTTTCCGGCGATAAGCAGCGAAAACCTCGCGCAGCTTCAGCAGATAAGGATAAGCTCGGGCGACAGCAGCATGCTGCTTTGTCAGGTGCAAACAGATACTCTCAGCACTTTCTTTGGCCTTGTTGAACCTGTGGTCGCGGTGCTGAATTGGGAGAATGTTTATCGTCAAGTGCTCAGCGCGGTATTTACACTGACGCCGGATCATTATGTTTCTGACAGTCGTCCACTGTCAGACTTCGGACTTGACGCGCCGGAATATACACTTGAGCTGCTTATCGACGGACAGACTTATCACTGCGGATTCAGTGCAAAAGACCCTGACACATATTACTGCGCAAATCTCGACAAAACCCTTGTATGCGAGATAAAGCGTGAAAAAATTGATTTTTTATCCGTCAATTATATAGACCTTATCGGCAGCAGCGTGTATAATAGGAACGCTGCGGACGTTTCCCGGCTAAGCGCAAAGTACAGCGGCGGCAGCGTAAGCCTCGAAATCACCGGAGAGGGCGAATCGCTGACGGCAAGCACCGGCACTCAGCAGCTCGACAGCGCCGAGACGGTGGAGCTTTTCCGCAGCATCGGCACAATTCCGATGGCGGCGAAGCTGACAGGGAATGGGGAGACGCAGCCGCCGGTACTCACCCTGTGCTATACGATGCGGGACGGCAGCGAGGATATCCTTGAATTCATGCCCGTATCCGACAGACAGTGCGCTGTATTCATAAACGGCAGCGCGGAATTTGCAACATATCTGACGTCAGCAGAGGACATTATCCGCGCTTTTGACAGACTAAAATAAGGACTAGGAAAAACAATATGCAGAGGCAGTATACGGTTCAGGTTTCAAGTGTGCAGGAGATGGTTTACAGGACTCTCCGTGATAAAATCGTCAGCATGGAGCTTAAACCCGGCACGACCATAAGTACGCAGGAAATTGCTGACAGTATGTCTGTCAGCCGCACGCCTGTGCGCGAGGCGTTTATCAGGCTCCAGCGTGAGGATCTGCTGGATGTCACGCCGCAGCGCTCCACCGTTGTGTCCAAGATCAACATGGACAGAGTGTATCAGGAGCGTTTCATCCGTGAGGCGCTTGAAATAGAGGTCGCGCAGAAATTCATCGAGGTGGCGACGCCCGAGGTGCTTGCCCGCATGCGGCGGAACATAGAGAAGCAGTACGCGGCGATAGAGGAGCAGCGCTATGTTGACTACCTCGAGCTGGATAATGCCCTTCATCAGACGGCATTTACCGAAACACATGAGGACTTGGGGCGCAGCATCGTCCAGCAGATGAACGGACACTATGACCGTATAAGGCTTATTTCTGCGTGGGAGGGGCAGATCGTCTACACCGCCATGCAGGAGCACGAGAAGTATGTGGATTATATCGAACGCAAGGATGCTTTGCATGCCCGAAAGCTTCTGCGCTCACACCTTCAGGCACTCCGTATGCAGGAGGAAATACTTCTTACCAACTGGTCGGAGTATTTCAACGACGCAAGCGTCGAAGCGCTGAACCAGATGCACACTTAAATAAGTCTAAAGCAAACTGTACAGCCGAGCGTAAATATTTTTTGCGCTCGGCTGTACAGTTTTTCGCTTTTAACGGCCGCTGAACATTTGAACAGCAGTTTCAACAATAACAAGCTTAACAATTTGTTAAAAGAAACGAAATGTCAGAAAGGGCTTGAAACTGATGCACTAACATGTTAGCATGTACATGCAGCAAGCATTACGCTTGTAAAACTCAAAAAATTTATGGAGGAAAAACGATGAAAAAAGTTATCGCACTCGTGCTCGTACTTATCATGGCGGTGTCCGTTGTCGCTTGCGGTACTCAGGCCGAGACCCCCGCAACTGCTGCTCCCGCTACTGACGGTTCCGCAGTAGCTCCCGCCGCCGAAGCCGAGAAGGCTTCCATCAAGTTCGGCAACACTCAGTCCGAGACTGACCTGCAGTCCCAGTCCCTGCTGGCTGTCTGCGACAAGCTCGCAGAGGCTACCGACGGCAACTTCACCGCGGAGTGCTTCTTCAGCTCTTCCCTCGGCGAGACCGACGATATCCTTGAGCAGGCTCTTCAGGGCGCAGCTGTTCTGACTGTTACCGACCCCAGCCGTCTTGCGCAGTATGTTCCCGATTTCGGCATCCTTGGCATGCCCTACCTCATGGATGACTACACCGGTCTTGACAAGATTATGCAGACTCAGCAGTATGCTGACTGGATAAAGGAGTTTGCTGACAACCACGGTGTTTGGGTCGTCACCTCCAACTGGTACTCCGGTGCCCGTAACTTCTGCCTGAACAAGGTCGTCAACACCCCTGAGGACCTGTCCGGCCAGCGCATCCGCACCATCGGCAACGACATCTGCACCACCTCTGTCAACGATATGGGTGCAGTCGCCACCCCGATGAGCTGGTCCGAGGTCTACACCTCCATCCAGCAGGGCGCTCTCGACGGCGCTGAGGTCCAGACCTCTTCCTTCTACGCCACCCGTCTGTGGGAAGTTGTCAACACCATCAACCGCACCGAGCACTTCCAGCTGATCGGCTGCGCTGCCACCGGCACCGGCTTCCGTGACAGCCTCTCCGCTGATTATCAGCAGCTCTTCCTCGACACCTTCTTCAATGTCGGTACCGAGTTCCAGGCAAAGACCGTTGAGACCTGCGCACAGTGGGAGCAGGAAATGGTCGAGAAGTACGGCATCACCATCAATGAGGACGTCGATGTTGACGCATTCCGCGCCGCCGCCGAAAAGGCCTACACTGACCTGAACATGCTCGAGCTGCGTGACCGCATCCAGTCCGAAATGGCCAAGGTCGCCTGATAAAAGCTTAAGCATCAGCAGACCCGATATTACGGGCGCCGTCCATGCGGCGGCGTCCGTTTTTAGTACGCGGAATGCTTGCTGCAAAAGATATCCCGGTTTTCCTCCGACCGCGATTGAGAAGCAAATGGGAGATATCCCGTTTTAAGTAAACATACTCTCTTGGAAGGTGGTAAAAATGAAAAAATTCTATGAGGGATTCTGCAAAGTCGAGCAGTTTCTCTGCAACGTGGGATTTATGCTCATGGTTGCGCTTGTGTTCATTTCTTCGATCGCACGCGGTGTTGGACACCCGCTTGCGTGGAGTATCGACGTTGCTCAGCTTATGCTTTGCTGGACGACCCTTATCGGCGCGGATGTAGCTTTCCGCCATAAGCGCTTTCAGGGACTCGATCTGCTGACCCGCCGCTTCCCCATAAAGCAGCAGCGCGTCATCGGTATCACCATGGATCTCATCATCATGGTCACGCTCGTGATATTCATCATCTACGGCGTTCGACTCAGCATTGACAGCCATCTGCGCACCTTCCAGACCCTGAAAATGAGCTACTCATGGGTGACGGTTGCGCTGCCTGTTATGTCCGCATGTATGCTCATATCCGTTGCGCTCGACATCGTTGAGCAGATAAAGCACTTCACAACTCCGATAGAACAGTCAAAGGAGGTCGACGGTACGATATGACACTGCTTGTTGTTACTTTTGTTCTGCTGCTCGTATTCGGAATGCCGGTCGCCTTCGTTATCGGTATCTCCGGTATGGTTTTCTTCTCGGCAACGCCTGACCTGCCGTTCAGCATCGTCGTGCAGCGTATTGTTGCGCAGACCCAGTCCTATTCGTTCCTCGCCGTTCCGTTCTTCATTTTTGCCGGCGGTCTGATGAACGAGTCGGGCATCACTACAAGGATCCTTACCTTCGCTCAGGTCGTCACCCGCCGCATGTGGGGCGGCACCGCTCAGATATCCGTCGTTATGAGTACGATGATGGGCGGCGTTTCCGGCTCCGCCACCGCGGACGCAGCTATGGAGACGAGACTTCTTGCCCCTGAAATGACGCGCCGAGGCTACTCCAAGGGCTACATTGTCGCGGTCAACTGCCTTACCGCAATGATCACCGCAACCATCCCACCCTCCCTCGGATTGATAATTTACGGCTTTGTCGGCGAAGTTTCGATAGGCCGCCTGTTCGTTGCCGGTATCGTCCCCGGCATACTGATGATGGTCTTCCTCATGGTCACGACTATTATCACCTGCAAGAAACACGGTTACGATCCTCCCCAGAAGGACGCGAAGCGTCTGACACTGCGCGAGTTCTGGATGAGCTTCAAGGGCTCTATATGGGCGCTCATCTTCCCCGTTATCCTTATCGTCGGCATCCGTATGGGCGTATGCACTCCCTCTGAAGCCGGTGCCTACTGCATCGTTTACGCAATAATCATCGGCGTGTTTGTTTACAAGGAACTGACTTGGAAGAAGTTTTGGTCTTGCCTTACTACTGCGGTTATGGATACTGCCGCCGTTATGCTGCTCATCACTATGTCCGGCCCCTTTAGCTATGCCGTTACATATTGCCGTCTGCCGCAGGCTCTGGCAAACCTCATCTTCGGCATTACCAGCCAGCCGCAATTGCTCATGATAATCATCCTTGTCTGGCTGTTCATCCTCGGTATGTTCCTTGACAGCAACGTCAACTTCCTTCTCCTCACGCCTATCTTCCTGCCTATGGTGCAGAAAGTCGGCTTTGATCCGGTTCACTTCGGCGTTCTGATGGCGACGATCGTCACCATGGGTGTCTTCACTCCGCCCGTCGGTTCCGCCATCTACCCTGTCTGCTCAATCATCAAGTGCCCGGTCGATGAATATACAAAAGAAGCGCTGCCTTTCTTTGCAGCAATATTCTTGGAAATGCTGATACTCGTATTCCTGCCGGATGTCGTCATGTTCCTGCCCAACCTTGTCTACGGTACTGTATAGGATAAAAACCCGATCAGCCATGGGCGGTATACGCCCATGGCTGATATAGGAAAAGGAGCGTTTTATGATAAATATACTCTGCTTTGGTGATTCCAATACTAACGGCTCAAACCCCGTCGGCGGCCGTTGGGGACGATGGGAGCGCTGGACAGGCGTTCTCCAGAAGCTCCTCGGCGATGATTATTATGTTATCGAAGAGGGGTGCGGCGGCCGCACGACGGTCATGGAGGATTGGCTCGAACCCGATAAAAACGGACGCGCACAGCTCCCTGTCGCCCTGCGGACCCACCGCCCGCTCGACCTTGTGGTCATCATGCTCGGCACGAATGACATGAAGAAGCGCTTCAGCCTTCTGCCGGTGGATATCGCCTATGGCGCGGCGGAGCTCGGCAAGCTCGTCGAGAGCTATGATTATGGTGGAGCGTGGTATCCTGTCCCGCAGGTGCTGCTCGTGAGCCCCATAGAGCTTGGCGAGGGCGTCGAGAACAGCCCCTTTACGGGCTTTGCGCCTGAGGCCGTGGAGATCTCAAGGCAGCTCGCCCCGTACTTCGAGGCTCAGGCAAAGGCGCACGGCTGGCATTATTTCAATGCCGCCACCGTCGCAAAGCCGAGCAAGAAGGATATGCTCCACATGGAAAAAGAGGATCATCAGGCGCTGGCCGAAGCGCTGGCGGCACAGATACGCGGAATATTTGAAAAGGAAAACTGACATGAAGAAATTTATGGATAAGGACTTTCTGCTCAGCACCGAGACTGCGCAGAAACTGTACCATGAGTACGCGGCTACTCAGCCGATCATTGATTACCACTGCCATCTCAGCGCGCAGGAGATATGCGAGAATAAGCCCGCCTATGACCTGACGGAGCTGTGGCTGCTGGGCGACCATTATAAGTGGCGCGTTATCCGCGCAAACGGTGTGGAGGAGCGCCGCGTGACCGGAGATGCGGGAAACTATGAAAAGTTCCTTGCCTTTGCAGAGAGCCTGCCCTACGCTATCGGCAACCCGGTCTATCACTGGACGCACCTTGAGCTTCAGCGCTATTTCGATATTTACGAGCCGCTCAACGCGAAGACGGCTCCGGAAATATGGGAAAAAACCAAGGCCATCCTTGCCGACGGCAAGCATACGCCGCAGTATTTCATCGAGCGCTCAAATGTCTATGCCCTCTGCACGACGGAAGACCCCGCAGATACGCTTGAGTACCATCACCGTATAGCCGAAGAGGGACTTCTGAGCACAAAGGTCGTTCCGGCCTACCGGCCGGATAATGCCCTTGCTGTTGAAAAGTCCGGTTGGAGAGCGTATATCGAACACCTTTCCGCGGTCGCCGGTGTGACCATCACGGACTTTGCTTCTCTGCTCAAGGCTTTGGAAGTCAGGATGGAAGAATTTGCAAAGGCCGGCTGTGTCGCGAGCGACCACGGTTTCGAGGCAATGCCGTATCTGCCCTTCGGGGTCGAGCAGGCCGATGCCGCGTTTAAAAAGGCTCTGTCCGGAGCTGACCTGAGTGCCGAGGAGACCGAGGGCTATAAGACCGAACTTATGCTGTGGCTCGGGAAACAGTACGCCAAGCACGGTTGGGCTATGGAGCTGCATGTCAACGCGATGCGCAACTGCAATACCGAAGCCGTCGCGCGCATCGGCGAAGCCAAGGGCTTCGACTCCGTGTGCGACCATCCTATGGCGCTCAAGCTCAGCCACTTCATGAACGCGCTTGAGAAGACTGACGAGCTTCCGAAGACTATTCTCTTCTCTCTCAACGAATCTGACAACATGGTGTTTGCGACTATGCTCGGAAACTTCCAGGATGCGAGCGTCGCCTCCAAGATCCAGATGGGCACCGCGTGGTGGTTCCAGGATAATATCGACGGCATGGAAAAGCAGATGCGCATCCTTGCAAATGAAGGCGTGCTTGGCCGCTTTATCGGCATGCTGACCGATAGCCGCAGCTTCCTTTCCTATCCGCGCCACGAATACTTCCGCCGTATCCTCTGCAACCTTATCGGCAATTGGGTCGAAGACGGGCAGTATCCGGATGATGAGGAAATGCTTGCAATATTGGTCGAGCGTATTTGCTTTACCAACGCAAAAGAATATTTCGGCCTGTAAGGTCAATGATTAGACGGAGCATAGAAAGGGAAACGAACAATGAGTAAATGGAAGAATGAAGATGAGATGTTTGCGCTCATACGCGAAAAGCTCTATACGCCCGTCGTCGGAGATATCCTTGACCAGAAGGGCTATGTGCATCAGTTTCTGCCGCCTGATATCCGCCCGCTCAAGGATGATATGAAGCTTGCAGGAAAAGCAATGACCGTTCTGATGATCGATGTTTTCGGCGAGCAGAAAAAGCCCTTTGGCTACCTCACCGAGGCTCTCGATCAGCTTCAGAAGAATGAGATATATATCGCGACCGGCGGCACAAAGCGCTGCGCTTATTGGGGCGAGCTGCTCACCGCCACTGCCCGCACCCGCGGCGCGGTCGGCGCGGTACTCAACGGCTGGCACAGAGATACCCCGCAGGTCCTCGCACAGAACTGGCCGGTGTTCAGCTGCGGCTGCTATGCGCAGGACTCCAGCGTGCGTACCCAGGTCGTGCAGTTCCGCTGCCCGATCGAAATTGGTCAGGTAACCATACACGACGGAGATATCATCTTCGGCGATATTGACGGCGTACTGGTCATCCCCAAGGAGATTGCCGAGGAGGTCATAGAGCTGGCGCTTGAAAAGGCAGCCGGTGAAAAACTTGTGCGCAAGGCTATTGAGGGCGGCATGAGCGCGACCGACGCATTTGCGAAATTCGGCATCCTGTAACGCGAATACTAAGTTATAACCTGCCCTCGAATGACAAGGGCACATGTGTACGGTAAGGTTCTTTAAGACGTTTTTCAACCTTCTTATACAGCGTGTGTCTTTGCCAGCCGGGGGCAGATTTTGTGATTAAAGTGAAGGTGATAATTATATGAAAATGACATTCCGCTGGTACGGCTCAAACAGTGACAGCGTTACACTCAAACAGATAAAGCAGATCCCCGGCATGACCGGTATCATGGGCTTTCTGGACTATAAGGCCGCGGGCGAGGTCTGGAACGAGGACGAGATAAAGAGCTACATCGATGAAGTCCACGCGGCTGGGCTCGAGTGCGAGGTCATCGAATCCGTCAACGTCCATGAGGACATCAAGCTCGGCCTGCCCACGCGCGATGAATACATCGCAAATTACTGCGCCACGATACGAAACCTCGCCAAATACGGCGTCAAGGTCATCGTCTATAACTTCATGCCGGTGTTCGATTGGCTGCGCACCGACCTTGCCCGCATCATCCCGGAGGACGGCTCGAACAGCCTGTACTTTGACGAGGCGGAGCTCGGCGACATGGGGCCTCTTGAAATAGTCAAGAGCACCATAGAAAACAGCAATGGCTTCTCGCTCCCCGGCTGGGAGCCTGAGCGCCTTGCGGAGCTTGAACGGGTGCTGGCACTGTACAAGGACATCGGCCCTGACGAACTGCGCGAGAATTACAAATACTTCCTCGACGGCGTCATCCCGACCTGCGAGGAGTGCGGCGTTATAATGGCCTGTCACCCGGACGACCCCGCGTGGCCAATCTTCGGTCTGCCGCGCATCGCGCACAGCATCGAAGATTTTGACAAGATCGTCGCCCTGCATGACTCGCCCTGCAACGCGATATGCCTCTGCACCGGCTCTCTCGGCTCGGACGAGAATAACGATATCCCCGAAGCGATACGGCACTTCGGCAAGATGGACCGCATCGGCTGCCTGCACGTGAGAAACGTCAAGCACCTCGGCTACCACAAGTTCCGTGAGGCGGCGCATCTTTCCTCCACCGGTGATCTCGATATGTACGAGATCATGAAGGCGATATACGAGACCTGCCCCGATACCTACATCCGCCCCGACCACGGGCGCATGATCTGGGACGAGGTCGGCCGCCCCGGCTACGGTCTCTATGACCGCGCACTCGGCGCATGCTACCTCAACGGTCTTTGGGAAGCGATAGTCAAAGCTGACAAGCGTTAAAATTTACTGGTTTTATATCAATAGTTGGGGAGAGCCTTCAAACGAAGCAGATCCAACGCAAAAATAAGTGAGTTATTTTTATCAGACGTTATATCCGTACGTTAAAAGCTCTAATGTATTGTTTATTTTCCCTTGGCATAGTAACGCATGACACTATTTGCATCTGTGCGGCGCTCTGCAAGCCCGGAACAGCACATATGCTGCAGATGCGCCATGCATTCGCATACGGCAAAGTATTTCTGCGACGGTGGAAAATCGTCCCAACTTGCGGCACGTATGCTCCATTTCATCCGTGCGGCAACCTCGTAGCAGGTCAGCCCCGGCCAGCCTCGCACGATCGCGGACAGCTCCTCAATACGGCGCTGATGGTGATTTATGAGCTCCTCGGCGCGCGCGGCAAGGGGAATGCTCCCAGCAGTCCTGTGCGCAGGCAGAGCCGTTTTTACCGGTAGCTCCTGCACGGCGAGGAGACTTTTAAGGTATTCGCCGAGCGCGTCATCCTCCCATGTCCAGAGCACAATGTTCGGAGAGATATCAAACAGGACATGGTCGCCGAGAAAGATGATTTCATGTTCACGGTCGTACAGCGAGATGTGCCCGGGGGAGTGGCCGTAGGTCGGGAGACATTCGAGCCTGTGGCCGCCGTATTCAAGCACATCCCCGGCCTTGACGGTCTCCGCGGGGAACATCTCCGGCAGCATGATCGGGCTGGGGTTGTGTACAAATATCGCATCGAGCACGTCGGCCGGTACACCGGCGTCAATGGACTTCTGCCGGGCTCCGTAGAAATCCGGAGAGTGCGCCTCGATGACCCCGTGATAGTCGCGCTCACCCATGATTATGTGATACCCGAGCTTTGCGAGATAGGCGGCGTTGCCGGTGTGGTCGGCATGGATATGGGTAAGGAAAACGTCGGTATTCTCAGGCGTCAACTCAAGCTCCCGAATCCCGGCCTCAAGGTCCCGCCGCGATTCCGGCAGGGCATAGCCGGTGTCTATAAGCAGATTTTTCCCGCTGCCGCTTTTTATCACGTAGCAGTTGAGATACTTGAGCGGGCTGCGCGGAAGAGTGATCGGAAAGCAAAAAATATTGTCGCAGACTTTTTTGATCATAAATTCACATGTCACATGAAATCTTGCGGAGTGATGTGCAGGTCGTCCGGGACAGGAATGGAGGAGATCGGCGCGCCGTCTATCAAAACGGCGGCGTCCGCTGTGAGAAGCTGCGCGCCGACTGAGACGGCGGAGCGCAGCGCTGTTATCACAACAGCGGCCGGGTCAATGACCCCGCGGCTGAGCATATCGGCATACTGCCCGGAAGCAATATCAAAGCCATAATTACCGTGACCTTCTGCAACGCGCGCCGTGACCTCGGAGGGAGCGTACCACGCGTTTTGCGAGAGGGTGCGCAGCGGGGCTTCGAGCGCGGCGGCAAGTATGCCAGCACCGGCCTTTTCGTCACCGGACAGACCGGCGCAAAGCTTTCTGACACAAGGGAGGGCGCGGATATACGCCGTGCCGCCGCCGGGGAGCACTCCGCCATTTGCCGCAGCGCGCGCAGCCTTGAGCGCGCACTCGGCGCGGGAAGTGAGAAGGCGGCGTTCAGCATCGGAAGCGGCTCCAATACGGAGCTCCGCGGTGCGCCCGGTGAGGCGCGCAATGCGCTGGCAGAGCCGCTCGTCCTCAAGCTCGTTATGCTCAAGCCTGAGGAGGGATGCGAGGTGGCCGGTATATTCCTTGAGCCCCGGCGTTTCAGCGGCGGAAGCACCGTATATCAGGGTCTTGGACTGTGTGACGCGCACCTTGGCCGCCCGGCCACAGGTGCTGAGGAGCGCGGCCTTGGTATCGGGATTCAGCGGGGTGCCGAATACGACCGCTCCTGTGAGTGCCGCGGCGTCCTCAAGCGCGGCGCGTTTCACCGCGCCGACGCCGGGGGCTTCAACGGAACAGAGCCGTATGACCCCTTGGGCAATGTTGCTCACAAAGCTTTTTACGACCTCCGGCGCGATGCTCTCGGATAGTAACAGCAGCGTCTGCTTCTGTATGCTGGCTTCGTTGAGCAGCGGGAGAATGTCATGTATGCTCATGATGGGAGAGGCGCATACGAACACGGCGGCGTTTTCAAGCACAGCTTCGCCTGAGGTTTCGCTGTCGGCCATGTATTTGGATTGGTACCCGGCGGGGATGGAATAGGCAATGTCCTCGGACACATAGCTTCGGTCGGTGTCGGAAGGCTTGACCGTTACCACGCCGTCATACCCGGCCTGCTGAAGCGCCTGACAGACAAGCGCGCCAAGCTCCTCGTCGCCGGCGGTGAGCGCTGCGGCAAGGCCGGTGTACTCATCGCAGGGCGAGAGCGTCATTTCGCGCAGAGCATCCTCCGCCGCTTTCATGGCAAGCTCAATGCCGCGCCGGATAAACACCGGACTGCACCCTGCCGTGACGGCGCGCGCGCCTTCGCGTATGATCGCTTCGGCGATCAGCATTGCGGTGATGGAGCCGTCGCCGGTGAGGTCTGCCGTCTTTTCACCGGCAGCGCGCAGCAGGATAGCCCCGGCGTTTTCGGTCACGTCGGCAAGGCTGATGGCAGCGGCGGCGGACGCGCCCTTGCCCAAAAGCTCGGGAGCGCCGGTATAACCCGCGTTCAGCACGGTCTTGCCGCCGGCACCGTAGGTCGGGGCGATCGCACGCATGAGTTTGCCGCAGCCGGCGTTAAGCTTGCGGAGGGTCAGCTGACCCGTTGTGATCACTTTTTTCATATACACTCTTCCATTGCCAGAATAGATTCCAGAATAGCCCAAGACAGGGTAGCCCGGGGAGGAGACTCCGGACTGCCCTGTCCGCTTTATTATGCTCAGTCGGCAAACTCGCCGCGGAGCTTTTCGAGAACGCTCTCGGCTCCGCCGCAGACTTCGTCGAACACTTCCTGAACTGTCTTTATATCGTGGATCTGACCGACGCAAAGACCCATCGGGAACAGGCAGCCGTTGATATTGCCGTTCTTGTAGCAGACTCTCTGGTTCTTGCCGCTGATGCCGCGCACTTCCTCGTCGTTCGGATCGCCGGCCATGAGCACGGCGATGAGGGGCTTGTCATGCGGGGCGTCAAGATCCCATGCGGCTTCGGTCTTCTTTACCCACGCTGCGGTCTTGGAGAATCTGGAGTTCTCGGGATTCTTCTTATCCTGATGGCCGTACCACACGCGGTTGGCATTCCTGACCTTGTACTGGAGCACGGCAGTGTCGTTCTCGGTGGAGTCGATGATGAGCTGCTTCCAGTTGGGGTGGATGCCGCATTCCTCGGTCGCGACAAAGCGGGTGCCCATGATGACACCGTCAGCGCCGAGAGCCATTGCGGAAACAAAGGTGTTCCTGTTGCATATACCGCCGCCAGCGACAACGGGGATGGAGAGCTTTTCCTTTGCGACGGGGATGAGAGCCATGGTGGACACATCTCCGAGACCGGGATGGCCTGCGCACTCGAAGCCGACTATCGTGACGGCGTCGGCGCCTGCCTTCTGAGCGGAGAGGGCGTGTCTGACGGAGGGGCACTTATGGATGAGCTTGATCTTGTCATGCTCGTTATCTCTGCCGTCTTCCTTCTCCCAGCCGCGCAGCAGCTCATAGTAGGCCTGGGGGTTGTTGCCGGAGGTCTCTATAACGGGGACATGCTCCTCATAAGCGGTCCTAAAGAAAAGCTCGGTATTGTTGTCATAGTCAGCATGAGGCAGCATGGAGATGTTCAGGCCGAAGGGATGACCATCGGCAAGCTCGCGGCACTTGGCAAGCCCAGCGGCGAGACCGGCCTTGGTAGCGGCGGGGTCGGAGTCGACCATGAAAATGGTCGCGCTGATGATGCCGAGGCCGCCGGCCTTTGAAACGGCGGCGGCAAGCTCCGGAGTCGCAAGCCACTGCATGCCGCTCTGGAGGATAGGATATTTAATTCCGAAAAGCTCCGTGATCCTTGTATTCATGTTTCTATCGTCCTTTCCAAAATTGCGGGCTTGGTCAGCCCGTTCTGCATGCAAAAAAAATAACACACATATCGGAAGAGGACAAATACATATTTGCCTATGCCAGCTATAAAAAAAACAAATGCTGCCGGAGAACGCGGGAAAATGCTTGTTACGGAGAGTCAATCGAGGATCTCGAACGGATATGAGCAGCCGCGGATATAGTCCTTGAGGCACTGAACGAACAATTCAATATCCTCAAGCTTGGGATTATTCTTCTTATAGACCGCGGCGACGGTGCGGCTCAGGGTCGGGTCATTGAACATGTAATAGTTCACGTTCTCTATCCTGCGCAGGAAAACGCTGACCTCCGGAAGAAGAGAGATGCCCGCATTTTTGCTCACAAGAGAATGGACAGTCTCCATATTGGTGCAGACGGTGCTCTTTTCGGGGATGCAGTTGAGGTCGAGCAGGAGATTGCGCATCACCTTTCCGAGGTACTGCTGCTCCTGGAGCATTATCACTGGCTGACCGATGATGACCTTTTTATCGACGTATGCATAAGGCTCAGCCTCTGTGCAGGGAATATCGACCTGATCGCTTGCCCCGAGAAGGAAGCGCTCCTGAAACAGGGGAACGGACTTATACAGCGTTGTATCGGCATGGGGAAGGCTGATGACGATATCAAGCTGATCGGCTTGGAGAGCGCTGCTGAGATTTGCACTGACGTCCTCATGGATCTTTATGTTGCAGTCTTTCGTGCGGCTATAGAAGTTGCTTATGGACTCGGGCAGGAGGGCTGCGCTGCGCTGGTATGAAGCGCCGATGTCAAGCTGACGCTTTGAACCGGCCTTTATTTTGTTCAGCTTGGCCTCAAGCTGCTTTGCCGATTCAAGAGTGACCTTTGCCCATTCAACATAGGCCTGACCGGCAGGCGTGAGCGTGACGCTGTTCTTGCCGCGGACGAACAGCTCGACACCGAGGGCGTCCTCAATGGCATGGATGCTGAGACTGAGGGACGGCTGGGAAATATAGAGCTTCTTTGCAGCCTTTGTGATGCTCTTTTCCTCTGCGACTGTGACAACGTATTTCAGCTTGTACAGGTTCAGCATGCTTTCCCTCCATCCCTCGGCAGCCTGATATATGGGTCATAAAAAAATCCTATGGCTGGCCTTGTTAAAAATACCACAGCAGTGATAACTTTGCAAGTACCTATCGGTTAAAGAAATTTAACTTGGCGCAGAGTTTATATACAGCCGGCCTGCAAACAGGGGATAGTTTGTGCAGGTATACATACGGGGCAAGCCGGCGATGTATAAGGAAACAACAGATAAATAATACCTGAAAACGGCAAAATGCTTGATTTTGCTGCGAAACAGCTGCAAGAAATTTGAGATCGCTTGCCGGAGCCGCTCCGAAGTGCCGACCGGTGCATAGACGGAATTTATGTATCCATAGGTTTTTTCTATGGGCTTTTCGAATTTTTTCGTATTTTACAAATCGGGGATAAGGCCGTAAACTTAGGCCAACTAAAACAAAAAAATAACAAGCGAGGAGATGTCTGCACGGCGCTTGTTGACCAAATGACAGGAGGAAATGAGATGGCTTACGAGTTCATCAAGTTTGAGGTGAAGGATCATGTCGCGTACATAACCCTGAACAACCCTCAGAAAAAGAACCCGGTCCCGAACCCGGCAAAGAAAGAGCTGATACGGCTGTTTGACATCTGCGATTTTGACGACGACATTCGTTTGGTCGTCATCAGGGGAGCAGGCGGCTGCTTCAGCGCAGGCGGCGATCTGAACGCCATGCGCGACAGGCTTGAGCGCGGAGAGCGCGGGACGAGATATAACTGCCGCCTCGGCAGCGAAATGAATCTGCGCCTGCGCAATGTGAAGAAGCCCGTTATCGCCTGCATAGAGGGCGCGATCGCGGGAGCGGGCATGAGCCTTGCGCTCAGCTGCGATTTCCAGATAGCCGCGGCAGACACAAAATGCACGCTGGCATTCGTCAACATCGGCTACGTTCCCGACAGCGGCGCGACCTGGCTCGTGACCAAGGCAGTCGGTCAGGTGCGTGCGACGGAGCTGTTTATGTCCGGCAAGCGCTTCAGCGGACAGCAGGCCGCCGACTGGGGCCTGTTCACCGAGGCGGTCCCGCCGGAGCAGCTTGAAGAGCGCCTTGCAAAATACATCGACAAGTATTCCCACGGCCCCACGGTCGCTTACGGAAATATCAAGACGCTCATAAACCGCTGCGTCTACGGCGACTGGTCGACCGGCACCTACAGCGAGGTAGAGCTCCAGGGAGAGTGCGAGCAGACCGAGGACTTCCGCGAGGCGGTGTTCGCGTTCTTCGATAAGCGCAAGCCCGAATTCAAGGGAAAGTAAAGTATTCATCAGATACAGGAGGAAAACAATGAAAGCACTTGAAGGTATCCGAGTTCTCGATTTCTCCACGCATACGGCGGGCCCCGCCTGCTGTGCGATGATGGCCGACCTCGGCGCGGAGGTCATCAAGGTCGAGCTGCCTGTAGAGGGAGACGACACCCGCCGTCTCGCAAATTCCATACAGGGCTACAGCACCCAATTCATGTGGAACAACCGCGGCAAGAAGAGCATCACCGTCGACCTAAAGGACCCCGACGGCGCGGCTGCGATACTCGAACTCGGCAAGACCTGCGACATAGTTTTTGAGACGATGAAGCCCGGCTCCATGAAAAAGATGGGGCTTGACTATGAAGCGTTCAAGGCCGTAAAGCCCGACATAATCTACTGCTCCATTTCCGCTTTCGGCCAGACCGGCCCCAAGGCGAAGGACCCCGGCTTCGATATCCTCGCTCAGGCGTGCAGCGGCATCATGGATATGACCGGCGAGCGCAATGGCCCCCCGGTGAAGTCCGGTGTTATAATCTCCGACTTCATAAGCGGCAAGGACGCCTTCGGCGCATGCATGGTAGCTCTGTTCCACAGATTCAGAACCGGCGAGGGGCAGATGATAGACGTCGCGATGCAGCAGTGCCTCGCCTCCATGAACCCCTTCCTTGAGCAGGCGACCAACGGCAAGGACCCGCACAGGCAGGGCAACCACTCCGCAGGCTCCGCACCCTACGGCGTGTTCAAGGGACCGAAGGACGAGTACCTTGTCATTGCCGCGCACCCCGACCGCCACTTTGCAAAGCTCTGCACTCAGGTCCTCGAACGCCCCGAGCTTGTTGACGACCCGCGCTTTGTCGGCGGACAGAACCGCGCGAACCATTACAGAGAGCTTGCGGACATAATCGAAGAGTGGATGTCGAAGTTCGACTCCGTCGACGAATGCAAGGCCATCATGGACAAGGCCGGTATCGTCTGCGGGAAAATACTCTCCTGCAAGCAGGTCATCGAAGACCCGCAGATGCTCTTCCGCAAGGGCATCACCGATCTGCCCATGCCGGCAGACCGAGAGGGCACATGGCGCGGCCGCGGCGCGACCGTCCTGTATTCCGCGACCCCGGAAGTTCTCGGCGCGGCTCCCGTTCTCGGCGCGAACAATTACGAGATACTCACTCAGGCGGGACTCAGCCGCGAGCAGGTCTACGAGCTTGAGACGCGCTGGGGCCAGCCCATCGAGAAGCCTTAAAGCAATAAGCAAAGCCTTAAAGCAATAAGCAAATTAAGAAAAATAAAGGAGAAAACAGATATGTCTACAACCAGCTTTGACCTTCTGACTCCGGATCAGCAGGATCTGAGACAGATGGTACACAGCTTTGCGGATGAGGAAATAATCCCCACCTGCAAGGAGCTTGAGATCGAAGGCATTTTCCCCGAGGAGCTCTACAAGAAGGCCTATGAAATGGGTCTGACCACCATGATCCTGCCCGAAAAGTACGGCGGGATGGGGCTCGATATCTTCACCTACTCGATATGCAAGGAAGAGCTTGCCCGCGGCGACGCCGGTTTTGCCGGCGCGGTGGCCGGAAGCTTCATGGGCTCCCTGCCCGCACGTCTCTTCGGCACCGAGTACCAGATCAAGACCGTGACCGAGCTTCTCTGCAACGGCGGCGCGATGGCTTTCGCGCTCACCGAGGCCGAGTCCGGCTCCGACTCCGCCGGTATGCGCACGACATACGTCGACGACGGCGACGCTTATGTAATCAACGGCTCCAAGACCTTCATCTCCGGCGGCGAGCATGCCGACATGTTCCTCGTATTCGCAACCTTTGACCGAGAGCTTCGCGGCAAGGGAGTGTCAGCGTTCTATGTCGATGCAAAGACTCCGGGGCTGAGCATAGGCAAGAAGGAGGACAAGATGGGCTACCGCACCTCCGACACCGTCGACCTCATCTTCGACAACGTCCGCGTACCCAAGGATATGCTCATCGGCAAGGAAGGCGAGGGCATGATGATAATGTCCCAGTGCCTCAACCGCACCCGTCCGACCGCAGGCGCCGGCGCAATAGGTAACGCGCAGTACGCCTTTGAGATCGCAGCCGACTACTCCACGAAGAGAATGTCCTTCGGCAAGCCTATCTGCAAGCATCAGGGCATCGGCTTCAAGCTTGCCGAGATGTATACCCTGCTTGAAGCGGGCCGACTCATGTGCTGGCAGGCGAGCAAGACCGCTGACGCGGGCATCGTCGATGCAAAGCTCTTCTCCGCAGCGAAGGTGTTTGCCTCCGACGCCGGTATGAAGGTCTGCTCCGAGGCCGTCCAGATCCTCGGCGGCTACGGCTACAGCAAGGAATATCCCGTTGAGAAGCGCTTCAGAGACGCGAAGATATACCAGATCTTTGAGGGCACGAACGAGATACAGAAGATGGTCATCAGCAAGGACATCACCAAGGAGATGCTGCCGAAGAAGGCGTAAGCACACGGCGGCCGACAACTTATGTATATAATTCCGGCGCGGGAGCCGCGTCGGAATTATAAAGCCTGACTTAGTCGGAAATATAACGAGAAAAGACAGAGTAAGAAAGGAAGAAAAAAATGGCAAAGGCAAAAACCCCGAACAAGAAGCTGATGCACACCATCATCGCTCTTGTGATCTGGGCCATCTTTAAGTGGCTCATCCCCGCACCCGAACCCATGACCGACACCGGCATGGAGATCGTCGGCGTATTCATCATGGCAACCTATCTGTGGATCACGGTCGAGACCGGCTGGACGAGCATTCTGGTCGTCAGCATGGTAGCAATATCCGGCGCGATGAGCGCAACGGCCGCTATCAAGGGCTCCTTCGGTGACTGGATGTTCGCCTTCCTGATGGCCTGCATGCTCGTCAACCATGTCCTGAGCGAGACCGGTATCTCCCGCCGCATCGCGGTATGGTTCATTACCCGCAAGTTTGTCAAGGGCAGACCGTACATAATCGTGCTGATGTTCTTCGCGGCGATGTTCGTCCTCGGCCTCGGCATGACCTCATCCGCGACCTGCGTCATGTTCCTTGCACTGGCAAAGGAGATCCTCGACACCTGCGGATATGACCGCAAGGATAAGTTCTCCCAGTTCCTGTTCTGCTGCATCGCAGCTATCACCATTGCCGGCAACGGTATGACCGCCATCGGCCACGGCAACTTCATCACCGGTATGGGCTGGGTCGGTGAAGCCTTCGGCCTCGAGATAAGCATCGCACAGTCCGCCGCCATCGGTATGTCCATCGGCGTTGTCTGGATCCTGCTGGTAGTGCTCATCATGGCCAAGATCTACAAGATCGACGCTTCCAAGCTCGTTAACCTCGACATCGACGCTCTGCGCGCAACCATCCCTCCCATGAGCAAGAAGGAAAAGTTCGCGGGCATCATGTTCCTTGTTGTTATCTTCTTCTGGGTCGGCAAGGATCTGCTCAAGGGTCTCACCGGCATCCCGTTCTTCGCAGGCATGCGTGACTTCATCTCCAGCCTCGGCTCCGCTATCCCCGTACTGCTCTGCGTCTGCGTGTTCTGTGTAGTTCCCATCGACGGCGAGCCGCTAATGAACTTCAACAAGGCGACCAAGTCCATCGCATGGCAGAGCTGCATGATGATCGGTACCGTCCGTCTGCTCGGCACCGTTGTCAACATGGAAGAGCTCGGCATCGTTCTGTGGATCCAGCAGGTGTTCGGACCAATGGTCCAGGCTCTGCCCTCCTTCGTGTTCGTCATGGTCTGCATCGGCGCTGTGCTGCTGCTCACGAACTTCGTTTCCAACTCCATCGCGATGGTCCTCTTCAAGGTCGCGGCTCCCCTAATAGTCCTCATGCCCGGCGTGAATGGCCCGGCTCTCGGTGTTGCAATGATCTGCGCCGCTCACTACGCAATGTGGACTCCCGGCTGCACCACCACTACCTCCATGGTCGTCGGTACCGGCGACGTCGAAGGCAGCTTCATGACCAAGTGGATGTGGCTGCCGATGATCGCGGCATACATCTGCCTCGTCTTCATTGGCTACAGCGTTGGCTGCCTCGTATTCTAAGCTTGGACTTACTGTTTTGATACGGCAAAGAACGTGATCTGTCCGAGCCGTTCCCGGTGTTTCCGGAAAAGCCTTGCGCTTTTCCGGAAACTGTGGAATAATCGCGGATGAATTGTCGTTTTTACGTAAAACCGAAGGTTCCACTCCTGGCGGGACATGGTCTCCAGGGGATCGTGCCCGGCCCTGTCGAGGGAATATACGTCACCGTTGAGATCGGCGGGAGATGTATATAATCAAAAATAGAATGGATGTGGTATTTTGCTCTCTTCCCAGGTTATAGCTTTATTGATATTAGTCTTTTGCATAGTGTTCTTTATAACAGAGTGGATACCTTCAACCGTCACCAGCGTTATAGCGTGTCTCCTCTTCGCAATGACCGGGATATGCTCCTTCTCAAAGGCCTTCTCCGGTTTTTCCAACAGCACGGTCATACTCGTTTTCGGGATGCTCGTTATTGGCAACGCAATGTTTGAGTCCGGTGTGGCTCAGAAGATCGGCAATGTCGTAATGCGCGTGTCCGGCGGCAGCGAGAGAAAGTTCATCCTCTTCGCCGGCGGAACGTCGATCATCATGTCAATGTTCCTTGCAAACATGGCTGTCATCGCAATGTACCTTGCGGTCATGAGCAGCGTTTGCAGGACAAACCCCAATGTAAAGCTTAAAAACATCTGCCTTGCGACGACTATGGGCGCAATGTTCGGCGGAGTATGTACTCTCGTCGGGTCGACGCCCCAGCTCACAATGCAGACCATCCTTGAAGGCGCTGCCGGACAGACGGCCGGGATGTGGGATTTCATGCCCGTCGGCCTGTGCCTGAGCGTAGTTTATCTCCTGTACGTCCTCTTTATCGGTTATCCCCTCGGAAAGAAAATTTGGGAAAAGGACGACGGCAGCGAGAATCTTGATGAGCTCGATACGCTCGTCGCGTCGAGAGCCGTCAAGGTCGAGGAAGACGCAGGCCACAAGAGAAAGCAGATATACATGTATATCATTCTCGTAATGCTCGTCGTCTTTTTCGCAACGGAAATTGTCAGCAATGTTATTGCGACCTGTATATGCGCGATCCTCTGCGTCGTCACCGGATGCACGACGGAGAAGAGCGTACTGAAAAACATGGACTGGGCGACGCTCATCCGCCTTGCGGGCTGTCTCGGTATTGCCTCCGGCATCAACGAGAGCGGCTGCGGTGACCTGATCGCCAGCGGCTTTACCTCGGTCTTCGGCCCGGATGTGCAGCCGATAGTTTTCCTCGCCGCTTCGGTCTTTGTGGTAATGGTCGTCAGTAACTTTATTTCAAACTCAACGGCGGTATTCATAGTGCTCCCGCCCGTGCTCGCCGTCTGCCAGCAGTACGGCTTCAACTGCGTTGCTTTCGCGATAGCTGTCTGCTACGGGGCGAACCTCAGCTTCGCGACACCGCTTGCCAATGCCCAGACCGGCACCACCATGGTCGCGGGATACCACTTCAAAGAATACTTCAAATATAATCTGCTCCTTGAGCTTTTCGTATGGCTTGCCGTGGTGGCGTTCATGCCGCTGTTCTGGAACCTGAGAATATAGGCTTTCGGCATTGGCTGCTTTTATGCGGACAGTAGGAGGTAATATGGAATTTCTCGGTGGGCTTCTTGCCGGAAACGCGGAAAAGTTTCCGGATCGGATAGCCGCGATCCACGGCGAAAACACCATGACATACAGACAATTGAATCAAGAAGCCGATCGGCTCGCAAATTCCATGCGGCGCGCGGGGCTGAAAAAGGGCGGCCGCGCCGCGCTGCTGATGAAGGGCGGCATAGAATGGCTGCTTGCGTTCTACGCCTGCCAAAAGCTCGGCGTGGGGCTTGCACTGATACACCTGCGCCTGCTGCCGGAGGAGATGCTGCGCATGGTCGCCCTTACAGGGGCGGATACGCTTATCTGCTCGACGGAATACATGCCGCAGGCGGAGTACATTGCGGAGCACTCCGGCAGGGACTTCAGGATGATAGTGCAGGGCGGAAAGAAAAACGCTCCGGAGGGCGCGGATACCTTTGAAGACCTCATGCGCGGGGAGGACTGCTCCGACGCGCAGGCGGGCATGACCGGCGATGAGGAGAGCATCATACTCTTCACCAGCGGGACGACCTCCGCCGCCAAGGGCGTTGTGCGCACACAGCGGATGATGGCGGCATACGCGTCCGTACTGGCAGGCGAGGAGCAACTGGGTGACGGCGATACTATGCTCACACCGGCACCGCTGTATCATGCGACGGGTATATGCTGCGTGGTAAAAATGCTCGTAAGCGCCGGGACGCTAATACTGCTCGATCACTTTGACTGCGAACAGATATGCGCGCAGGTGCAGAAGTACCGCGCAACGCAGATAGCGCTTGTCCCGCCGGTGTCGTACCAGCGGCTCAAGGCATCGGGGTACCCGGAGAAGTATGACCTGAGTAGTGTCAGGCTCGCGCACGTCGCCGCGGGCAAGGCGAGCGAGGAGTGCTTCGAGGATCTGTTCGGCATGTTCCCCAAAGCCGGGGTGCGGCTCTCGTGGGGATCGACCGAGGCGTCGAACATCACGTCGGTCACGCTCAGGCGCGAGGATATAAAGAATGACCGCAGGCTGCTGACCTCCGTCGGCAAGGTCAATTCCGTGGCAGAGCTGAAGCTCGTGGACAAAGACGGTAATATAGTCGAGGGCGCGGGCAGGGGCGAAGCGTTCGTGCGTTCGCCGCTGGTGTTCGGCGGATATTTGAACGCACCGGAGCTGACCGAACGCAGCTTCTCGGACGGCTGGTTCGACATGGAAGATATCATGTACCGCGACGAGGAGGGCTACTATTATCTCCTTGACCGCAAGCGCGATATCATCAAGACCGGCGGCGAGAACGTCTACGCGCAGGAGGTCGAGCAGGATCTGCTGAAGAACCCGGCGATATCCGAATGTGCCGTGATAGGTGTGCCGGACAGAAAGTACGGCGAGGCGATCGCCGCGGCGATAGTGCTGAAGAACGGCTGCACGCTCGGCGGGCAGGAGTTTATAAGCTTCTGCCGGGAAGTAATGCCGTCGTTCAAGAAACCGAAATACTGGGCTTTCATGGACCAGCTTCCGAAGAACGACGTCGGCAAGGTGCAGAAAGCAAAGCTCAGAGAACGCGCTGATCTGTTTACGCCCGTTGCGTGAGCGGATGCGGAGCATAGGAATATATAATAATAAGAAGGGAGCATGAAGGTGAATATACTTGTTTGCGTAAAGCAGGTGCCGAAGGAAGAGGATCTCAAGCTTGATCCCGTGACTAAAACGCTTATCCGTTCTCAGGGGACCGGAGTGATAAGCGAGTATGACAAATATGCCATGGAGCTTGCAGCGAGACTTAAGGCCGAGGACGGCGGAAAGGTGACGGCAATCACGATGGGACCTCCCTCTTCGATGGAAGTGCTCCGCTACTGCATAGCCGTGGGAGCGGACGATGTCTATCTTCTCAGCGATCGCGCACTCGGCGGCGCAGACGCCTACGCGACGGTCAACGCACTTGCCGCGGCAAAGGCGTATCTTGAAGCCGGCGGTACAAAGTATGACCTCGTGCTCTGCGGAAAGCAGGCAAGCGACAGCGACACCTCGCTTGTAATGCCTGAGCTTGCGGAATGCCTCGGCCTGCCGCAGGTCACTTTCGTGAGCGGCTACGAGCTTTCCGAGGGGAAGCTCATAGTTCAGCGCGAAACGGATGAGGGTACGGACCACATCGAGCTGCCGCTGCCGGCAGTTGCGTCTGTGGACAAGACCGTGTTCGAGGCGCGCCGCCCGAATATGCGCCTGAAGCTGAAGGCAAACCACATGGAGATACCTGTCCTCGACGCACAGGCGCTCGGCCTTGAGGCAGAAGAGATCGGCGTCAAGGGCTCCAGGACGACGGTTGGCAGCTCCTATTTCCCGGAGCACAACAAGTCCTGCGTGACCGTCAGCGGGGAGAGCAGCGAGGAGATCGCGGGCAATCTGCTTTCGGCGCTGCGCAGTGCCAGAATGATATGAGGTGAGCGTATGAAGAAAACAAACAGAGATATTTTCACCGTCATGGAGCTGTCCGGCGCGGGCGTAAAGGGAAGCTCTCTTGAACTGTTCACCGCCGCGCGCACCATCACCGGCAAGACCGGCGGGCAGGTGATCGCTGTCGTTATCGGCCACGGCACGGACGAGGCTGTGAAGACCGCCGCGGCTTGCGCTCCGGACGCGATAATCCGCGTGGACGACGCGCGCTTTGCAGAATACAGGACAGCGGCATACACGAACGTGCTCACGGCACTTGTAAAGAAATACGAACCGGACGCCGTTATGGTGTCCGCAACGAAGAACGGCAAGGATCTCGCACCGCGCCTTGCAAGGAGACTCGGTACGGGCATAACTGCCAACTGCACGGAGCTGAGCGTCGAGGCGGAAAGCGGCCTGATCTCATGGAACATGCCGGCTCCCGGCGGGATCATGGCGACGATACTCTGCTCCGACACTCGCCCGCAGATGGGCACGATATGCCCCGGCGCTTTCCGCAAGGCGGACAGCGTACAGGAAGCGGAGGTCGAGATCATAGACGAGACAGCGGAGGAATTTGAGGATGACGGCGTGAAGCTTATCCGCCAGGTTCTGAACGCGAGAGATCCGGAGCTGTCAATTACGGACGCTGACATTATCGTTGCCGGCGGCAGAGGCATGGGCAGCGCCGAAAACTTCGGCCTGATCCGCGAGCTTGCGGGGCTCCTCGGCGCTGCAGTCGGCGCGTCGCGCGTCGTGGTCGACGCCGAATGGGTCGACCAGAAGCACCTTATAGGCCAGACTGGTAAGATAGTCCGCCCGAAGCTCTATATAGCCTGCGGCATTTCCGGCGCGCTCCAGCATATGGTAGGCGTCGAAAAGGCCGAGTGCATCGTCGCGATAAACCGTGACCCCTCCGCGCCGATCTTCGGATACGCGGATTACGCCGTTGTCGGCGACGCGGTCAAGATAGTCTCAGCCCTGATCGAGCAGCTCAGGAAAGAAAAAGAATAAACGGATAATAAATTGCGGAAGAGAGACCACAGGTTCGAATCCTGTCGGGCATACGACCGCGTCGGAGCAAAGTCCGCTCCGCTCAAAGTCCGGCAGCTCAAGATGAGCTGCCGGATTCTTCGTCTGTGCTCCATTGCTCCTCCTTCGCTCAGGCCAGGGGCTCATCGCCGCGGGGGTGCAGACGGCAAAACCATTCAGTCGAAGGGCGTCCTGCATCTGAAGTTACGAAAAGTTTGGTGTAAGTGCTTGACACGCTTTGAAAAATAATGTACTATTGAGCTGCAAAATTATGACATATTATGCAAAACGGAGGCGGAAAAAATGGCAGAATTTGAAAGAAATACCACCGGCTTTACTGCCGACGTTGAGATGTACGACGACGGTACGCTCGCGAAGATATATCGCGACGAGATTCCGGACGAGGACGTGCAGAGGGAGATACTTTGCACGGAATTTGTCCAGAACAAGGGACTGGACGTACCGGAATACCGCGGAGCCGTCGCATATAATGGAAAGCGTGCGATACTGCTTGAGTATATCCGCGGCGAGAGTGCGATGAAGGAGCTTACCGTGGGCGACGCCGAGCCGGAAAAGCTGGGCAGGGATTTTGCGGATATACACTATAAAATACACCAATGCCCCGCAGCGGGGCTTGAGCCGGGGAAAGAGCGGCTTGCAAAGCAGCTTCGCATGTCAGAGTACTGCCTCGGCACCGATCTTATGGAGCGCTGCCTGCGGCTCCTTGACAGTTTGCCGGAGATGGACCGGCTTTGTCACAATGATTTTCACCCGGGCAATATGATATATAACGAGGCAGGTAAAATGATCGTCATAGACTGGAGCGACGCGACGGCGAGCAATCCGCTTTCAGACGTTGCGCATACGGTCCAGGCATTCGATTTCGGCATGCGGGCAAAGCCCGGGCAGGGAAACATGTCGCAGGAGAGCTATGAGCGCATGATGCGCGCCCGAGGGAGAATAATGACGTTCATACGCAGTTATGAGAGCAGATATGCGGAAAACTGCGGTCTGAGTACCGAAGAGTTTCGTAAGAAGTGCCTGCCGTGGGACGTTGTTGTGTCGGCTTCACGCTTCTACAGGGAGTGGGACTGCAACAAGGGCGACCTTCTGAAATTCTTTTATGATTATTTTATGGAATATCCTGTAAATTAAGGCATCGCGCTGTGGACTTACGGGGAAAAATGTTGTATAATGTGAGCGATTGAAAGCAGGAGGGAGTAAGCCTATGCTGGCTTCAGAGAGAACGCGTTATATAATATCGCAGCTTCATTCAAAGGGAATCATCAACCTGAAAGACATTGCAAAAGAACTGAACATCTCCGAAGCTACCGTCCGCAGGGATTTTGAGAAGCTGGAGAACGAAGGCAGGCTCACCCGAGTCACCGGCGGAGCAAAGCTGAATGAACATGGCGAGGAAGCGCCGGTGATCAACAGCGCGGAGCTTACGATGCGCGCAAAGAAAAACCTGAACTATGACGCGAAGCTGCGTGTTGCGCGCCGCGCCTGCGACTATATAGAAGATGGGGAATGTGTGTATCTTGACGGAGGGACGAGCATTGCCGTCATGGCCGAATTCCTTGAAAAACGCCCTATACAGATATTCACTCACAGTGAACTGCTTGTGCGCTCCATGAATAACCCCGTGGCGGAGATTTTCCTGATTGGCGGTACATATCTGCCGCATTACGGCATGAGCGTCGGTCCGATGACGCAGGAGATGATACAAAAGCTGCATTTTGACAAGGTTTTTGTGAGCTGCACCTGCGCGGATATAGGCGAGGATTGCTCGTACGTGAACGAATTTCTGACCCTGGCGGTGAAGAATACGGCCATCGCGAACAGCGACAAGGCATATCTTCTTATGGATACGGGCAAGCTCAACCGCCGCAGTTTCTGTAAGCTCAGAGCGTTGAGCGAATTCGAAAAGGTTTTCTGCAACAGCGGCGAAGCGCTGCCGGATCCGCTGCCGGCAAATTTTGAAATAGTATAAGAGACAGTATAATTGCACCCCGTGCGCGGAACGTAACTGTCAGTTCTGTGCACGGGGTGCTTTTTGCACATTTTGTGTCAAAATAAAGACATAATTTTGCAAATAACATCGGAAACGGCAGCGGGGGACATGGGCGCTTTAGCTAAAACGGCAGCTGATTTTTTGTGCAAATGCGAGGAAATGCGCGCTTGATGCAAGAAAATGCAAAATAATGTTGAAAAACGAAATAAACGCAGGTATAATCAAGTCAAAGAAACCGACAATTTGCAAAGATGTGCTTGACTCATGAAAATGAGTGAAAAATATAAGAAAAAAACAGGAGGATCAACTAAATGAAGAAAACTCTGGCAATGTTACTTGCAATCATGATGCTCTGCGCCCTGATGGCGGGCTGCGGACAGAGCAATCAGCCTGCGGAATCCCCGGCAGCTTCCGAGGCTGCCGCCGAGAACAACGGCGCGTCTGAAGAGGCCGCGTCGTTCAAGGTCGGATTTATTGTATCCGACGCATCGTCCGGCTTCTGGAAAGAGGTCCTGGATAGCTTTGAAAAGGCCTGCGATGAGGCAGGTGTCGAAATGACCTACCAGATAGTTACTGACAGCGCCGGCATGCGATCCGCGTATGACTCCATGGTCGCACAGCAGTGCGACATAATAGTCGACGGCTATGCAAGCGAGGAGATCGCAGTGGCATATGCGGAAGAAGCGGTCGAAAGCGGAATGCCGTTCCTCGCAGTTGCTTTTAACTGCCCGGTGGAAGGCGTATGGAGCTACGGCACCTCCAATGAAGGACTCGGCGAGTTCTTCGGTAACTATGCAGCCGAAGCCGTCACCAAGGAATGGGAAGGCAAGATAGACCTCATCGTCACCGCCAATGCATACACCGCTGTCCCTGCAATGGCACCAAGAACCGACAAGGCAGTCGAAACGCTTGCTTCGCTTCCCGGCTACGAATACGTTAAGGACGTCGAGTGGGTCACGATCGACACCGGTCTTGACACCAGCACCATCGGCGCGAGCACCGCAAGCATGCTCACCTCTCACCCCGACGCAAAGAACATTCTCTATATCGTCTGCACCGACGCATTCTGCCCCACCATCGTTAACGCTATCGAAGACGCTGGTGCTTCCGATAGAGTTCTGATGCTTTCCTGCGACTGCACCGAAACCTACATCGCATACGCGAAAGAGCATGCCGCTTCCGGTGAGTATGCCCCCTGGTACGGCTCGATCGACCTCAATACCGCGACCTACGGCTACAAGCTTCTTGACAAGGTGTTCGCCATCATGAACGGCGAGAACCCCGAGGCATACACTGAGCACAGCGGCGTTATGGTCACTTCCGCGAACATCAACGATTTCTACGGCTAAGACTTAAACTATTCGGCGAAATGAGCTCCGTGCCTGAAATATACTTTATGGCACGGAGCGGCATCAATCAGGAGGTGTTACTGCATTGGGCAACACGCTGCTCGAAATGAAAGGGATAACAAAAAGGTTCCCGGGCGTTGTGGCTTTGAACAACGTTTCCATGAAGATCAACAGCGGTGAGGTGCTTGCGGTCGTCGGAGAAAATGGGGCCGGCAAGTCAACACTCATTAAAATCATGTCCGGCGCGTACCAGCAGGACGAGGGTCAGGTCTTGTTTGAAGGCCAGGATCAGGGAAAGCTGGTTCCCGCAAGGGCGCTTGAATTAGGAATCACGGCGATATATCAGGAGCTTACAAACGTAAAGGGACTGAGTATCGCAGAAAATATTTTTCTCGGTGCGCAGCCGCTGAAGAACGGACTGATAGACTACAAGAAGCTCTATGCCGACAGCATGGAGATACAGCGGCAGGTAGGACTTGAGCATCACGCGCCGTCAACACTGCTCGGGCAGCTGTCCACTGCCGAGCAGCAGCTTGTCGAGATAGGCCGCGCCTACTCGAAGGAACTGAAGGTCATAATAATGGACGAGCCTACATCCGCCTTGAATCAGGAGGAAACGGACAAGCTTATGACCATAATCCGCAAGCTGCGCGGAGAGGGCAAGGGCGTTATATATATTTCGCACAAGCTGGACGAGGTGTTTGCGATAGCCGACCGCGTACAGGTACTCAGAAACGGCGAGAGCGTGTACGAGGGGCTGGCGGCGGACACCGATAAGGACACTATAATAAACAGCATGTGCGGCCGCGAATTAAAAGACATGTATCCCGTCGGAAAGCGGGAGTTGGGGGACGTCGTGTTCGAGATAAAAAACCTCGGCGACGGATTTCTGAATGACATTTCGATAAATGTGCGGCGGCATGAAATAGTGGGGCTTTACGGGCTTATGGGTTCAGGCTGTTCTGAGGTGCTGCAGTGCGCCTTCGGGGCACGCCGCCATCTGAAAGGCAGCTTTTTCGTCAACGGCAAGGAGATAAAAATAAACAAGCCTATCGACGCCAAGAATGCGGGGCTTGCCTATGTCCCGGCGGAAAGAAAGCGCGAGGGTCTTATACTTGCACACTCGGTACTGAACAATCTCACAATCGTTACACTGAAGGACTTCGTCAAGGGGCTGTTTCTTGATCTCAAGGAGGAGCGCAGAACGGCGCAGAAATGGTGCGAGAATTACCGGATCAAGACACCGTCGCTGAATACTCCGGCATCGTCACTGTCCGGAGGCAATCAGCAGAAGATAGTCATTTCCAAGTGGGTGGCGACCAAGCCCAAGGTGTTTATGCTGAACGACCCGACAAAGGGGATCGACGTCGGTGCCAAGGTGGAGATATACAAGGACATCGAAAGGCTGTGCAAGGCAGGCTGCGGCGTGCTGTATGTGGCGGCGGAGCTGCCGGAGCTGCTCGGAATAGCCGACAGAGTGTACGTCATTCATGAGGGCAAGCTTGCCGGGGAGTTTTCCGGAGAGGAAATCACGCAGAAAAATATCGTTAAGAGCGCGATAGGAGAATAATATGGAAAATAAAGTTTCGATAGGTACCCGCCTGAAGGCGGCGGGGAAAAATACAGTCAGCTCTTACGGCAGCGTTCTTATTGCAGTCATTGCGCTGTCTATAGTCTGGTCGTTTGCTTCACCGTATTTCCTCACGGCGGCAAACTTCAAAAACATCGGCGTTTATATGTCTGCCTCCGGTATTATTGCGGCAGGCGTGACGGTGTCGATGCTGCTGGGCGGTCTTGACCTGTCCCAAATGGCGACGATGGCAATGAGCGGCATCTTCGTCGGCATTGCGTACAATCACGGCGTACACGGCGTGGGACTGCTGTTCGTGGCGATAGGCGTCGGCCTTGTCGGCGGCATAATCAACGGTCTGATAATGAATTACCTGCATATCGACCCGATCATAACCACGCTCGGCACGCAGCTCGTTTTCCGCGCCATAGCATATATCGCTTCCGACGGCAACATGATAAAGGTCCAGGACGAGTTCATCAAATGGATAGGCCGCGGTAAGATCGCCGGGATACCGGTCACGATGATAATAATGATACTTGTTTACATCATCATCGGCATTGTGCTGAAATACACGCGCTTCGGCCGCAACGTCATTTCGGTCGGCGGCAGCCCGGAGGCTGCATACCTGTCCGGCATAAACGTCAAAAAAACACGCGCGATAGCCTTTATGATATCCGGCGCCTGCGCAGGTCTTGCAACGATGCTGTATATAGCTCAGGGCTATGTCGCGCAGCCTAATCAGGGCGCCGGCGCAGATATGGACTGCATCGCGGCGGTCATCATCGGCGGTCTGTCGGTCGCCGGCGGCAAGGGCAACATAATAGGCACACTGCTCGGTATGCTGTTCTTCTCGATACTCGCAAACGGCATGGGACTGCTGAGCATGAACAGCTATGCGCAGCAGCTCGTAAAGGGTCTGCTCCTGCTCACTGCAGTGTATATCGACATCGTCAGAAACAAAAAGATGAAGAATTAAGCTCAAGCATATTTCATACATACATATTCCATATTTTTAATACTAAAACCAAAGCTTAAATGAGAAAGGAGAGCAATGCCTCAGCATTGCGAAAAGAAAAATGAAGCCTGAAAAGAAAGCATGCGAAATGACAGCCGCCGAGCTTGGCCGCTACATCGATCAGTCCGTCCTGAAGCCCGAATTCACTCAGGATGACATCAGGAAGTACATTCAGGAAGGTATAGATTATAACTGCAAGACCGTGTGCATAAATCCCGCGTCGCTGCCCATTGCGCGCGAGCTGTGCAAGGGTACCAACACCGGCATCTGCGTTGTCTGCGACTTCCCCTTCGGCGACTCCACTACTGAGTCCAAGGTCGCGCAGGCGGAGATAATCTGCCGCGACGGCGACGTGGAGGATCTCGACATCGTTGCAAATTACGGCTGGATCAGAAGCGGTATGTGGGACGAGGTCGAGGCCGACATCAAGGCTGTGTGCGACGTGTGCCACAAGTACGGCAGCAACGTCAAGGTTATATTCGAGGTTGACTCCCTCACGATAGAGCAGGTCAAAAAAGCGACCGAAACCGCTATCGCCGCGGGTGCCGATTTCGTCAAGACCTCCACCGGCTTCTTCACTGGCGGAAAGAACGAGGGTGCGACCTACGAGGTCATACAGGCAATGATGGACGCCGCGCAGGGACGCTGCAAGATAAAGGGTGCAGGCGGCATACGCGACCGTGAGAAGTTCCTCAAGCTCATCGACATGGGCATTGACCGCATGGGCGTCGGCTACCGCTCAACTCCGGTAGTTCTCGGTTACAAATAAGACAATATCTGCGCGAAAGGGGGAACTCCCGTGGGAAATACATATGATTTCCGAGTAGGCTTCCAGCCGTTTAATCTCATGCCGCCGGACGGCACCCCGGCAGGCATGGAGTCGTTCAGATGGACGATAGAGGAGAGCCGCCGTATCGGTGCAAGAGCGTTTTCGCTGTTCCCGAATCTCTGCCCTAAGGAGATCACCTCCGCCACGCTCAGCGAAATGGCGGCAATGGCGCGCGAAAACGACATCAAGCTCATTCTCTACCCGTTCACCGTTTGGGGACTGGCCGGCCTGCCGCTCAAGGTAGATGCATGGGGAGCGTCAGGCGCTGCTATGGGAGTGTCGGCACCTGACGATATCCCCGACCCGGCGGTCGCCCGAAAGGGTGTCGAGCGGACGATAATGATGGCGAAGGCCCTCGGCAGCGATATACTCTGCTCCGGCTACGGACACTCAAATGTCGCGACGAGCCGCTACAACAAGCAGCACCCGTTCTCGGAACAGCGCCGGTTCATCGAGGCAAACCTGCGCGAGCTTGCAAAAATGCTTGACGGAACGGGGCTTACCTTCGCATACGAAAACCACTGTGACTTCAGCGGCCGCGAGATAGCGTCGGTAATAGAAACGGTGGCATCGGACAATGTCAAGGCGCTTTACGATTTTGGGAACGGTGCGGTCGCCTGCTGCGACCCGATGGAGGATCTGGAATATCTTGCGCCGTACGCCGTCGCGGCACACTTCAAGGATTTTGCCGTGGTGGACAATCCGCTGCGTACAAAGACCTACCCGGATATGCCGATGGTTTTTGCCGGGTGCTATCTCGGGGACGGCATAATAGACTTTGAGCGTATACTGGCGGCGCTTATCGAAAAGGCACCTGAGCCGCACGGAATGTGCCTGCTCGCAGAGCCTGCCTTCAAGCTGCCGACAAACGACGCCGAGCGCGACGACCGCGTGGAATACAATCGGAAGATATCCCGGCAGTATGTTGCAAAAATGCTGGAGATAGTAGAAAAATTCTGATACGATCGAGGAGGTAAATGATGAAACCTTTGGGCTTGGGCGCTATAGGCTCCGGCGAGATCGCCATAAACTCGATATTCAAGCATCTTGTGCTCGGTGACACTGCGGACAAGGTATACATGGCGGCAGTCTGCGACCCGGTACCGGGCAGAGCGCAGGCGATGGCAGAGCAGTATGGGATTAAAAACTGGTATATGACGGACGATGAGCTTCTTGCTGACCCGAACGTCGACGTAGTATCGATATGCTCGCCCATACGCTTCCACTATGAGCAGGGACTCAAGGCGATCCGCGCCGGCAAGCATGTCCATTTCAATAAGACGATGGCGATGACGAGCGAGGAGGCCACCGAGCTTATAGAAGAAGCAAAGCGAATGAACGTCAAGATAACCTCGTCCCCCGGAATGATGGCAATGCCCGTCAATCGCGAGATGCGCCGTCTTGTTGCGGAGAATAAGCTGGGGCACATCACCTACGCCATCGGCGGCGTGCGCGGAGTTCTGCTCTATCATCTGCGCGAGGGCTACAGGCAGGACAACTACGGCTCCGAGCCGCTCGTCCCGACATGGTATTACAAAAAGCCGGACGGCGGCCCGCAGTATGACCATGCCGTCTATGGGCTTACCGCGATGACCGGCATACTCGGCCCAGTGAAGCGCGTATCCTGCATGGGCGGACAGATAATGAAAGAGTTCCGCTTCGGCAAACAGGTGATAGAGAGCGAGGTAGACGATAACTTCGCTTTCCTGCTCGACTTCGGCGAGAATGTATACGGCTTGTTCTACTCTGCGCTCGCGGGCGGCGAAAACAAGATGACTCCTGCCATATACGGCACAGAGGGAAAGTTCGTTGACGGAAAGTTCAACGACGAGGTCATTTTTGACACACCCGTAAAGGGCATGATGGCAAAGGATCTGCCCATAGAGCATCTGAAAATGCACGAGCCGTTCGTATATCGCGACGTTATGGAGCTTATCGACTATGTACACGGTCTGCGCGAGCCTGTGGCGACCGCTGAGCAGGGACGTCATGTCCTTGAGATTATAGAGGCCGGCTTTGAGTCGATGAAAACCGGGCGAGTGGTGGAGCTGAAAACGGACTTCACCCCACTCACTGCGGAGCAGCTCCGCGACTGACAGCACACATAGGAAAGTTATGCCGCAGCGGCGCACAAAGCCGCCTGCGGCATAAGCGGAATTATAAAGGAGTAATGACATGAAAATAATACAGGTCGGCAGCAGCGGCTGGGCAGCAGGCTGGCTCGAATATATACACAACGATCCCGACTGTGAGCTGGCGGCGCTGGTGAGCCGCGGCGGGCCCAATCTCGACGCGGCAAAGGAAAAGTGGGGCATCCCCGACGAGGTGTGCTGCACGGATTATGACGAGGCGCTCAAGCGCGAGGCGGATCTGGTGATAGTCGCCCTGCCGCACAAGTTCCATATTCCATATGCGAAAAAAGCGGTCGAGGCAGGCAAAAACGTACTCATTGAGAAGCCGCTCACCGACAACATTCAGGAGGCCGAGGAGTTTCTGGAGTTCATGAAGGGGCGCAATGAACGCGCGTTCGTGAGCCAGAATTACCGCTTCCGTCCGCAGCTGTGGCAGATGAAGGCATCGTTCGGCGATGACGGCATAGGCAGACCCGCGTGGGCGAACGTCGTTTTCCGCCACGGCGTCACGAACAGAAAAAACAGCGAAAAAACTGCATGGCAGCGCAAGGACTGGCGGCGCGAGCAGACGAGTCTGCTCATGCTCGAGGTCGCGATACACCACTTTGACATGCTGCGTTTTATAAGCGGCTCCGACGTGAAAAGCGTATATGCGCGCGGCTGGAATCCGGCGTGGAGCGATCTTGAGGGTCTGGGTTCCGCGTTCGTACTGCTCGACTTTGAAAACGGCTTCCGCGCGAATTATTCGGTCACGGAAAAGTCAATAGGTTTCCCGACAGGGTATCAGTGCGATTGGATCATGCAGACGGATAAGGGCGCAGTCAAGTGGGAAAACGACGGGCCGAACTGTCTTGATATGTCGGTGGACGAGCATGGCGAGCTTAAGCAGGACTTTTATTTCCCAGGCAAGGACAGAGCGGGTGTGCTTGAGGACGTCAAGCGCCAGCTCCGTGGAGAGCAGGGCTGCGTGCCGACGGTTTTCGACAATATACGCAGCCTCGCGGTGAGCTTTGCGGTGCTGAGATCCGTCGAAGAGGATCGCCCGGTGGAAATCAGCGAGATACTCGGCGAAATGTGAGCCGCGGCGGACAAAGGAACGGAGACAGCCATGAACGAAAATAAAATACACATAGCCGTCATCGGAGCAGGCACGGTAGCGCGGGATAACCAGATACCGGCGTTCCTGAAATGCAGCGAAGCGGAGGTCACGGCGGTGTTCGACCGCCACATTGAGCGGGCGGAGGCGCTTGCCGGGAGCTACGGGATACCCAAGGCGTACTGCCGGCTCGAAGATGTGCTTGCGGATAAGGATATCGACTGCGTGAGCATATGCACGGGCAACGTCTCGCACGAGAGCCTTGTTCTTGCCGCAGCGGAAGCGGGCAAGAACATACTCTGCGAAAAGCCGATGGCGATATCCGTTGAGCAGGCAGAGAATATGCGCAGAGCCGTTGAAAAAAACAACGTGACATTCATGATGGCGTTCGTTAACCGCTTCAGGCAGGAGAGCATACTGCTCTCGGAAATGCAGCGTCAGGGCAGATTCGGCGAGATATACCATGCGCGCTGCGGCTGGGTACGCCGCCGCGGCACGCCGAGCGGCTGGTTCACGGACAGATCGAAGTCGGGCGGCGGTGCCGTGCTGGACATAGGAGTACATGTAATAGATCTTACGTGGTATCTCATGGGCAGACCTCGGCCGGTATCGGTAAGCGGGGTCACGCACAGACGCATCGGCGCGTATGAAACGCGCAGCGTGAAGGGCTGGGCTGCGGCCGGGGCGAAAAACGGCGTGTTTGACAATGAGGAAGCGGCAACGGCGCTGATCCGATTTGAAAACGGCGCGTCTATGAGTGTCGATATAAGCTGGGCGATAAACGGGCGCGAGGAGAAGATGTTCTCGAAAATATACGGTACGAAGGGCGGTGCGAGCTTCAGACCGCTTGAAATATACGGGGAAGAGAATGGCTTTTTGACAGATACCGTACCAGTTCTTGTGCCAGAGGATACGTGGCAGCCTGCATTCGAGCGCGAAACGGCGCACTTCGCGCACTGCGTACTCAGCGGAGAGCGTCCTATGCCCTCGATAGACGACGGCGTGACGGTACAGCGCATGCTCAATGCCATATATGAGTCGGCGGAGCAGGGCAAAGAAATATCCCTGTGAGCCGGGAAAGGAAATAAAATGCCAAGGCTGGATTTCCCGAAGGGATTTTTATGGGGTGCGTCGACGTCAGCCTATCAGATCGAAGGCGCATGGAACGAAGACGGCAAGAGCGAAAGCATCTGGGACAGATTCACCCACGTTCCTGGGAATATACTCAACAACGATACCGGCGATACGGCCTGCGATTTCTATCACAGATACCGGGAGGACGCCGCCATAGCGCGCGAGCTTGGCCTGAATATGGAGCGCATCTCGATATCGTGGCCGCGCGTGATGCCGGACGGCAGAGGGCAGATCAACGATAAGGGGCTGGATTTCTATAGACGCGCCGTTGACGCACTGCTTGAGAACGGTGTAAAACCGTTTATCATGCTGTACCACTGGGATCTGCCTCAATGCCTTCAGGAAAAGGGCGGCTGGCTGAACCGGGACTGCGCGGAGTGGTTTGCGGAATATGCCGGGAAGATATTCGGAGCGTTTCCCACGGAGATACCGTATTGGGGGACGATACTGGAGCCGCAGATACACGCCTACCACGGCTATTGGGACGGCAAGCACGCACCGGGCATGCACGACTTCTCATCGGCCTTGCTGGCAGCGCACAACCTGCTGCGCGGCCATGGTCTTGCGGTCAGGGCGTTCCGCGCGTCGGAAGCCGAGGGTGAGATCGGCATAACGAATTATCTGCCGAGTCATTATCCCGTTTCGGACAGCCCGGAGGATATCGCCGCGGCGCGCCGGTGGGACGGCTGCTGGAACCGCTGGTTCCTTGATGCGCTCTACAAGGGCGAGTACCCCGAGGACATGAAAAGCTGGTATCTCGGCAAGGGGATAGTGCTGCCGGAGATAAAGCCGGGTGATATGGAGCTTGTATCCGAACCGACGGATTTCTTTGGATATAATTTCTATTACAGCTATTTCATCGGCGCCGGCAGCGACAGATGGCCGCTTGACGTGAGTTCCGTGAAGCCGCCCGAGCGCGAATATACCGCAATGAATTGGCCGGTATGCCCGGACGGATTTTATGACGGGCTTATGCGCTTCTGGCGGGAATACGGAAAAAAGATCATCGTCACGGAAAACGGACTTGCCTGCTGGGACGTGCCGGACGCCGAGGGACGTGTGTGCGATACGAAGCGCATCGATTTCCTGAAACGGCATATATCCGCGATGCACCGGGCGATCGCGGACGGCGCCGACATCAGGGGATATCTCACATGGTCGTCATTCGATAATTTCGAGTGGGCGCTCGGATATGAGCGGCGCTTCGGACTGACATATGTGGATTACGACACGCAGGAGCGAATCATCAAGGACAGCGGCAGATGGTATGCCGAGGTCATAAGGAACAATGCTGTAGAGGTGTAACAACATGGTCAAAATCGTTGTGAAGTTCAAAATTCTCAAGGGCGTTGAGGAAGAATATCTGGAGGCGCTGAAAAAATGCATACTTGCGACCAGACAGGAGCCGGACTGCCTTGAGTATACGGCGTTCTGGAACAGCCGGGAGAATGTGCTTACGCTGTTTGAATGCTTCAAGGACAGCGAGGCAGCGGAAAGACATCTTGGATATCCGCATTATGCCGTCGACTTCAAGGCACTGAAGAAGTATTACGACGGTAAGGCTGTCGCCGAACGCTACGAGGAGCCTATAATATGAGCGATGCCAAAAAGCTGCCGGACTTTATCTTCAAAAGCGGGATAGGCCCTGAGAGTATGAATGAGGAGCTGTTTATCGGATGCTTTATGGAGGAGATGCGGAGCGGACTTCGAGGTGAGAGCGGATCGCTCGGCATGATACCGACTTATATATCCTGTTCGGCAGACCTGCCGGAGAGCGGCTTTGCCGTGGCGATAGACGCGGGCGGTACTAATTTCAGAACCGCGCTCGTTCGGTTCGAGGGCGGTAAAGTGAGCCTTGATAAGTTTGATACAGTCCCGATGCCCGGGACGCAGGGCGCTGTCACATGGGCGGAATTTATTCGTTTTGCGGCGGACAGCATCAGACCATATATGAGCCTTACGCGCAAAATCGCCGTATGTATCTCGTTCCCGACGGAGATCACCCCGGAGCGGGACGGAATCATCATACACACGACGAAGGAGGTCAACATTCTCGGCTACGAGGGGCGGCATATATGCCGCGACCTGCTTGAAGAGCTTGACTGCGCCGGTGCATCCGCCGTTGTGGTGAACGACACGACGGCGGTGCTGCTGAGCGGGCTTGTTTCCGGTGCGGACGGTGCCGGACTTATAGGGCTGATAAACGGGACCGGGACAAATGTATGCTGCCAGGCAGACGTCGGCGGACGGAAGATGATAGTCGACGTAGAATCTGGCGGCTTTATCCCTCCTCAGCGCAGCGAAATCGACGCCGCGCTCGACGCCGCCACGGCGGTGCCCGGAGTATATATGGAAGAAAAGCTCGTCTCCGGGGCATATCTCGGTGAGATATGCCGCAGAGCTTTCCGCGCCGCGGCGGAAGACGGGATATTTACGGAACGCGGCGCGCTTGCCGCGCTTGGACTCGAGCGGCTGCCGACCCCTGCGGCAGATGCATTTATAGACGGTGCGGCGCTTGAATGCTTTGAAGCTGATGCCGACGCCGATGCCGCACGTCAGATCGCCAAGGCAGTGTTTTCGCGCGCGGCAAAGCACATCGCGTGTACGCTCAGCGCGGTGATGCGCTTCTGCGGGACAGACGGCGGAGCGATAACGGTCTCGGCGGACGGCTCGGTGTTCAGAAAAAGCCGGTATTTCCGCAGCGAGCTTGAACGCTATGTGGGACTGTTAGAACCTGGGCGCAGGGTAAACTATGTTTCCGTCGATAATTCGACGGCGCTTGGGACGGCAGTAGCGGCAGTAATGGAATAAAAGGCCGAATTTGTGAGTATGGGTCTATGTCAAAAATACTCGAGGATATTCAAAAAAGAATCAAATAGCGATATTTTTATTTGTCTTCAAAATCAACTGACCCTGTCAAAACCGCCGCAAGCGTCATTTCGCTTGCGGCGGTTTTTATGTGCTGTTCCAACTTCAGCCCAGCTGCGGCCGTGGGTCAGTTCATCGCTTCACAGAATTTTATTCCGCGGTACACGGTGGGTTCGCTGCATCCGAGCATCCTTGCGACGCGCGGAACGGCGCCCTTTATGAGGAAAATCTTCCTGTCACTGAGTATGCGCAGTATGTTCGTGCGCTCGTCCATGGAGAAGTGCTGCGGTATATTCTCTCCATAAAGCTCTGTCAGCACCTGGTTGACGCTGTTCGACACGCCGTCCACAAATATTTCGCTGGCCTGCTCGGCATGATTGGGGACGATCCCGCCGAGCTTCAGCGCAAGCTCGCTTATCTGCGTGTATGCCGAAATGTCAACGTTTATGCAGAGCATCCCCGGCAGCTCGTTAGCTAATCATGTTATACCACCCGGCTCATCCAGCGTAATCTGGGTGCTGTTACGCCAATGGAAAAGCACCAGATGATATTTGCTGCGTAAAAAATCTGCCAAGAGCAGAACGCTCTTGGCAGCAAAAATCTTATTTCATTTCATTGTCCTCTTGACGGGGTGCGGTTCAATTGACTTCCGCAATATCATTGATGTTTCTCATTTGAGCCTGGGTAGAGCAGGGAGTTTGTGACCGTATCTGTCACTGGAACATCCGTCCTTTCCGCATATATTGAGATTCCTATTTATATTGTCTGAACAGGTCTATGAGCCGATTTACAAACTGCCTGAATTCATCGGGGATGGCTGCTTCATCTGCCGCAGGCTCGGTATCCGCCGGGTGCTCTATCGCGCGTGTGGTCAGCACAAACTGCACCGAACGTGTGTTCTCATTCTGCGGGGACAAGAAGCTGTTCCCGTTATAGCCCTCGCCGGTATAGGCAGAGAGCATATCATCGACCTGCGCGGGGATGTCCTTCGTGCCGTCGTTGAGCTGCTTTGTCCCGTCGGACAGCTGCGCCGTGCCACCGGAGAGCTGGGAGATGCCGTAATACAGGCTGCCCCAATTCTCGGCCAGTGCATCGACCCCGCCGGTATAGGCGACAAGCCCCTCATGGAACTGCGCATAGCCGTCGGCAAGCTGGGACACCTGCTTTATCAGCTCATCGAGCTTTTCGCCGCCCTCCGTGCCGGAGAGCTCCGCGATCATGTCCCGCAGGGTGCGCACAGATTCGCTCACCGAGCTCATATATGCCGCAAGTTCATTCATAGTCTGCACGGCATAGTCATAGTCCTCGGACACCTGCTGCCACTGAGCCTTTGCCTCAACCGCCGCGTTTGCCGCCGCCGTCACGTTTCCTATCGCCGAAAGCCACCGGGCATAACCGTCCGCACCGTATGCCTCTGTGAACGCCTGTACGACGCTCTCCGGCATCGAGGCTGCGGCGGAGCTCAGGTACGCAGCGTCCCCCGCCGCAGATTCCGACACGCCGGCAAAGGCAGCGTCTATCCCGACCTTTGCCGCGGCAAGTGAAGCGGCGCTCTGCGCTATCTTCGCTGAGCTTTCGTCAAGCTGTGCGCACAGAGAATCGAGCGAGGCAAGCAGGGATTCAAGGTCATTCACATCTACCTTCGGCAGACCGGAAGCGGCAATAAGCGTATCCCTTATCGTCTCAAACATGGTAAGGAACATTTCGGACGCAGACACCAGAGACTCGGAGTTAGCCGACAGCTGGTAAAGTCCCTCGCCGAACTGCCATGCGCCGTATGTCAGCTCGCTTGCTCCCGATGAGAGCTGCGCTGCGCCGTCGGAGAGCTGGGAGACAGCGTCGGTCAGCTGACTGAGTCCGGCTGTAAGCTCCGTGATGTCTCCAAGCGCATCGCCCATGGAAAATGGAACCGCGGCAAAGGTTATGCCCGGCATGGAGAAGTCCGTGACATCAGCCGTCAGGGAAAACTCAGAATCCGTTCCCGGCATGGCAGTGAAGTTTATCTGCTTGTCGGCCCCGGAGTTCGCGATAGTCGCGCCCTCGGCGGTGATGTTCCGGCAAAGCTGGCTGTCAAGCGTTATGCTGACCTGCACCATGAAGCTTTCATAAAATGAGCTGTCCTCCATGCCGCCGTCGCTTATGGATATATCAATGCCGAGTCTGCCGCTCATGCCGCCGAGTTCAGCGGCGTCAACCGGCTCTCCATCAAGTGTGTAGCTTATGGCAATATCCCACGGCAGAGAAGTGTTTTTCAGCCTGCTCTGAAAGTAGAAGCGTCCGTCAAGCCTGTCGACCGTTACGCGGTTGCCCTTGAGCTCCAGCTCACGGGTATCGCTGAGGTTCTTCACGTCAGCAAAGGGGCCGCGGTACACGGCTTTACAGGGCTTATCGCTCTCAAGGATGACGACGGCGTAGACATTCTCCGTGCTGCCGTCATGGTCGAGTACGCCGTAGAGCACCTCCTCCGAGGTATACTCGGCGGCAGCGGCTTCGGTTTCTTCCCCGTCTGCGAGCGCTGCGGGAGCATAGCTGAGCAGCAGCACGGCTGTCAGAAGCAAAGCAAATATTCTTTTCATTTCTTCACCTCCTCACTGTCACGGCAGAAGCTTCTTTTAGTCAACTTCGCCGTAAGCGGATCAAACATTATAAGCAGCGCCGGGAGCGCTATCAGCACCAGCGCCATGGACAGGAGCGTGCCCCTGAACAGCAGCAGCCCAAGCTCTTTTACAATCTCCATGGACGAAGCAAATTGCAGGCACAGCCCGGCAAGCGAGAGAATTAGCCCGCTCGTCAAAAGGGAGATTATATTTTCATTGAGGGACTGCATGACAGCCTCGCGACGGCCTATGGTCTTCCGGTTCTCAATATAGCCGTCGGTCATCAGTATGGCATAGTCGATGGTCGCGCCGAGCTGCACGGTGTTTATAACGAGATAACCCATATACACCAGCGGTACTCCGGTAAAATACGGGGTAGACAGGTTTATCCATATCGCGGACTCTATGACAAAGATCAATATAAACGGCAGCGTCAGCGACCGGAAGGACAGCAGCAGCGTCAGGAATATAAAGCCGACGGCAAGGCTGTTCACAAGGCCGGTGTCTGCGGTGATGGTTTCCTTGATGTCATAGAGGTTTGCGCTCTGGCCGCAGGTATAGCTCCGGTCGTAGTATTTTGCGGCAAGGCTGCGCACGGTCTCAACGGTTGAGAATGCGTCCTCACCCTCCTCGCCTGTGTCGGTATACATTATGATTCGGGCATAGTTTTCCGAATAGAAATTTGCCGCTATATCGGGGCTGAGAAACTCGCTCGGTATGCTGCCTCCGACGCTCGACACATACGACACCACCGCCGTCACATGCTCAAGCCCCCCAAGCTCCGAGCAGAGCGCCGCCTCCTTGCCCGTATCGCCGCGCGGCACCAGCAGGACGAGCGCCATGCTCTCGCCGAAGCTGTCGTTTATCTTCTGTGTGTCCTGCCCGTAGCGGCTGTCGGGAGCAGGGTCGCCGTTGCCGTACATGAAATCTGCGCGGCTCTGCGCAAGGTAGCACGGTACGACGAGCAGCAGCACAAGAATAAGCGCCGGTATGCGTACCTTCACGAGCGCGCGGCCGATCCCGTGCGGGGCGGCAATGATGCGTCGGTGCGCGGTCTTGTCCAGGAGCTTCACCGTCCTCAGCGCGAGCGCCGGGAGGAACACCACAACGGAGATATAGCTGATGGTGACGCCCTTGACAAGGTTCATCCCAAGGTCGCTGCCAATGCCGAAGCGCATAAATATCAGCGCAAAAAAGCCGAACACGGTGGTCGCCGCAGAAGCGGCAATCGAGACAAAGGACTGCTTTATGGCCTTTACCATGGCGGATTCGACGTCCGGCTCCGTCCGGCGCAGGTTTTCAAAGGCCGTAAGGAGAAAGATCGCATAGTCCAGCGATACGGCAAGCTGCAGAATCGGGCTCACGGACTGCGTTATGTATGAGATGCTTTTGAAGAAAATATTCGTGCCCATGTTTATGAGCACCGCGACGCCGATGGTTATGAGAAACAGTGCGGGGGCGATCCACGAGGTGGTCGTCAGGACAAGGATCAGGATTATCACCGGCACAAGGACACTCGACGCGCCGAGCACCTCCGTGAGCACCTGCCGCCTTGAATACGCGACACTTGCGGCGTTCCCGCTTATGCCGCCTTCTTCCCCGATAAGCTCATAGATCGCGTCGGTCGCTTCAAGCTCCATATCGGTCGCGATGGTGACGTCATAGAGTGCGGTGCCGTCCCGGTAATATTGATCCACGACGGCCTTGTCCAGCATTTCCAGCGGAGTTTTCAGGTCGGCAACATCGTCAAGCCACATGACTCCCTCGATGCCGGGGGCGGCTTCTATCTCTGCCTTCATCGCCTGCGCCTGCGTAAGTGTGAGCCCCGGCACCATGACGCGTGCATTCGGCACGGATGCGGAAAACTCCTCCTGCATTATCTGCAGCGCCACTGTCGATTCCGCGTCCGCCGGGAGGTATGCGGTCATATCATAATTCACTTTCACGCCGAAGAACAAAACCGCACAGACGATCGCAGCCGCTGCAAAAAAAGCCACTATCAGCCGGGAGTGTTCAGTTATCCATCTTGCCACTCTATCCATTGCCGTCTCCGTATAATGAACATACTCTGTCATCTATATTTTAAGCATATTTCAGCGGATGTACAACAACAATTTTGTGAACAATTGTCCTCTGCCATGTTCTTCATGCTTGGCTGAACGGAATCTTTACACTTTCTTTTGCCTTTACCTGTCGTTGCTTATACGTGGATCTAATCGGAACAGTTTTATGTTGCAATTTCTAACCGGGCATGGCATAATGCAATATAATTAAATGCTACAGATAAGCTGGGGTGATATATATGCGTATGGTTGTGAAAATCGGGACCTCTACATTGGCTCATACAACCGGTCGGCTTAACATACAGCGTATGGAAAAGCTGTGCAAGGTTCTGAGTGACCTGAAGAATGCCGGTCATGAAATAATCCTTGTTTCCTCGGGTGCGATAGGCATGGGTGTTGGGAAGCTGAGCCTGACCGAGCGCCCCAAAGACATGCCGACAAAGCAGGCCGCAGCAGCGGTAGGTCAAGGCGAACTGATGTATATTTATGACAAGCTCTTTACAGAGTACAATCATATCGTTGCGCAGATGCTCATAACTGCGCCAGATCTCACCGACGACGGATGCCGGAAGAGCAACTTTCATAATACGCTTGAGCGGCTGCTGCAGCTCGGCGCGTTACCGATAATAAATGAAAATGACACGGTCTCCACCGATGAAATTGTGATCGGGGATAACGATACTCTTTCGGCAGAGGTTGCTGCAACGGTATCGGCAGAGCTTCTGATATTGCTGTCAGATATTGACGGGCTGTATGACAGCGACCCGCATAAGAATGCGCAGGCAAAGCTCATAGATGAGGTAACTGATATTGACGACGGTATCCTTGCTCTTGCTGGAGGCGAGGGTTCATCACTCGGAACCGGTGGAATGATCACCAAACTGCACGCGGCCATGATAGCGACAAATGCCGGCTGTGAGATGGTAATCGCAAACGGCAGCAATCCTGACATTCTGTATGATATAGTGGATGGAAAGCACGTCGGAACAAGATTTTTGATAGGAACAAAAGGGACACGAAAATGACCACGCTTGAACTTCTCAAAGTAACCAAAGCTGTATGGGGCAGCATACGCGACGCATCGCCGGAAGAGAAGAACCGCATCCTGCTTGCAATGGCGGACGCCCTGCAGCAGGAGACGGACAGTATACTTGCGGCAAATGAGCAGGACATGGACAAGGCGCGCGGCGGAATATCCGAGGTCATGCTTGACAGGCTCAGGCTCGACCCTGCGCGCATCGACGGCATGGCGGACGGTATCAGAGCCACCGTAAAACTTCCCGACCATACCGGGCGCATCATTTCAGAGACTGTGCATGCAAACGGCATGCACATCTGCAAAAAGCAGGTACCGCTCGGACTTGTCGCAATCATATATGAAAGCCGCCCGAACGTTACATCTGACGCTGCGGCGCTTGCGATAAAGAGCGGCAACGTCTGCATGCTCCGCAGCGGCAAGGAGGCGTTCAACAGCTGTCACGCCATTGTGAAGGCACTGAAGAAGGGCATTGCTGCCGCCGGCGGCAACCCCAACATTGTAAACATAGTCGAGGATACAAGCCGCAGCAGTGCGGAGGATATCATGCAGGCGTCCGGGCTGGTCGATCTGCTCATTCCTCGCGGCGGTGCGGGATTGATACGTGCCTGTGTGCAGAACGCGACAGTCCCCTGCATAGAAACCGGCACCGGTATATGTCATGTCTATGTCGATGAATTTGCGGATCTTGACAAGGCCGTCAATATAATAGTCAACGCCAAGACCAGCCGCCCCTCCGTATGCAACGCAGAGGAGGTCTGCCTTGTACATAAAGCGGTTGCGGCAAAGTTCCTTCCAATGCTGAAAAGAGCTCTTGTGGACGACCGCCGCGCCGCCGGGCTGGTCCCTGTTGAGCTGCGTCTTGACCCCGCTGCCGCGCGAATAATCGACGGCACGCCGGCCTCCTCCGCCGACTTCGATACCGAATTTCTTAACTATATTCTCGCAGTTGCAGTTGTCGACAGTCTTGATGCCGCAATTGCCCATATTCGGAAGCACTCCACGCACCACAGCGATGCGATAGTCACGGAGAACGCCGACTGCGCGAAGCGCTTCGTCAACGAGATAGACAGCGCTGCGGTATACGTCAATGTCTCCACTCGCTTCACTGACGGTGGTGAATTTGGGCTGGGCTGTGAAATGGGAATCTCCACGCAAAAGTTGCACGCGAGAGGTCCTATGGGGCTTGACGAGCTGAGTACGTATAAATACATTATAACCGGCAACGGTCAGGTCAGATAAATACAGGCGTAAAGCGGCAAGGAGCCGGGTCTCAGCAGCGAGACCCGG